>ERZ773063.2085-NODE-2085-length-11103-cov-44.655051_pt1 | contig 11103 bp, 10 predicted proteins | sample MGYA00580625_ERZ773063 | MGnify/ENA primary metagenome ERZ773063 (study PRJEB29015, sample SAMEA2738022) | human oral metagenome | biome: human oral; feature: human-associated habitat; material: dental | place: China | collected 2042 ...
TTATTCTTGTGTACTGATGGGTTGAACCAGCCAGCGGTTAGTTCAGTTCCATTTTCGCATCTAGTTATTTCATATCAAGCGGCTCTGTGCGACACAGTAAAAACGGTGGAGATTTTGCGGCGTAGTGCGGAATATGCGGACATTGTTGATGAGGAAGAGACAGTGATTATCACCGAGCTAGACTACGTCAGTCGGTGGCTGGATCAGTGGGCACCTGAATCGCTGAAATTTCGCCTCGCAGACGAGGTAAATCCAGACGAGTTTTCAGTAGAAGAAAAAGAATACCTGCGGCAACTAGCTGACGATATTGCCGAGGCGCCAGCCGAAGCTGACGGCAATTGGTTTCACCAAGCGATTTACGCCTACAAAGAAAGTGGCTTGCTGCCGCCGCCGCGGGAGTTGTTTACAATCATCTACCGCGTATTAATCGGCAAAGATTCTGGCCCGCGTGCTGGCTGGTTCTTGTCGATTTTACCGCGAGATTGGCTGATTGATAGATTACGGCTATTAAAGTAGTAAAGTAAGTATATCTTGGTAATTAATCAGATAGAAATAGTGATTACAGTTCATCTATTTTAAATAATTAAGGTTGATTAATATTACTTAGACGCTTGACGTATTTTATAATAAGGCATACAATGTAACGTCTGGGTATATTTGCTTGGTGTTATGGAATAAGCTGTATATATAGGCTATCTATATCTAATAAATTTAGGTTTGAGAGGTAGATAATGTTACACAATTTATCAATAAGAAATAAACTAATAGTCATGGGCGCAGTGATGAGTGCGCTATTTTTGGTAGCACTTGATCAAACAATAGTTTCAACTGCTTTGGCGGCTATCGTTAAGGAATTTAATAGTTTTTCATCGCTTGGATTTATTGTAACAGCGTATATGTTAACCACAACAGTGACAGTGCCTTTGGCTGGCAAGCTTAGTGACATGTATGGCCGTAAGCCACTACTACTATCTGGTGTGGCAATATTTACAATTGGTTCACTTTTAAGTGGAGCTAGTCCTGGTATTGAATGGTTAATTGCTTGGCGTGCATTGCAAGGAATTGGTGGTGGTATTATAACGGCGAATGCCTTTACTATTATCGGTGATTTATTTCCTGTTGAAGAACGCGGCAAGTGGCAGGGAATGTTTGGTGCGGTCTTTGGTATGAGCTCTGTAATTGGACCGCTGCTTGGTGGCTGGCTAACAGATGGAGCAAATATTGCTGGTTTAGTAACTGATTGGCGCTGGACCTTTCTTATTAATGTGCCAATTGGTATAATTGCTGCCATTGCTTTAGTGCGCTATTGTCCAAAAATTAAACATGATGCAAAACATAAACCAGATTACTTGGGTGCTATCTTATTAACTGTTTCATTAGCGGCATTGGTTCTTGCGGTTGATAATACAGAGTTAATTTTTAAAGATATTATTAATAATGGCGTATCGTTAAATCTTATTAAAAATATACTGTTTATATTATCTGCATTAGCTGCTTTGGTGTTTGTTTGGATAGAGCAGCGTGCCAAGCAACCAACATTACCTCTTCGTTTCTTTAAAAATAAAACTTATAGCTTAATAATAATCGTGGCTTTATTATTTGGTGCAGCTTTTCTTGGCTCTATTTTATACCTAACTCAGTTTAATCAGCAGGTGTTTGGTGCTAGTGCATCGCAAGCTGGTTTAATGCTACTTCCAATGGTAGCTGGCATGATGGTAAGCTCTCTTTCAACGGGGCAGATAGTTAGCCGTATTGGGTCATATAAGTGGTTTATTACTGCTGGATATGCGCTAGTGTCAATTAGTATGTTTTCACTAACCATATTGCAACCAAATACCCCATACTGGCACGAAGCAGTTATTATGGTGTTTATTGGCCTAGGAATGGGTATGTGTTTACCTATACTTAGTTTGGCTGTGCAAAATGAATTTACCCATAAGGATCTAGGTGCCGCTACATCAAGTGTTCAGTTATTCCGTGGGCTTGGTTCGACTATTGGTACTGCGATTTTTGCAGGTGTTTTAACTGCAGGGATTATCAATAATATTGGTGATGCTAATAACTTACCCTATATTCAAACATTACATAAATCACCACAGGCTTCTAAAATGCTTGATGGCGAACTAAACTCAGATAAACTTCTACAGATTAATAGTCAACACAAAGAGATCTTAGCTGGTGCTGAACAGGGATTTAAAAATATGCCTACTCCGATCCGTGAACAGTCTATCAATCAGTTTAAATCTCAGCAAGATGAATATAATAGCAAAATACTACAATCATTTAGCGATTCTTTGCATGGTATATTTATTATCAGTGCTTCTTTAATGGTATTAGGTTGTGCAATTACTTTGTTATTGCCGCACAAGAAATTATCCTCATCGTCTAAAGCTAGTTTAGTCGCAGACTAGATTTTGATGTTATAATAGAGCTAGTTATGCTTAATTATTATTCTCGTCAATCTAATTCTGGAAATTTTACTAAAGTAGATACGCCACCGCGCGGTGGTAATGTCTGGATTCATGTGGATGAAGCTAATAAAGCAGACGCTGATAAATTGATTAAGGCATATAATTTAGATGCAGATATAATAAAAGACGTATTTGATCCAAATGAACTACCTCATATTGAGTATAGCGAGGATGGTAGAACTCTTTATGTATTTTTGCGTAAGGCATGGCGGTCAAAAACTGATCAGATAAAAACATTGCCGCTGTTAGTTGTAGTTGGCGATAAAGATTTTATCACTATTTCGCAAGCTCATTCGAATTTGCCATTAAATAATATAGATATAAAAACCTATTCACTACAACAAAGTCAGTATTTTTTGTTGCTTTCGTTGATCTATACGATAGTCTCTGAATATGGCGGCCTTGTAAACCATACGAGTGAAGTTGTTCATACTATGAAATATCGATTGCGCAGTCATGAAATTACAAATAAGGATTTTTATAGATTTATTACAATAGAAGATAATATAGCTATCTATAAATATAATCTTAGGGCTATTATTTCTTTAATAGAGCGTTTGCGTGATAATCAAGATATTGCTTCCAATCATGATATGATTGAGGCGATTGATGATATTTTATTATATGTACGCCAATTACTTGCTAGTGTCGAGTCATCGGAGCATTCGGTTGCTAGTTTATATAATGTATATTCTACAGTTGCTAATAATACTCTAAATCTAAGAATGAAAACTCTTACTATTGTTATGTTAGTGGTAACTGTACCCAATATTTTCTATGGTATGTATGGCATGAACGTAGCCTTACCTTTTGCTAATGAGCCATGGGCCTATTGGTTTGTTTTGGGAATAACTGTAGTTATTATGCTACTAATTGTAATTTTGGTACGTCGCTCTAAGCTTTTGTAAATCACTATTGCAATAATTATATTTATGTGATAATATACAATTTGTGCCTTTTTAATTATAAATACTAAAGGCTGGAAAATAAGAGTTATGTCTATTGATATTAAGGTTATATCAAGCCGAAACAAGAAAATTACAGTTGATGTTGTACCGGCTGATTGGCAAAATTATATAGTTTCGTAATATTTATTTTAGAATTCTGAGTAGGATAAATCATTATTGGCTAGGCTACTTTTTAGTAGATTCTATCGCTTGTTTAATGGTATTTCTTAGCTCTGTTTCATTGCTGAATTCGTTTTGTTTGAGTGATCTGCCGTTTAAGAATACACTAGGTGTGCCACTAACTCCGCTAGCTTTACCTATAGCTTGGTCAAAAGCGATTTTTTGTGCCACTTTATTGCTAGAAATATCTTTTTTTAGTTTATCCATATCTAGACCAATTTGTTTTGCATATTCATCAAATATCTTATCGCGCTTATCTGCCGAAACACCTGACCAGTCGGTTCTATTAGAGAATAGTTTATCATGCATCTCCCAGAATTTACCTTGCAATCCTGCTGCCTCGGCATAAGCTGCGGCTATTTTTGAATTAGGGTGAATACTTGTAATAGGAAAATGTCTAAATACTACTGATATTTCTTTACCGTAATCTTTTAAAACTTTTTTAATATTACTTTCTAATGTTGTACAGCCTGGGCAAGAGTAGTCGCCATATTCAATTAAAACTATTTTTGCATCTTTATTGCCATCGGTTCTGTCTGGAATACCAGACTTTACATTATCTGCATCTTGCTGACTGATAATAGTTTTAAATTTATCAACATTACTTACATCAAGTGAATTTTGCTTAGAAAGAAATATTAAACCCGCCAAAATTGCAATTGACGCAGCCCCGAAAATAATCCAAGTCTTTGCATTCATAATAATTTACCAATCTCCTCTAATATTTAATTTATTATAATAAAAAAATAACATGAGTGCAATAATTTTTATGGTAATATAAATGTAAATGGTTTTTATATTTATAGCGATGATTAGCTACTTAGCAATGCTGGTGTTGGGTGCGATTAATCCGAACTATAGCAAATTTAGTGATTTTGAAATCAGGCGCCGTTTAAATATATCTAATAAAAATATTGATTATAATGATATAGAAATTTTACGTGCAGAATGTTTTGTGGATATCTATTATTGGATTAAGCTAATTTATGGAATTGTTTCTGCTAGTTTTGTCTCCTCTGTTCTTTTTTATTTACATAATTATATAGGAGTTGTTATAGCTATATTGGGAATAATTAGTTGCGCGGTGGTTTCTAGCCTGCAATTTTTTAATAATTTTTGCCAAAGAATATATAATAATTGTGAATTAAAAGTTTTACATTTTACTCGCCGTAATGGTTATAAATTACGATTTTTATATGGTGGATCAAAGAAACTAAATCCAAAATCTAAAAACTCTCCTAAAATAGTATCAAGAGATGAGATTGCACACGTTATTGCAAAGAGTTCTGGTGTGTTGACTGCAAATGAAAAGAAATTGCTATTAAACGGTCTTAAATTTGCGCATAAAAAAGTAGAAGATATTATGACTTTACGGTCTGACTTAAAAACAGTTAATTATGATGATTTGATAGGACCACTTTTACTTGATAATTTACATAAAACTGGTAATGTATGTTTCCCTGTTATCAAAGATAATTTAGATAATGTAGTCGGAACCATTTATCTGAGTGATGTAATTTCTATTGATACAGATAAAACCAAAATTGCTCTCAAAGTGATGAGAACACCTGTATATTATATAAAAAATACTCAAAATCTTGAGCAAGCTATCGCAGCATTCCTTAAGGTGCATAACTATATGTTCGTGGTTGTTGACAGTAAGAAGCGAACAGTAGGGATTTTGACTATAGGCGATGTAATTCGTGCTGTTGTTGGCTATTCAATAATTAATGATTTTGACGGGTATGACGATTTGAATAAGATTTCTAAATCGTAGAATTGTGCATTAGTTTGATGAATATTCAATAATTACATTGTAAATGCTATAACATGTTATAATAACAGATATGAAAAATAGAGTTTTGGCGGCGGAAACTTCTGCTGAAGTTGGAAAAAATATTACGGTGGCGGGCTGGGTGCACTCGCGACGTGATCACGGCGGGCTGATTTTTATTGACCTGCGCGATCATACTGGCTTGGTACAGCTGGTGATTAATCCAGATAAACCGGCGGCTTTTAAGCTGGCGGAAAGTCTGCGTGATGAGTTTGTTATTCGTGCCAGCGGTATGGTGACGGAGCGTGGCGAAGGTTTGAAAAACCCAAATATCGCCAGCGGTGATGTGGAAATCGTGGTGCAAAACCTGGAAATTTTGAACCGTGCTGAAACCCTGCCAATCCAGCCATTTGCCGAAGAGAATCAGGCAGGTGAGGACTTGCGTTTCAAATATCGCTATCTCGACCTGCGCCGCCCAAAGATGCAACAGATGCTGAAAAAACGCGCTGAGATGTATAGGCGAATGCATCAGTATATGGATACTCGGGACTTCATCGAAATTCAGACACCGATTTTGGCAAATTCTAGCCCTGAGGGTGCGCGCGATTTCCTAATCCCCAGCCGTCTGCAGGAAAATAAGTTTTACGCTCTGCCGCAAGCACCACAGCAGTTCAAGCAGCTGCTGATGGTTGGCGGCGTGCCGCGGTATTACCAGCTGGCAGCGTGTTTCCGCGATGAAGATCCGCGAGCTGATCGACTTTACGGTGAGTTTTACCAGCTGGATTTGGAGATGAGCTTCGTTGAGGACGGCGAGGAAGTTCGCCAGGAAGTTGAACCGTTGATGCGACAGCTAGCGACCGATTTTGCGGGCAAGAAATTGCTGGATTTGAGTAGTCTCGCGGTTGGTGACGGCAGTCCAATTCCGCGCATTTCCTACCGCGACGCCATGGAGACGTATGGCTCGGACAAGCCGGATTTGCGCTTTGGTATGGAGCTGATTGAACTGACAGATGTATTTGCCGACACCGAATTTGGCGTATTCAAAAACGCTGAGTGCATCAAGGCGATTTGCGTCAAAAATGGCGCTAGTCTTAGTCGTAAGCAAATCGACCAATTCACCGACATTGCTAAGAGCGAGGGGGCGGGCGGTTTGGCCTATATTACCTACCAAGATGGCGAGGCGAAATCACCAATCGCCAAGTTCTTGAGCGAAGCAGAACTCACGGCAATTCAGCAAAAAACTGGTGCAGTTGATGGCGATGCAGTTTTCTTTGGCGCCGATACTCGCCCAGTCGTCAACGCTGTTCTCGGTCGCTTGCGAAACGAATTTGCTACTCATTTCAACCTGAAAGACCCGAGCGTGGTGGCCTTTGCCTGGATTATTGATTTTCCATTCTATGAATGGGACGACCATGGCAAGAAGCTTGATTTTGGGCACAACCCATTTAGCATGCCAAAGGGTGGCTTACAAGCGCTGGAATCGGCGACGACCGATGCCGAAAAACTGGCCATCGTGGCTGACCAATTTGACATGGTGATGAACGGCTACGAAATCTGCTCCGGCGGTGTGCGCAACCACAACCCGGCGGTGCTGTACAAAGTATTCGATTTGCTCGGCTTTAGCGAAAGTTACGTCGAAGAAAAATTTGGCGCCATGCTAAACGCCTTCAAATACGGTGCGCCGCCGCACGCTGGTTGTGCCTTTGGTGTTGACCGCATCCTCATGGAGCTCATCGACGAAACGAACGTCCGCGAAACCCTAGCCTTTCCAAAGAACGGCTCCGGTGTCGATGTGATGATGGAATCACCGTCAATGGTTGACCCAGCACAGTTACGAGAATTAGGACTATAACATACATCACGGCAGAACAAGCTGCCGTGATTATTTTATAGTGACAGGCGAATTATTTTCGCTGCTTTTTCTGGCTGATAAATTGTACAATAAGACCGATGATAATAACCAGGATTGCAACATAAAGCAACCCGTTAATCAACCAAGCGGCAAGGCGAAACACCATACTCAATACCCAAGCGATAATAACCAGGACTGCGATGCTGTAAATTAATTTAGGAAAAGACATATATTCATTATACCATCTACCGCGAACTAAGTATACCGTCAAACCACCCCTTAGCATGGCAATCGCGAAAGTCCCAGGCCCCGGGGCTTTCGGTTTTGTAACTCCAGTAGAACCAGGCATCGACATTTGCTGGTACGGCAAGTTGTGATTGGCAGTGAGCGTATTCAGTGTCGTCGCTAGCAATGCCTGGCGGCAAAGTAGCACTCCATTCGCCAATGATCAGCGGCTGCTGCTGGGCATAATCGCGGTACTCGTCAGACCGTTGGTCAAGAACCTGACGGTGGTAGGTTAGTGAGGTTGCTTGATTGTCTGTGTCGGAAAAGCACTGATAATGATGTATATCCAGCGTATTAGACCCGACGCGCCCCGACCACCAGGCTGGCTGGTAGCAATCAGATGCCACGATGCGTACATGAGACGGCAATTGAGCACGTAATTTTCGGCTCATTTTGCGTGCCCACCACCACAGTCGCCACCGTTCGCGTCGTGTCGTTACTAGTGGTTCATTGAGTAGTTCGATGCCCCATAGGGCTGGATGCTCACCGTATTCACTAGCGATATCCAGCAGTATCTGTGTGGTCTTTTGCTGATTGGCGCGTTGATACCATCGAACATTGCCAGTATTGCCACTACCGCTGTGGTCGCTGGCGTTTTGAGCACCAGGCGCGGCGTGGAGGTCGAGAAGAACCTGTAAGTTATAGTGCCGAGCCATGTCCATCAACCAATCAAGCTGCGGCTTTGCTGATAGATACGGTGGCTGATCCTCGAGCGCCCAGTAGCCAATCGGTAATCGTAGTAGTCGTATACCAGCTTGCGCTAGCCATTTGATATCAGCTTCCTGGATGAATGTTTGTCGATGCTGCTGGATGCGCGCCTGACCATCTATGGTTTTAGATAACTTATATTCGTTAGTCGCGTCCGTTCCGGCAAATACGCTTGGCGTCATCCATCGTTCAAGCACCAGCCAACCGCCCAGATTAACGCCGGGTATGGCAGGTGAGGAAGGATGACCACTCATATCTCTACTGTAGCATGAATACATTGCCGAATAACAGCGAAACAGCTATACTGAAAGTATATGTCATTCTTAGAACGCGCCGTCAAGCTAAATACGGCAAGCAGCTCGTCGGTCATGGCGGCGGTTATCCAGGATTTGTCGGTCGTACCTGGTTGCGGATAGATGACGGAATAGCCGTTTCGGTGTTGGCGAACGCGTATGATACAGCGCCAGGAATAGTTACAAATTCGATATTAGGAATTATTGATCAATTTGGTGATGCTTCTGATAAAAAACGTCGAAAGTTTGAAGCGCGGTTCGTTAACGATTACGGCGTGTATGAAGTTATTAATACAGAAAAAGGATTGAGGGGCTTATGGTCTAATGATTGGCAGCCATTCAACATGGCTGAAGAGCTGGAAATAGTTGATGACGCCACCTTAAAAATTGCGAAAGGTAATCATTTTAGCTATTTTGGCGAACTGATGAGATATGAGTTTGACGCCAAAAATAAGCCTTCCGCCATGTATCGCAGCGGCGCTAAGAATTATGTTAGTTTAGATGGTGATATAAAAGTATGAAAGGATTTTCATGTCAAACATAGAATACGAAGCAAAAATATATGATGTCGATCCCGCCGATATCACAGAGAAGTTGACAAATCTCGGCGCTAAGGAAGTCGGTAATTACAATTTTCGCCGTTACGTGTTTGATACGATTCCAGCTAAGCCAGATCGCTGGGTGCGGTTACGCTCTGATGGGAAACAGGCGACTTTGACCGTCAAAGAAATAACTGCCGACACTATTGATGGTACTCATGAGTGGGAAGTTGAAGTGTCTGATATGGAAACGACACTGGAAATATTAGCAAAAATCGGCATTAAACCGCGCGGTTATCAAGAAAACAAACGCCAAGAATACGACCTTGGCGGCGTTCAGGTTGTCATCGACCGCTGGCCGAAGTTAAAGCCATATGTCGAAATAGAAGCGAACAGCGTAGCGGAAGTGGTAAAAACGGCAGCGCTGCTTGGCTTTGCTGAGAGCGATTTGATAACGAAAAGCACTTCTGATTTATACCAGAATATCGGTATAGACATCGAGAAACTTGCGGAATTAAAATTTGATAAATAGACTAGTCTGCGAAATAAGTATATGATTAAAACGAAACTACCAACCGAAGCTCAAATCAAAAACTTGCACAAAAAATATGCCAAAACTGATGCTGATTTTGCGCTGATTTACACTCACTGTCAAGTGGTTGACGCAATTGCGGCGCAGCTTTTGGATGCTAAGCCGAATTCGCAAATCGACCGCGATTTGCTGCATGTTGCCTGTATGCTTCATGATATCGGTGCGTATGATGTTCTGGAAAACGGCAAATTTGTCGACGGAGTTCGCCACGGCGTGATTGGTGAAAAGATTCTGCGAAATGAAGGCTTTCCTGAACAAATTTGGCGGTTCGCTTCGCATCATACTGGCGTAGGTTTGACCAAGCAGGATGTAATTAACCAAAACTTGTCCATTCCATCCGCCGACTATACCGCTAACACGCCCGAGGAGCGGCTGCTAATGTACGCCGACAAATTTCATTCCAAAAGCAAACCGCCCAAAGAGCCGCCATATTTTTGTACGTTTGAATGGTATTATAATCTGGTGCAAAAATTTGGTAGCGATAAACAAGCCAAATTTCAGGCGCTAGCAGACGAGTTTGGTAAGCCGGATATTACACTTGTCGCCAGTAAGTTTGGTTTTAGTATCAAAGATGTAAATTAGCGTCAGGATAATTTGCGCCGCTTTAGGCGAATATGTATAATCTATACAGATTATGAATGATAGCGAAGTGCCCGCGACAGGCAAGCAAGTGATCGTTGCCTGCGCGTTTATTCATCACAATTTTGACGGCGTTGAGAAAATCTTTATGCCTAAGCGTGCTGCGACGAAGAAGTTTATGCCAAGCGTGTTTGAACTGCCTGGCGGTCATGTGGATTTTGGAGAAGATATCGTGGCTGGATTGAAGCGCGAAATCCGCGAAGAATTCGGCAAGACTATTACAGTTGGCGATCCGTTTGCCGCCTTTACGTATCATAATTCGGTGAAAGGTTCGCATTCAATTGAAGTAGTGTATTTTGCACAATTTGACGATATCGGCAATATTCAACTAAATCCGAAAGACCACAGCGAATATAAATGGTTATCGTTTGATGAGCTACCGAAGATATTTGGTAATGGTAAAGATGAAACTGACGAAGAAATCCAGCTGATAAAACGCGGCTTTGCCTTGTTGGATGGTGCTCAGTTGAAATTTTAGCCAAATGCCAGTCAATATTAAAAAATCCAGAAAAGATATGGCAGCTGTCTTTAAGCGCGTGAAAAATAAATTGGCGCTAGTGCTTGCGGATGGTTCGCAAATTCATCATGTCGGCAGTACTGCGGTGCTTGGATTGGACGGTAAAAATATCCTAGATATCCTTATTTCTGCTAAAGATAGCGAACACATGAACGAGCTGCGGGATGAATTGGTAGCAATTGGATATTTTCCCTCATTAAATCCAAGTTCCCGCCAAGATTATATCTTCCTGGCGTCCCGACAAGAAGAAACTGGCGAGGGCGATATCCATATTCACTTTGCGGTCGCGGATACTGAAACGCACGA
>ERZ773063.2093-NODE-2093-length-11080-cov-3.474558_pt1 | contig 11080 bp, 9 predicted proteins | sample MGYA00580625_ERZ773063 | MGnify/ENA primary metagenome ERZ773063 (study PRJEB29015, sample SAMEA2738022) | human oral metagenome | biome: human oral; feature: human-associated habitat; material: dental | place: China | collected 2042 ...
CAGAGGTGCAGAATATCACCGACCTGATCATCGCCAAGCACCGTAACGGCCCGGTCGGCAAGATTCAACTCTACTTCCATCCGGAGCGCCTGCGTTTTATGAGTTTAGATCGCAAGCATGACTAGAATTGTGATATAATCATGGCAGTGAAAAAGCAGCAAGTTACTGATATCTTTGTATACAAATGGCGCTATTTTTTTGGCTATATTGTGCTTGTGCTGTTATATATTGGCGCCGTGGTTACTTCGGCGTTATACGCGCCAGGCGGATTGACGCAATCAGAAATCGATGCCATTAAAACGACCAACGACCTGTCATTTAGTATTGACGGTTTAGCAGTCGCCAATCTGCCGTTCCACGCTTTGCAGCTAATCTTTTTCAAACTATTCGGCGTCAGCTTACTGACCATTAAAGCGCCAGCCATACTCCTTTCGATCATCAGTTCTATCGCCATATTCTTCCTGCTCAAGCGCTGGTTTAAGCCGAGCGTCGCCATCCTATCCATGCTCATCATGGTCACCACCGCTCAGTTTTTATTCATCGGTCAGAGCGCTACGCCGGCAATTTTATACGTATTTTACGCAGCGCTAATTTTACTATTCGCCACATTAACGCTGCAGAAAGCCAAAATTACTTGGTTATGGCGGATATTGCTGGCAATCACTGCCGCAGCGAGCCTACTAACGCCGTACTTTTGGTACATTAACTTGGGGCTGCTGCTCGTTGCCTTACTGCACCCGCACCCGCGGTATTATCTTATTTCCAGAAAATACCGCCGCCGCTGGCTGATACCGTTTCTAGTGTTCTGTCTGGCTACTGGCGCTATTGCTTATCTATGCTTAAAATCCGACACTCTCAGAAGCAGTCTGCTGGGATTTGGCGCGCTGAATTTCAACATAGCAAGCAATCTGAAAGTTCTATTTTACTCGTATCTTAGAATTGAGCCGTCAGTCGTCGATGGACAAATTACACCGATTATGGACTTTAGCGCGCTTATTCTGATATTCCTGGGGCTCGCCAAAAGCTTCCAAAAACGCGCCAGCGCCAGATCGTCCATGATTTGGTCATGGCTATTTTTAGCGTTAATTTTAATCATTTTCGACCCGCAATTAACCGCCATCATCATCGTGCCGCTATTCATCTTACTGGCAGTCGGCATCGAGACGCTAATGAACGAATGGTACAAACTTTTCCCGAAAAACCCGTATGCTCGCGGCACTGGCTTGGTATTCATTTCAGCGTTAATTATCGTTATGGTGCTTGGCGGCAGTTTCCGCTACGTTGACGGCTACCAGCATTACCCGCTGGCTGCTCGCGAATTTAACAGCGATTTATCATTATTAAAGAAAAAACTTTCCGCCGATAAGGAAGCCGCGCTGCTGGTTAGCGAAGCCGAATTGCCGATTTATAAAGCCCTCATTAAGCACAATGCTAAGAATTTGCACATCGTCGATTCTATACCATCTGGCATACGTCAGCCGCTATATATCAGCCGCGCCGCCCGCCAGCACGCGCCTAAAGCTAGCCTAAAAAAACTTTACCTATCATCAATCCTGGTGAATAGCCGGTCAGAAAACGGCGACCGGTTTTATCTCTACACATCCAGCGAAAAATAAGTTATAATAACGTAAGTAATAAAGGAGGAATATGGCGTTTGACCAGGTGAAAATGCTGCAGCAATTGCGAAAGGCGCAGAAACAATTAGGTAAAGAAATCATTGAAGTTGAGGCTGGCGACGGCGCAGTTATTGTCCAGATTACCGGCGAGCTAAAAATTAAGTCGATTAAAATCAACCCGAAGATGGTGGATTTGGATAACATCGAGCAGCTGGAACACTGGATTAAGATCGCGATACGCGACGGCATGGCAAAAGCGCAGGAAATTGCTGCCGAGACCATGAAGCCGCTGATGGGCGGACTGGGCAACTTACCGTTTTAAGTTATGCCTCTACATATTTTGCCAAAGGCCTTAACGGCGCTTATTGACGACTTTGGCAGTTTGCCTGGAGTAGGCGCGCGAACAGCCGAGCGCTATGCATACGCCGTTCTGCGGCGCAACCCCAAGTCAGCCAAGCAGCTAGCACAATCGCTCGACCGGCTGCATGATCGGGTAAAAACCTGCCCGAAGACATTTGCGCTGATTGACGCAAGCGAAGAAATATCGCCGTTATACGCCGATAAAAGCCGCAATAAGCAGCTTGTTTGCGTGGTCGAAGAACCGCTGGATATTGTCGCTCTGGAAAGAACAGGGCAGTTTACCGGGACGTACCACGTACTAGGCGGCGTTATCTCGCCAATTGACGGCATTGGGCCGGAACAGCTGCACATTCCAGAACTGATCGACCGGATCAAATCAGACGACGTCCAGGAAGTTATCATTGCCACCAATGCTTCGGTTGAGGGCGAATCGACCGCCTTGTTTTTACAGCGGTATATCCAAGAAGCCGGATTAACCATCACCGTATCGCGCCTGGCACGGGGAATCCCGGTCGGTGTTGACCTTGAATACGCTGATCAAATTACCCTAACGCATGCTCTGGAAGGACGAAAGCAGCTATAAAAATATAAGAATTACAATAGAAATACCCGCCTCATCCAGGGCGGGTATTATATTTGCTTGTTTATTGTTTATTTACATCTGGCGGCGAGAAGCTACGTAAGCGATGATGGCTGTGGTTAGTCCGCCGAGGCCTAATGCTGACATAACGATGTTGGTAGTACCGGTTTTTGGCAACTGATTTGGAGTAGGAGTCTCTGGGGTTTTCGGAGGGGTTGACGGTGTCTCTGGAGGAGTAACCGGCTTTTCCTTACACTTGCTCAAATCAGTTGTATGAATCTTCTCGTTAAGCTCTTCTTTCTTGATTCTCTTAATCTGCTTGCTTTCAATAACACAGATTTCAATTTCTTCTGGAGTTTCTTTACAGCGGCTTAAATCGGTTGTGTGCTTGCTCTCGTCAAACTCTTCTTTTTTAATCTTCTTAATCTGCTTAGATTCAATTATACAGACGTCGAGCTCTTCCGGAACTTCCTTACAGTCATTTGGATTCTTAGAATATTTTTTCTCGTCAAACTCTGACTCTTTGATGGTTACCGGATATTTCTTATCCGACAAGCGGCAAACTTGCATTTCCGGCTCTGGCTTGACCGTAATTTGCGTCTGGCAGCCCTGGCTAGTCTTTTGAACATCAGAACCTTCCTTACCGTTAACCGTCACAGTGACTTTATAATTACCCGGCTTCGCATAGGTGTGCTGAATCTCAGATGACGTTGTAGTTTGCGTCGTGCCATCACCGAAGTTATAGGTATAGCTGGTGACACTAGCACCGTCTTTGGCAGTTGCTTTGGTGCTAAACTTGAAAGTATCTCTGGAAACTTCAGTCTTTTGCAGAGCGTCGCAGGTTAACGACGGCTTTGCTGGCGGCGGGGTAGGATTACCCCAAATCGGGTTGCCGCAATCCTTGATAACGCCGGCGATGAACTTGCCGTTGTCGTCAAACCAAGCAAAGATATCGAATTGGTTATACACAAAGCTGTTCTGAACGTCAAACTTGTAATATTTTGTACCGCCGACAACCTCAGTGCCATACGACGAAGCAGGATAACGGGTATTGCGCTGGACAGTTCGCGCGCCAGTTGCTACCACGCGGCCGTCAACCACCACGCGGCCGTCTTTATAGACGACACCGTTTTTCATATTCTTACCTTCGATCATCGCGTCATTGGTATTATTCCAATTCATCAAAGACCGAAAGTCGCTGCGGCTATAATACGTACTTTTCAACTCCTGGTGGCTGCGCGTACCGCACTCTATTACGTTAATCCACTTGTCGCAAACAGCTGCTCGCGATGGCGAGGCCAGCCAGACTCCGCCGATGATAGCAATTCCCAGGGAAATAGCTATGCCGATTCTCTTTAGTTTGTCCATAAAAACTCCTCTTACTGCCTCTATTAACGAGGCTTATATATCCACGTTATCACAAACTTTATGTATTGTCAATAATAATTCGTAATCTTTTATGCTTATTTTCTCTTTCCCAAGATTTGTCGCCTAATATATAAAATACCCGCCTCGGATTAGGCGGGTATCGTTTTGCTATTTTTTATTATATTACATCTGGCGGCGAGAAGCTACGTAAGCGATGATGGCTGTGGTTAGTCCGCCGAGACCTAGTGCTGACATAACGATGTTAGCAGTACCGGTTTTTGGTAATTCGCCTGGAGTAGGAGTCTCTGGGGTTGGAGGAGTAACAGGAGTCTCTTTACACTTTGACATATCGGTTGTGTATTGGCTGTTGTTCAACTCTTTACGTGTAACGGTGACTGTCTGCTTGTCAGAGATGCGGCACACTTCAGCTTTATCGCAATCATCCTCGTTCCTTGAATGCTTTTTCTCGTCGTACTCCTTTTCCTTGATAGTAATGATTTTACCAGTCTTCAGCTCGCAGACCCTTGTCTTCTGGCAGTCTGTCAAGTCTTTTGAGTGCTTCTTGCTATCAAATTGCTTTTCTTTAATAGTAATGATCGTGTTGGAATCCAGGTCGCAAACTTTCGTTTCTTTACAATCTTCAAGGTCTTTTGAATGTTTCTTACTGTCGTACTCGTTTTCCTTAATTGTCACAATCTTTTTACTAGTCAAGTCGCAAACTTTGACATCCTTAGCTTTCCAGGTAGCTTGTCCCCAAACTGGGTTGCCGCAATCCTTGATGACGCCGGCGATGAACTTGCCGTAATTGTCAAACCAGGCATAAATAGCGTAAGTAGTCGTTCCGTCGATAAAGCTCTGGCCAGTAGTATATTGGTAGTAATTATATCCACCATAATTAACCGTCTTCTCCGGCGAAACTTGGCGCGTACCAGCTTTTGCTTGATATGTACGAGCGCCAGTAGCAACCACCTGGCTGTCAACGACAACATTACCGTTAGCGTCAACCGTACCCTGCTTCATATTTGTACCGTTGTTAATCATATCGTCGGTGATACCGCTATGATTATATAAACTCTTCACATGAGGCCTGGCGTAAGCCACCTTCAGGTCGCCCTGACTGTGCGTACCGCAGGCAACAACGTTAAAGTCGCTACATTTTGCTGCTTTTGACGGCGAGGCCAGCCAGACTCCGCCGATGATAGCAATTCCCAGGGAAATAGCTATACCAAATTTCTTTACCTTATCCATAAAAACTCCTTTTCCCAGCCTTATTCATAGGCTTTATGTTGCCATATTAGCACAAACTTTATATTTTGTCAATAATATTTTAGTACAAATTATGTTTTAACTAGCTTTTTGATTATTTTTGCCTTATATACCCGTCTAGTTTATATTGTTCCGGCTCAAATACGCCTGGCGATAAGCCTGATTAGCGTCCCGAATTATTTTATCTTGCCAATTTAATACCGCTTTTGCTACAATACAACCATGAAACCAGAGGTGGGGAAGGTACGCGCTGAGGATATCGCAGCATTTTTAGCGAAATTTGACGATGTCGAGGAAGCAATCGACGCAATCCGCAGCTTTGCCCAGCCGGCGGTGTCGGCTGGTTTGGTTGACTTACCTCCAATCGCCAAATCCGATTCAACCACTAAGGCTATGACGCCGCCCGCTGCCGCACCAGAACGTTCCGGCCGCTGCCACATCGCCGTAACCGACCTCGCTAAATCTTACCGCGTCGGCCGCCAGACCATTCCAGCGCTCGGCGGCGTTAGCCTTGATATTTTCGCTGGCGAATTCGTAGCCATCACTGGCGCTAGCGGCTCGGGTAAAAGTACTTTATTGCAGCTCATCGGCGGACTCGACAAGCCGTCCACTGGTCAAATCCTCATTAACGACCAGCCGCTCAGCCGCTTGTCTGACCGGCAACTGTCGCGGTTCCGATCGCGTGAAATCGGCTTTGTCTTCCAATCATTTTATCTGCAGCCATTCCTAACTCTGTCCGCCAATCTGGAAATTCCCGCCATGTTTGCCCGCGTCAAGCCCAAGCAGCGCCGCGCCCGCGCCCAGGAACTCGCCGAATTGGTCGGACTAGCAGACCGAATGCACCATTTGCCGCGCGAACTTTCTGGCGGTCAAATTCAGCGCGCTGCCATCGCCCGTGCCTTATTCAATCGCCCGAATATTTTACTCGCCGACGAGCCGACAGGCAATCTGGACAGCGCCAATTCCGACCGCATCATCGATCTATTTCACCAAATCCGCCGCGAACTCGGCACCACGGTCGTTATCGTTACGCATAATCCAGACATCGCCGCAGCAGCTGATCGTGAAATCCGCCTGAAGGACGGGAGAATAGCCGATGCTTAGAATCACCGATTCGCTGCGGCTGGCTGGCACCAAACTCCGAGTGCGGCGTATCCGTTTATCTATCACCGTAGTCGTGTCCGGATTGCTTTTCGCGGCGCTGCTGGCGGGGCTGACTATGCTAATGGGTGCCCAGCGGAGCGTCGAGGAATTTGATCGAGGCAGCCTGAATAGCCGCTATTTGGTGGCGCAAACCGCCATTCGGCCAAATAATATTGAATTTACCTCAGATCTAACTGCTCGCGCCGAAGCCGAACGCACGCAAATGATCAAGGACAAGCAGGCGCTGGCCGCCCGCCTCGGCCTGCCATACGACCCCAAATCCGAACCGCCAATCATGCAGTCGTTTCCTGATAGCCAGCCGTACCCGAACGACCAGAGCGTCATCGTCCAGCGGCTTATTCGCCAGGAGACCGCCAAATTACCGCGCCTCACAGCGGACGCACAGTGGCAATTTGCCCGCACCCGCGGTGCCGTGCAGCAGTTTAGTATTCAATCAATCGCCGCGAACGGTATGCTGAATTATATGGAGCGGGGAATTGAGTCGTTTGACGACAAGCGCCAGCAAAACAACCAGCCGACACCGCTGGAAGAATTTAAACAGCAATTCGGCAGTATAACCACCATCGACCAATCATTGCTGGGCGGCTATCTGCTAGCGAACGCCAGCGCCAAACCCAGCGAGATCCCGCTGATCATCCGCTATCAGGACGCTGAAGCGCTGCTTGACCTCAAGCCGCTGGATAAAAATGCCAGCAATGACACGCAACTAGCACGGCTCAAAGAATTGCGCCAAAAAGCCGGACAGCTGACATTCAGCGCCTGTTATCGCAACCCGGCTTCGCGAGCGTTACTGCAAACCGCCAAACAGCAAATCCAAGCTGCCGCCAATCAGGCTAAGAAACCATCCGCCGATTATGTCAAGCCAGACCGCGAATACGCCATGCCGTCCGCTGATTCCTGCGCTGCGCCGGCCGTCGTTAAGGATAATCGTTCAGCCGAAGCCAGGCGCACCGAAGCTAACCAGCGCTATTTTGATCAGACTTTCGGCTCAGCCCAGCCCGAACCCGCCCAGGCCAAATTTACTTTCCGCGTCGTCGGCCTGATGCCAGACGGCATTGAAGCCGCCCAAAGCGATATCGGTAGCTTCTTACAACAATTTTTAAGTACCCGCCTGTCATACACCTGGATCATGCCGCGCGGCTCAATGACCACCGCGGCGCAAACGGCACTTGAATCAACTATTCAAACCGCCAACAATGATCAAGGTAACGCCAACAGGGAAGAGACACTAGCTATCTATGAATTCAGCGACCCCAACAAAGCTCGCAACTACCTGGCAGCCGCTTCTTGCGGCGAAGGAGCTTCTGGCGGTACGGGAGACACCGATTTATTCGCCCAGCCCGAACCTGTTGAAGCCTCCAAAACCCAAAAGTCTAATAAGTCAATCTGCCTGCCGCACTACGTAGTATTCGCGTCGCCCACCGGCAGCAACTCGCTCGTCAATTACGACGCCATTGAACGCCTCAAGCCAATCATCATGTGGACGTTCATCGGCGTGACGATCATCGCCGCCTTTATCTTGCTAATTATCATTTCCCGAACCATCGCCGACAGCCGCAAAGAATCCGCAGTTTTTCGAGCGCTGGGAGCAACGCGGCTTGATATTAGCCAAATTTATTTCGTTTACACCATGATCGTGGCGCTGCTTACCGCGCTGTTTAGCATCGCCGCCGGACTAATCGTCGTATATATCGCCGACAATGTGTTCGCTAGTCAAATCACCGCGACGCTGCGCATCGCCATGACGCCGAAAGACTTGGCGACGACCTTCCATTTCTGGACGATTGACTGGGCAATTATCGGCGCGGTCGCCCTCAGCATCATCGCTGCCGCCGTGCTGGCGTGCCTGATACCACTCATCCGCAACACCCGCCGCAACCCGATCAAAGATATGCGTAACGAGTAGCCCGATTGATATTTTTAATGGCGCCGTCGTTATCTTGCCTAGTTCAAACTAAAATCAGCTAATTTTTTTACGAGTCTATGAACTCGGCAGTTCAGGATAGGCGACCCGAATCGAACTAGAAAATAATTGCTCTGCCCTTGCTATGGAAGTCCGCTTCGGATGGAGCTGGTATCGTTCATCTGAATACATCGCAGCAGTCATAAGGCCTATTGTCGCTATAGTTTTCTTCCTGATAGCCCAGCCAATTCTCCGGACGGAATCGCTATCTTTTGATAACAGATGATCTTTTCGCGCCGCAGCTGCCGCATCAATGTCGTACCTCGTCTCCATGAGAACATTGTCGATTGCCACCCGAAGAGTCGGATCCTTATTCACCTCGGGATATTTTCTCTCCAAGTATTTTAATATACACGGTCCAATTATTCTTCCCGCACGCTTCTCATAGGTATCAGCTTGCTTTTGCGACTCAATTCGACTCAAAGCGTCACCAGTCGGCAACGACGAATAAAATTTATCTAACCTACGCTTATAGTCTGGGTCATCTATAGTTGGCATATCTAAAGGACTACCCTCCTCGGGTATTTCGAAAATTGAACCCGGTACGCCTCCATTTTCCAAGGCACACCTGGTATCGCGATATGCGCGTACCATCGGCCCAAGCACCCAGTCATTTGTTTCCGGGCGCAGCGCCACTTCTCCTATAGCCCGCGGACGTCGGGTAAGCGGATGTTTCTTTTCCTGGTCTAAAATCTTCCATCTTGGACAAGCATCTATATAACATGGAAGCCCGTTCTCGCGTTCACCCTCAAGAGTAATCATAATATTTAATATGTTACCAGTTTAATTATCTACAATCAAGCAAAATTAAACGCTATATCAATCAATTTTCGCCTCTGCTATAATAAGACTATGTTTGATACCGCCCAGCAACTAATCCAATCCGCCAACAACATCGTCATCATCCAGGCGGAAAACCCTGATGGCGACAGCCTGGGTTCTAGCTTGGCGCTGGAGGAAGTGCTGAGTGATTTGGGCAAAACCGTGACGCTATATTGTCCAGTTGATATCCCCAAATATCTGCGGTATATTCGCGGCTGGGACAGGGTAGTTGGCGATTTTCCGACCCGCGCTGACCTGGCTATCATCGTGGACACTAGCGCTGATATTTTACTTAGCAAAGTCTTGGAAACACCCGGCGCGCAGCATTTTTTGGAAACGCATCCGGTGCTAGTTATCGACCATCACACCGCCGAGCCGACGCTGAGTTTTGAACACACCATGCTCTCTGATACGGTGGTGGCTACCGGGGAGTTGCTCTACCAATTGTTCACACATGCCGGCTGGACTATCAACCAGCAAGCGGCTAAAGATTTGCTGATTGCCATCATGTCCGACAGCCTGGGTCTGACCACACCAAACACCACCGCGTCAACCTTTCATGTGGCTGGTGAATTGACCGAGCTGGGCGCGTCCAATGCCGAAATTGAGGAACGGCGGCGCGAATTTATGAAAAAATCGCCAGAGATTTTGGCGTACAAAGGCAAATTGATTGAGCGAATCGAATACTTGCTGGGCGGGCAATTGGCGCTGGTGCACGTGCCATTTGAGGAGATTCAACAGTACAGCGACGCCTACAACCCCGGCGCGCTGATCGGCGACGAACTGCGGCTGGTCGAGGGCGTGGCGCTCAGCTGCGTCATCAAAACCTATCCCGACGGCAAACTAACCGCCCGCCTGCGCGGCAACCTACCAATCGCCGACACCGTGGCTGGCTACTTCGGCGGCGGCGGCCATCCGTACGCGGCTGGATTTCGCGTATATGAGAATTATGACGAGGTTGTGCGGGAATTGATGGCGGCGACGGATAAAGCCTTGCGAGAAGCAGAGTAGAGTTAAAACTTATTGCAACAATGTTGCAATTGATATGACGGGGTCAAGAGTAACCGAAACCCCAAGCGTTTCCGTCGCTGACCCGTCAAGACCTGAGCTATGTCTATAAACTGGCTCATTTTCCTGCTAAAATCACCCTATGAAATACCTCGCTCTCGTCAAATATCACCCGTGTACTCAGCTTGTACACCTCTATGAGCATTTATTTATTTCTACAGTCGCAGAGTATCTCTATTCTCATAACAAATATAAAATGCTAGATTACGCAATTAATGGCGAGACGTACAAATCAGGTTTGGTGATAATTTATGGCGAATGCTATAATGCCACAACAGAACTTTTGTTGGAAAATATATCTAAAATGAAAACTGATTTTAATGATGAAAAATCCTACTATGTTCCAGTCGCCATGGCTATGTCGCAACTATACGCCGAGGAATCGCAAAAGCTATTCGTTAAGGATCCTGATATGATAATCAGAGAACTGGAATTACTAGATAACAAACCTTGGCAAAATTTAAATTCAGTCGATATATTTTCCAAGAACACGACTAATGATAAAGATCTTACTGATTTGATATACGAAACCGATCAGCCAGCCGATAAAAAACCCATACTAAAACTTCAGCTGCAAATTGACAATCAGCCAGTAGAGTTGCGCGTATTGTGGCGCGAACTAGCTAGATTGATCAGCTTGTCAATCGGGCAAAAAATTTGCCGCGATTTCGGCGTCTATTATAGCAAAGAATCTGTGAAAAATAATGATACATCCGTAATATCCACTAGTATTTTCTCTGTCAGTCCGCATGCTCAAAAAGTTAACCTGAAAGAGGTCGCCGCCATCGCCAAGCAAACCCTCGCTAAAGCTACCTCATCAAACGTCCTAAACCGTTTCTCTGATTATCTCTCGTCGCTATCCTACACGAATAA
>ERZ773063.2095-NODE-2095-length-11071-cov-7.830792_pt1 | contig 11071 bp, 10 predicted proteins | sample MGYA00580625_ERZ773063 | MGnify/ENA primary metagenome ERZ773063 (study PRJEB29015, sample SAMEA2738022) | human oral metagenome | biome: human oral; feature: human-associated habitat; material: dental | place: China | collected 2042 ...
ATAGATAGACAGTAGGCAATACAGTCTAACTTTCCTTACTATTTTATCAAATTTTACTGAAAATGCAAGCCTTTTACACATTTTTTGTCAATTATTCCTTATCTAGCTTGTAGTAAGGCTGATTGGGAACGGAAGCACCGATACTCGAAGCATAAATCCACTCTTTTCCTTCTAATTGAGCGAAATTTTCAGCTTTTCCTGTCAAGATGACGCCAGAGAAAGTTAATTGATCCCGATTTTCTGCTTCACGAATATCTAGCTGACCAAATTTCTTGAGATAGGACTCCACATCATTGTACGTGTTGTACCCACTAACACTTGGGAAAAGATTTTTATCTGCCTTTTTCAGATAATCCAAGAAAGTCTGCTGCTCTTTCTTAGCCTCTTTTGCCTTCTTCCTAAAATCTAAATCATAAGTAAAGAGAAGACTAGCGTTAGCTCCATAGGTGAACTGGGGATCTGAAAACAGTTCAATACCTTTTTCACCATCTTCTGACTGGCTGCCAATCCAGTACCAGTTAATCTTGAGGTTGTTCGGTATCATCTTCTGGATTTCCTTATAGGTATAAGCTTTATCAAAAGTCAAAGCTACTTCCACCAATTGATTTGGCATTTCTTTGACAGAAGCCAACTCCTTAGGTATAGAATTACTATCCTTTGTCTCTTTGGCATTGATATTATAGAAGACCGGATATTTTTGACGCAAGGTTCGCGTATAGGTCCCTGAGGGAGACAGATAAGTCCCTTCCGCAGTCGTATCTTTAAAAGCACCTATGAGAGAATAGTTTCCCTCATAGGAAGGGTAAGCCACCTTCACTCCATCTAAATCTTTGAAACGATCAGAATGTAAGGTTCCTGAAAACAAAGAATTTTGAGTGTAGTAAAGACTGTCATAGTCAACATTAGGGTAGGCGATTTCCGACATAACTTCGTACTCTTTCTGCAAATTTCGACCATTACTCGAGGCTAATTCTATCAATCCCTTTCCTAGTAAAAGCAATAAAGCTAAGGAGACAAGACTACTGATGGCAACTGTCTTCCAAAGTCGTTTTCTTTTACTTTTCTTCGCTAAAATTTCAAATGTTTCCATTTTTATATCCTTTCTTTTCCAATTTATGGCGGAGCTTAACTCGGCTACGCATGAGTTGTACTTTCACTTTACTTACAGAATACGACATAATATGAGCAATTTCCTTTACTGTGAAATTTTGGAAATAATAAAGATCTAAAAGCATTGCTTCCTTAGTTGGGAGCTCTTCTATCGTCGACCTTAACAGCTCATAATGGTCGTTTTCAAATGGTTGAATCACGTCTTGTTTGAAAAATTCCTTTTGCAAAATTTCTAGATAATGCTGATCGCGCCTATAGCGATCGATATAGCGGCGGATAGATACCCGATACATCCAAGCTCGCATCTTCTCTGCTGGGATGACCAGATCAGTCTCTAACATTTTGACAAAAACATCCTGCACCACATCTTCTGCCTCGGCCTTAGAAGCTCCTGACTTTTGCAAGTAGAAGACGATCTCTCGGGCAAAGCCAATCAAGATGTTTTCGTATTCATCCAGTTTGATAATCTCACCTCCCCACAACTTCTCTTAAAATCTCTCATTATTTGCACTTCTTTAAAAAGAATAACAAAAAAGCCTTTCTAATCCAAAGCTCGCAGCTGCTACTTTTCATTTGATACTACTTTTCTATTCTTCCCCCTTTCTACTAGTATAACGAATAGAAAGTCATTTTGGTTACAAAAGTTTAAAAGACGACAAAGAAACCCCAGATAGATTGAAACTATCTAGGGTTGATATTTATAGATTTTATTGAGAGATTGACTCCGAGCTATTGATTTGTTCAGAAGCAGTTCCCAAAGCCTGTTCTGCAGTTTCAGCTTGAGACTGATGAGCTTCTACTGAATGAACTGATTCAGCTGGTTCTGAAACTGAGGCTGAGAATGCTGATTGAGTTGATTCTTGAGTTTGGGCTTGGCTAGCAACAAACGGTTGAGTTGGCTGGTTCACTTGATTTTGCCCAAAAGGTTGCTGAGGCTGACCAAATCCTTGATTTTGAACTGGTGCTTGTTGCTGAGCAAATGGTTGCTCTTGGTTAACAGGCTGACTAAACTGTTGGTTTTGAGCTGGCTGTTGAACTTGACCAAATTGTTGGTTTTGTGTCGGCTGTTGTTGTCCTTGGAATCCAGGCTGAGCAAACTGTTGGTTTTGAACTGGTTGTTGAGCTTGACCAAATTGCTGACCTTGGAAGCCTTGTTGACCATAAGGAGCCCCATTAACTGGCTGAGCTGGTTTGCTAGCTTGGCAAAGCAAGACAATCAGAGCAATAGCACATGGCAGAGAAACCAAAGCAGCTAAAATATTCAAAACTGGAATGAGAGAAGCTATTGATGGCCCTACTCCCAGAAAAATAAATGCCCAGTGGAAGCCAGCGTCGCGAAGACGACGAACTGTGATAGCAAGATGGGGAACGATCGTTGCAAGCCAATAGATGGTAAGCAAGAACATGATGAACACAGCTAAACCAGCGCCAGCCATCGCTCCAGATAGATCAGGTTCATAATCGTACAATCCCGCATAATAAATTTCACTAAAAAGTGGAATAAGGAAGCCGAAAAGGGCAATCAACGAAAATGGTAGAGTAATCAAAAAATTACATAGGACAACCCACCAGAAATCTGAACGGCTTGAACGACCACTAAAGTCTGCATAACGAGTCCAAAATTTTTTATAAGCAGAAAACATAGAAATCTCCTCTAAATTTTTATTAACAGGATTCATTGTATCATAATTTTAGCTCGAAATCAAGGTAAGTTAATCCTGGCTCACTCTCAGAGAAAGGAAACAGGGGTTACTTTACCGTTTCGATTTCCCATGAACCCCAGCCGCTGAAGCGAATAGCTCCTTGTTCATCTGTCCGAAAAATCTGTGTCTGAATGTTCTTAAATCTGTCCAGAGTTTCCTGATGAGGATGCTTGTAGCGGTTATTCTTACCGGCAGAAATGAGGGCAATTTTGGGCTGAAGCTGATGTAAAAATTCTGGGCTGGAGGAGCCCTTAGAACCGTGGTGTCCTGCTTTTAAAACATCCACCTTGAGTTGCGGAAAACGCCGCATCAAGGTAGCTTCGCCTTTCTCCTCTAAATCTCCCGTAAACAAAAAGCTGGTTCCAAAAAATTGTCCATATAAGACGACAGAGTCGTCATTACTGCCGTCGCCCGTCTCCTCAGGATAAAGAACTTGCAATGCTCCATCAAAAATCGGAAAGTTATCTCCTACTTCTACCGCATGAACTCCCGTCTGCATCCGCTCCAATTTCTCCACAAAATCCGACTGGGTCAAACTTCCCTTAGATACGTAAATTTCCTTTATAGAGAAATGCTTGGCCACCTCCAACATATCACCCATGTGATCGGTATCTGTGTGGGTCAAAACCAGTACATCCAAGCGACTCACTCCCCGACTTTTCAGATAGGGAATCAAGGTCTTTTCTGCATTTGTTGAAGAAATCCGCTTCTGCCATGCTTCTTTTTTGCCAATCTCCACTCGACCACCCACATCAATCAGAACAGATTTCCCCCGCCAATCGCGTAAGAAAATGCTATCTCCCTGCCCAATATCAATGACTGTAATTTCATTTTGCAAGGGATGCTTAGTGAGGAAAAATAGCAGAGCAAGAGCCAAGCTAAGTAAGGTCACAACTTTCTTCTGTCTGCGAAAATCATAGAGCAAGCCAAGAGTGATAAGCAGGCCTAGCATCATCCAGATAGATGGCTGACCAAAAACCACTGGTCGAGAAGAAATAGAGGCTGTCCAACGAATTAGCCCTTCTAACAGTTCAAATAAGACATTGACCTGAGTGATTTTCAAAAGAGGTGATAAGGCAAAAATAAAGGTCAGAGCTGGAAGCATTAAAAGATCAAAAATGACTGAGAATAGAAAAGTCAGCAGAATAGACCAAGGCTGAAATTCGGAAAAATAGAAAATCAGAATCGGCAAAATACCCAGTGAAATAGTCAGACTTTCTGCTAGCACCTTTCGCACGGGAGGTAAATGCTCAAAATCCATGACCGAAATGACAAAAGCATAGGCACAGGAAAGAACGCCACCCGTCGTCAAGAGAAAATTGGGCATAAAAATGGCTAGGAGCACGATCGTTAAAGCAAAGTTGTCCAGTTTAGTCACTCCAAACTGCGAGAGCAACTTTTGCACTAAACTCCTCACGACTGATACTGAAAAGCCCGTCAAACCTGCATAGATAAAGGAAAAAGGGAGCTGTATCCAATCGACAGTTTCTCTTTTCAAACCAGATTTGAGGAGAATCCTGCGAAAACCATCCATGAAATAGCCGACCTGCATCCCAGATAGGGCAAAGAGATGGATAATTCCCAGACTGGAATAAAGTTCATTCATCTCAGCAAAATCTGTGTCCAAATCACCAAACAAGAGTCCAGTCATATAATGGTTCATGGGACTAGGAAAGTTTTCTTTGATGTAAACTAAGGCTTTTCTCCGCCAAACCGACAGCCAGTCCCAAGGATTAAGACTGCTAAAATACTGACTGGACTTGATTTGATTGATTTTCAAAATCCTGTAAATCCCCTGCGTTTTCAGATAAGCTCGATAGTCAAAACCTGAAAAATTGCGCTGGTCTTCTGCTAAACTGAGTTCTCCATCAATCTTCACAAGGAGTTGATCGCTCAGCTTTTGAAAAGCTTGTTTTTCCTTTTCTGACTGGATTTTATAAAAAGCCTGATAGGTTCGACCATTGGAATAACCACGAAAAGAAAGCGAATCGCCATTGACTTTAATTGTATCTGGCTTCATCACAATGGCAGAAATGGTTTCCGTTTCATCTTGAAAGGCTTGATTAGCCATTTCTCTCCAAAATAGGAAAAATCCTGCAAAGAGACTCAAGAACACCAAAACAAGCAGACTATTTCTAGTCGAATAAAGCCAAAAGAGCCGAACAAGGAGAACTGCCAACCCTAGATAAGCTGGCAGACTACTAGTGTAAATCGCAAAGTAGGCCAGCACCAGCAAAAGACAAAAATAGATTGGTTTGATGGGAAATTTATTTATCCACTGTGACATAGTCTTTTAACTTTTCTAAGGTTTTTGCACCGATTCCTGAAACATTTTTCAGCTCGTCTACTGACTTAAACTTACCATTGGCTTCCCGATAAGCAATGATGTCTTGCGCTTTCTTTTGACCGATGCCTGAAACTGTCTGAAGTTCAGCTTCGGTCGCCGTATTGAGATTGACCAAGCCAGACTTCCCTTTTGCCGTTTCTCCATTTCCAGCGGGCGTCTGACTAGCTTGCGTCACATCTGCCCCTTCCTCACCGACTTTAGCTACATAGACAACTGCCTCATCTGTTAATTTTTGTGCTTGGTTGATGGATTTTGACTCGGCATCTGGCAATAGGCCACCTGCTTTTTGTAGGGCATCATGCACACGCGCTCCTGCCTGCAACTGATAAACTCCTGGATTTTTGACAGCCCCTTTGACATCAACTGTTACTTCTTTCTCAGATTCCTCTGGATCCATATCTTTTTCTGAATCGATTTTTTCTTGATTCGCACTTCTTTTTTCTGCATTGGTTTCAGATGAAGCTGATGTAACCACTTCCTGAGCCAGTGCACTGACCTGATTCTGTGGCTGAGCATTGCCCTTCAGCAAGAAAAAGCCAGCCAAGACGACTCCTATCAAAGAAAGTCCAACAAAAATCTTGTATTCCTTTAATTTTTCAATGATTTCTTCAAGCATATTTTTCTCCTTTGTCTTTTTATTCGTAAAAAATTCAAAAAAAAATATGACAAACCGAGAGAATTTTCAGCTTGTCATATTTTAAAATCTTTATTTTGCAAGAAGTAGTAGATAGAAAGGACATTGATGAAAATAGAAGCTGTAATATCAATCTGCTTTGCTTATCCTGTATATCCAAGCTTCTAACTTTTTAGCTCTGCTATGTAAAAAAACCAGATTTGCCAAAAGAAAAGCCATCACAAGCACGCTTAGAATCAGAAGCAGCGGCCAAGAAACTGACTGCTGACTCAGATAAAGGACAAAGACTAAGATGAGTATAGGAAAAGTCGTCAAAGCTGTGAAGCCGCCCGGTACCCAGCGACGAAAGCGAAACACTTGCATAATATGGCCCAGCAGATGGAGAGTATGACAGAAGCCAATAGCCAGAGCCAGCTCGGGAATGCGAAATAGAATCGCAAGCAGCAAAAGGATAAAAGCCAGTAAAAATTCCTCCGCAATCATCAGAGCAATGCTTTCAGCAGAAAGATAACTTCCTCTTTTGGCAATGAACATCTCCTTTTGATAGCCTTGATGGTTTTGATTCTGAGAAATCCAAGGCCGAATCAGGATAATCTCATCAAACTCGTGCAGCATAAACAGTGATAAGGTTACAAAAGATAAAAAAGCAAGAGACATAGCATCCTCCTTATAAAACATACCAACATTATAGCTCACTCGCATAAAAAAATCAGCTCCCAAGCAAGATTGCTAAGGAAGCTGATTCGTATCTTATTTTCTATGCTTATCTGGATCCCAGACAAAGCTTGCAAGGAAACTAAAAATGAAGGTCAAAATACCAATCAAAGCGGCTGGAATAAAGGCCAGTGCTCGTAAAATCCGCCAGAAGATATTTGGTTTTTTACCTGTCTGGTAGGGCGCTACTTCAGCATCCAAGCGGTCAAACTCTGCCTGAATCCGACGAGCCACTTCCTCAACTCCTTCATCATTCATCTTTTTAATATCTGAAATATCAATTGGATTGCCAAAGTTCATATCCACGCGCTCCCCAGCTGCCAAGCCTTTGAGGCTCATAGGACCAGCATAGACAACTGGCATGATCCGAACCTTAGCCATCTTAGCAATCACTGCCACTCCTCCCTTGACATCCGTAGAATGACGGCTGCCGCTCGGGAACATAATCAGAGAGCGATTGCTCTTTTTCAGCATATTGACAGGGTATTTGATAGCTGACGGGCCAGGATTTTCTCGGTCAATAGGAAAGGCACCACACATGCGAATCCACCAGCCGAACACCCGATTTTCAAAGAGCTGTTTCTTGGCCATGAAAATGAATTGCTTGGGCTTGGTTGCAAAAGCCATATAAACTGGATCCCACCATGTCCGATGAGGGGCAACCAAGATATAGTTTTCATCTTGTGAAGGAATCTTCTCTTTATTATGGTAATGGGCATTGCCATTCAAAGCCCAGAGAATAAAAATCACCAGACCTCGCAAATAAGTATAAAACATAAACTCTCCTTATTTCAAATTGTGATTGTACTTGAAATTGATTACATCCTTTCTCATTATACCCTATCCCATTATAGTCTGCAATATTTTTCCAAACTTTGGCTGTAACAGCTGATTCTGATAGCCATTTCCATAAAAAAATGGTATCATTATTTTCATGAATAAGAAAGAATTAATTGGTTTAAACCAAACCCAAGTAGATGAAAAGATTTCGCAGGGCTTAACCAACGATTTTACTAGTGACACCAGTACTAGTAACTGGCAAATCGTTAAGCGGAATGTTTTCACCCTTTTTAATGCCCTTAACTTTGTTATTGCTGTAGCCTTGGTCTCTGTCCAAGCCTGGAGCAATCTAGTCTTCTTCGCAGTAATCAGCTTTAACGCCGTCACTGGTATTATTACGGAACTACGAGCCAAACACATGATTGACAAGCTCAATCTGGTCAGTCGAGAGCTGGTCACAGTCATCCGAGACGGCCAGGAAGTCAAGATTCAGCCAGAAGAAATTGTACTGGGCGATCTGATCAAGCTGTCAGCTGGCGAGCAAATTCCCAGTGATGCCCGTGTGGTAGAGGGTGTTGCTGAGGCTAATGAAGCCATGCTGACAGGTGAGAGTGACTTGGTTCTCAAGGAAGAAGGCGCCGAGCTGCTGTCTGGTAGCTTTCTGGCCAGTGGGCAGATTTATGCTGAGGTGCACCATGTCGGCGCAGACAACTATGCCAACAAGCTCATGACTGAGGCTAAAACACTCAAGCCTATCAACTCGCGCATTCTATACAATCTTGCGAAAATTTCCCGCTTTACTGGAAAAATCATCATTCCTTTCGGATTGGCTCTCTTCTTTGAAGCCCTGATGATAAAGGGACTGCCTGTCAAGAACTCTGTCATTACCAGCTCGACAGCCCTTTTGGGTATGCTGCCAAAGGGAATCGCCCTGCTGACAGTCACGTCACTCCTGACGGCTGTCATCAAGCTCGGCATGCGCAAGGTGCTTGTTCAGGAAATGTATTCTGTTGAAACTCTGGCTCGGGTAGATACTCTCTGCCTGGACAAGACCGGGACAATTACCCAAGGTAAGATGACTGTTGAAGCCTTGCATAGTCTGTCAGATAAGTTTTCTGATGAGACAGTCAGTCAAATCTTAGCAGCCTACATCCAAACCAGCGAGGATAATAACCCAACTGCTCAGGCTATCCGCAAGGGATACGGCCATTTAGAACACACCTATACTAGCGACAATGTCATCCCATTTTCTAGTGACCGCAAATGGGGCGCTATGCATTTATCCAGTGTTGGAACTATCTTTTTGGGGGCACCAGAACTGCTGCTGGATAGCAATCCTGCAGCAGTTGGAGAGGCTCAAAAACGCGGATCGCGGGTTTTGGTGCTGGCTCACAGTGACCAAGTGCTAGACAAACACAGCATCCAACTGCCTGAAGATATGATTGCTCTGGCTGTTCTGGAAATAACCGACCCCATTCGGGAGGGAGCGGCTGAGACACTGGACTATCTGCGTTCTCAGGATGTTGATCTGAAAATCATCTCTGGTGACAATCCAGTGACCGTTTCCCATATCGCGAGTCAAGCTGGATTTGCCAACTACGCCAGCTACATCGACTGCTCTAAAATCAGCGATCAAGAACTAGTTGAGCAAGCAGAAGAAACAGCCATCTTCGGTCGTGTTTCTCCTCATCAGAAAAAACTGCTCATCCAGACTCTCAAGGCCGCCGGTCGGACAACAGCTATGACGGGAGATGGTGTTAATGATATCTTGGCCTTGCGCGAAGCAGACTGTTCCATCGTCATGGCGGAGGGCGACCCCGCAACTCGGCAAATTGCCAACTTGGTCCTTCTTAATTCCGACTTTAACGATGTCCCTGAGATTCTTTTTGAAGGCCGCCGAGTTGTTAACAACATCGGCCGGATTGCTCCGATTTTCTTCATCAAGACCATTTATTCTTTCATCCTGGCTATCATCTGTATCGCCAGTATCCTGCTAGGAAAATCTGAATACCTCTTGATTTTCCCATTCATCCCGATTCAGATCACCTTGATTGACCAGTTTGTCGAAGGTTTCCCACCCTTTGTCCTCACCTTTGAGCGCAATATTAAGCCGGTCGAAAAGCACTTCCTCAAACGCTCCCTGCAGCTGGCTCTGCCAAGCTCCCTCATGATTATCTTCAGCGTGCTATTTGTCCGTATCTGGGGCAGCAGCCATGGCTGGAGCGACATAGAAATGTCCACCCTGACCTACTACTTGCTAGGCAGCATCAGCTTCTTGTCAGTCATTCGGGCCTGCCTGCCACTCAACCTCTGGCGCGCTCTTCTGATCATTTTTTCAGTCGCAGGCTTCTATCTATCCGCCTTTGTCCTGCAACACCTTTTGGAAATTGCGACGCTGACAGCCGCAACCTTGCCAGTCTATCTGATTCTCATGGTTTTCTTTATCGGAATTTTCATCGATTGTACTATCAAGCAAAAATATGAATTCAACTAAAATTCGCACCTGACTATGTCTGTCAGGTGTTTTTTCCTATAAAATTTCTCTTTCTTCTTTGGAATAGCACTTAATCATGCTATAATGTTGGTATGACAGAAGCAAAATTAAAAGACGGGGAAAGAGTCAACCAACTCTTTTCCACTGATATAAAAATCATTCAAAATAGCGAGGTTTTTAGCTATTCAGTAGATAGTGTCCTGCTTTCTCGCTTTCCAAAATTACCCAAACGAGGGCTCATCGTTGATCTCTGCGCTGGAAACGGGGCCGTTGGTCTCTTTGCTAGCACACGGACTCAGGCCCAGATTCTAGCGGTGGAAATTCAGGAACGTTTGGCAGATATGGCCCAGCGTTCCATTGAATTAAATCACCTTACTCAACAGATGCAGGTCATCCATGACGACTTGAAAAATCTAGGCGCCTATATATCTGGCAGTAAGGTTGACATCATTCTCTGCAATCCTCCCTATTTCAAGGTCGATGAACATTCCAATCTCAACGGCAGTGAGCATTATCTGCTAGCGCGTCACGAAGTTGCTACGAATTTAGCAGAGATTTTCACGATTGCCCAGCGAGTTCTCAAGTCCAATGGTCGCTTAGCAATGGTTCACCGTCCTGACCGATTTTTGGATATTTTAGAAACTATGAAAAACCATAATCTAGCGCCCAAGCGCATCCAGTTTGTCTATCCCAAGCAGGGGAGAGAAGCCAATATGCTCTTAATCGAGGCTATTAAAGATGGTTCACCAGACGGCCTGAAAATCCTCCCACCTCTCTTTATCCACGAGCAAGACGGCAGCTATACACCAGAAATTCAAGAGATTTACTATGGAAAATAAAGCCTATATGTATGTCCTTGAATGCGGAGACGGCACCCTCTACACAGGCTATACTACCGATGTAGAAGCTCGTCTCAAAACACATCAGTCTGGAAAAGGAGCCAAGTACACTCGCGCCCGATTGCCCGTCACACTCATCTATCAAGAGGAACATCCCGACAAATCTGCAGCCATGTCGGCTGAAGCTCTTTTCAAAAAGAAGAAACGAGCTGAAAAACTAGCTTATATAGAAGAAAAACGTAGTAAGTCCTGAAACTTACTACGTTTTTTGATTTCTACATTCAAGATTAAATTAGATGTGTTCTTTCCATGAAGTCGCTGTTGTTTGAAGAACCTTGTTGAGTTCATCAATGTTCTCAAATCCAGTTGTGCGAAGCCATTCACGAGCTGCCGCCTCACCGTCTTTGATGTAGGCTTCAACTGATCCAGCCCAAGTTGCACGGCCGCAAA
>ERZ773063.2097-NODE-2097-length-11067-cov-17.594533_pt1 | contig 11067 bp, 8 predicted proteins | sample MGYA00580625_ERZ773063 | MGnify/ENA primary metagenome ERZ773063 (study PRJEB29015, sample SAMEA2738022) | human oral metagenome | biome: human oral; feature: human-associated habitat; material: dental | place: China | collected 2042 ...
CCGCAATCCCAACCTAAACCCGGAACTTAAGCACCCCGTTCGTGACCTATAGTCCCGACTTTCGGGGTTATAGGACACTACGTGTTGCTGGAAGGATGACGTTTCGACTCGCTGGTGCGGGAAAATCCACATTGAAGTTGGTTGTTTCATCGTGGGGGTATGAATACCCCCACAGGCCCGATACACGAGCCGATCAGCACGCACCTGGGCCCGACAACCCGCACCTGGGCCCGATAGGTGGTGGCTCGAACCCAGCAGGTGGTCACCTGGGCCCTTTCATGCGCACGTTAACCCACCTGGTGGAGCGTGGGCGGCTGCGCCCAGCCGCCACTGGGTGGGTTTAGCTGCGCATCGATGGGTTCACACTGCCAGTAGAGGGGCCCCGCTGCCAAGTAGTGCCCCGCATGGTCACTCCCACGGCGACGAGGCCAGCTCTTGAGATGCAACTCAGCGTCATACGGATCCCACCAATGCGCACGTTAACCCGCTAATTCGCGCCTGGGCCCTCTATTTCGCACGCGGGCCCGCTAATACGCACATGGGCAGCGCCGCCCACGCTCTCAATAGCGGGTTTGCGTGCGATATAGAGGGTTAAAACTCGCAATAGCGGGTTCACGTGCGACCAACACACCATGCCAGACATCGTTGCGCCCAAAACGCAGACCACTTCGCCACTAGTAGCCCATTGTCGGCGTTTTTCACCGAGGTGGTCTGCGATGTGGGCGCCACACCACCTCGAAGAGCGGCCGTCAGGCTCGGCATCGGGAGTATGTGCGTGCTTTGGCTGATGGTTTGAACTTCACGCAGGCAGCTCATGCTGTCGGGGTCTCGAAGCGGACGGGCAAGGTCTGGCGTAATGGCCGGACTCGCTCAAGTGGCCGGTGTGAGCGAGCCAGTATCGCTCCTCAGGCTCATTGGTACCGTCTGTATATGAAGTGCCAACCTCATCGGGTCAGTAAACGGTTCTTGTCGCTCAAGGAACGCATGCTCATCTTCGGATGGCGCGTCGAGGGGCTCTCTATTCGTGGCATTGCCCGCCGGTTGGGGCGTTCGCCTCGGGCTGTGAGCCGGGAGCTGAAGCGTAATGGGATGACAGTCACGTGCTACAACCCCTACATTGCTCACATGCGAGCAGGCAAGCGCCTCCAACGCCCCAAGGCGCGCAAATGCGCCGATCCTCGCTTGTGGGGCATCATCTGGGACAAGCCCAAGCTCAGATGGAGCCCAGAACAGATTTGCGCATACTTGCGCATGCGTTTCCCGCATAATCAGAGCATGAATCCGTGCGTAGAGGACGATCTACCAGTCCATCTTCATCCAGGCTAAAGGCACACTCCGCAAAGAGATCGCTTCCCTCATGCGCCAAGGACGCGCTCGCAGGCGCCCAGCCGCATACTCTCGCCAGGTACGACCACGATTCAAGGACCCCATGGTGATGATCAGCGAACGGCCCACCAGTGTGGAGGACCGGGCGCTGCCTGGACACTGGGAAGGTGACTTAATCATCGGAGCCAAAGGACAATCCGCGCTCGGCACACTCGTGGAACGCTCGACCCGGTACACGCTGCTGCTCTACTTACCCAATGGGCATACAGCTACTGACGTTCAAGATGCCATCATCGACAAGGCTCGCGGGATTGCCTGACTCTTTACGATTGTCACTGACCTGGGACCAGGGAAGCGAACTGGCCCAACACCGCACGATCGCCTCACAGCTAGGCCTTGACGTGTACTTGTGCGACCCACACTCACCCTGGAGGCGCGGGACCAACGAGAACGCGAATGGGCTGTTGCGCCAATACATGCCCACAGGAACCGATCTGTCACTCCTGACCGAAGCAGACCTGGACGCCATCGCCAACCAGCCGGGCGACCGCCCCCGCAAAACGCTAAACTGGGACACACCCAAGCAGCGACTGGAGCTGCTACTCAGGGCATAACACGCGTTACAACCACCCCTAGAATCTGCCCTGCCCGATATCAAGCGGGGGGGTGACGCTCCAACGCGGTGAGGGGGCGCGAGACCAACACACGGTCCCGCGCCCCCACCCGTATAACCGAAAGACGACAATCGCCCGCCAATCGAAGTGCCAGCCCCGACCCCATGAACCCGCCCCGGCCTCGTCGATGAGCGAACGACCGACAGCGCGTGTGGAACGCGCGGCGCGGGACGCAGATGAGGGTGGGAGCAACTAGGCTTGGAGGGTGACCACTGCTCTGTATCGCCGGTATCGCCCCGACACCTTTGATCAGGTGATCGGCCAGGAACACGTGACGGAGCCGCTCAAGGCGGCGCTGCGCGCGAATCGCGTGACGCACGCGTACCTGTTCTCCGGGCCGCGCGGATGCGGCAAGACCACGTCGGCGCGCATCCTGGCGCGTTGCTTGAACTGCGCGCAGGGCCCCACGGACACCCCGTGCGGCCAGTGCGAATCCTGCCGCGAGCTGGCCACCGGCGGCCCCGGTTCGCTCGACGTCGTCGAGATCGATGCGGCCTCGCACGGCGGCGTCGACGACGCGCGTGATCTGCGTGAACGCGCCACCTTCGCGCCGGTGCGCGACCGCTACAAGATCTTCATCATCGACGAGGCCCACATGGTCACGAACCAGGGCTTCAATGCGCTGCTCAAGCTCGTCGAGGAGCCGCCCGAGCACGTCAAGTTTGTTTTCGCGACGACGGAACCCGAGCGCGTCATTGGCACGATCCGCTCGCGCACCCACCACTACCCGTTCCGCCTGGTGCCGCCGGATGTCCTCGGCCCGTACCTGACGACCCTGTGCGCCGAGGAGCACATTGGCATGGGTGAGGGGGTTCTGACCCTCGTCATGCGCGCGGGTGGCGGCTCGGTGCGTGACACCCTGTCGGTGCTCGACCAGCTGATGGCCGGTGCGATTGACGGCCAGGTCAGCTACCAGACGGCGGTCGCGCTGCTCGGGTACACGGACTCCGCCCTGCTCGATCAGTCCGTCGATGCCCTCGCGGGCGGTGACGGTGCCGCGGCCTTCCGCGTCGTCGAGCGCATGGTCGAGTCCGGCCACGATCCGCGCCGCTTCGTCGAGGACCTCCTCCAGCGTCTGCGCGACCTCCTCATCATCGCGGTCGCCGGTGATGGCGCGCGCGACGTTCTGGCTGACACTCCGCAGGACCAGTTCGAGCGCATGCAGCGTCAGGCGCAGAACTGGGGTCCGCACGGCCTCTCGCGTGCCGCGGACCTGACCGACGAGGCCCTGCGCGCCATGACGGGCGCGACGTCGCCTCGCCTGCAGCTCGAACTCCTTGTCGGCCGCATCCTCGTGCCCGCCCCCGCACCCGCCCAGGCGCCCGTCCAGGGCACGGTCGGCATGACCGGTGGGGGAGCGCCGCGCGAGGCGTCCTCCGCTTCGTCCGATGCCTCCTCTGGGCGTTTCGGCGCCCGCGAGGCTCGCGAGGCCCTGGCTCGTAAGAAGCAGGAGCGCGCCGAGGCCTCGTCCCCCGCTGCGCCCACGTCGTCTCCCACCCAGGTCCCGCAGGGCGTGCCCGCGTGGGGGAGTGGCCCCGACTGGTCCGCTCAGAAGCCGGCTCCGGAGCAGAGCACCGCGCCCGCGCAGGCTTCCGCTCCTGTACAGGCTTCCGCACCCGCGCAGGCCGCGCCGCCCGGGGCCCCGCACCGCGAGGCCGTCGAGCGACCTCACATCGACGCCACGCAGGGGCGCGCGCAGGCAGAACCCCACCGTGAGGCCGAGCAGAGCCGTGCCGAGGCCCCCGCCTCCGGCCGCAACGCCGATATGCTGCGCGGTCGCTGGAACGAGGTCGTCGAGCGCCTGTCCTCCATCAGCCGCGTCACGTGGTCCATGGTCGGCGGCAACGCGCAGCTGGGGGCCGTCGATGGCTCCCACGTGATCCTCCTCTTCCCGGTCGAGGCCATGGTGAACGCCTTCTCGCGCGGCCCCCGCGCGGCCGACGTCGAAAAGGCCATCAACGAGGTCACCGGACTGAGCGTCAGCGTGTCCGCGCAGGTCGGGCAGGCCTCGGGAGGCCTGGCCACGACTGGCCCGTCGGCGCAGGCCTCGCACTCCGCTGCCTCCCAGCGCCCCTCCCAGCATCCGTCCCAGCCCGGAGGCTGGGTATCGGAGCCGCCCCCTTTTGATCAGGCCGCCGCGCAGGCGGCACCCGAACCCGAGCCATGGCCCGAGGCCGCGCCCGCCTCGCTGGCACCCGCGCGCGCTTACGAGGAACCCGCCGCGCAGGCGGCCCCCGCGCCTGCTCCCGAGCCGGTTGGCACCGGCTGGCCCGAGCCCGCGCGCGCACCCGAACCGGCTCCCGAACCCGAATCCGAGGACGCCGGCTGGCCGGAACCCGCGACGGTGACGCCGATCCGGCGCGAGCCCGTCGCTCCCGCGCCGACGTCGGCCTCTCAGGCGCCTGACCCGCAGCCCGACGCCGAGCGCCCCGCGCTGCCCGAGCGGGCGGCCCGAGCCCTCGCCGCCGCCTCCACCGATGCGCCCGAGGGTGCTCCGGCCTCGTCCCCGAACCGGGGTGATGCTCCACGTAAGCACTCATTCACGGTCTTCCGCTACCCGGGCGACCCGGAGCCGGGCGAGGAGAGCGCGCCGGAACCCGCGCAGCCCGCCCCGGCCTCGGAACCCGTCTTCGACGATGCCCCCATCCAGCCCGACGCGCACACGCCGTCGACCCCGACGGGGTGGGGCGACCCGGTCGTCATCTCCGGGGGAGCGTCCGTCAACTTTGATGACGGTGCCGACTCGTGGACCCCGCCAGAGCCGGCCACCCCCGCTGACGCGCCACCGATCGGCGCCGCACCGAGCGCCCCCACGCAGGCCCCCGCCTGGCTGGCGGCAGCCCCCGAACCGGCGCAGGACCCCGCGCCCAGATTCGGCACCCCGGAACATCACCGCGACGCCGCACAAGCATCCGACGCGCCGATGACCGGTCGCGCCGCCGCCGAGGCCGCCCTGCGCGAGAAGGCTCAGCGCGAGGCCGCCGTCGCCTCGACCCGCACCCACGCGGCTGACGACGACAGTGCCAGCATTGACGACGAAAACATTGAAAACTCGCAGATGATCGGCCTGGCAGCGGTCCTGGAGATCCTCGGCGGACGCGTCATCGAAGAGAAAATGACCGAGGGAGGATACTGACATGTACGACGGCGCCCTGGCAGACCTCATCGATCAGTTTGGGCAGCTGCCCGGCATCGGCCCGAAGTCCGCGCAGCGCATGGCCATGCACGTCCTGGACGCGGAGCCCGAGGAGGTGGCACGCCTTGTCGACGCGATCAACGCCGTGCGCGGGCGCGTGCGCCACTGCGACATCTGCGGCAACCTCACGGAAGAGGACGAGTGCTCCATCTGCCGCGACGTGCGCCGCGACCCCAGCGCGATCTGCGTCGTGCAGGAGCCCAAGGACATCCAGGCGATCGAGGGCGCGCGCGTGTTCCGCGGGCGCTACCACGTCCTCGGCGGCGTCATCGACCCGATCCACGGGGTGGGGCCGGACCAGCTGAACATCGCCTCGCTCATGAGCCGCCTCGCGGACGGCACCGTCGTCGAGGTCATCCTGGCGACCAACCCGAACGTCGAGGGCGAGGCGACGGCCGCCTACCTCGCGCGTATGCTCTCCACCATGGGCGTGGAGACCTCGCGCCTGGCGATGGGCTTGCCCATGGGCGGCGACCTGGAGTACGCGGACTCGGTGACGCTCGGGCGCGCGCTCGAGGGGCGCCGCCGCCTCTAGGGGTGCAGCCTCTGAGTCGACATCGACGAGGCCGGGGCCGCCTTACGCTCTCAACGCGTGGGCGTGCGCGGCCTCGCGTTGTATTCGAGCGGGCATCCCAGGTGCCGCGGCACCCGTCCTGCCCGCGACCTGCGCTGTTTGTCGCCTCGTGGGCCGCGTGTTGCCCTCTCTGTGACGCTCGTGTGACACAATCGTAGGGACAGCGCTGGGTGACACGAGGAGGCGAGAATGGCGATCCAGGCGAGCTCAGGCGCGGCCCGAGTCCTGGTTGTTGACGACGAGGAGATGCTGGCGGATCTGCTCTCGCAGGCGCTGCGCCATGAGGGCTGGGAGACGGCTACGGCGAAGGATGGGTTGGACGCGTTGGCGAAGGCGTCGAGCTTCCACCCGGATGTCGTGATCCTCGATGTGCAGATGCCGCGCATGGATGGGCTGGAGGCGCTGGAGCGCCTGCGCGCTCGCGACCCGGAGCTGCCGGTCGTGTTCCTCACCGCACGCGACGCCGTCGCCGATCGAGTGCAGGGATTGCGCGCGGGTGCGGATGACTACGTGACGAAGCCTTTCGATCTGGACGAGGTGGCGGCCCGCGTGGAGGCGCTCCTGCGCCGGGCGGGGCGCAGCCAGCAGGCGGCGTCGACGGTGCTGCAGGTCGCTGATCTGACCCTCGATGTGGACTCTCACGATGTGCGGCGCGACGGTGAAGAGATTACGTTGACGAACACTGAGTTTGAATTGCTCCGGTATCTCATGGAAAACGTTGGAATTGTGCTGTCGAAGCAGAAGATTCTTGATGCTGTCTGGAGCTATGACTTCGGTGGCCAGGTGAATGTCGTCGAGCTGTATATCTCTTACCTGCGCAAGAAGATCGACGCGGATCGTCCGGCCCTGATCCGCACGGTGCGCGGCGCCGGCTACATCATGCGGGAGCCCCAGTGACGCGGCGGCCGTCCTTGGCCGGGCGTCTCTCGCGCGCGCTGGCTGCGTGCGTGGCGCTCGCGCTCATCGTCATGGTGGTCGCGTCCACGTTGGTCATGCGCTCCTGGATGCTTGGCAACATGGACTCCGAGCTGCATCGTCTCTCCCAGCGTGCGGGCGAGCACTTGGACGTTGAGGACGCGCCAGACGATGAGGTGGATACGGACGACGACTCCGACGATGGTGCCCGCGCGGTCCCGCAGTCGGGCGGGCGCGCGCCTCGTCCCGGTGGGCCGGTTGTCCCTGGCGGGCCCAAGGGACCGGGGTTTGGCGGTTCCGGCATCGCCGAGGGTACCCTCCAGTACGTGAGCGAGGATGGGCAGGCGGCCGGTGAGGTTGTCTCCAACTTCTCGGTGACCTACCTGAATGAGCCCGCGTTGGAGATCCTGGCGCATGTGCCCACCGATGGTGCGCCGCACACCGTGCGCCTCAAAGAGTTGGGCACGTTCCGAGTGACTTCCCAGGTCGTCGATGACAAGACCGTTCTCGTCGGCGTGCAGATGGACAGCGTCGATGACGTGGTCATGATGCTTGTCGCGGTCGAGGTCGGCCTGTCCCTCGTCGTCGCGATTGCCGTCGGGTTCGCCGGTCGGGCGTGGGTGCGGCGCGAGCTGCGTCCCCTCGGTGTCGTGCGCGCGGCAGCCGCGGACATCGCGAGCCGCGACCTGGCTGACGATGCCGAGGATCTGACGCGCGTTGGCGAGGAAGCGACTTCAGGCCCCGTTGAGGTCGCCGACGTCGCGGGCGCGCTTAACTCGATGATCGACGCGGTCGAGGACGGCATGGAACGTCGCGCCCGCAGCGAGGCGAAGCTGCGCCAGTTCGTCGCCGACGCCTCCCACGAGCTGCGTACGCCGCTCGCCTCCGTTCAGGGCTACGCGCAGCTCGCGCGCCGTGACATTGACGAGGCATCCCGCACCCAGGCGCTCGAGCGCATCTCCTCGGAGGGGGCGCGCATGGCGTCCCTCGTGGACGAGATGCTGACGCTGGCGCGCCTGGATGGAAACCGCGCGCTCAAACGGGACACAATCGACGTTATCCCGCTGATACTGGACGCCCTGTCAGACGCGCACGTGGTCGCCCCCGACCATGCGTGGGAGCTCGGCGAGGCCTCGGACATCCAGGTCCTCGGCGACGAGGCTGGCCTGCGCCAGATCCTCACCAACCTGCTCGCAAACGCTCGGGTACACACTCCTGCGGGAACCCGCGTGACCGTTTCTCTCAGCCGCGTTCCTGACGGCGGTGGAGCGGGGACGGGCGCCCCGGCCTCGTCGATGGTGAGGATCCGCGTCGCCGACGATGGTCCCGGCATCCCCGCCGAGATTCGCGACCGCGTCTTCGATCGTTTCGTGCGCGGAGACTCCTCGCGTACGCGCGACGGGCGCGGCTCCTCGGGCCTGGGAATGTCGATCGTCGAGTCGCTGACGCGCGCGATGGGCGGGTCCGTGCGCCTCGTGGACGCCGACAAGGGGACCGTCATCGACGTGACATTGCCCGCCGCCTGAGCGTCCCCGCGTGTGGGCGACCGGGAGGACGCTGACCAGGAGCGTTGCAATTCCGGTCCTCGTGCGCCTCTGTGTCCTGGGTCGCCCCGTCGCGTCCCATGTTACCCGCGCCCACATGCCGGTCGTTCCCAGCGCGATGCCTGGTGGGCCGTAGGATTGTTGTGGTGGCGTGCGCCACCCGAATACGCGCGTATCGGCGCGTACCGACAGAAATGAGGCTCAAGTGGCACTGATCGTGCAAAAGTATGGCGGTTCTTCCGTCGCCGACACCGAAGCCATGAAGCGCGTCGCCCAGCGCATCGTGGACACGCACAACGCGGGACACCGCGTCGTCGTCGTCGTATCGGCGATGGGCGACACGACGGACGACCTGCTCGACTCGGCCGCAGCCCTCACCGACAACCCGCCCGAGCGCGAAATGGACATCCTCCTATCCGCCGGCGAACGCATCTCCATGGCCCTCCTCGCGATGGCCGTCAACGAACTCGGTGTCGAAGCCCGTGCCTACACCGGCGCGCAGGCCGGCATCAAGACGGACAGCCACTTCGGCGCCGCCCAGATCGTCGGCATGGTCCCCGAGCGCGTCGCCCGCGCCGTCAAGGACGGTCAGGTCGCCATCGTCGCCGGATTCCAGGGCATCTCCAAAGACGACGACGTGACCACGCTCGGCCGCGGCGGCTCCGACACGACCGCCGTCGCCCTCGCCGCAGCCCTCCACGCCGACGTGTGCGAAATCTACACCGACGTCGACGGGCTCTTCTCCGCCGACCCGCGCATCGTCCCCAAAGCCCACCGCCTGCGCACCCTCACCCAGGAAGAAACCCTGGAAATGGCCGCGCACGGCGCCAAGATCCTCCACCTGCGCGCCGTCGAATTCGCCCGCCGCTACGGGGTCCCCCTGCACGTGCGCTCCTCGTTCTCCGAAAAGAACGGCACCTGGATCTCCGACTCCCCCGCAAACCCCGAGCTCAAGGGCCTCGTGCCCGACGCCGCCCTGAAGTCCCCAGAGGAAAACGCCATGGAAAAGCCCGTCATCTCCGGTATCGCTCACGACCGCTCGCAGGACAAGATCACCGTCACCGACGTGCCGAACAGCCCCGGCGTCGCCGCCCGCGTCTTCGCCGTCGTCGCCGAGGTCGGCGCCAACATCGACATGATCGTTCAGAACCTGCCGATCTCCGACCCCACGAAGGCCAACATCACCTTCACCCTGCCCGAAGGCGACGCGCAGAAGGCCCTCGACGCCCTCGAGGCGCACCGCGACGAAATCGGCTTCAACGAGCTGCGTTACAACCCCAACATCGGCAAGCTCAGCCTCGTCGGCGTCGGCATGCGCACCAACCCCGGGGTCTCCGCGCGCCTCTTCTCCGCCCTGTCCGACGCGGGCATCAACATCGACCTGATCTCCACCTCTGAGATCCGCATCTCCGTTGTCACCCGCCTCGACGACCTCGACCGCGCCGTGAAGGCCGTCCACACCGCCTTCGGCCTCGACGCCTCCGAAACCGAGGCCGTCGTCTACGGCGGCACCGGCCGCTGATCGTTCATCGACGAGGCCCGGGCCGGCTCCGTTATTTCCGCCCGGTGCCGGGGACCTGAGAACGAGCCCCGGCCTCGTCCCCATAGATGTCACCCAGCGTTCGCCCCGTCGTATGGGCGCGCGCACCAACAAAGGAGAACACCATGAGTGGTTTCAATGTCGCCGTCGTCGGCGCCACCGGCCAGGTCGGCCGAGTCATGCGCACCCTGCTGGAGGAGCGTCAGTTCCCGGTCGAGACGATTCGTTTCTTCTCGTCCGCGCGCTCGGCAGGCACCACCTTGCCCTGGAAGGGACAGGACATCGTCGTCGAGGACGTGGCGACGGCCGACTACTCGGGCATTGACATTGCCGTGTTCTCCGCGGGCGCCACCGCCTCGCGCGAGTACGCCCCCAAGTTCGCGGCCGCCGGCGCGGTCGTCGTCGACAACTCCTCCGCATGGCGCAAGGACCTTCAGGTGCCGCTCGTCGTCTCCGAGGTCAACCCCGACGACGTCGACAACCGCCCCAAGGGCATCATCGCGAACCCCAACTGCACGACCATGGCCGCGATGCCCGTCCTTAAGCCCCTCGTTGAGGCGGCTGGTGGTCTGACGCGTCTCTTCGTCTCCTCCTACCAGGCCGTCTCCGGGTCGGGCCGCGCGGGCGTCGCCGAGCTGACCGGCCAGATCGAGGCCGGTGTTGCTCAAGACCTGGCAGCGCTGGCCCTGGATGGCCGCGCCGTCACCCTGCCTGAGCCTGCCGTCTATGTGGCACCTATCGCCTTCGACGTCGTGCCGCTCGCCGGCTCAATCGTCGATGACGGAAGCGAGGAGACCGACGAGGAGCAGAAGCTGCGCAACGAATCGCGCCGCATCCTGCACATCCCCGACCTGGCCGTGTCCGGCACCTGCGTGCGTGTCCCCGTCTACACCGGCCACACCCTCACCATTCACGCCGAGTTCGCCGGCGACATCACGCCCGACCAGGCGCGTGCCCTGCTGGCCGAGGCTCCCGGCGTGCGCGTCGTGGACGTGCCGACCCCGCTCGAGGCCGCCGGCCGCGACGAGGTCCTCGTGGGCCGCATCCGCCAGGATCAGGCGGTTGACGGCAAGCGCGGCCTCGTCCTGGTCGTCTCCGGCGACAACCTGCGCAAAGGCGCTGCCCTGAATGCGGTCCAGGTCGCCGAGGTGGTGGCTGCGCGACTGCGCTAAGTGTTCCACTGACTGTGTGAACGCGCGGCAGCCCGCCGGGCCGCCGCGCGTTTGCGTTGCGTGTCGCGCCGCTGGTGTTCCGGGCGCCGGAGAGCCGGCCGCTGTGTGTGCCGGTGGGCGGCGGCC
>ERZ773063.2101-NODE-2101-length-11056-cov-6.528679_pt1 | contig 11056 bp, 16 predicted proteins | sample MGYA00580625_ERZ773063 | MGnify/ENA primary metagenome ERZ773063 (study PRJEB29015, sample SAMEA2738022) | human oral metagenome | biome: human oral; feature: human-associated habitat; material: dental | place: China | collected 2042 ...
CCCCACTGACCCTGAACGGGCTGAACCTGCCCACCCGGCTGGCCCCACTGACCCTGGACCGGCTGAACCTGCCCACCGGGGTGCTGTGCCTGGATCCACGCGACCAGAGCGGGGTAGACGGAGGGGTGCCGCACGACGAACGGGTGCAGGTCCGGACGGGCCTGGGCGATGATCGCCAGGTCATTGGCCGTCAGGCCCGGGTTCGCCATATCGCTGGCCTGCAGCCGCGACGGATCGATCATGATCGTGTAACTCCTTTCGCGCCCCGGCGGTGCTGCGCTGTATGCCTGCGCCGACGCCACCGATGCCACCCCCATCCTAGCCTCACCGCCGCTGCGGGTGAACGCGCCCCTTTACTGCGCAGCACCCGTACTACTGCGCAGCACCCGTACGGCCCTCCGGGCTCCGCTAGACTAGTGCGATGAACGCACCCGACCCGGCACTACGAACACCAGCGATGACGCGGATCCTCCACAATCCCGACGTCCGGTTCGCCCTGTCCCTCATCCCCGCCACGATCGTGCTCGCACTCGTCGTCGAAGCAGTCCAACCCGGCGCCCCCATGTGGCTCGTCGGCGGAATCGCCGGAGCCATGGGGTACCTGCTGCGGCGCCTCACCCAGCCCCGCGCGCCCAAGCACGACGGGACGGCCGAGGAGGGCGCCGCCTCGTGAACCCCTACCTCACTGAGATCGCGTGGATGGTGCTGGCGCTCGTGCTGTCCACCCTGATCGGGCTCGAGCGCCAGATCCGCGGAAAAAGCGCGGGCATCCGCACGCAGGCCATTGTGGGGCTCACCGCGGCGCTCATGGTCCTCGTGTCCAAGTACGGCTTCCAAGACGTCCTCGCCGACGGCATCACCCGTTTCGACCCGTCCCGCGTCGCCTCGCAGATCGTGTCCGGCATCGGTTTCCTGGGGGCGGGCATCATCCTCACGCGCCACGGAGCGATCCGCGGCCTGACGACGGCGGCCACCATCTGGGAGACCGCGGCGGTAGGCATGGCGTGCGGAGCGGGCCTGTGGTGGCTCGCGGTCGCGGGCACCGCGTTGCACTTCCTGATCGTCCTGGTGATGAGCCCGGTCATTCAGCGCATCACGAAGCGCGCGCGGGGGAGCAAGACGGTGGTCGCCGTCCGCTACTGGCCCGGCCACGGGATGGTGGCCGAGCTCCTGCAGCAGGTGGGCGCCCTCGGCTGGCAGGTCCACCGCCTCTCCTCGCACGCGGACGGCAAGGACAGCCCCACGGTGGCCCGCCTCGTCGTGTCCACCGCGCAGCCACTGGCGACATCGGCGCTGGTCGCCTCGCTGGTCGATCTGGAGGGGGTGCTCGGCGTCGAAGTCGTCGAGGACGACGAGGAGTGACGCCCGGCCGGGCAGTCGACCTCCGGCGGCGCCCGCCCTGGAGGCCGCGCGCCGGCTCCGGCCCGCCCCCGGTCAGGCGCGCCCCGCCCCGGCCGCCCACGCCTCGAGGGCCTCCGCGAGGCGCACCGTGTCGGTTTCGGCCGGGATGTGGAGGAAACCCGCCGTGCCCCCGTGGGCTGCCGTGGCGGCCAGCGCCGCGTAGAACACGGAATTGCACACGAAGGTGCCCGCGCTCCACGACTCCTCCGCCTCGAATCCCGCCGATCGCAACCCGGTGAGGAGCGCCCGCCAGTCGATCGACGCGAATAGCCCGTCGGGCCCAGAGGGGTCGATGGGCTCGTGGTCGCATGACAGCCCGTCGTTGTCCGTGCCCGTGCGCTCGTTGACGGCGACGCGCTCCACGCACAGGAGCCGACGGGACGCCGCGAGGCCGACGCAGAGGACCGCGCGCGGCCTGATCCGCTCGACGAGGCCGCGCACGAGACGGGGGACCGCCTCGAAGCCCACGGGCAGCAGGGCGGTGGCGATCCGGGGCGGCCGACGGGCGCTGAGGCGCTCGATGAGGAGTTGCGAGGGATTGACGGCGTGGGGGCCGAAGGGCCCGAAGCCCGTGAGGAGAACATCCGCGTCCATGGGGGCACACTACCAAGACCCGTGCGGCGGACCGCGGGCGGCGCGGGGTCTGGGCGCGGCCTCGCCCCGGGATGTGGACGCCGACGGGCTCATGGCCTCGTGCGGGCCCAGCGATGGGCCCCGGAGACGCGGCACGCGTATTACGAGTCGCTGCGCGGCTTCTACCGGTGGCTCGCGCGGGGCGAATGGATATACCTATTTGCGACTATATCTAAATATATATCGTGGTGGTATGGGAACAGAGTGGACCGTCATCATCTCGCACGAGGTCCGCGAGTGGTTCAACCAGCAGGCCCAAGCGGACCAGATCGTCGTGCGGCGGGCACGGGACGCCCAAGCCGCCTACAAGCACGGGAGGAAATGATGAGCTTCGAGATCCCTGAAGGGTTCTACGACTTCGACGAGGTCGTGCGCGAAGCGCGGGCGAAGTACACGCCCGAAGAGCTCGCCAAGGAGCCCGAACTGATCGAGCGCGCCGACGAACAACTCGAGCTCGCCGAACTGGTCTACAACATGCGCACCGGCGCGGGCATGACCCAGCAGGAACTCGCCGAGAAGACCGGCAGCTCCCAGCCGTTCATCTCCGCCGTCGAGCGCGGTGCCCGCATCCCCACCTACGCGACCGTCCGCAGGTTCGCCCGCGCCACGGGGAACCGCCTGCGCATCACCGCTTACCCCGCATGAGATACAGGCATGGCCAGCAACGCACGCATTGCTGGCCATGCCGCACATGCTGTCAATCAGGGGCGCGGCCCTGTCGGCAGCTGGTCGGAGAAGACTGTGAGCGCGCACACCCGCCCCGACGACTTACACAACATGAATTGGCATCTCGAAGTCGACCACGAGCCGCAAGGTCCGTGGGCATGTGACCTGGTCCGCTCAGGAAGTCTCCCTGGCCGCAAGTCTGTTCGGCGTCTCCGTTGACGCTCTGATGCCGCGCCCGGACGGGGCGGGGGGCTGGGTGCCGGCGGCGTACGTGCCGGGCACGCGGAAGGGCCCGGTCTCGGTTGAGACCGGGCCCTCTGGGTTGGTAGCGGGGACAGGATTTGAACCTGCGACCTCCGGTTCGCTGCTCATACTGGTGTTGCTGTACATGCTGGTCTTGCAGGTATTGCATGGCTTGCCTCACTTGCGGGCTTTGCAGGTCGTTCCGCCCCGTACTGGGGTGCTGACCCGTTGTGGTGGGCGAATGCTTGTTCTTCATGGACAAGAATCACGTGTTGACCAAGTCGGTTCCCCCCGAGTGGACGGCGGCTCTGGACGGGTGGGAGACGTATCTACGGGCGGCGGGGCGTCGTGAGCGCACGGTGGAGACGCGGATCCGCCACGTGCGGCAGGCGGCGCGGGGTCTGGGCATGGCCTCGCCCCGGGATGTGGACGCCGACGGGCTCATGGCCTGGTGCGGGGCCCAGCGGTGGGCCCCGGAGACGCGGCATGCGTATTACGAGTCACTGCGCGGCTTCTACCGGTGGCTCGCACCCGATGGGGACTCGCCCGCGCAGTGGCTCCCGGTGGTCGTGCGCCGTCCTGGGGCTCCGCGGCCGGTGCCCCTCGATGTGCTGCGCGAGGGCATGGAGGCGGCTCCGCCGCGGACCCGCCTCATCTTGTGCTTGGCCGCGTGCGCGGGACTGCGGGCCTCGGAGATCGCCCAGGTGCGCGGGCGCGATGTCGTGGAGGACATCGACGGGATCGCCCTCACGGTGGAGGGCAAGGGCGGCCGGGTGCGCCGCGTCCCCCTCGCGCGGTGGCTCGCCCGCGCCGTGGTCCGCGCGTGCGGCGCCGACGGCTGGTGCTTCCCGTCGAAGTACGGGGGGCACCTCTCGGGCGCCCATGTCTCCAAGCTCGGCGCGCGGGCGCTGCGCGATGGATGGACTCTGCACACGCTCCGCCACCGGTTCGCGACGGCCGCGTACTCGGCGGAGCGAGACCTGCTCGCGGTTCAGCGCCTCCTGGGGCACGCGAGCGTGGCCACGACGCAGCGGTACGCCGAACCTCCCCGGGACGCGCTGCGGAAAGCCGTTGAGGCGGCCGACTTCACCCGCGGTGTGTGAGCAGTCCTGCCGTCCGCCTTAGCGGTTCCGCTGCACTCGCTGGCATTGCTGTAGTTGCTGGCGTTGCTGCGAATGGCGTTCGACTCCCCTTGTTTTCCATTCTCATTCCAACGAAAGGTTCAGATGATGTTCTCGTATTCACTGCCCGCTTCCGAGGTTTCCGTTCTCACGGAAGGCGACCTGTTCCACCTGCGCGGTGCGCTGGACCGTGACCGCGTTCGCCTCGAACACGACCTATCGTCGCTCGACGAGGTGTCCGCACCATTGGTCGCCCCTGTGATCCGTGAGCACATGGTCGTGCTCGCCTCTCTGCTGGAACGCCTCGACGACGCTGCCGCCGTCCTGGTCGCCTACTCCCCTCTCGACGATTGAAGGAGGTCGGCAATGTTCGATGACTTGAAAGTGCGGGAGCGGATCCGTGCGCTCCTGGCGCTCGCGCAGGACGAGGGGGCCTCGGCCTCGGAGCGCGAGGTCGCGATGAAGCGCGCCAGCGTCCTCATGGCGCGCCACTCCATCACGTCCCTGGACGCGGAGGCCGCGGAGCGCGAGCGAATCGAGGAGCGCGAGCTCGTCCTGCGCGGCGGGCGCTCCACCGCGTCCCACGCGACCTACGTCGCGATCGAGAGGGCGGCCGACGCGGCCGGGCTGTGCGCGTACTACACCGACTGGCGCGACCGCCCGGGCGACCCCCACGTCCTGGCGCACGTGGTCGGGTTCGGCTCGGACCTGGACTGGTTCATTCCCCTGGCCGCCGCGCTCGCCTCCTACACGGCGGCCGGCTGGGTGTCGTGGAGGCGCGCGAACAGCGCGCGCTACAAGCGCAGCAAAGCCCCGCACCGGCGCCAGCTCCGCGACGGGTTCATCCTCGGGTTCGGCCTGGCCGTCGCCGACGCGGTGCGCGGAGCCCGCACGACGGCCCTCACCGAGGACAGCACCGACGGCGCCCCGACACGGGCCCTCGTCGTGCGCTCGCGCGAAGCCCGGATCGCCGACTGGGTCGAACAGAAACTGAGCCTTCGGCCCGGGTCCCGAATCACGTCCAACGACGACACCCGCCGCGCGGGCTACAGCGCCGGGCGCGCCTCGGGCCTGGGCGCCCGCACGACCAACGTCGCCGGGACCGGCCCCCAGACAATCACCTCCCACTGAAAGGACAAGACCATGAGCGAGTACGTCTCCGACGAGGAGCGCCGCGAGGCGGCGGACGCGGCGTACGAGGCAGTGGAGGGCGCCGTCGAGGCGGCTTCGCGGGCCCTGGAGGAGGTCGAGGGGGCACGCAAAGCCCCGCCCGAGGGCGGCGCGGTCGGAACCAGGATCGCGCATCAGGCGGTCACCGCGGCGCTCGTCGAGTTGCACGACGCCCTCATAGCCCTCGAAACCGTCTGAACGGAAGGAGAAACCAAGATGCTAGTTATTTCGATTACGAACCAGAAGGGCGGTGTCGGCAAAACGACGACGACGTACCATCTGGCGCGGGCCGCGGCTCGGCGGAGTCTGAGCACGTTAGTCATTGATCTGGACCCCCAGGGGAACCTCACGGACTCGCTGTCCGAGGTGGGCCTCGATGCGGGCTACGCGGGCATGGCGGACGTGCTCTCGGCCGCGTCCCCCATCGCGCTGGACGAGGTCGTCGTCTCGTCCCACTGGTCCGGGGAGGGCGTGTGGCTGGCGCCGTCGGGCGGTGACGCGCTGGCCGGTGTCCGCAACGAGCTGGTGACGGCGGGTCCGGGCCGCGAGATGCGGTTGCGCGAGGCCCTGTCGGGCCTCGATGCGGACTTCGACCTGGTGCTCGTCGATTGCGCCCCGTCTCTGGACTCGCTCACGGTGAACGCGTTCTCCGCCTCCGACGCGGTCCTCGTCGTCACGCAATCCCGCTTGTACTCGGCGACCGGGTTGGCCCATCTCCTGCGCACCGTCGAGGCGGTGCGGGTCTACTACAATCCGGCCCTTGGGGTCGCGGGGGTCCTCGTGAACCAGCACAGGCGCCGTACCCTCCAGGGGGCGCACTGGATGGGCGAGCTGACGCGCGCGTGCGAGGAACGGGGACTGCGGCTCTTCGACCCGCCCGTCCCGGACGCGGTGGCTGTCTCAGACGCCGCCGAGTCAGGGGCGGGCTTGGACACGTGGCCGGGCGCGGCCAAGCTCGCCGCCCTGTATGACACGCACCTTGATGCGCTCCTGGCGGCTGGGGGTGGGGAACTGTGAGCCTCCGCCCCCCTCGCAAGCGGTCGGCGCTCGACTCGTCGGCGGCCGCCGTGATCGCCCCCGCCGCTGCTCCCCTTTCCCGACCTGCGGCCCCCGCACCGCCAGCCGTCCCCTCCCCCGCGCGGGCCGCGGTGGAACGGCTCTCCATCCGAGTGCCCGCCGAGCTCATGGGGGAGGTCCGCGCGGCGTGGTGGACGACGGCGCCGACCACGGGCGTGCGCTCGATGAGCGCGTGGGTGATCGAGGCCCTGGAGGCGCACCTCGCGTCCGAGCGGGCCGCGCACAACGGGGATCGGCCGTTCGTGCCGGTCGGCCCCGGCGAGCTGCCGCGCCCCTGATTGACAGCATGTACAGCATGGCCAGCAACGCGTGCGTTGCTGGCCATGCTGTCAGGCGACGTGGTTCATGCCGACGATGAGGGCGCGGCGCATGTACTCGCTGCGGCTCAGGCCCCGTTCGCTGGCGGCGGCGTCGATCTGGTCTTTGACCTTCTGGGGGACGCGGAACTGCACGAGGGGGGAGTTCTCGCCCTTCTCATCCCCTAGGCGCGGACGTCCGCCGCGGATCACCTCGGTGGCCTCGTCGAGGGAGGCGGCCCCCGTGGCGTCGAGGATGTATTGGAGGGCATCGGCGCGGTCGGCGTCGGTGGCCTCGATGAGGGTGTAGTCCCCGTGGTCGATGCGGTCGAGGAACTCAGCGGATGCTTGTGCGGTCATGGTTCTTCCTTCCTTCTCCCTTATAGTTCCCGGGTGAATTCGTCGCGCGCGCGCATCGCGTGGAAGATGTAGAGCCCCCGGGGACTGACCCTCTCGACTCCGATCTCCAGGTACTCGCGCGCCTGTGGGTGGGGTTTGCCGATGTACATGATGAAGTCGGGGTGTCCGTCGCGTCCCCGCATGCGGATCTGGCGCACGTGGTTGGCGATGGCTCCCATGATGTCCTCGACCGGGTAGTGCCGTTTGAGGGCGTCGGGGTGGAACGCGACTCCGTGCCCGGTTTTTCGGGTGCTGACTGTCTCATTCGCCATACGTTTAGTGTACTACAATACTGTTATACAGTCGAGCGGGCGCGGCCGTGCGGATCCCCTCCCGTGAGCCCGGCCGTTTCTGGCCACCATTGCACTGGCTCAGCCGCGTGTTTCGTTGGCAACTGTGCGCAGACGCGGAGCGGCTGTGCACAGGCGGCAGTGATCCGATACGGGTCGGTCCGACCGCTGGGCGTGCCGTTCACCGCGCGAGCGGCCCCGGGAGTCCGCTCCGGCGTCTGCCGGGTCTTTTGTTCGAGCCCCCGTCCCTGCGTTCGGGATCCGCGCGACGCGCTATTGGGCCCCTGGTGGCGGGGCGAAGGGTTCCCCGCCCCGAGTGCAGGGGGGTTCACCATGAGGTTCATCCGTTTCACGGCCGCGTTCGTCGGGCGCGCCGACCACTTGCCCGAGTCAGTCGCGCTCCTCCAGGAGCTCCTGGAGGCCTGCGACTTGGCGAGCGTCGTGTGGGAGGGGGTCGGCATCGGGGCGCTGTTCCCGTGGGCGGCCGCCCTCGTCCTCGTGGCCGTGGTGCTCGTGGCCGCCGGGCGGGCGGAGCGCCGCTGAGGGTCCCGGGCCCGCCGCGCTGGGCTCTGTTGGCGCGGTCGATGGGCCGCGCCAACAGCTTGCTTCACTCGTCCCAGTCGGGGGCGTCGGGCCAGTCTCCGGGGTCCGGGTCCCCGTCGGGGCCGGTGGGCCAGTCTTCGGCGCTCGGATCCGCCGGCGTGGGCGCGGCCGGGCTCGCCGCGCATGCTGACGGTGCTGGTTTTGGCGCGCTGCTGGGCGCGTCGTGGACAGCCGTGGCCACGGGCGCCGGCCGGCCGGCGCCCGTGGTCGGGGGCCGGGTCTCGTCGGGGGTGAGGGCGTTGATGTGGACGCGCTCGATGAGGGCGTCGGCCTCCGCCTCGTTGATGGAGCCGGTGGGGATCTTGATGACCAGGTAGGCGCCGCCCTGGGGGAGGCTCTTGATGTCGTTTGGGTGGAGGACGAACTCGTCGACTTCTCGGAGGCTGCCGACGCCGCTCGCGGCGTGGAGGCCTCCGAGCACGTCCCAGTCGTCCTCGATTTGCAGGGTTTCCTTCCACGCGAGACGGCTCCCGATGTCGCGGGCGATGGCGTCGGCGGCCTCTCCCCTGGTCTGGCGCAGGACCAGCCAGACGTTCGCGTTGGTGCGGACTGCGGCCGCGAACTGGGGGCTGACGGCTTCGAGGTCGGCGTCGAGGTCCTGGGTGGCCAGGAGCACGGCCCCGCCGGCGGATCTGGCGCGGGCGTAGAGGTCGGCGACCTTGGGGCTCGCTAGTGCGCTGAACTCGTCGAGCACAGTAAGGCACACGTGGTCCTGGCCCCAGCCGTCCCGTGCGAGCCGCCCGAACGTCGCGCTCAGGTCTTGGACCGCGAGGGTGCCGATGGTGCGGGCCGTGGCCGGGGATCCGGCCGCGTCGAGGCTGAACACGGTGATGTCGCCGTTGCGGATCGCGTCCTCCAGGCGGAACCCCGTGGCGTCGAGGACCTGTCCCGCACCGGTGTCGGCGATGACGGCCATCCTGTCGCGCACGTCGCCGACATCGGCCGCCGCGCCCTTGGAGGCATCGATGTCGTCGAGGTACCGCATCAGGGAGGCGGCGACGCCTGGGCCCACGTAGGGGGCGGCTTTGCGGAGCTCGTCGATGCTGAGGAGGGCCGTCACGTCGGCCAGGCACATGCGCCAGGCGCCGCCGCCGGGCTTGCGGACGCTGCGGGCGTCGAGGTCGGCGAGCACCCGCGTCGCCTGCTGCAACAACCTTCGGCTGAGGGTGGCGTAGTGCATGTTCGCACTGGTATCGGCCGCGAAGAGCACTTCATAGAGGGCGTCCGCGGCCTCGTCCGGGGTCAGGCCCGCGAGGGGGTTGTAGGTGTCGGACGCCCCGGTGGCAGTGATGCAGCGGAAACGCCGGCCGGTGCTGTCCGCCAGCGCGCGCAAGGTGTTGGCGAGGCCCGGGTCCGCTTTCATGTCGATCACGACGGCCGGGAGGCGCAGGGCGCGGGCGGCGGGCGCCGCCGTGAAACCATAGACAATCCGTTCGAGGGCTTGGGTCTTGCCGACGCCGGTGGGGCCGATGACCACGCCGTGGGTGCGCAGCGCGGCGGCGTCGATGCCCACGGGCCGCGCCCGCGCCGCGTCCACGCCGACGGGGATGGTGAGCCCGTCGACGTCCGGCGCCGTCTTGGCGCGGGCGATGCGGCTCCTCTGGCGGGCTTTGGCCCGCTCAATGGCGCGGCGGGACGGTGGTTTGCGGGGCCGCCGGGCCCGGTCGCCCTCGCCGTCGCCCGCGGTGTCGCGCCATGTGGCGTCGAAACGGCGCCGGTAGGTGAGGTAGATCCCGGCGGCGAGGGTTGCAGCGCACGCCGCGAACGGCGCCTGATCGAGGGCCCAGGCCTGCCAGTTGTCGGCGAGGACGGCGGCGGTGTCGCCCGCATGGGCGAGGGCGTCGATGAGGCGGGACGCGAGGTCGCGGTAGGCGTGGAAGTAGGCGGGGGCCTGGTCGGCCCATATGCCCCATGCGGTGGCCGCGATCCCGGCGGTGAGGATCCAGGGGGCGCGCACCCACTTGCGCGTGGCGCGCCCGGTGATGATGAGGGCGGCGGCGATGGCGGCCGTGACGGGGTTGGTGAGGACGAGGGCGGCGAGGACGATCCGGCGTGCGCGTTGCCCGTCGGTGAGGGTGCGGGGCCGGGAGAATCGGAGGCGGGGCGAGCTCATGACGCCGCCTCCTGGCTGTGGGGGCCGGTGATGTCAGCGAGGGCGCGCACGAGGATGGGCCGCCCCAGCCCCCGGGCCATCAGGGAGGCGTTGGCGTCGGCGGCGGCCTCGGTGACGCGCTCATGGGTGTCGGGCGTGGTCATGTACACGCCGATGCGGTAGTGCGGGGAATAGCCGTAGCCGTGCATGAGCAGGATCAGGCGCCGCTTGGGTTTGCGCGTCCATTCGACCTCGTAGCCGATGAGGGCGCCCACGTCGCCGGACACCAGGTCTGGCCATGCGACCCCCTGTTTCCCGGATGGGCGGGTGATGGGGATGGCGTAGTCGTTGTCCTCGGCGTCGGGGCACGTGGACCGGGCTTCGCGTTCGGTGACCAGGCCGGGACGGTCGCCCCGGTCGCGCAGGGCGAGGTAGGCGCCGAGGACGGCGAGGTCGTGGTGGTACTCGGCGAGGCGCACGCCGACGCCCGCGCCGCCCTCTACTCCCATGAACGCGGCACCCGATTCTGTGAGGTAGTGGACGGCCGTTCTTCCGAGCACGGTCTCACGGTCGATCAGTCCGCATTCACGCAGCGATTTCAATCGGCGGCTGCAATAGGCGCGCGCCGTTGCCGGGGTCTGCCCGGGGAAGCACTCGGCGCGGATGGTTTCGACGGGCACGAATCGGAACCGCGCGAGTAACTGTAGTATTCTGATATCGGAGTCACTGACTGCCATTTCTTCGTTTCCTTTCGTGCACTGTGTTCCTCACCGTGCTCGTTGTTCCGTTTTCCGGCTTGGGTCCGTTGCGCCCTGCCATTATTTCCTTTATTCTCCGCGTACCCTGCCCTGCCTTTATTCCGTATTACTGTTTTCCACACTGCTTGTTCTCTTGTTCGTTATTACTGTTCCGCTTCTTCTTACTGCTGGCCCTCCTGGATGGAGACCCCCCTGTCACAACGTCGTTGGGGGAGGGGGGTCTCCATCCAGGAGGGCCAGCGCCCCCGGTTTTGTGCGGGACCGGCTACACCGGCAGGTGTAGCCGGTTTGCAGTGTGGGTTGTAGT
>ERZ773063.2108-NODE-2108-length-11031-cov-4.576166_pt1 | contig 11031 bp, 10 predicted proteins | sample MGYA00580625_ERZ773063 | MGnify/ENA primary metagenome ERZ773063 (study PRJEB29015, sample SAMEA2738022) | human oral metagenome | biome: human oral; feature: human-associated habitat; material: dental | place: China | collected 2042 ...
TTTCAGTAGCTGGTTGGCTAGTTGCATGAGCGAATGGGGAGATAGCAGTATCGATGATATCTACGCCAGCTTTAGCAGCTTCCCAGTATGTAGTACTTGCAAGGCCGCAAGTGAAATGGCTGTGCAAGTCGATTGGCAATTCGCCGAAACGTTTTTTGAAAGTAGAAACCAAATCATATGCATCAGCAGGTCCTAACAAACCGGACATATCTTTGATACAAAGGGAATCAGTACCCATTTCTACCAAAGTTTCAGCTACTTTCAAGAAGCTTTCAGTTGTGTGAACTGGAGAAATTGTGTATACCATAGCGGATTGAACGTGTGCACCAGCTTTTTTGGAATACTTAATAGCAGCTTCCATATTGCGTGGGTCATTCAATGCGTCGAAAATACGGATACGGTCGATACCATTTTTTACAGCCGCATTACAGAATGCTTCTACTACGTCGTCGGAGTAGTGTTTATAGCCCAACAAATTTTGACCGCGAAGCAACATTTGCAATGGGGTATTTTTCAAATTAGCTTTCAATTTGCGAAGGCGTTCCCATGGATCTTCATTCAAGAAACGAAGACAGCTGTCATAAGTAGCGCCGCCCCAACATTCAAGAGCTTCATAACCAATATCATCTAAAAGGCCGAGCACTGGTTCCATTTGTTCGTAGCGCATACGTGTTGCCAAAATAGATTGATGACCGTCACGAAGAACGGTTTCGCAAATTCTTAATTTTTTAGCCATGTTAATCCTCCAAATCGAAATAGTCTGTGTATGTAACTTTATACACTCATCAAACAACTATCTCATACCTATTTTTTTTACGATTTTTTCGATGTCTGCTCACACTAGCCAAACGCGCTAAAATCGTAATACATACTTATATTAGACTACTTATAAAATTCTTTGTCAACAACCACATTATGCTATTTACTCATAATTTCATGTATACAAAGATGATTTTTTCGTGATGAATATCACAAAAAACTGCAGAGAAACTAGAGTTTAGCATGTATGTTTAATCAAATTAATTTTTTTGTAATTGCTCATTTTAATGAGAAACTAAAAATTATATCGTAATAATTTTTGGTTATTATTAAATACTTTTCAAAATATATCGGTATTTATAAATGTAGTAATTCGATAAACGTCGGTATATTTATAAGCTCATCAATTTTATTAATAACTAAGCCGATATTTTTAAATGCATAAACATGCAAAAGAACCTGCCCATTTACGGACAGGTTCTGACCTAATCTTTAAAATTTGATAGTCTCCATTATACGGCTTACTTCTCAGGCTTAACCTTTTTAGGCGCAGTTTCAAGGACAATATTTTTACCTTCCCGTTTCACCTGAATAGAGAAAGCCCCTTCCCCTTCTTTAAAATACTCCATCTTGATATCAAGGAGCATTTTACCAATCATAGTCTCTACTTTTTCAGTTAAGAACTCACGGTAAAAAGCATCTTCTTTTTGCTTTGGACTTTGATGAACTACTGGTTTCTTAGCATCTCGCTCCATATTGAGCATAGTATCTTCGAAATTTTCTGTATCCTTAAAATTTTTCATCATATCCGCATCGGATAAACCTTTTTGAATTTTAAACTTTGCCATGTGTATCTCCTATCAATTCAAAAATTGCTTTTTTTACGCGTACTGGTTCAATACCAGACATACAATATTGATCAGGCTTAGGACAACGTCGTTTTCGACAGCCCAAGCAATCTAATTCATCATTTACGAGCACCTTAAAGGTCCCCGTCAGAGGGCCCCATAATTTAGGGTCCGTAGGGCCAAAGAGTGCTACTACAGGCTTATTTAAAGCTAACGCAATATGCAGAGCTCCAGTATCAGCAGTAACTACTACATCACAACTTTCAATTAAAGCCCTTAATTCTTGAAGCGTCGTTTTCCCTAACATATTCAGTACGATTTTATCAATACCTTCATCTGTTAGCGAGTCTATCAAGTTTTTGTATTGAGTAGCCTCTTTAGGGCCACCTAAACAAACAAAATTTGCTCTATATTGAAGAGATTTAATGAGAGAATACCATTTTTCCTGAGGCCACTCTTTCGTTGCCCAAGAGGTGCCTAATACTAGCCCCACGCGAAAAGGAGTTTCTACCACGCCTCGATACAAAGAAACATCATTATCAATCGTTTTCCATTGTTCTTCTGCCCAACTATGTGAATTTGATGGCGCCTGAAAATCCATGTGGTACAGCGTATTAGCACTAGATTCATTTAGTGGAGAACTGCTTTCAACACTGCATTTAGCTATGTTAAGCGATGTATCTAAATTTGCATGTTCAGTAACAACCTTTGTTAACAACTGAGCTACCTCTACATAGCGCTTAATCATGTGTTCTGTACTAGGCTTCGTTTTATAGTTAGTAAACAACCAATTCAACTCTTTTGTGCCACCAAGGCCAAGTCTAATGGGGGCTCCTGAAGCTAATAGTACTAGCCCTGTTATGAGTCGCCCTTGCACATCAACGGCTACATCAAATTTATAAGGCTCTAATTTGGCCTTAAGATCCCACCACATGCGCCACATTGTAGGAATATGTAGTTTTTTAGAATGTGCCTCATATATATCCCGTTCCCAGGGAATAATTTTATCTACATAGGGATTACCCTGTAAAAGCTCTGCCATACTAGGCGTTACAATCCAATGCAACTTAGCATCAGGATACTGTTCCTTAATCCACCGCGCAGCAGGTGTAGCATGCAAAATATCACCTATGTAACTAAGGCGTACAAATAATATATTCATAGATATCCTTAGGGTACATACTATTATAGGAATAAAGCCTTTATAATGAAAGAACATTATAAAGGCTTTTTCTTAAGATTTCTTTTTACTACCACTACTATTTGATGATTTAGAAGATGTAGTATCTTCTGTTACCTTAGTAGTTTCTTCACTACCATTCTTAATGATGTTTTTCACATCTGATAATGTCAACTCATTAAATGTAGTAGGGTGGTTGTATTTGTAAACTGGATTGAAGCCTACACCTAATTTACCAGTGTAAACAGTCAATGCATTATTGTCCTCATCAACACGGGCGATGTAGATGGTTTTGTCCATATCAACACCGATAAAGCGGAAACGCCCTTCAGGGTTGATAACACGCCATCCCCCTTCAATGCCGTTGAACATGAAGACATCCCCAGTTCTCACATTATCGTAGAAGAAGTTATCTTCATCGTAGAATACACCGATATGACCGATATCAGTAGCTTGCATGTAAACGCGACGTGTATCGTAGTTAGCATCGGTACGATAAATGCGATATGTGTGTTCTTGAACTTTTACCTTCATATACACCACATTTGTCGCTTCAGAGTACGCAGCATCTACGATTTTACTGCCCCGAGGCAAGTCTTCAAGTTTGGTATCAACTTCGTGTTCTGGATCATCCGCATTAAGACGAGCCATGACAACATCTCTGGAGTCATATAAACCCATGACAGCATAGTTACGGTCTGGCATCCAGTTGAAGTAACTAATCGAACGGCCCTTCAAATCGATATTTGTAGGCTTACTTTCATTAGCCTTGTAAATTTTCAAAGAGTTTTCTGTAACAACGGCCATAAATTGACGGTCATAGGACACATATTTAGTGCCTTCCTTCACATCAGGGAAGTTTTTAGTATCATCTTTTGATGCGCCTGCTACGTTAAACTCTGTAGTCGGCGCAAACATATATTGATCAAGGTATAGGTATACCCCACCTTGCAGAAGAATACCTACCGCAAAGGCGCTCAGTACACGCGTAAAAGGTTTCATCTGTCCTCCTATTTCACGATAAACGCCGTTGGGATCATGCGTTCCCCTAACAAATCGGCAGGTTTATTTACGACTTTACCATTTAGGTACAAAGTAGAACTAGAACCGCCATCTAAATTTGCTGCAATGTAGCAACCTTTTTCAAATAGGATATCTTGTACGTCACGCAAGGTAGCCCCAATAGAATACCCTGGTTGACGACCATCGATTACAAGGAATAGCACTGTACCATCTTTCTTTTGACCGATAGCAGTACGAGGACCTACGCCCCAGCCACCATCACCTTCGGTAATCATCTTCTTACCATCAACGATAAGAGGTGGACCAAAGGTAATACCTTCCATGGCCTTCATATCACTAAGCTGAGTTTTATCATAGTTACCAGCGATAAGATTACCAGATTTAGAGAAACCTACAAAGTCTACGTCTTCATCAGGGCCTACATCCTTACCGATAACGTACTCACCATCATGCAAGATGAAACCATATGGCAAACGGCCTGTACCAGTACCATTAGGGTCGTGGAAACCACCGCCATTAATCGCTGCTACAGCATTATTCATTTTTGCAATATTACTTGTAGTATCGCCTTTTTCTTGAATATTAGCCGCTGTACCTACTTGAATACGACGAGGATCAGGAATTTCTAAAATATAGCCTACATAACGAGCAGACTGGATTTTTTCAAGATTTAAAGTCTTATCTTCACGAGCATTAAACTTGAACAAATCTTGGCTTTTAACAACCCCTACAGTCCCCAAAATAGATTGTAACTCGTCTTCATTAAACAACCATGTAATATAATGAGGATGGCGAGATTGTAAGATTGCACCAATAACGGCACGCTTTACATTATTAAATGGTCCAAAGAGCACCACGAAGGGTGATGTGACAACGGTAAATAAGAACACCATAATGATGAACTTTACCCAATTCTTTTTGAACAATGTATTTCTCCTTATAAATCAGTGAAATGTTCGGTGCTAATGCGTTCTTCAAAATGCTTGATATCCACCGCATTGCCTACCCAAACACGCAAAATATTATATGGATTATCACCAGTATGAGCCCAGCCAGATTTCATAGCCATCCCCATTTTAATGCCAGCTTTCTTAGATGCTGAGTCGGTGAATTCATTTTTATCTCCATATGGATAGCAGAACCAAGGATTATCCTTAATGCCTACTTCTTTAGCAAGTGCCTCTTGGGCCTTTGTGATATTTTCAATTTGTTTCGCTTCGGACAATTGACCCATTTCTATATGTTGGAAACCATGATTGGAAATAGTGATACCATTTTTATGCATTTCACGCACTTGATCCCAAGTTAGACGCGTCCCAACATCGCCAGGATTGATAAATACAGTAGCCGGGAATCCATATTCTTTCATAATTGGATATACGATAGAATATGTATCTGCATAACCGTCATCAAAGGTTAAAACAACAGGTTTTTCAGGCACCGCAGCACCATTTACAACATAATCATACAATTGATCCATCGTCAATGGATTATAGCCATTATCCTTGAGGAACTTCATTTGTTCTCTAAACAAATCCTCCCGAATAACTGCATCATTATCTTTGTCGTCGCCGACTTTATGATACATAAGAACAGGAATACCTGTTGGATGTACCATCTTAACTTCTTTTGCAGGCGGTACTGAACTAGTAGGTTCTGTTTTTTGTGAAAGCAATCCACAACCTGCCACAACCATTGCCAATACCAAAACTAACAGTGTTACCAACGGAATCCGTTTCATAGGTCCTCCTCTATTAGAACACAATTATATACAGAATATTATAACATTTCCATGAAGAATAGTAAAAATTAACGCTTTATTAGTACTTCATCAATCGATTTTCGAGGTCTAGGATACATAGTTTCATCTGGATGCCTATAACACCTGAAAGCCTAAATTCATATAAATCTTCGGTATCTAAAATCATTCAAAACTTCTACGATTATTTAGAGCTATATTGTAATCCGTTCAATAATGCTTTAATATTCTAATTATAATACACATTACTAGAATTATATTCATCTAATAGATAAAGGATTCTCTATGAAAAAACGCTTAAGCCTTATACAAATGGACGTCCATGTAAACGAAGTGGAATACAATTATGCGCGCGTCCAAGAATTACTTTCACAAGCCCTATCAGAAAAGCCTGACATTATCGTCTTGCCCGAAACATGGAATACAGGATTTCATCCATCTAAGGATTTAATCAATATTTCTGACAGAAATGGAGAAAGAACAAAAGCTTTATTAAGTACATTCGCAAAAGAACACAATGTAAACATTGTGGGCGGTTCTGTAGCCGTAGCAAAAGAGGATTTAGTATTTAATACATCCTATGCTTACAACCGTGAAGGCAAGCTCGTAGGAGAGTATTCCAAAATGCACGGATTTAGTCCTGCTAAAGAGGACCAATACTTCGCTAGCGGTACGCATACCACTCATTTCGAATTGGATGGTATTCCTTGTAGTACGGTTATCTGTTACGATATTCGCTTCCCTGAGCTCGTAAGAATGGCTGCATTATCAAATACAGAGTTATTATTTGTACCTGCTCAATGGCCTACTATGCGTTTACGCCACTGGCAAGTATTAAACGAAGTGCGCGCCATTGAAAACCAACTCTTCTTATGTGCTGTCAACGGCTGTGGTACAGTAGGTCGAGTTCAAAGCACTGGTCACTCCGCTGTATACGATCCATGGGGTACAAACCTCCTCGAAATGGACACTAGGGAGGGCATCTCATCTGTAGATATCGACCTCACCGTAGTAGAAGATATCCGTAACAAAATCAACATCTTTAGAGATCGCAAACCTGAACTCTACAAACTATAAAACAAAGGCACATTGTATTGAACACCCATCTAAAATTATTTCATTGTTAGATAGCCTGTTCATATGACAATGTGCCTTTTTATTTTATTTATGGGATTCATATACATTAAAACTCAATAAGCTTCCACATCTCCTCTGGAACCTGTTCTAGAGGTTTATTTTTTGCAATTGCTCCTTTTAGAATATCAATAGTATCTTGCACCTCTTGTTTATCCTTTGTATTAGGATCATGAAGGATGACACGATTTAAAGAATCTTCACCAAATTGTTTTACATATTCTTTTTCTACTTGATTAAGTTCACGGCGTAAGTATTTCATAGATTATAACCTCCCCATATATTTAATCTAATATATTAAGAAGTACTTGTCTATAATTCAAATGTTTTCTATACGTATCTTCAGCTAATAATAAACAATTTAATGTTGCAAATTAATATTTTTATCTCATAAATCATTTACATGAATTCTATAGAAATGGTAGTATTAACAATGCAATAGGATTTAGTTATTAAGAAAGAAAGGTAATAACTATGTTTTCATTTCTACAACCCAAAGAGGCAAAATCATCAGTGCCACAAAGCATGATTATGAATCTATATTATAAATATAGATTGCAATCATTAATTGGTATTTTTATAGGTTATGCTGCGTACTATATTGTTCGTAATAACTTTGCCTTATCAACACACTTTTTATCAGATATCCTCCATATGAGCAAAACAGAAATTGGTTTGCTATCTAGTGGTATGCTTATCGCTTATGGTCTAAGTAAAGGCTTTATGAGTAGTCTTGCGGACAAAGCAAGTCCTGCCAAGTTTATGGCTTTCGGTCTCATTTGCTGTGCAATTATCAATATCTTTATGAGCTTTGCCGATAGTCTCGCCTTCTTCTTAGTTTTAGTAGTACTAAATGGCTTTTTCCAAGGATTTGGTGTAGGACCATCCTTTATCACCTTAGCTAAATGGTACCCAAAACAGGAACGTGGCCGTTATGGAGCTATCTGGAATATTTCCCACAATCTCGGTGGTGGTATCGTAGCACCAATCGTAGCCGCCGCATTATATTTCACTACTACAGATCACTGGCAATTAGGGAGTTATGGTGTACCAGCGCTTATTGCAATTATCATAGCAATTGCCATTTCTTTCTTAATCAAAGAAAGCCCTGAACGTGAAGGCTTACCACCAACAAGTGAAATCATCGCCGACACAGCTCATAAGGCACACAGAAGTTCTGAAGCACCGCATATGAGCACAAGAGAAATCTTTGTAAAATACGTATTGAAAAATAAAAACGCTTGGTATGTATCATTAGTTGACACCTTCGTTTACATGATTCGCTTTGGTATGCTTACTTGGCTTCCAATTTATTTATTACAAGTAAAGGGTTTCTCCAAAGCAGAAATGTCTGTTGCCTTTTTATTCTTTGAATGGGCGGCTATCCCTTCTACTATTTTTGCTGGTTACATTTCTGATAAATTCTTTAAAGGTTATCGCATGCCACCTGCAATCATTGCTATAAGTATTATCTTCTTCTGTATATTTGGTTATTGGCAAAGCGAGTCTCTCTTATGGGTTACTTTCTTCGCTGCTATTGTAGGTTGTTTAATCTACATTCCTCAATTCTTAGCTTCAGTACAAACTATGGATATTGTACCACCATTTGCAGTAGGTTCTGCTGTTGGTCTTCGTGGATTCATGAGTTACATTGTTGGTGCAAACTTAGGTACAACACTATTTGGTGTTTTAGCAGATAAATTTGGTTGGAATGCAGGTTTCTATCTTTTATTAGTAGCATGTGTTCTTTGTATTACATTCTGTGTATTGGCTCATTTTGGCGCCAAAGAATTAGATGCTAAAGAAGCTGAACTTGAACAACTTCAACCAGCTGAAGCTAATAGCTAACCCCTAACAAATAAATCCTATAGTAAAAAGGTCGTAATATGTATTAATACATGTTACGACCTTTTATTTACCCCACGAAAGGGACTCCTATATAACCGATGTGTTTTCATCAACGCATAGTTCTGGAAATAATGAAAGCACAAACCACAATGATACCAAGGACTATACTCCCAGCTACTATATAAGGCCATGTAAGTACATCCCGTACATCATTCAATATTTTTATATCAAAGATTGGCATATAAAGTAGTAAGTTCCCCAAAATCCAACCGATTGGTCCTATGAACTTTAGCTTCTTAATCGTATCCATTTTATCTAGAATAGACTCGGTTACCTCTGAATCCTTTTCGACAGATACGTATTCTTTATTAATGTAAAAGCCTTTTGAATATTCCGTTTCAAAAGCCCACTCTTGAACAGAAAACGTAGCAGTACCATCAGCATTTTCATACTCTTTATATTTAGCAGTATCAGTAGTACCTACGTCTACCTCACCCCAAGTGCCCGTTACCATCTCATAACCACTATCTACGAGTTTCATATCGGCTGGTAGTGCTTTTCCACACAACTTGGAAAACTGGTACGCATCTCGCTTCTTATCCCAACTGAGCCAAAACTCTGCATTATTCTTATGTTTAACTAACTTATACTCATACCCAATTTTTCCATGAGTGTCAATATAGCGTATCTTGCCTAAAATCGTATATAGATCCCTTCGAATACGCAACGTCTCACCATAATTAAAAACCATAATCTTCTCTCATATTGAAAACTATATATATAAATGTATATTACTAATTACTATGATTGTACACGGATTGTGAAAACCTGCCAACACTTCTCAGGTTTAAAAGGAGAAGATAAACTCATTAAATATATTTTAATATCAAAATAACGAAAAAAAGACCTACAGTAAACTGTAGGTCCTTATATTTGGTGCGGTTGGCGGGACTTGAACCCGCACGAGCGTTAGCTCACCACCCCCTCAAGATGGCGTGGCATTTAAAGTTCATGCATAAAACTTATAAATACAGTAATCACCTAACTTTGTTACTTGCGTATCTATTTATATTTCACTATATTTTTACATAACTTGATGTCAAAATGATGTCATATATACATTTATATTTCTCGGATAGAATAGTGGAGCCCAAAGAATTTGATAAGCTTCAAAACATTAGATCTACAATATCTCCGTGGAGCAGGAATCAGTAAAGTTTTATTGCTATTAATGTAGACCACCTTTGCTTTTTCTTTCCAAACAAATTCAGGAAAATGCTCAGCCAATCCGAGGACCTCCCAAGTCTCCCTGTCAACAGCAAGGATACCTTCACCTAATTCTCTTTGCATAGAACATATTACGTCCCACGCTTCAGCATAGTTCGACACAGGCACGGGGTCCCTCATAAAATGTGGATTGCAATTAAGAATTTTCAGCATTTAATCCACCTCCTCTTATGTACCATAATTACACCATATTTTTAGATTGTATGCAATAAATTAAGTATAAAAAAAGACCTTACCAGGATATATTCCCAGTAAGGTCTTTTGTGTAATTACAGTCAATCCATGAGTCCACCTGCTCATGCTCAGGAGATGTATAGATCACCTCAATTCTTGGCTGCTAGATATACAACGGCGCCACCTAATAGTATATTAAGCAACTTACTATTTCGTTGTTGCATCTTCGCTTTTTTGATTTCGTTCTTCTGCTGCTCTAAGTATATTTCTGCTTTCGCTAATGATAGCTTTTGCTCGTTCAGCATCTGTTCTTGCTTTTGCAGTAAGTCCCGTGCTTGCGTCAATTGCGTTTTCTGTTCGTCGATTAAGTTCAAGGCTTGTATTAATTCGTTCTTCTGTTCGCTCGTTGAGAGTTTGGCTACTTTCAACTGCACTTCCAATTCTTTGATTGTAGTCAATTGACTGTCTATTGTACTCTCTAGCGTGTCGAAGTTCGTTTTCAGCGTTGCGTATTCCTGTGATGTCAATGTTACTGGTTCTGTTGGCATAGAACCATACACAGATGATGCAAACCATAAGCACCAAAATAACAGCACAATGGCCCCTATAGGTAAAAAATATAGTTTTAAACTTCTCATACATATTTACCCCCTAATACATATAATTAACATCAACCGCTAATCCTGCAACTAATCCATTATCACTATATTGCCATATTTTAACATTTGGATAATCACATTTAGGTTCATATTGTGCACACCATACTGGAACGCTTGGCATCTGACTATATGCATATGTTTCATCCCACAACAAGGAATATCCACTATAAATGCCTACATTATTAAATCCTGCTTGCCATAATCTATTTACAAATCTACTCATGCAATTAGTCATATCCTGTGAAGTCAATGCACCTGCATTAATATATGCACGCAATTGACTGTGTTCTTCATAGTCATACCAAATCCCAGCTTGTAAATGCCAATCAGTATACCCATAAGCATTTAATGTGTTTATTA
>ERZ773063.2110-NODE-2110-length-11020-cov-4.376197_pt1 | contig 11020 bp, 6 predicted proteins | sample MGYA00580625_ERZ773063 | MGnify/ENA primary metagenome ERZ773063 (study PRJEB29015, sample SAMEA2738022) | human oral metagenome | biome: human oral; feature: human-associated habitat; material: dental | place: China | collected 2042 ...
AAAATATAGTAATCAAGCCGAAAGCTTCACTTTAAGATATTTTGCAAATGTTTAATAAAATCATTCCATTATCAAAGTCTAAAACCAATTTATATCTACTATCTTATACAAATCAATAGACTTATGACCTATGGTATAAATAATTGAGGTTAAATATATTTATAAAAAATTTAAGGGCTGTCGCACTAAGAATAAAACATACAAAATATAGTCTGCTATATAAAGTATCATCTTCTTTTATGCGACAGCCCCAAGTAAGCACCTATTCCATCGGATTAAATCCAAACCATTTTATTGCTGTTTGAGCTAAAAAGCCTTCTTCTTTTAATTGCCTCAGCACTGCATTGACCTCTTCACAAAGTTTTGTACCCCTCTCATCTTTTTGAAAAGGATACGCCGCCTCTTCTACATATACAGGTTCTCCAACACCCTTTATTTTTAATCCAGATTTTGCTTTTACATCCTCTATATGCAGTGAAGACATAAGGCTTGCATCTATTCTTCCAAGTGCTACATCCGTGTGTACTGCGGTACTGTCATCATATTCAACATATTCGATCTTTTTTTCAGGATCAAACTGTCCGGTAAATGAGTATGCAATATCATTGGTCAAAAGACCTAACTTCTTGCCATATACATCTTCTATTCCGTTTATTGTATTATTATCCTCAGCAACTACCACTCTGTAAGGAACATAGAAGTATACATCACTGAAGTTATATACTTTTTTCCTTTCATCCGTAACGCCTATCTGATCGGCAACAGTATCTACTCTTCCACTGTCCAAAAGCTCTATTATCCCCGGAAATCCTGCTGTCTGCCACTCTATTTCATACCCCAGTCTTTTTGCTATTTCGTTCCAGACATCAATTTCATAGCCTTGCAACTCCCCTGTCTCTTCATTGGTCTCCGAGAAAAATGCATGATTACCGCTCGTAGATATTCTTATAATTTCTTTTTGTACCAAGCTGTTGTCACTACCGGACTCTGATGAGCTTTGTTGTGCAGCACTTGTATCTGCCGAGCTTTCATCTGCACTTTTATTGCTGCATCCAAATAAAGTCAAGATTAATATAATAGACATAAATAGCGCCAAAAACTTTCCTTTCATTACAAAACCTCCTTTATTTTTTTCATATTACTTCATTTTATTTATTAGTAATACTAGCACTTATATATACTTTTGTCTATATGTTATTTGTAATTTTATATACTTTTACTATTCGAGAGTCTTACAGTTCAGGTAGGTCATCCATCTTAGTCAAAAAACTAAAAAACTTGCTATGCCTACAAACTATTATAATTGTTTACATTGCTAAGCCTTCTTTTTCTTTATATACAACAAAGAAACTGCAGCTAAACCTACTACCGCTACAATTATAATTGCTACTGTCACCTTATCTACTCCCTCATTCTTTAGCAGCAAAAACTCTCCCCTTGATTTATTGACTTTAAAACTCAGGTAAGAGCCGATTCGCTCGCTTTCTGTTACCTTTATTCCTTCTTCTGTTTTTACCGCCACTGTATTGGTATTCTTATCTTCACTCAGTATTCTAAGCTCTATGTAGGAACCGTTGCTGCCCGGTATTATGTTATACTCGTATTTTTTTATCGCATTTTTAGAAAAGTTTTTATCTTCGGCTGATAAGGCAAGCTCTTTTACTTCTACGGATGTTCCGTTATAAAAGTAGGAATTTGCTAAAAGCAGGGGCTTATCTCCCACACTTTCAACACTTACTATATCCTTGTTCCAAAGAGCCTCCACCAAATGTATCGTGGTGTTTGTTGTTATTTGTGCTTTGCCGCTTTCTTCCCAATAGGTATTGTAGCCCTCCTTTTTAGGCGGCTGCGGAATCTTTGCCGGATCTATAGAGTCCTTATAATTTACCCTTACGCTTTTTACAAGCTCATCTCCTACCACATACTTAACTTCCAAATACTTAAACCTTTCGGGAGTTTGCTCCTGTGCCAAAAGCTCTTCGTAGCTTACGGTATTTGCCTCTTTCTCAAAGCTTATGTTGTTAATTGCTCCTACACCGTAGTCTACATATCTGTTGGCTGTGGCACTTCCTTCTTCTATAAGCTCACCTGCCACACTTCCCTTTTTAGCATCTTCTTTGCTTACAAGCTCCGCCATTACGGTATTATTATTAAGTTCCTTTGCACTTCCGGCTATGCCTCCCACATAATTTAGAGCACTTACACTTGCAAGACTGTAGGAGTCGCTCAGTATATTGGTACTGTAGCCTGCTATACCTCCGGCGTAGGAGCCGTTTTCAGAACTTATATTTCCATAGTTTTGGTTCCCCGTTATAGCACCGTAATCAGCCTTTGCCACTATTCCGGCTACATAATCATTCTTTGCCTTTATATCCGCTTCATTAACATTGTTGATAACTCTTGCATAAATATTGTTGCTGAAATTAAGTGAGAGTTCTCCGCTTTTATTGATTCTGTCTGAAAGATTTATATTGTCATTTACGGTTTCTTTCAGGTCTATACCTATTCTTCCCACTATACCCGCTACATTAAAATCCCCTATAACTTCAGCCTTATTTACAGAATTTACAAGCTTGGCTTTTTCAAAATCTCTGTCACTTTTGGCTGAAATATCATAATAAAAAGTCTTATCTTCTATCTTGGCTTTTAAGTTCTCCTCACCCTCATCTATGATTCCTTTTATATTATCAAGCTCCGACCTTATATTATCTATATCTGTCTTCATGCTTTGGCTGCTTGTTCTTAAATCTTCCTTAGCCTTATCTATCTCAGCTTTTAGAGCCTCGCCGTCACTGTTTATTGTTTTTCTGCTCTCGGACAGATCATCTCCAAAGTCACCTTTTTCATTGTCCAGATAGTCAATCAAGTCCTTGGACTGCTTGTATAATTCCTCTATATCGCCGCTAAGATAGGAGAAGTCTTTTTCTATGCCGTCGAGCTTGCCTCTTTTATTTTCCAGTGAGGACTTCATTCTTTCAGTTATTGTTGAAATATTTTTTATTACAGCTATGGTATTTTGCAGTTTACTGTTGTCTTTTTTTATAATATCCGAATAATCGGCTCTGTTTCTTAAGTCTCCCACCTTATCCGCAGCATCTGAGGCATTGCTTGCTATATTTTCATTAACCCCGTCCAAGCCTTCTCTTTTTTCGTCAAGTCCGGCATCAAAATTATCGGCTTCCTGCTTATGGTAATCAAGCCTGTCATCAAAATTTTCCTTTAATTTATCTTGTTTTTCGGATATGCTGTCGCTGTCTTCCTGTAGTAAATTAACGGAAGTATCAAGCTGTGAGGAAAATTCATCAGATAGTTTATTAAGTACCTCAAGCTGTCTGTTAAGTTTATCCAAGGTATCGCTTTCATAGGCAATCTCCATATAAGGCTCAAGTATGCCTGCTATTCCTCCTACATCCCTTCTTCCGTATACTATACCCTGGTTGATACAGTCTTCTATTACACCGTTTTGAACTCCGGCTATTCCCCCTACTTTATAACTCGTATGCTCATAACCGACCTTTGCAAGGTTCGTGCAAGCCTTTATATGACCTGTGGAAATTCCGGCTATTCCTCCCATTATCTCAGGCTTTTCCTTATCTGATGTTATCGTTTCCACACTTATATCCGGCAGTGTGGCAGTCTTTTCCTCCGACAGCACCACCTCCTTGCTTCCAAATATCCTTCCTCTGTTCTCACAGGAGACTATTGTGCCTTTATTGATTCCGGCTATCCCGCCTACAAGCTTTGTTCCGTCAACATCGGCATAGTTTGCAGAGTTTAATATAAATCCGGTATCATCATTGATTCCGGCTATTCCTCCAACTGTTTTGTAGGCTTTTAATACTCCTGAAAAGTTGACTGCATTTATTATGCCCTTATTGGTTCCGACCACACCTCCGACTGTGATCTTGCTTCCTACCGGAGATATATTGCCCTCTATGTTAAGGTTTTTTACAACACCTTGCTCTCCTATAAGTCCTATAAGTCCGGCATCGGTGCTTTTTTCACTTATACTTAAGCCCTTTATCGTATAACCCTTGCCGTCAAGAGTTCCCGAAAATATAGGTATGGGCATGAAATCCTCATTTGATAAGTCTATGTCCGCACTCAGCTCATAGCTCTTGGCTAAGGTAAATTCTTCCGTTGTGGCATTTTTTGAAATTTCTATAAGTGCCGCCGCACTGTCTATATATATGACGCCCTCCTGTGCATTTGGCGTTTCTTTAGCTAAGCTGTCTTTAATATCCGCATAAGCGACTATACTAAGCGGCTGTAAAATCATATTTATACTGAGGGCTAAAGCCGTTATCTTTTTTATATTAATTTTCATCTTCTCTTCTGCTCTCCTCCTCATTGTTTTTCTTTGAAAATGATGTCTTATCTATAGTAAAGTCGAATAAGTACAAAAGTACAGGTAAGACAAACATTACTAAAATCATGGAAATAAGCACTCCTATACCCAGCGTCTTTCCAAGTGAAGCTATAGTTGCATTGGATGTTAAAAATCCTATTACAAAGCCCGAGGCTGCCATTATCGTACCTGAGGTTATTATGGTAGGGAAGGCTTCGTTGAGAGTGCGTGATATAGCCTTGTTTTTGCTTTCACACTCTTCCCTGAGTACCATGTATCTGCCGGTGATCACTATAGCATAGTCTATGGTCGCTCCCATCTGTATGGAGCTTACTATAAGGTAACTTAGGAAAAACATAGGCTCATTTGCAAGGTAGGGCAGACTGAAATTGACCCATATACTGCCCTGTATGGTAAGTACCAATATAAACGGTAGTGCTGCACTTTGGAAGGTAAAAAGAAGTATTATTCCTACAAGCAGGGCTGTGATTATACTTATACGAAGGTTATCAGTTCCAAAGGACTTGCTTATCTCATAGTTGCTTGATGAATCTCCTACTACATATACTTCGTTATAATAGTTTTTAGCTATGCCTTCTACCTCATCTATAGCGGCAAATGTAGCCTTGCCCTCAAGCTCCCTGTCCCATACCACTAAAAAGCGTGAATATTTCTCGCTTTCAAGCTGCTTTCTTGCATCCGTAATACTTTTATGTATGTCCTCTATATTTTCGGTAATATCTTCATCTATCTCCACACCGCCGTTTTCTATCTGCTCATAGAGGAAGTCCACCATATTTATAATAGGAACCTTATAACTGTCTATGCTGTTGATAAATGCTCCGTACTGCTCATTTTTAAGGGCATAAAATCTGTATACAAGTTTTACCAGATCTATATCCACATCCGCTATCTCGGCAAGCTCTCTCGGTTTCAGGCTGTCGGTAAGCACATATTCGCCCTCATTTCCCACCTCTATATTGGCAAGTCCGGTAACGGACTTTACTCCCTCAACCTTGGATATCTCCTCCAAAAGTCTTGCTTCTTTTATGTAATCCTCCCTAGGTATTACTACTGCCAAAATATTTGAACTTCCGAAATGTCTTTCTATCTCCTCTTTTGCCGCTATATATTCAGTCTTTTTATCCGACTTTATAGAGTTGGGATCAAAGATATAAGCCGTCTTTCCCGATAGCACTATTCCGCCTATCACCAGTACCGTAAATATTCCGGCTATTATAAATCTTACACTTAAAATCTTTTTTCCAAGGAATTCAATATTAGGCACAAAGCTTTTATGCATACTCTTTTTGATCCATTTTTCAAACATCATAATAAGTGCCGGCATAAATAAAAAGACGCTTATCATGCTGAAAATAATTGACTTAAGCAGTACCTGTCCAAGATCCCTACCTATTCTAAACTGCATGGTCATAAGTGCCACCATACCTGCCATAGTGGTAAGCGAGCTTGAAGATATCTCAGGTATCGCCTTTGCCAGGGCGCTTATCAAGGCGTGCTTTGCCTTTAAATTTTGTCTTTCTTCCATAAATCTGTGAAAGAGTATTATGGCATAGTCTATGGCAAGTGCCAATTGCAGCACCACTCCTACCGCCTTGGTTACGAAGGATATGCGACCGAATATAAAGTTTGTTCCTACATTTAACAGTATTGCCACTGCAAAGGTCAGCATAAATATAAGTATTTCCGCATAGGTCTGTGAGGTAAATATCAGTACTCCCACAATTATAATCACTACAAGTACGCCTATGACCTTCATATCTTCATTAAGGGATTTTGCATCGTCTTTATCTATAGTTGTGTAAACAACATTGTCGTAGGTGGATACCGCCTCCCTTACCTTTACTATAGCCTCCTGCACAAGCTTTGAATCTTCCACATCTTCAAAACTTATGGTATACAGTGCCGCAAAGTCCTTATAATAGTCCTCTATATTCTTATTTTCATAATCAGAGTCCGACTTATCATAGAAGTCAACTCTTGAGACACCTGCTATTTCTTTAAGCTTAGTACTAAGCTCCAAAGCCTTTTCATAGTCTATGTTATTTACCATTACCTTGGCAGTACCGAAGGTGGTGAAATTCTCATCCATAATATCAAGTCCCTGCTTGGTTTTGGTACTTTCCGGCAGGTAGTCCGACAGTTTATTACTTACCTTGACCCATGAACTGCTGAATACTGAAAATACTGCTGCCAAAATAAAAAATACCATAAAGGCTTTTCTTTTGTTTACTATATACGCCGATATTCTCTCAAACATTATACCCTCTCTACTCTTTTTTGCTGATGTTTAATAACAATCCTTGTAAATCAGTTATTTATTAAACAGTTTACGAGTTACATATATTTCCTTATCTATTCTAATTTATTTACAAAATATATTTTCTACTGAATAAAATAGTCTAATTCCAAGAGGGTTTTTATTCAACAAACAAAAACAGCTAAACTGTAGCATATCTTACAGTTTAGCTGTTTTGTAGTATAAGTTTTTAATGTTTTTCCAAAAGTGCCACTACCTCTACCCCTGAAGTATTCGGGAACATATCAACTCCTATCGCCTTTTTCATCCTATATCCCCCATCTTGCAAGAGTCTTAGATCCCTTGCCAAAGAGCCTGGCTTGCAAGACACATAGACTATTTTTTCAGCTCCAAAATCTATGATCTTAGGCAATGCCTTCGGATGTATGCCGTCTCTTGGGGGATCCAGGACTATAATATCCACCTTGCCGGCAAGTTCATCCACAAGCTTTAAGACATCTCCGCACATAAATACACAATTATCAATAGCATTTAATTTTGCATTTTCACAAGCCGCCTTAACTGCCTCCTCCACTATCTCTATAGCATATACCTTATTTGCATACTTTGATAAAAGCTGGGCTATCGTTCCCGTACCGCTGTACAGATCATATAAAAACTTCCCCTCGGTATCTCCCACATAGTCTATGACCGACTTATACAAAACTTCCGCTCCTTTGGAGTTGGTTTGAAAAAACGAAAAGCTGCTTATCTTAAACTTAAGTCCGAGTAAGTTCTCATAAATGTAATCTCTTCCGTATGAGATCTTACTTTCCTGATTTACGACCGCATCCGCATAGGAGTTATTTATGGTATGAATAACACCGACTATCTTACCTCTTAATTTACTTTTTTCAAGTTTTAACAGCCCATCCAACCAGTCATTTATCAAATCCGTAAGCGCCTTATCAAGTACACCGACTTCCTGCCTGTCTTCTATTTTAGTGTTTAGGGCACTTGTAGTAACTATGTTAATAAGTATTTCCTCATATACCGCACTTCTTCTTACAATAAGATGTCTTAAAAATCCCGTTCTGCTGTGCTTATGAAAATAACTTACATCACGATTTGCAAAAAACTCCCTTGTAAATGCCTGTATTACATTGAAGTCCTCATGAACTATATTGCAGTTTGGAGTATTTACCACATCGTAATGACTTGCTCTTTTATGTAACCCCAAGCTTAAGGGTCCGTCTTTTACCTCGTCTCCAAAAGAAAACTCCATTTTATTTCTGTAATTAAACTCGCTTGGACTTTTTATTATGCCCTCCCATAAAAAATCTTCATCAGCCGCATCTTTTAATAATTCTATGATTTGTTTATTCTTTATGCTTATCTGATTATCATAGGATATACTTTGATAGCTGCAACCTCCGCACTTACTGTGAGGACAAAAGTCCTTGGCATCCTCAAGTGCTGATTTTTCAATAACTTTCAGTACCCTTCCCTCAGCCCTTCCATTCCTTTTTTTACTTATCAAATATTCAACTACTTGACCTTCTATAGCACGCTTTATAAGTACAGAGCCATCTTCTCTTTCTATAACTCCCTTGTCGGGATACATACTTTTTGTTACTTTTCCTACAGCAACTTCACCTTTTTTCACTATATATCAATCTCCATTCTGCCGCCCTTAGCCGGGGCATTGTTAGCAATAAAAATATTTTACACTGCTCTTACATACAAATTAATAAAGGTCAAAAATCCGACCTTCTTGCCGAATATCTTGACCTTTTTTAATAAATCTTTTTATACTGTGGGTGTTACCTTCATAAGTGAACTTACCATAAACCATACCAACACTATGATACCTAAAACTATTCTATAATATCCGAATAACTTAAAGTCATGTTTTTTAACCCAATTTATTAAAAAATTCACCGAATATGCCGATACAAAGAAAGCAACCAGTACTCCTACCAGAAGGTACAGCAGCTGAGAACCTGTGTACGCAGCACTGTATTTAAATATCTTAAGCAAGCTTGCCCCAAGTATTATAGGCATTCCCAAAAAGAAAGAAAATTCCGCTGCCACGGATCTGCTGCATCCAAGTAACATAGCTCCTATTATGGTAGCTCCCGATCTTGATGTACCCGGCACTAATGAAAGTACCTGAAAAATACCTATATACAGAGCAGTATAATAATCTATCTTGGAAGTTTTATTTATAATAGGCTCTTTCTTAAATCCCCTGCTTTCTATTACGATAAAAATAATTCCGTAGATTATCAAAGTCAATGCTATAATCAGTGAGCTCTTCATATGCTCCTCTATCCAATTATCAAGCAAAACACCAAGTATTCCAACCGGAAGGCAGGCTATGACGATTTTGACCCACAAAAGAAGTGTTGAGCGGTTTTGATACTCATTCTTTTCCGCACTGAAAGGATTTAATTTATTAAAATAAACTATAGCCACAGCAAGCATTGCCCCAAGCTGTATGACTACATTAAACACATCCTTAAACTCCTCAGTAACATTCAAATGTATAAGTTCATCAATTAAAATCAAATGCCCCGTAGAGCTTATAGGCAACCACTCTGCAAAGCCTTCTACTATACCAAGTACTATAACTTTTAAAAACTCAACTATACTCATGTGATTCTCCGCTATATATTTTCTATTTGCCAATCAATCGGCTCCAGTCCGTTAGACTTTAGAAAGTCATTTGCCTTACTGAAATGCTTACAGCCGAAAAAACCTCTGTAAGCAGACAAGGGACTCGGATGAGGTGCCTTAAGTACCAAATGCTTGGGGTTATCAAGCATAGCCGCCTTAAGCTGTGCCGGTCTTCCCCAAAGCATAAAAACCACCGGCTGAGGACTTTTATTGACAGCTTCTATTATAGCATCGGTAAATCTCTCCCAGCCCTTAGCCTGATGTGAATATGGCTCGTGTGCTCTTACCGTAAGTACGGTATTAAGTAAAAGCACTCCTTGTTTAGCCCATTTAACCAAAAATCCGTTATTTGGTATATAAAGGGATAAATCATCTTGAAGTTCCTTATAAATATTTTGAAGTGAGGGCGGTATCTCCACATTGGGAAGTACTGAAAATGCAAGTCCATGTGCCTGATTATCACCATGATAAGGGTCTTGTCCAAGTATTACAACCTTCACTTTTTCAAGGGGTGTAAGATGCAGGGCATTGAGTACGTCCTCCGATTTGGGATATATGCGTCTTGAAGCATACTCCGCCTTAACAAATTCATATAAATTCTTGTAATAATCTTTGGAAAACTCCGGCTTTAGAGCTGCTAACCAATCCCCTGTTATGCCTGCCATACTTAAACTACTCCTTTCCGTTCCAACAATAAGTACAAAGTTTACATTCCGGTAAACCTATGGACTCTATAAGATCATCCAAACGATTAAACTTAAGTGTGGAAAAATGCTGTATCTTTCTAAGCTCCTCCACCATTTCTTTATAATTTTTACTGTCCGGATCAGTATAGTCCTTTAATATCTCAGGACTTACATAATCCCCTTCTCTATCTCTTATAATTCTTCTTGCTATCAAATCAAGGTCGGAATTAGACCTTGAAAAATTAAGATATTTACATCCGTACATAATAGGCGGACAGGCAGGCCTTACATGTACGTGTTTTGCACCGCTGTTATATAAAAAATCCGTAGTTTCTCTAAGCTGAGTTCCCCTGACTATGGAGTCATCTATCAAAAGCAGGTCTTTATTAAATATAAGTGCTTCCACAGGGATAAGCTTCATATGTGCTACCAGATTCCTCTGTGCCTGATGTGTGGGCGTAAAGGATCTGGGCCAGGTGGGGGTATATTTTATAAACGGTCTTGCAAAAGGTATGCCCGACTCGTTAGCATAACCTATGGCATGTGCCGTACCTGAGTCCGGAACACCGGCAACTATATCCGCATCCACATCATCCCTTCTTGCCAGAAGCTTGCCGCAATTATATCTCATCTGCTCTACATTTACACCCTCATATACTGCTGTAGGATAACCGTAATATACCCATAGAAATGAGCATATCTTCATCTCTTCTCTCGGTTTTCTAAGCGTTGTGACCCCTTTTTCATCAATATATACCAATTCTCCGGCTCCAAGCTCCCTATAACACCTGTATCCGAGATTTAAAAAGGCATGACTCTCCAGGGTTGCACAGTAAGAGCCCGGCTTTTCTCCAAGCGTTATCGGAGTTCTTCCGTACCTGTCTCTTGCGGCATATATACCCTTATGAGTCAGTATAAGAATACTCATTGAACCTTTTATCATTTCCTGAGCATACTCTATACCCTCTTCAAATGTCGGTTTTTGGTTTATCAGTACTGCGGTTATTTCCGTTGAATTGATACGACTTCCGCTTTGCTCTAAAAAAT
>ERZ773063.2119-NODE-2119-length-10971-cov-18.493221_pt1 | contig 10971 bp, 1 predicted proteins | sample MGYA00580625_ERZ773063 | MGnify/ENA primary metagenome ERZ773063 (study PRJEB29015, sample SAMEA2738022) | human oral metagenome | biome: human oral; feature: human-associated habitat; material: dental | place: China | collected 2042 ...
CATGTTCCATGTCCTTGTAGGACTTGCCCGTCACGGTATCTTTCCAGTAGACATCATTCGTGCCGTCATACATCTTCGTGGCATTGTTGATGTTAAAGGTAAAGTCGTTCGCCGTGACCGTACGCTTGCGAATCGTGCCCTTGCCATACGCCGTATTTGTGATCTCATAGTTGGCCGCATAGGGCTGTGCCGCAAGCGTATTCGCGAGATTCGAGTACTGTACGTCCTTACCGTTCGGGATGACATTTCCGTTTGCATCCGTCACAACGTTCGGATTGCGCTGGAAGGTCGCATCCGTCGTGCCTGCACCATAATAGCTCACGATGCCGGTCGTATCAAACGACGCGCTCGTGATCCCATCCGCCGTAAACGTGGCGGCACCGCGTCCATCGGTATTGCCTGCCGTCACCGAGGTGATGTTCTTCGTGTTGTTGTTCGGGGTCGTATCATACGGCTTCGACACATCGCCAAATCCAAGCGTGATCTTACGCTTTGCGATTGTGCCCGATGCACCCGTGAGATCAAGGCCTGTTTCGGCATTTGCGGTCGTGCCGTTGTACGAAAGGGTATAGTTCTGCCCCTGCGCCCCACCAATCTTAACGTTGTATGCAATATCCTTGTTGACACCGGCATTCTTATCCGCGACACCCGCATTCACATAGTTCGCTCGGATCGTCATCGTAGCGCCGTCATTCACCGACGCACCATTCGATGTACGCACGAGCTTATTATCGTCCGTCGTGCCCGCCGCGTATGTGACATTTCCAAGCGCATCATCGTCCGTAAACTTATCATAGTGACGTGTATTCGTATCCAGAAGCTTCGCATTCGCATCGTAGATCTTGTCGATGCCCGTCTTCTGCGTAAGGTCGAGGTTCAGCACGCGGCGGTCGATCGTGCCCGTATCCGTCATCTCGAACTCATTCCTGCCCGAGATTTCGATGTTGTTATTGTTCAGACGGAACTTATAGGTGACACCGATCCCCGTGCCCGCATTGGAACTCGCATACTTCGTACCTACGGTATCGATCTCGAGATCGCCGCGCAGATCCGCCGTATGCCCGCCGCCGAGGTTTGCCGTCGCCGTCGTGATATAGTTCTTCACATCATTGGAGGCACTTGATCCGTTGTACTTCACCGTCTTGGTGCCATCATAGACCTTGTGTGCGCCCGTGGTGGCAAAGATGATGTCCGACGTATTGATGTTCGCCTTCGTGATCGTGCCCTTGCCGTAGCCGTTCGCTGCGAACTCATAGTTGTTCGTACCGAACACGGTGCCCATTGCCGCGCCGATGCCCGCGTACTGCACGGATTTGTTCGTGCCCGCGTTCCGGTTGGCGGCAAAGGTCGCATCCGTTGTGCCCGTGCCGTACTGACTCGTGACACCCGTCAGCCCCGTGATCGTTGTGCCGCTGACATTGCCGCTGCTGTCCAGAGCAAGCACTCCCGCATCGTTCGCCGATACCTTTGGTGCAATCGTATTGTTTGCCGCCGTCCCATCATAGGATTTCGTTACCGGATCGAACGTGACATCCACCGTGCGCTTTGTGATCGTGTTGTTCGTCGTCGAGAACGCCCCTGCATTGTCCGCGCCGTTATACTTCAGATTGTAGTTACCGCCGTTCGCGGTAAAGTTCAGCGTGTAATCAATCCGCTTGTTATCCCCCGCGTTCTTGTCGGCATACCTTGCGGTTGTCGTGTAGGTCGTACCATCGCCCGCGACGAGTCCCTTGAGGGTGATATTGTCGCTTGCATTGGCGACGTCGCGTGTCGCATCATAGACCTTCGAGAGCGAGCTCTTGACCGTCGCCGTAACATCCTTCTTCGTGATAACGCCGTTGCCCGTCTTTGCAAAGGTCGATGCTCCGCCGAGCGAGAAGTTCCCGCTCTGCCCCGTGTAGCTCAGATTGTAGGTCACGCGGTTGGCCGATCTGCCGTTATCGACATCCTTCGTATCGTATTCGGCGGAGGACACCTCCATATCCTTCAGAACATTGACGTGATTGCCATTGATGTTCACGGTCGCGCTGTTGATGTACTTCTTCTGATCGCTCGGTGCACTTGAGCCATCCGTCCACTTGACCGACGTCGTGCCGTCATAGGTCTTCGATGCCGGCCCGATGGTAAAGTCCACCGAAGTCGGATTCAGCACGTACGGCGTGATCTCGCCAAGCCCCTTCGCCGTCGAGGCGATCGTATAGTTCCCCACCTGTGCGCCGCCAAGACTGAGGTTCGAATAGTTGATCCAGTTCTTCTGTGGTGTGCCGTCAATCATCTGCGTTGTGCCGTCACCGTTGACGTTCTCACTCTGGAAGGTCTCCGTATGCGAGTTGAGCGTAACCGTATCGCCCGAGATGACACCGTCCGTGCCCGTCTTGAAGTCGACCTTTGTCGGGTCGACAGTCTTCGTCCCGTCATATTCCTTCGTGATCTTTTTGAACGCACCCGAAAGATCCTTCGGCGTGATCTTGCCCGTCGCCGAAAGTTCGAGTCCTGACTCTGCGTTTGTGACCGTGCCGCCCTTCTTAAAGGAGTAGTTCGTCGCGTTGCCGTTGATCGCGACCTTATAAAGGATATCCTTGTCTACAATATTGCCGCCGCTGCGCTTGACATTCTTGTCTGCAGAGCCGCTTTCCATATAGTTCGACGTGATATTGAAACTCGTCCCGTCCGTAGTGACAAGTTTATCCTTGGCCGTTGCCCCTGTCACATAGCGCACATTTCCCGTGCTGTCGCTGTCCCACAACGCATTCCAATTCTTTGTCGCCGTGTTCTTGAGCGTGGTCGTGCCGTCATAGACCTTGTCGATGCCGGAGTTCTGCACGAGATCCAGTTCGAGCACGCGGCGCGTGATCTCGCCGTCGCCCGATGCCGTCAGATTCCCGCTCTCAAGATTTTGCCCGTTCAGCGTGTAGTTCCGAATCGTATCCCTGTCGCCCGATACCGTGATATTGTAGGCGACCTTGCGTGCGTCGGCAACATTTGCCGTCTCCGTGACGCCGTCCGTCTTCATGAACTTCGCGCCATTCCCGCTGATGGCAAATTGGATCTTGGACGCATCCGTGCCGACGAGCTCACCCGTATTTGCCGTGAGTGTGCTCCCCGCAGGAACCGTATAGGCGCTCGTGCCGTCATAGACCTTCGTCGCCTTGCCGCCGCTGACCTTAAACGTGTTCGGCGTGATTGCCTTGCGGTTGATCGTGCCCTTTCCGTAGGCGAGGGCATCCACGGTATAGTTGCCCGCCGCGCCGCCAAAGGCGGTGCTGAACGCCGTATTCATGTTCGTGTACTGGACGTCGTGCGGCGTTCCGTTGCTCGCGTTCGCGTTCGTGGTAAAGTTCGTCCCCAAGAAACGTCCGTAGGTGCTCGATGCCGTATTGGCGGTCAGCATGCCCCGATAGGTGGTCTGCAATGTACCCGCCGTAATGCTGTCGTCCGAGAGGATCGTATTGATGACGGTGCTCGCGGGATCGTCTGTGATTCCAGTGACCGTGGCAGACGCATTCGTCGACGTGCCGTCGTAGGTCTTCTCCACGTTTTCCATCGTAATCTTCAGCTTGCGCGGCGATATTGTGCCCGCATCCGCCACGTTGTTGAACACTGTCGAGACGTTCTTAGTCCCGCCCGACTCCGTCATCGTACTGAGCTTGGTATTCGGATGATTCGCATCGACGATCTCATAGTCGTCCGCATATGTGCCCGTGAGCTTGGCGGTATAGTTCATTGCCTTCGCCGCAGGTTCTTTTTGCGTATTATAGAGAACATTCTTATCGACGTAGGCAGCCGTCGAGCTGTTTACCGGCATCCCAGACGCATAGTTAATGAGACCGCCCGTGAGGCTGCCATCCTGATTGATGAGCTTGAACTTGATCACATTCTCGCCGGTCACAGATGCCGCAGTCGTATTCCGGTCGCCCTTCGTATAGCCCGTTACGCCGTCATAGGTCTTGTTGAGGTTCTTCACCGTCTCCGCGACAATCTTGGCAGGGGTAATAGACCCGTCCGCTAGAACTGCAGCAGGTGTTTTTCCCTCTTTGAGGTTTTCGAGGTTTTTCAGCGTATGTGTGGTCTCCTCGGCGGCTGTGCCGAAGGTATAGTTTTTGAGTGGCTCGTCGGTCTCCGTCGACCCCTCCACACCGTATGCAGCGACCTGATAGGCGACCTTCTTCGCTTCGGAGACGTGTGTTGTCTCCGTGCCGTCAGTCTTCTGGAATGTTCCGTGCGTGTTACTTGCGAAACGGAAACGAATTTTATCTTTGTCAGCTTCGATGATTCCCGTCTTGTCAGAGGGGGTAGGAGTGACGGTCGGAGTCCTAAGATACGCCCCATCGGGAAGTGTATAGGTACTCGTGCCATCGTAGGTCTTGGTGATTCTCTCTGCCTGATACGTCCCGTCGGATTGTTTTCTCAGTACCTGAAAGCCATCGGGGTTAATGCGGCGGCGCGTGATCGTACCCGTACCGTAGAGGGTGGAGTCGACGCGGTAATTTCCGCCGAGTGGATTTGAGATGTTTGCATACTCGACATCATAGGGATTATCGCTCGCATTCACATTTGCCACGAACGGTGTTCCCTTCGTCCCATAGCGGCTTGTGATACCTGCCGTGGAGAATGATCTCGTATTCGTGCCGTCCTTGGCAAAGACACGCCCGCTCAGGTTGTCATAGAGGCTATCCACCTCAATTTTATTGTTGTTTGCGGTCCCGTCATAGACCTTTGTCACATTCTTAAATGTGACCTGGACATTACGCGGGCTGATCGTGCCCGCATTTGCCTCGACACCGAGGTCTGCTGTGACCGCGACATTCTGCGTGCCGGAGTTCGTCGCCGTACTTATGACCGTATTCGCAATCTTTTGGATGGCATAGTCGTCTGCGTACTGCCCCGTGAGCTTTGCCGTGTACTTGATGTTCTTCGTTGTAACGGCAGTCCCTGCATAGGCGACATTTGCATCATCCGCATTCGATGCGTTCACATAGGTCGCCGTGGACTCGTTCGTACGCTTGTCACTGTCGGAGGTCCAGCCCGTGAACGTGACGACCTCATCGCCTCTCTTTACATTCTGACTGCCGTCCGTATACTCAGCCATACCATCGTAGATCTTATTAAGGTCTTTCTTGGCTTCCGCCGTGAGAGCCTTCGGCGTGATCCTGCCTTCGCCCGATGCAACGACGGCATCTGTCAGCTCTCCTACCTTCGTTGTCCCATCGACAGTGTAGTAGTAGTCCGAGAGCCGATGTGCATCCGTATCGGTCGTTGCCGCCTTGATATTGTACGTTATGCGTTTCGCCTCGGAGACGTGCGATGTTTTCGTCGCGTTATCATCCTTGGTGAAATACGCCTTGTCCCCCACCAGACCGAACGTGATTTTATTCCGGTCACGGTCAACAATGCCGGTATCCGGAGCAGTGGATGCGCCGACGTTGGAGGAGAGGTAGACATCACTCCCCGGTGTATAGCTATCTGTGCCATCATAGACCCGTTCCGCAGAGGCGGCTGAATGATCCGACCGCTTGTAAACCTTGAAGTCTTTCGTAGAGATGCCGCGCGGCGTGATCGTGCCCTTGAGGTCGAGCTTGTCACCCGTCACCCTCTCCGGTGCAGAGCTGCTTGGCAGTTTGTAGTAGAGCTCGTAGTTTCCAGCATCGCTCCCCTTAAGCTTCACATTCTTATAGCGGATGGTATGATTATCCCCGGCATGAATCTCGGCACTGCCGTCCGCCTTGACATAGGTCGGGTCAGAGATGGTGTCCATCGAGACATCATCTTTGTTATGGCTGTCTTCATCCGTCTTGATGTCAGCGGTAACCGTATTCCCGCCCACGGTCATGGTCAAAGTCTCGTTGATCCGGACGTTCGGATTCGCCTTCATCGCGGGATCGGTCACGGCATCCGTGCCGTTGTAGATCTTCGTCGTGCTGTCCTTGAGGACATCGAGGATGAGGGGGGCAGGTGTAATGGTCGCTACCTGATCGACGCGCCGCCCTGCAGAACCGAAGTTGAAGTCACTTTGGGTGATGGCGTAGTTGCTCCGATCCGTCCCGGCAAATGTCAGGCTGCCATACAGAGTGACCGCCTTGTCCTTACCGACGTTCTTATCATCCATCTCCGCCTTGAAGTCCGTCGATGTCGTGATTGTCACCGAGCCGTCGGCAATATCCTCGGGGGTAATCCCCCCCGCTGTGATACCTCCGTTGCGAATGGCAGCATTGTACTCGTTCGTCACTGCTTTCTTGCCGTTGTACCTGCGCGTGACAGTGATATTGGAGTTCGCCACCGTTACGCTACGCTGTCCGATTGTGACGTTGACGTTGCGCAGATTCGGACCATCCTGATCCGACCAGAGGATCGCCTTCGTCCCCGCGTTGCGGATGTTGTCCTTCTTGTTCTGCGGCGAACCCGTATCCTCATATGTATAGATCTTGTTCGTCGTCGTGTCGAGAGTCTTGTCATAGGTGACGTTCGACGTATTTCCGGCGTTGCCCGCGCCATCTACGATCTTCACGATCTTGCTGTCGTAGGTCAGCCCTGTGATATCTGCGCGATTGTTCGAGGTCGCTGTGTTCGCGGGATCATCAACGGCAGAGCCGTCCGCCTGATTGAACTTGCGGTAGCTGTAGTTCGCACCAACTGAGCCGACGGAGTCCACGCGACCGTTCATAAATGCGGTCAGCAAAGGAAGCGTCCGCCCCTCGTAGATGCGCCACTTCGCGCCTGGAGCACCGTCGTTGTTGATGTCCCAACCGGTGTATGTGGAGGAGGCGTGGGCATCCAAGTCTTTGTGCGTTATCAGATTCTCCATATACCCTGCAGTAGCGGATGCACCAAATACGTTTTTGAATTTTGACTCAATGGTATTATCAGTTGAAGAGATTGTTCGACTATTTGTATAGGAATCCTCTATCGTCGCTTCATCAAGCCCTGCACCACCAAGGAAGAAAGGGACAGATGATGAACTGGTAATATAGCTCGCTGCACTGTATGCATTTTTTATTTTTGTACCGTCACCAGCAATGCCAACTATACCTACACCATCCACACCTACTTTAGCCTTACTATATGCGCCCTCAATCGTCGTGGCATATGTATACCCAACGAGTCCTGCATTGGCAAATGAGTTTCCATCGACCTTCGTATCTTTTGTATACACATTGTAAATTTTCGAATTAAAAGCTTTTCCTGCAACCCCCCCCGCATATTCACCGTTAGATGTACCACTATTTATGCCAGATGTAGTGCTTGAAACAGTTCCATTAACAACGCCGACATTATCAATACGTGCACCATCCAATACACCAAAAAGACCTGCATCATGAACGCCGGAGACCTTGATGTTCTCAATGCGGAAGAAGTTGCCGTCGAACTTGCCCTTGAACGGGTCTGTCGCATTACCGAGTGGTGTATGTGTGTTGTTTTCGAGATCGATATCGTTCTCGAGCATATAATTGCCCTTGAGACTGTTGGTATTATCGTTGATTGCGTCAAGCTCCACCTTGGTGCTGACGAGCTGATAGTAGTTGTCCGCTGTCGCATTATTGTTATTGATTTCATAATCTGTCAGAGCGGGCTGTCCGTCTGCTTTCTTGTAGCCGATATGGGCATAGCCGCCGTTTGCCGTATCGGTGTGAAGTACAACAGGGCTTGCCGTCGTGTGCACGTTTGCCGCATTGAGGAAGCGGATGTTCTTGCCGTACACCTCGACGGTATTCGCCGTGATGTCCTTGCCCATATTGACGACATCAGAAAGCCCCGCAGAGCTGTTGAGCGGCGATACATTGTTCGCCATATCAGCAGCGGTGTTTACCGTGGAGGTCGCCTGCGTGGAGACATGGAGATGCCCGACGTTGACCACGGCATCCTTGCCGAAGATGACGCCGTTCGGATTGACGATATAGACGTGGTTGCCGCCCTCAATCTTACCGTTGATGTTCGAGGTGTTCGCACCTGTGACGATGTTCAGATAGTTGTTCGTCTTTGCACCACCATCATGAACAACACGCTCAACACTGCTCAGGGAGTAGTCCCGCCATTCAATCACATTGTTTGTGTTTCCGGAGTTGATGTTCGTATCATTGCCGACACGCGAAACAGTCGCTCCACCACTCACGACCTTCTCGCCCGTCGGCGCAGCAAACGCGACCTGTGGAATCAAAAAAGCCCCCGCCATTCCTGCGATAAGGGCATAGTACACCCGCTGCGATAGTTTTCGTGTCCGATTGTTCTTCATGTCTCGATCTCCCAATCAACCCATTGACCCTTATATAGTATATCGGATAGCACACGTCATTTGATAATAGCATAAACATGGTGTGAAAGCAACAAAATCCTCCAATCGTCCTAGGACAATTGGAGGATGATATGTGTCCGAAACACCCCCATCGGCACTACGCGCCACCTCCCCGTTGCGACGGAGGAAGCTAATATGCCGTAAACCAAAAGTCTCCCCTGCCAAAGCAGGGAAAGCTTAAGATAACGGCATATCACCGTCTCCCGGCAGTGCGAGGATGCGAATGTACCGAAAACAAAATCTCCCCTGCCGGAGCAAGGGAGACATCTAACCATTCCGTTTTACTGTAACAGGCTCAGCACCGCGCTTGAATTCTGGTTTGCCTGCGCGAGCATCGCCTGTGCCGACTGCGTGAGCACGTTGTTCTTCGTGTATGCCGTCATTTCCTTCGCCATATCGGAGTCGCGGATGACAGACTCGGAGTCCTGCACGTTCTCGGATGCTGTGACAAGGTTGCTGCTCGTATAGCCGAGGCGGTTCTGCGCCGCACCGATGGCGACTGCCTGATCCGTCGCCTTGAGCAGAGCATTCTGAAAGACGTTGATCGCAGCGTTTGCAGCTTCACGCGTCGTCACCTGGATCTTCGGTCCGCTGCCGACAACGGAGATCCCCGCCCCCAATGCGGCGGCATTGTGATCCCATGCCTTACCGTCGCCGGACTGCAGTCCAAGTGCCGCCGAACGCATATCGGTGAAGCCAACCTTCACCGCCTGATTTGCCTTGACCCCCGTCTGGAGAGTCAGAGAGTTATCCGGCGAAGGATTCTGCGCGCGTACAACCTCCTTGAAATCATCAAGCACGGCGTTAACTTCCTTGCGCATATTGCCGCTGCTGTCCGTCACGGAGAATGTAATGCCCGAGACCTGATGTGTAACCCCCGCTGTAGTCGAACGAATTGTCAGTGCAGGTTGGTTATCCGGCGTATAAACTCGTCTACCATATTCATCAATCCCCACAACGGAAGAGTTCCCCATATACCCAGCATGACTTGCCGTAATGATATTGATCATCCCCGTGACCGTAGTGTTTGCAATCGGCGAAATCGAGCCGGTGTAGGTGACACCATTCATCGTCCACGATGCCGTAATCGTATCCGACGAGTGAATCTCAAGGCTGTTGCCATCGCGGCGCTTGAGTGTAGTTAATCGTGTTGTAAGGTTTGTATCCGTTGCAAGACTCATATTGGCAAACGTAGAGCGTGTCCCCCGCCCGGCATCGCCAACAACAAGCCCGTTCCGCGACCCATCAATAAGATACTTCCCGTTGTACGTCGTCAGCGCATTCTCGTCGATCTGGTCGATGAGATGGTCAACTTCCTTCTGGATGACAGCACGATCCTCGTCCGTGTTCGTGTCGTTCGCGGCATTGATCGCCTTTTCCTTCAGCGTGCGCAGGATATCGATGGTGGACTGCACCGCACCCTCTGCCGTCCGCAGGAGTGCCGAGCCGTTCTTCGTGTTGTTGTCATCCTGATCGAGCGCACGCACCTGCACGCGCATCCGCTCCGAGATCGCCATCCCCGAGGCATCGTCTCCCGCGCTGTTGATCTTCATGCCCGAGGAGACCTTCTGCAGACTCTTCGAGAGTGCACTCTCATTCTTGTTGAGCGTGTTGAGCGTATTCACCGCCGGCATATTATTCTTGACCACCATCGCCATAAAGACTGCCTCCCTGACTGTTATCTATGGTTTTGTTCCGAAATAATTGCATAAAAGAGCATAGATAGCCCACTCTGAAAAATATATCGTCGAAATGAGGAGAGGACTTAACTATATAAAGCAATATTTTAATGGGATATGAATTCTTCGTATACGCCGCCGTCGACATACTGCAAAAACGCACGAATGGATTCACTCACCTCTTTGGTCTCACAAAGCACTCTTGTAGAGCTGTCGCTCTGCCTGCGGAATCTCAAGCAAGTTCATCGCTTGTTCTGCGGAAATCTTGAGCTTTGAGATGAGCCGACGGATACTTTCCATCTGTGCCTCGATACGACCTTCTGTACGCCCCTCCTGCGCAGCGTACAATCTCTCCTCCGCAATCTTGTCTGCTAAAAACATATAGCCCACCTTCCCTCGTTCTTCTATCTTGATCCGATGGATTTCTTCGTCTATTTCCTGCACGAGGCTGTCCTCGCTGACAACGCCGTTGACGTAGTCCAAGAACGCGCGGACAGATTCGTCTACATCATCAATCGTCCCCTTCGTATTCAGGAAAATACGTGTTGCACCATCATCCAGCTCAATGTCTGTATCCTCTATGCATACGCTGCGAAATGTGTAGATGTGCCGTCCTGCACCGAATGGGTCAAACGGGCAGATAAAGATAATAAAGGTTCGATTCAGCGCACCATACGCTGCACCCGCAGCAAGCAAATCGGTGTCCAACATCGACTGATAATAGCGCGTCCTCTTACTCAGCCCGCCTCTTTCAAGTTGTCGCATCTGCATCTCAATGTTATAGACGGTCTCTTTGTCGTCCTTCACATAGACATCCAAACGGACACCTTTGTTTTGGTAGGCAGGAATAATTGATTTTTCCGTCTCCACATACGACAAACTCTTAATCTCAATGTGAAGAATCCGCTCAAGCATCTGCCTGCAGATACGCTTGCGGCTCATGATGAGCTTGAACATATAGTCGTCACTGATGGTCAGCTCTTCCCATGGCTTGATCCGATATCC
>ERZ773063.2120-NODE-2120-length-10971-cov-4.419934_pt1 | contig 10971 bp, 10 predicted proteins | sample MGYA00580625_ERZ773063 | MGnify/ENA primary metagenome ERZ773063 (study PRJEB29015, sample SAMEA2738022) | human oral metagenome | biome: human oral; feature: human-associated habitat; material: dental | place: China | collected 2042 ...
GTGACCCGCGTGAGAAGGAACGCCGCAAGTACGGTCTCAAGAAGGCACGTAAGGCTTCCCAGTTCTCGAAGCGCTAAGATATACGTATACGAAATCCCCTCTTCCGTTTGGATGAGGGGATTTTTATTTGACATTCGCTGCATATTAACATATTATATAGCTATAAAAAATATGTTTTAGAAGGAAGCATCGATATGAAAATCTCAGCGAAGGGCCGCTATGGAATCGCCTCTATGGTCTTTCTGGCGCGCAGCTACGGCACCTCCTCCCCTGTCACCATCATCAGCATCTCGGAACATCTTGGCATTTCAAAAATCTATCTCGAGCAGGTGTTTTCTCTTCTCAAACGCAGCAAGCTTGTCAACTCCATCAAGGGATCACAGGGCGGCTATCAGTTGGCGAGGCCGCCACATGCCATCACTGCCTACGAGATCCTGTCTGCCATTGAAATTGCTCTGATCGAAAGAACGGGAAGTGCCTCCGAAAAGATGGAGAAGCTGAACTTCATCCTTTCCCGTGACCTCTTCGACGTACTCGATCAAAACATTCACAATACACTCAACGCCGTAACACTTGAGGATCTCCTTACTGCGTGGAAACGCGAGGAGAACAGCGAGACACTGATGTATTTCATCTAAATACCTGCGCTCCGAGGAAAAGAAGCAAACCGATGCAGCCGCCGACGAGAGAGCCATTGACACGGATCCAGAGAAAGTCCTGCTCCACCTTGTCATAGACAAGACGATTCAGCTCCTCATCTGTGAGGCACATAAGCGCGTCGGACACAACGATACCGACCAATGCCTGTGCATGGAGAGCTGACCGTGCGATGAGATCATACATCAGGCGTGTCATGATTTGCTGCAGATCACTGTGCTCTGTGAGGAGCGTCAGCATCCGCTGATATTCTGCATGGAGTATGCTGCGCAGCTGCTGATAAAAGGCCGGCATGTGCTCCTCCATCGGATCCACGTCACGCTGGAGATCAGCCTGCACATGTGTCCGCAGGCCGCTCAGAATACGCTCAATTGACGCATCGATGGGAAGTGTCTCTGCCAATCTCTTTTGCAGTTCGCGCACGAGTGCGGCGAGTTCCTCATCCCGCCCAAAATCAGAGAGCGCATTATGGATCAGCTCTGCCGCATGATTCTGCAGCGGCGAATCATCCCGCCCCAGCTCGTCGAGAACATGACATGTGTGCTGCTGAATCAGTTCTGCACCCTCATCCAAATTGATTGTATTTGTCAAAGTGAGAATATGCGACAGAAAACCGTCGCCGATCTTTTCCCGCTCCAGCTGCTCCAGCACACTCCTTATGGAGACATACGTCTCCTCTGACGCCGCCTCCCTGACAAGCATCCGTGAGATACTTGTCAGGGCTTTTTTATCCCATCCCTTCTCGCGCAGAAGCGCGTCGAGGTGCCGCACCAGCATGGCAGGATCTTCCTGCAGAAAAAAACCTTTCAAACGGGACGAAAGATAGGAGACAACCGGTGCGTTTTTACGACGCAGCAAAGAAACATGGATAAAATGGAGCACCATACCCGTCATCCGCGCCTCTGTCTCCGGTTGACGCAGATAGTTCTGCATCATCGGAAAGAGATGCATCTGTTCCATGTGATGGAAGATCTTGCGCTTGGAGAAGAATTCCTTCTGAACCATCGTTACAATAGATTGGACAAAGCTGTCGCGGCGGCGCGGCAAAAGTGCTGTATGGTAAGGAAAGCCGAGCGGCTTCCGAAAGAGCGCCGTCACTGCAAACCAGTCCGCAACCCCGCCGACCAGTGCCGCTTCGCTCACTGCAAGCAGTGCACACGCCCAGAAGGAATCCATAAACCTGATATGGAGAAAAAGAGCACACAGAAAGAGCACTGCCGAGAGCAGCAGGGCAGCATCCGCTTTATTCCACGTACGCATCAAAGCCCCCACATCCTTTCCGTCATGCAGACGATGAGGGAAATTGCCATACCGACTGCTGCGCCGACCACAGCCCCATTGATGCGGATCATCTGAAGATCGGTGCGTACCTTCCCTTCTACGAATAAAACGAGCTCATCGTCCGACTTCTGGTTCAGGTAGTCGCGCACAAAGCGGGCAATCATCCCGTGATGTTTCTCGACCTCTCCCTCCGCGAGCGATTTCATCCATCGGTCGACACGACCCTGCCATGGGGCAGAATGGGCGAACGCTTCAATTTTCTTATGCAGAAACTCTCGCACGTAGGGAATCCAGAACGGATGATTCCCTTTCATGCGGCTCTCGATGAAATCCGCCAAAATGGACTCCATGTCAATATCCTCAATCAGGTGCTCCTTCGCTCGACGCATCGTCACACGAAAATCACCATGATCGCCTAGCGAAGCAAAGAACGCAGAGAGTGCCTGGACGCCTTCGTGGTGACGCGGATTCTCCGTCTCTAATGCCGCTGTCAGAATTTCCTGCAGCCGTTCTGTGATCCACGATGCAATCATCATATCGTCTACGAATGAGAGCACGAGAGCGCGGATCATCCCATCGCCCTCATATTTCTCACGAATAGAAGCTATATTGTCATGAAGGATCTCTTGAAAGAGCTGGGTCTGCACCAACTGGATCCCGACACGGACGAGCACCTGAAAAATCCGCTCCGTGTGATGCTGCTCTGTAAAGAGTGCCATCAGATCTCCTGCATGATCTTCAAGCGGCAGCTGATAGAGTGCCTGTTTCACGTACGGCGTCAGCTCATGCGCAATGCGCATACTGTCAAGATCTGCTGCCGCATAGCGGAGCACATCGATGGCCGTGTCTGTCAGACGTTCCTCCCCGCCGCGATGCAGCAAATAGTCTGCGAGCATTGCCCCCATATTCTCACGCTCAATGACCGCCATAATATTCTTCTTGCTGAGGAGATCCTCCGAGGAGAACGCAACGATCGACTCCATAATCCGCCCGCGATTCCGACGCAGAATATCTGTTCGGTGCGAGATGCCAAGAGGTCGGCCGAAGATTGCCTTGATGGCGAACCAGTCTGCCAGTCCGCCGATCGTCGCCGCGATAAAGCCATGATGCAGTGTCGATAGGAGGAGACTGCTCCCCTGTCCTGCCGTCCCAACAGCACCGAGGGCACTAAGTGCGAGGGCCAGATTTGCCTGATGTTCCTTCTGCAATCCAATCGCCTCACAGTGTTTCCGCTAACTGTTTGAGATACGCACGGAACGAGTCGCCGAGATCACTGCGACGCAGAGCAAACTCCACCGTCGCCTCCAAGAACCCGAGCTTATCTCCCAGGTCATAGCGACGTCCCTCAAAATTATAGGCATAGACCGTGTCCCGCTGGGCGAGTACCTTGAGTGCATCCGTCAGCTGAATCTCTCCCCCTTTGCCGGGCTCTGTATTCTGCAAGATAGAGAAAATCTCGGGGCGGATGATGTATCGACCGAGCACAGCCATACGGCTTGGTGCCTCAGCAAGTGCAGGTTTTTCGATCATATCGGAGACATGCATCAGGCGCTCATTCTGCATCGCTCCTGCAACGATACCATAGGAGGAAACCTGTGCATCAGCGACAATCTGACAGCCGAGAACAGAGCCCCCCGTCTCCTCATAGACATCGATCAGCTGACGCAGCGCAGGACGCTGCGGATGGTAAACGACATCATCGCCGAGGAGGACAGCGAACGGCTCATTGCCAACGAAGGCACGGGCGCACAGAATCGCATCTCCCAGACCGCGCATATACTTCTGACGGACATAGTGAACATTGACATCCGTCGTCTCACGCAGGACGTTGAGAAGGTCCTGCCGCCCCTTGCGCATGAGCTCGTGCTCGAGTGTCGGCGCGGAGTCAAAATGATCCTCGATGGCGCGTTTCCCATGACCGCTGATAATCAGAATATCCTCGATACCGCTTGCAAGGGCTTCCTCCACAATATACTGGATGGTCGGCTTATCGACAATGGGCAACATCTCCTTCGGTGTCGCTTTCGTCGCAGGAAGGAATCGTGTTCCATATCCTGCTGCCGGAATAACCGCTTTTCGTATTTGCTGTGCCATGACTATACACTCCATCCATATAAATAGAGCGGAGGGCGCTTGAACCCCCCGCATATTCTGTATGATTCAGCGTGCCAGAACATCGAGTACTGCATGTCCAATGTCTGATGTACGTGCCGTTCCGCTAAGATCCGGCGTCAGCGTCTTTTTCTCCACGAGCAGCGTCTCGATGGCACGGAGCACGCGCTCTGACCACTCTGTTTCACCAAGAAAGTCGAGCATCTGTGCAACTGACCAGATCGAGGCTAATGGATTCGCGATCCCCTGCCCTGCAATATCAGGAGCACTCCCGTGAATCGGCTCGAACATCGACGGATAGCGTCGCTCAGGGTTGAGATTCGCCCCGGCTGCGAGCCCCATCCCGCCCGCAATCGCCGCACCGAGATCGGTGAGAATATCGCCGAAGAGATTGCTCGTCACAACGACGCCGAACCGCTTCGGATCTTTGACGAAGAACATGCTTGCCGCATCGACAAGCAAGCTATGTGTCTCAACATCGGGATACTCCTTCCCAATCTCGGCAAAGATCTCATCCCAGAACACCATCGAGTATCGCAGTGCATTCCCCTTGGAAATCGAGGTAAGCGTGCGCTTCTCACGTCGCGCCAGCTCGTAGGCATAACGGATGACGCGCTCACATCCGTGCCGTGAGAATACCCCCGTCTGGAGTGCGGTCTCACGCGGTGTCCCGGGATAGAGCCGTGCACCAACATTCGCGTACTCCCCTTCACTGTTCTCGCGCACCACGATCATATCGATATCACGTGGAGAAATATCCGCAAGCGGGCACGGAGCACCGTGCAGGAGGCGTACAGGACGTAAATTGATGTATTCATCAAAACCACGGCGGATGCGAAGCAGGAGATCACCGAGAGACACATGGTCCGGTACACCTGGATAGCCCACAGCCCCCAGATAGATTGCATCGTAACCGCGCAGGAGATCGAGCCCGTTTTCCGGCATCATCTCGCCGGACTTCAGGTAGTACTCACATCCCCATGGAAAGTCCTCAAATGTGACAGAGAACGTCCCGTCCATCTGTGCAATTCCCGAAAATACCTTTTTCCCCTCAGCAATGACCTCAGGGCCGATCCCGTCTCCTGCAATCACCGCAATATGAAACTGTTTCATCTAGCTCCTCCACCGAATATCCCATAGAATAGGCGTATTAGAATGCCTCTGCAATCGTCTTGATGAGCAACGACTCCTGCTGACGCGGCAGACCGCTCTGATGCAGGGCTCGGCCAAAGCCAATGAGGAAGTCCACCTTCTGCATTCGCGTGAGTTTCGTGCTCTCACGCAGCGCACGCGTCAGGGCCTGCACCCCCGCGATGCTCGCATCGCGCTTCAGCTGTACCTGCATCGCGAGCTGTCCCGCAAGGATATGCCGGCGCACCTCATCCGAGATTCCATCCAGACTCTCTGCGGCAGGCGACACAGGCACTGCCGACGAGAATGCGGGAACGCCGTCAGGACGCACCGTGTACTCGGGCGCGGGGGACATGTCCTCTGTGATCGGCGGTGCAAGATGCGACTCCGTCTCTCCCACAGTGGAAAACTCCTGCGGCTGCTGCGGCACAGCGGGTGAGGTAGCGGGTGCATTCAGCGCGAACTCACGCGGCAGCTGCTGATACCGGGGACGCTCGGGTCTGCCTTCAGCATCTGCTGGCTGAGGCGGAAGCTGTGCCTGCACAGCGGCTGGAGCGGCGGGCGGCGGCATCGGAACGACATGCTCCTGGGGAGGAGGTGTCTGCATCGGTGCTTGCTGCGGCGCGGGTGATGATTCCTGACGCACTGCAACGGGCATCGGGCCGCGCTTCAGATTTACATCACCGACAAGCTCCTGCGGTGGGCGGCCTTCCTTCGCGGCGAGCTTCTGCTCACGTTTGACATCTGCTGCTGTAATGATAACGGGCTGCGCCTTCTGCGCAGCGAGTGTGAACGAAGGCTGCTCCTTATTGCGCTCTGCGATCCCCTCATCCACCGTCTCCCAGCGGAGGCGTGTCACCTGCGGTGTATTCTTGGCAGGTGCCGTGCCAAGCGGACGAACAGCAGCATCCTTCTGCTGCCTGGAGATCGATGCCTCATAGTGGTCAGCATCAGCACGTTCCTCCACCGCCGGTGCATTGGCACGATCCGTCACCAGTCGATTCGCATGGAAGAGATCCTGCGAGTCCACCGTCCCGGGGGTCGCTGCATAGGTTGTACCGGAGGTCAGTGCGACGAGCACAGCCGCCGTCAGCATTGTGTTTTTGGATGACATCTTCATGAGTCTGTTCTCCTTCTTTCTCTCTCGGCCCACGTCACTTACTGCATTGTGCGCGCGCCCGCCATAAACGTTGCTACGGACTTCGCACGGAGCGTCGGATTATCAATGAGCTCGAGCCCATACCGCTGTCCGTTTGCCCCACGGAAGAACATCACTGCTGTCTGATTGTCCGCCTTCGCCGTCGCGTCGACGACGCCATCGCCATTCTCGTCAATATCGACTTCCTTTGCCGTCATGGCAAAGATCGCCTTGTTTGTATCCGAGAGATTGATCAGCATGATCCCCTCGTATCCGTTGCTGTGCTGAATACGTTCCAGCAGGTTCACTGCATCCTCTGGATTGATCGTGTTGAGATTCGGTACGGACGTATCGGAGAATGCATTGACAAAAACCGCCCACGCATACTTGATATTGTACTCCTCATTGTCAAAAATGAGAATCTCGCCCTCGCGGTCGTCATAGAGCGCCGACGCCGGAATCACTCCGACGGGTTTCTGCGGACACATGATACGGTAGCCGTATGTCTTACTCTCATAGGAGTATGTCAGCGCATCGGGGGCAATCGTCTGTGTTGCCGCCGGTGTCGCTGATTCTGTCCCCGCCGGCACATCAGCCGCGGCAGCATAGGAGCTGCCGCAGAGCAGCGCTGAGAGCGAAAGAGCAGCGACGAGTTTCTGATAGCGTTTCATTCATCCATCTCCCTAATCATCTCCTGCACCATGGCAAGAGCTTTATTGACGGCGGCACGCTTAATCTCGGCGCGTACGCCAGAAAATACATTTTTTTCCACCGAAGTTTTTCCCAGAGCAGATACAGCGATGTAGACCAGTCCGACCGGCTTTTCGGGAGACCCGCCGCCGGGACCGGCGATCCCCGTGATGCCGACGCCGATATCTGTCTGCATGAGGTCGCGTACCCCCTCTGCCATTGCCCGCGCCGTCTCCGGAGAGACAGCACCGTGCGCGGCAAGCGTTTCCTCCGCCACGTGCAGGATACGGGACTTCACGTCGTTTGAGTAGGATACGACACTCCCCATGACGTACGCAGAACTGCCGGGCACGTCTGTGAGCGTACTCGTGAGCAGCCCGCCCGTGCAGGACTCCGCACAGGAGATTGTATAGCCTTTTGCACAGAGCATTTGCCCAACAATATCCGGCAGCCGTTCTCTCTCCGGCATCACTGCACCCTCTCTCCGACAATATCGTATGTAAAGCCCTGAAGGAGACGCACGCGGACAATCTCGCCCGGTGCACTCTCTGCATCACCTTCGATATAGATCTGGCCATCCACCTCAGGTGCCTCGCGGTAGGAACGGCCCACGGCAATCCCCGACTGCTCCGCGTCATGTCCCTCGATGAGAACATCCAACTCCTGATGCTCCAGCCCGATATTGATCTCCTCGGAGATCTTACTCTGGAGACTCATGAGGTCATGGTAACGCTCCTGCATCACCTCTTCGGAAACCTTCTTCCCCATTGCCGCCGCGGCAGTGTCCTCCTCCTCGGAGTAGGTAAAGATTCCCACCTTATCGAATCGCTGCTTCTCCACAAAGCGACGCAGCGTTTGATACTGGGCATCGGTCTCCCCAGGGAATCCAACGATGAATGTCGAGCGAATCGCGACTCCCGGGATGCGTGCCCGCAGCTTTGCGATCAGCTCCTCCATCCCCGCCCGTGTATCGGGACGATTCATCGAACGCAGCACGGCATCATGCGCATGCTGCAGAGGCAGATCGACATACTTGACCACCTTTGGCTCAGTGGCAAAGACCTCGATCAGCTCATCGGTAAAATACTTTGGATAGCTGTATAGCACACGAATCCACGCAATTCCGTCGATCTTTGCAAGCTCGCGCAGAAGCGTCGGCAGCATTGGCTTTTGATAGCAATCCAGCCCATAGTTTGCGCTGTCCTGCGCGATGAGAACCAGCTCGCGAACACCGGCAGCGGCGAGCTCACGTCCCTCCGCTACGATATCCTCCATTGGACGGCTGCGGAAGCTCCCGCGTATGAGCGGAATCGCACAGAACGCACAGCGATGATCGCACCCCTCCGCAATCTTGACATACGCCGTATAGTTCGGTGTCGTCCGCAGGCGCGGTGTCTTGGCATCGTAGATCGTATCATCCTTCCCCGCGATGAGCAGGCGACGCCCCTTGAGCGTCGCCTCGATCACCTCCATGATACGGCTCCACGCTCCCGTCCCGATGATGGCATCTGCCTCCGGGATCTCATCGAGAAGCTGCTGCCCATACCGCTGTCCAAGACAGCCCGCTACGATGAGACTGCGGCAGCGCCCCGTCTCCTTGTAGTCCGCCATCCCGAGCACCGTCGTGATCGACTCCTCTTTTGCCGACTGAATAAAGGCACACGTATTGACAATCAGGATATCTGCCTCTGACGGATCATTGGTAATATCGATGCCATGCTCACGCATAATGCCGAGCATAACCTCTGTATCAACCAAATTCTTTGCACAGCCAAGGCTGATAAAACCTGCTTTCACTGGTTACATTCCCCCACAACTACTCTTCATAGAACCGCACCTCTTTGACCCAGCGATCGAGAAGTATCTTCTTCTCCGCCGGGCTATAATACGGCTTACTCTTAAAAATATTGATATTCTTTCCCGCAAACATCCGATAGGACAGCGTCACGGGGTTGGTCGTCAAAAAATAGATATGTTGCCGTGCCAGCGCCAGCTGCGCCTCATCCGTCAGCAGCCAGTCGGCAAAATCCTCCGCCGCCTGCACATCGTGCTTGCCCGCGCGAAATGCAACCCCTGTACCGTAAATCACCGCCGCCGTCCCATCCGTCGGATAGAGCACACGGATGGGATAGTCATCGTGAATATAGCGGAGCGTCTCACTGAGAACAGCAACCGAGACATCGACCTCCCCCATCCCCGCCTGCCGTACGGGCGTATGCAAATAGCGGGAATATTGCATGATCTGCGGCTGAATCCTGCGCCAAATAGCGAAGGTGCGTTGTTCACCGTACTCAGCAATCATACTGTAAAGGAGATTTGATAAGGCATCAGCCGCCATAAAATCCGTCGTACCGATGCGTATATCCTTCTGCTGCGCCAACAGTTGCCACGAGTCTGGAAGATCGAGATGCGTGCGTAGATAGTCTTGATTTATTGCAAAGACGATCGGATCATACCACACACCCGTCCAATACCCATCGGGCTGACGAAATTGATCGGCGACCTGATCGCTCCGCTCGGACTGATAGGGCACAAGATACCCTGCTGCCGCTGCGCGATCGAGCACCTCGCGGTCTGCAAGGACAAGCGCTGCCGGCGCACTCACGCCATTTTCGGCCTGCTCCTCCAGGCGCTTTTGTATCTGCTCTGCGGATAGAGGAACGAAACTGACACGGATATTATACTCCTTCTCGTACGCCTCAGACAGTGCTGCCGCAGCCTCCGTCGGCAGCGTCGTATATGCCACAATCTCCTGCAGCGGGCGGCGCGCAAGTGCCGTACTCTGCCGTCCGACGGACAGATACGCCGCCCCCGTGGCAGCCACGAGAAACAGCGTCGCGATCATCAGAACAAAGAGCGGAAACCGCTTCATGAAAAAACCTCTCGAATAGAAGAAGATACACTGCTACTATTATAAACAATTCCCTTGGAATCTACAAGAGATATATCTATCCCATTCATTGGCTACTGAGATGCCTCGTGACAAGAGTGATGGTCTGTGTCCCGAGATCGCATTATGAATGTCTGGGCTCCTACTAAATAGTTCAACACAGCCCCTCTGTGCAAACATAGCCACGGTTATAGCTCATCCATTCCCATTGCAATGAAATACTGATACGTTTCATCGAGAATTGGATCTTCGGGAATAAGCAGGATCATTTCCTTACGAGCCCTGGTTAAAAGGACTCTAAAATTATTCTCAACAATCCTTTCCGGATCTTGGAATTTATTCTTTTGCCTGTCGTATGGATATCCTCGTGCTACCCATTGACCGCGTCGACGAATGTATCCCCCTCCGAATAACACAATTGGGCAGTCTAGTTCAAGCCCCTGATTCCCGTATACCGTACATGCTTTGCTTAGCAATTTACAATTGCCAGCAAACCACGGACCGTATTCTCCCTTGGTAACTACATTAGCTCCATTCCAGCCGATATTCCATCCAGGTAGCGCTCTTCTAACAACACTTTGCTCTGCAAAGTTTGAAATAAGCATTCCATATTTCCACTCAGGATGATCTACATCCATCTCCCTTGCTCTGGTGTGGACTTTAGACATATCTCTCGTAACGCATATTCGCATGGATGTCTTCTGTAATTCAGCCAGTTCATCCTTAGCTCCCTGAGGTGTTGATCCGCTTCTGTTGATGGCCTGTTCAACCCACTTGCTACAATCGATAAAGTCCGCTCGCAGCGATATTGGTAAGGATACATCGTTGTCTTCAGTCAGTCGTGATCCTAAGCCAGGAAGTTCACTTGACAACTCATCGGAAGCAATAACGCACCAATCCCTATGTCTAAGAAGTGCATCTCTCCATAACGACAATCCTGTTTCTTCGCCATCATAGATGACCTGCTCATTTCCATACAGTCCGATAAGGACCGCATAATTCCTCTCGTTATATATCCGCTCGCCTACGTCAAACAATCCTTCAGGCTCACTGTAGCCGCGTTTTAATTTTT
>ERZ773063.2122-NODE-2122-length-10968-cov-4.314029_pt1 | contig 10968 bp, 10 predicted proteins | sample MGYA00580625_ERZ773063 | MGnify/ENA primary metagenome ERZ773063 (study PRJEB29015, sample SAMEA2738022) | human oral metagenome | biome: human oral; feature: human-associated habitat; material: dental | place: China | collected 2042 ...
AACTCTATAAAATTTATCTAAAATAAAGGAATACACATAGTAGAATATCTACAAGACACAAAACCAATAAATATTTTTATTGGCAGCACAGAATTGGAATAAGCAGAAAAAGTAAGTGGCATTGTACTGTTTATTTCTATCTAAACCTTCTTCAACTGCCAATAGTTTTACCTTTGGTTAAAATATATAAAACATTTTATTAAAAACCGGTTAATATGTAATATTTACATTAATATATCTATCTTTACTTACAACTCTTTATATCTTTTTTACGAAGTCATAGTAACATATAGATACAATAATTTCAAGGGGCGGTGACGAATAAAAGTTACAGTTCAGGTAGTTTATATATACATGCACAATATACCAAATGAAAGCTTGCTTTAAGGTGTATATTATATATGTATATCTATCAGGCTGCCGCCGGAATTCATCTCGTCTAATTTATAGATAAAATTTAAATAGTTTTAGTTTTTTTTACGAAGATGAATGACCTACCCAAACTGTAACAAGAAAAGATATAATATTGCTAATCGGATTTACTATGCTAAGCTTTCTCATTATTTATACCACATTTGACAAATAGTTTATTTTGTAATACAATTGTATTGCAAAGGAGGTATGAATATGTCTACAATTAGTTTAAGGGTTCCTGATGAAGAGCTTCGTATCTTAAAATCTTATGCAAAAATCAATAACTGTAGCTTATCTGAAATAATTAGAGTTACTATGCTCGAACGAATTGAAGAGGAATACGACCTTAGGGTGCTTTCAGAATATGAGAATGAAAAAGTAACAGGACAATTAAAAACCAAACCGATAAATGAGCTTTGGAAAGAGCTGAATTTATGACTTATAAAATACTTACTACCGAAAAATTTGACAAAGCATTTAAGAAGCTTGACAAACAAACTCAAAAAATAATAAAATCATGGATCGATAAAAACCTCGTAGGCTGCGAAAATCCTCGTATACATGGTAAGAGACTTACTGCCGATTTGGGTCAATATTGGCAATATAGAGTTGGGGATTATAGAATTTTAAGTGATATACAAGATGATAAACTTGTGCTTATTTTTATTGATATAGGACATAGAAGCGGAATTTATTAGATATGATGATAATTTTATATTTGGCTTTATAAAAAACAAAGGTACTCATCAAAATCCTACACCTGAGAAAACAGCAAATGTAAACTAAAAATAAGTGCTGACAGCCACCAATCGCTCTCAGCACTTATTTTATTTATAACTTTTAATCACTGATTTTTTTCAGTTCTATATCTATCCTTTTGCCATTTGTGTCATAATAAAGACTCATATCATATCCTTGTGCATTGCCTTCCCAATCTGACATGTCTTTTTCCAAACTGTATTTATTTTCGTATAAAGCTATAATCTCCTGTGCCTTTGCCTCATCAGCCTTAATATTTACAGTAGCGGATTTTATATTATTATCGGTATCAACAAACACATCATAGGCTGTTACTTTAATATCTTCACCGATGATATCCCTTATCTCTCCTACTTCTTTAGGCAGCTTAATGGCAGAAAACTCACTTCTTTTTGTAAGCAATATATCACCGCTGCCATCCTGCATCTCTACCCTATCCGGCTTGGAATTAAATTCCATTTGATAAATCGTATAGCCGGAAAATGCTATAAGAATTATAATCGGAATAAAAAGTACCCTTCTGCCTTCTTTAGTTGATAAGAGTGTGAACAACCATTTGAATTTTGTGTAATTACTCATGTAAAAACCTTCTTTCTTTTTTATTCTTCAACTTAATATATTCCAATTTCTTGAATACCGAAATGTATTATACTACGTTTTAAGTCATTTTTTCTACATGAAAATTTAATTTTTTACAAAAAGAGCTGCTGCATTTTAAGATTTTCACACAAGATACACAATGACATTGTACTGAAATGTCTATGCCTCCTGTGCATAATCTCTATTTTACAACAACTCTTTATTTATTGTTTATATTTAATTTTAGGTTATAACTTTATAAGTATTATAATACAGGCAACTTAAATACAAGCTGTATTCATAAATTCAAAAATTTAAAGACCTCTTTCCGCTACCACTTCATAGCTTCTATTGCCGCCTTCTCAACCTCAAGTCCGGCAACATATCTTTCCATAAACTTATCAAAGCCTTCGATATCTTCTTTAGTAGCCTCTATGCTTACTCCGGAAAGTCTTGCAAATATCCTTTTATCAAGATAGTCTTCGAGTTTTTCACCTTCTTTTTTATCTGCAAGGTAGGCTGCAAGCAGGGCTATACCCCAAGCTCCTCCCTCACTTGCAGTATCCATAACCGTTACCGGTGCGCCTACCGCTGCTGAGAGGTATCTTTGTCCTACTTCCTTGGTCTTGAAGAAGCCTCCATGTCCCATGATCCTGTCAAGCTTTACTCCCTCGTCTTTAAGAAGTATATCAAGTCCAAGTTTTACCGCTCCCAGTGAGGTATATAAGTTTACCTTCATAAAGTTAGCCAAATTAAACTTACTGTCCGGAGTTCTTAAGAAGGCAAGTCTACCCTCATTGATCATGGTAACATTTTCACCTGAATAATATCCGTAGGCTAACAGCCCTCCACAGTCCTTATCTCCGTTAAGTGAATTGGTATATAATTTGTTAAAAAGCTCTCCGGTATCCGCTTTATGCCCCATAAGCTCCAAGAATTCTTTGAATATGCCAACCCATGCATTAAGGTCTGAAGTACCGTTGTTGGCATGGGACATGGCGCAGGGAAAGCCTGAGGGTGTAGTAACCATATCTATTTCCCTGTAGAGCTTCTTAAGGTCTTCTTCAAGTACTATCATGGCAAATGTACTTGTGCCGGCTGAGACATTACCTGTTCTCGGAGCTACGGAGTTGGTAGCGACCATTCCGGTACCTGCGTCTCCCTCCGGAGGACACATAGGCACACCTGCCAAAAGATTCCCGCTTTCATCAAGTAATGCCGCTCCTTCTTTGCTTAAGCTTCCTGCAAACTCTCCGGCAGTTAATACCTTCGGAAAAACTTCTCTTAAGCCCTTCTTAAAGCCATGTTTTGCACTTAAGGCATCAAACTTTTCCACCATCTGTTCATTATAATCATGTGCGGACGAATCTATAGGAAACATTCCGGCAGCATCTCCTATACCTATTACCTTACTGCCGCTAAGTTTCATGTGTATATAGGCTGCAAGTGTATACACCGCATCCACATTTGCCACATGAGGCTCTTTATCAAGAATTCTTTGATACAAATGTGCCACAGACCAACGCAGCGGTATATTGAAATCAAAAAGCTCGGTAAGCTCATCCGCCGCCTCTTGAGTATTGGTATTTCTCCATGTTTGGAAAAGACTGAGCTGATTGCCGTCTTTATCCAAGGCTATGTAGCCGTGCATCATGGCACTTACTCCCATTGAGGCAAGTTTTTTAAGTTCACAGGCATACTTTTCTTTTACCGCAAGCCTGAGCGAATTATAACAGGACTTAAGTCCTTTATGTACCTCTTCCAAACTGTAGGTCCACACTCCGTTTACAAAGGAATTTTCCCAATCATGAAAGCCTACTGCAAGTACTTCGCCCTCAAAATCAATAAGTACCGCCTTAATTCTGGTAGATCCAAGCTCTATACCGAGCGAAACCTTACCGCTTTCTATCAAGCCTTTCTTATCCATAGTCTGCTCCTTTATTCCATGCTTATCATGACTTTGCCGCTTCTTCTGTATTCCGGATCCTTAAATACCTCTTGAATGTTTTCAAGTTTCACCACATTTGTAATAATACTTTTAACATCCACACTGCCCGAAGCCAAGGTATCTATAGCTCTGGAAAAAGTATAGGGATTGATAAATGATGATCTTATAGTAAGTTCTTTCTTAAATATGTCATCCGGCTTTATACTTATTTGGGTTTCCGGTGAAGTAAGTCCGAAGAACATAACTCTCGCAGACTTTCCTGCAAGTTTTACAGCCTGTTCCTGTGTTCTTTTAGAGCCGGCGCACTCTATTACACAATCCACATTTTTAGTATATTCACTTAGTATCTTTTCTATATCTTCATTGATAGGGTCTATTACAAGGTCTGCTCCCAGTTTTAAGGCAAGCTCTCTTTTTTCTTTTACCGGTTCGGATACTATAAGCTTCGCCGCACCTGAAAGTTTGGCAAGTTGGAGCATAATTACTCCTATAGGTCCTGCTCCTATTACAAGCACCGTACTTCCCTGCTTTATTTCACAAAGATCTATACCATGTATGCAGCAGGACATAGGCTCTGCCATAGCAGCAGTCATAAGATCTATATTTTCAGGCAATTTATAGGCATGGCTTGCCTTCATAACCGTATACTGTGCAAAGCCTCCGTCAGCAGTAGTGCCTACACCGGTTACATTCTCGCAAAAATGCTCCATACCGTTTCTGCAAAAGTAGCACCTTCCGCACATGATGTTGGGATCGCCGCTTACCTTATCTCCTACTTTAAGGTGCTCTACCGCATCTCCTACCGCTTCCACCACACCGGCAAACTCATGCCCCGGTATCAGTGGCGGGTTTACCGCAAATGCTCCCGAGTCTCCCTCGTATATATGTATGTCGGTTCCGCATACTCCACAGTATTTTATTTTAATACAAACTTCATCTTCTTTAGGTTTTCTTAGTTCAACTTCTTCAATCCTTATATCTTTAGGACCATGATATACCGCAGCCTTCATAAATATCTCCTTAAGCAAGCTTATTCCTGTTGGATAAGCAGTCTATACCTACAGCTATTGCAAGAACCAAGCCCTTTATAACCTTTTGTGTATATGAATTTACATCCATAAGTATCATACCGTTAGTTAATGAACCTATTATAAGTACTCCGGCTATAACTCCGGATATCTTTCCTATTCCACCCTTTACGGACACTCCTCCAAGTACCACGCAGGTGATAACGTCAAACTCATATCCGAGTCCTGCAGTATTTTGTGCCGACCCTGTACGGGAAAGCATAACTATACCTGCAAGTCCCGCAAAGAAGCCTGACAGTGCATATATAAGATACTTTATTTTACTTACCTGTATACCTGAAAGCTTTGCCGCTTCTTCATTGCCTCCTATTGCATAGAAGTAACGACCGAAGTAAGTTTTATTTAATATAAATGCTCCTGCCGCAAAGCATACGATCATTATAATTGCTGAAATAGGTACTATACCTACAGTCCACTTTCCAAAAAGGTTGAAGGTCTTATCAAAGCCTGAGATAGGCATACCGCCTGAGATAATATAGGACAAACCGTCAAATACGGTCTGAGCCGCAAATGTAGCGATAAGTGCAGGTATTCCGACAGTTGAAACCATAAATCCGTTAAGTACACCTATTAAGGTAGCCGCAGTTATTGAGATAATTACCGCAACCCACATATTTACACCGAGGTTTACCATCAAATAAGCACAGATAATATTGACGAAGGTGATGATAGCTCCTATAGAAAGGTCTATTCCCGATATCAATATTACAAAGGTCATACCTACTGAGGCTATTCCGTATACTGCAACCTGTCTTGCAATATTCATAAGGTTTGACGGTTTTATAAAATTAGGATTATAAACGGTAAATATAGCCACCATCAATACAAACACCAACCATATAGCATTGTCTTTTAAGAGTTTACGAGTATCCATTATTATTCCTCCTTATCTGCTACTGCCGAAGCAAACATCATAATTTTATCCGCATCTACTTCATCTTTTTCAAGCGCACCGGTAACCAAGCCCTCTGCCAAAACCACTACTCTGTCGGACATTCCTATAAGTTCTTCCATTTCAGAAGAAATCATAAGCACAGCCTTACCGTTTGCCACCAAATCATTAATAAGTTTGTATATTTCAAATTTAGCACCTACATCTATTCCTCTGGTAGGTTCATCAAGTATAATAAGCTCCGAATTTGCAGCCAGACACTTGGCAAGTATTACCTTTTGCTGATTACCGCCGCTTAAGTTTTTTACAAGCTGATCAAGATTAGGTGCTTTAATATTCATTTCTTTTTTATACTTTTCTGAATTTCCCTTTTCTATAGCGGTGTTGATAACTGAAAATTTAGAGATTCTTTCATATATAGGCATATTTATATTGTGATTTATAGATGTTCCAAGTAAGGCTCCATGGCGTTTTCTATCTTCCGGAACTAAGGCTATACCTATGTCTATAGCTTCTCTCGGACTTTTTGGATTTATTTCTTTACCCTTAAATATGATCTTGCCTGAGGTTTTTACAGCCGCACCGAATACCAGTTCCGCAGTCTCTGTTCGTCCTGCTCCTACTAAGCCTCCCAGTCCGAGTACTTCTCCTTTATGTACTTTAAAGTTTATATTTTTTACACCGTTTCCGCATACATCATGTAACTCAAGCACCGTTTCGGAAAGGTCGGTATAGTCCGGTCTTTCGGGGTAAACTTGAGTCATTTCCCTACCTACCATAAGTTTTATAAGTTGGTCTACATTGGCATCCTTAGTTATAAGTGTATCTATGTACTCTCCGTCTCTTATAACCTCTATTCTGTCCGAAAGTGCAAATATTTCCTCAAGTCTGTGCGATATGTAGATAATGGACACTCCCTTACTCTTAAGCAGTCTTACCACTTCAAACATACTCTTAACTTCCTTGCTTGTAAGCGGTGCGGAAGGCTCGTCCATAATAAGTACATTGGCATTTTGGTGTATTGCCTTGGCTATTTCAACCATTTGTTGATAACCTACCGTAAGGTTTTTCATAAGTTCTTTCGGATTAATGTCTATGTTAAGCTGCTTAAACGCCTCTATAGACTCGGCTTCCATGGCTTTTTTGTCAATTACTATGCCTTTTTTTATAGGGTGTCCCAAGAATAAGTTCTCTGCTACGGACAATTCTCCTACATTGTTAAATTCCTGATATATTATAGCTATACCGTTCTCGCTTGCAAGTTGCGGTGTCATCCTTGAAAATGTTTTACCGTTTACCTTAATTTTGCCTGATGTCGGTACTACAGCTCCTGAGCAGGTCTTTATAAGGGTTGACTTTCCGGCTCCGTTTTCTCCTATAAGAGCAAGTATTTCTCCTTTTTTAAGTCTCAAGGTGACATCTTTAAGTGCTACAACTCCAGGGTATTCTTTTCTTATATTCTCAAGTTCCAGTACATATTCTTCTTTCATTCGATACCTCCTAAAGTACTATATTCCCGGTATTTCAGGGGATTATATACAATTAAGGCTGTCATATACAGGTTTTATACGGCTTTTTCCTAACCCATTATTGACAGCCTTATCTTCAAATTACTTTATACTATTTCATTCCCTCAAGTACCTTAGCAGCATTTTCAGCTGTTATAGGACCAACCTGACGATATACATTCTTGTTCTCAAGTTTGCCGTCCAATATAAGTGCATACATTGCTGCGCAAGCCTTAGCTGTATCTTCATCTGAACCTTCAAATCCTATAACACCTCTTGAAGCTTGTTTTCCATCAACAAGCTGAGTAAGCTGCTGCTTTGTAGCATCTGCTGTAAATACACCCATATCCTCAGGAACTGTACCGCCTGTAGCTGTGATCAATGCTTCGTTAGCACCTATCATAGCACCTGCGCCTATACCTGTTACAACCTTACAATCAGGATTCTTTTGAAGTATAGTTTCCATAGCTGTCTGAGCCTCATTTGCATTAAGTCCCGGCTGCTCTGCTACTATTGTATACTTACCTGCTGCAGTCTTCTCAAGTCCTTCCTTGATTCCGTTACCTCTCTCAAGTAATATCTTGGTCTGTGGATAACCGATCAGGGCAACTTCCGCCTTCTTGTCGGCACTGTAATGCTCATCTATAAACTTACCTGCAAGCTCTCCTATAGCAATACCTAAGTCTGTGTTGTTAAGTATCCAGTTTCCGTCTGTATTCTCCATAGGATCGTCCCAGCACATAACCTTAATTCCGGCTTTTTGTGCATCCTTTGCTACATCTTCAACTGCGCTGGCATCTGAAGGATGAATCATTATAAGATCGCAATCTGATGCTACGAAGTTTTCTACCTGTCCTATCTGTGTAGCTGAGTTGTCCTTACAATCTACTATAGTATACTCTGCACCGTTAGCCTCAAGAACTTCTCCTAAAGCCTTCATAACGCCTGCCCAGTAAGCATTCTCTAAAGATTGTATTGTAATTCCTATTTTCTTTCCTTTAAGTGAAGCAAGGTCGGCTTTTGCATAGAAAGCCTCATCAGCCTTAACTCCGTCTACATTTGCTGTTGAATCTCCTGCCTGTGCCGCTGTTGTGCTTTCTGCCGCGCTACTGTCAGCACTGCTTCCATCCACGCTGCTTTCAACTGCCTGTGACTGAGCTGCTGTTGTTGCATCACCGCTTGAGGAAGAGTTGCTGCATCCTGCTAAAGCTCCCATTACAAGTACTGCGCTTAATACTGCGCCTAAAATTTTTTTCTTCATATAATCCTCCTTGAAAATATGTACTTTATTTTAATAGCCATAAAAACGGCTCTTAAAAACTATTTTAAGATATATCATTTATTAAATAAGCATATAGAATAACTTGCATCTTTTTCCTGATTGCACAGCTTAAAAATCTTTGGTGGAACCTGCTACACCTTCATTTTCAGGTGTCCTCACTAATGCTTTTTTATATTGTTATTTTACGAACTATACACTAGAAGCAGGTAAATGCTCCGTCTATAATAAAGTCGGAACCTGTGGTAAAGCTGCTTGTATCTCCTGCAAGATACACACAGATCGACTGTAACTCCTCCGGTCTTCCAAGCCTTCCCATAGGTGCCATGGCATTCCACTTTTCAATAAGCGGCACAAGGAAGTCTGAACTGTTTACAAGCTCAGTTCCTATATATCCCGGGCTTATGCTGTTTACACGAACCCCTCTTTTAGCCCACTCTATAGCAAGTGATTTTGTAAGCTGTATAACTCCCGCCTTAGATGCGTTATAAGCACACTGCGGCTGCGGAACATTTACTATATGACCCGACATTGAGGCGGTATTGATGATAGAGCCTCCACCATGCTCAAGCATATATTTGCCGGCTGCTATATCTGTTAAGAATATTCCGGTAAGGTTTATATTTATAACCTTGGACCACTGTTCGTAGCTCATCTCTTCGGCAGGGGCATTGATGCAAATGCCTGCATTGTTATGACAAAAATCAAGTCCTCCAAGCTCCGATACTACCTGCGCTACCATATCATTGACCTGTTTTTCATCGGTACAGTCACACTTAAGTGCTATCACTTTCTTTCCGGTAGCCTTGGCTATCTCCTCTGCGGTTTGCTTAGCCACATCCAAGTCGACATCTACGATGGCAACATCCGCCCCCGCTTCTGCAAATGCTGTAGCTGTACACTTACCTATACCTCTGGCAGCTCCGGTTACAAAACCTTTTTTACCGTCCAGACGCATCTTCTCTACAATACCCATCTTACCTCCTTGTTAAAAAATTATTTAATTTTGTATAGTTATTTTTTTATTTTAATTTGTAAAATCGTTTACAATATTGCTTTTGCATATTAGCATTTAAAATCAGAATTGTAAATATGTAATATTATTATAATTTTCAGTCGATTTTTTGGTAGTTTTTCACAATTGATTTATTTTAAATATCGGTATAACCTTATTTAGTAGTATTTTAGCAAAATGATTTTACAAAATAAAAATTAAGTGTGAGAAAGATATATGAAAAAAAGCATTACACCAAATCAAATCAGACAGAACAATATAAATCTCATATACCAATATATATATCAATCCGGCACGACTTCACAGCAGGATATCTCTTATGCTTTGCACTTAAGCAGACCTACGGTGGCAAACGGATTAAATGAACTTGAAGAGACAGGGCTTATACAAAAATCCGGTCAACTTGACAGTGATTATGTAGGGCGAAAGGCTACCGCCTACTCTATAGTACCCGATTATAAGCTCAGTATCGGTGTTGAAATCATTGCCAATCAGGTAAAAATAGTCTCTGTTGATTTATACGAAAAGTATACCAAGAGAGAAGTTTATGAAATAAGCTACAGAAATGATGAGGAGTATTTTAAGACGGTTTGTAAGTATATTACCGATTTTGTTGACAAGATAGAATACAGTTTTTCTCCACTTACAAAAAGTGAAAAGTATGATCATATATTAGGTGTCGGTATAGCCTTGCAAGGGCTTATATCTCCTGACGGGAGTACTGCCACTTACGGTAAGATACTTGACTGTACCGGACTTAAAATAGATAATTTTTCCAAGCACCTGCCCTTTTCCTGTACTTTTATACACGATTCCACCGCTGCGGCAGTTTCCGAACTCTGTGTCTCTCCTGAGATAAATGACGCTTTTTACCTTTTACTAAGCTACCACTTGGGAGCTGCTATGATATTTAATAAAAGTATTTTAAGCGGCAAACATGGTCATAATGCCACTATAGAGCATATTGTCTTTAAGCCCGGAGAAAGAGACTGTTATTGCGGTAAAAAAGGCTGCGCTGAGACACTTTGCTCAATTAATGCCTTGCTTGAGGGATTTGAAGACAGTCTTGATTTGTTTTTTAAAAATGCAAGAAAGTCCGGCAGCAAGGAAGCTCTTAGATGGCAACAATATTTGGAGGATCTGGCAATTATTATCAATAATATTCACCTTATATATGATACGGATTTTATACTTGGAGGTTATCTTGCCGCCTATCTTAATCAAGACGATGTGGATGTATTATATAATCATATAGCGACTATGACTCCTTTTGAGGCATACAGGGATTATATCTATATCAGTAAAATGCCAAAGCATGGTATCACTATAGGTGCGGCGCTTATATATATTAAGGATTTTTTAGATAATAAGATCAAGGATGAGTTTTAGGTTGTATATCCCAGTGTAGTGTATTGTAGGGGAGTTGGCAACATAAACAATTATACAGCAATAATTAACAGAAACACTCCCTATTTCAATCATACTC
>ERZ773063.2125-NODE-2125-length-10950-cov-3.855805_pt1 | contig 10950 bp, 9 predicted proteins | sample MGYA00580625_ERZ773063 | MGnify/ENA primary metagenome ERZ773063 (study PRJEB29015, sample SAMEA2738022) | human oral metagenome | biome: human oral; feature: human-associated habitat; material: dental | place: China | collected 2042 ...
GCCGCACGCGCGTCATGAGCAACGTCAACGGCCCCGAGCAGTCGGGCAGCCGCGGGAATTTTTCCTTTACGACGATCAACCTGCCGAAGCTTGCGCTCGAGGCCAAGGGCGATCTGGGGAAATTCTGGGAACTCTACGATTACTATATTGACCTCTGCCACGACTATTTGCTCGATCGGCTGAAGATTATCGAGGAAAAGCACATCTACAACTATCCGTTCCTTATGGGGCAGGGCGTCTGGCTCGACAGCGAAAAGGCGAGTCCCGTCGACTCCATCAAGGAAGTGCTGAAGCACGCCTCGTACTCGATCGGCTTCTGCGGACTCGCCGAGTGCCTTGTTGCACTCATCGGAAAGCACCACGGCGAGAGTGAGGAGGCGCAGAAACTCGGGCTCGAGATCGTCGGTCACATGCGTGAGCGTACCGACGCGTATACAGAGGCGGAGCACCGCAACTGGTCGACGTTCGGCACGCCTGCGGAGAGCACGGCAGGACAGTTCCAGCGTGCGAACAAGCGCGTCTATGGGACGATCCCCGGCGTCACCGACCGCTCTTACATGACGAACTCAAGCCATGTGCCCGTCTACTACGACATCAGCGCCTACGACAAGATCCGCATCGAGGCACCGTATCACGCGCTCGAGAACGCAGGGCATATCGCCTACATCGAGATGGACGGCGACCCGTCGAAGAACGTCAAGGCCTTCGAGAAAGTCGTCCGAGCCATGCACGACGCGGACATGGGCTATTTCTCCATCAACCACCCTGTTGACCGCGATCCTGTCTGCGGCTATACGGGACTCATCGAGAACGAGTGCCCGCACTGCCATCGCAAGGAGACTGCCTTTGGCACGATGACCGTACCGCGCATGAAGGACTAAAGAGAAACAGACGGAGAGTGTACCACAAACATCGCGTTTGAGGTGCACTCTTTTTTCTGCTACAATAACAAATAAAGGTGGGATTGCAGTGCATGAAAAGCGATGGCAAAGCTGCGCGATGACGGTCAACGGACTGCCGCAGCACATCCGCTACAATATAGATACGGTGGAGCATCTCTTTCTGCCGCTGCTGCGTCGTCTCACGGAGCTGCAGCGGCGCAGCGGGCGGCGATGCATCGTCTTCCTTGCCGCGCCGCCCGCTACGGGGAAGACGACGCTCGCGCAGTTCTTGGCGCAGCTTTCGCACACAGAGGAGGGACTGACCCCCGTGCAGGCACTCGGCATGGACGGCTTCCACTATCCGAATGCCGCTCTCGAAACGTATACCACCGTGCGCGGCGGAAAAGAGATTTCGCTGAAATCCATCAAGGGCGCACCCGAGACCTTTGACGTCGCTGCACTCGCGGCGAAACTCGGCGCGGCGCGGGAGGAGAGCGTGACATTCCCTGTCTATGACCGCCGCATTCACGATGTCGTGCCCAATGCCGTCACGGCGGATGCGCCGATCCTCCTCGTCGAGGGCAACTGGCTGCTCTTGGACGAGGAGCCGTGGAGCGGCCTCCGTCCGCTCGTCGACTATGCCGTCCGCATCGACGCACCCGCCGCGTTCCTGCGGGATCGTCTCATCGCCCGCAAGGTGCAGGGGGGACTCTCCGAGGCGGAGGCGACCGCCTTCTACGAGGCGAGCGATGCCCGCAACGTCGAACGCTTTGCCGCACACGCAGGTGCGGCGGACGAGGTCTGGCGCATGGAGGCGGACGGCGACTTCGTGCGGGTATAACGAATGAGGCGCAGAGAGGAGGAATGCCAGTGCAGCTGACACAGCAAACAAAGACAATGCAGAGTCTCGTTATGACGGCACAGCTGCAGCAGGCAATTCGCATCCTGCAGCTTTCCTCTCCTGACCTTGCGGCGGAGATCGAGCGTGCCTTTCTGGAGAATCCCTTGCTCGAGATGGAGGAGGGGGACGGCGCTTCGGTGCAGGATACTCCTGTGCATGATGAGGAACGCACCCGCATAGAGGATGCCTTTGCCGTCGCCTATGATGCAGACGATCCATACGAGGCGGAGGCTCGGCAGGAAGGTGTGCATATGGACTTCGCTGCGCCGGTTGCACTCTCGCTCGAGGAGGAACTGCTGCGTGAGGTGGATGTTCGCTTTGCGAATCTTTCCGAAAAGGCGATTGCTGTATTCCTCGTCGGCTCGCTCGATGAGCGTGGCTATCTCGTCGTGCCTCTTGCCGAGGCGGCGCGTGCGACGGGGACGGACGAGGCGTCTGTCGAGCGGATTCTTCGCGTCCTGCAGAGCTTTGACCCCGCGGGCATCGGGGCGCGCGATCTTGCCGAGTGCATGCGCCTGCAGGCAGAGCGGACAGGTCTTTATCATGGCCTCCTGCGCGCTGTCATCGAGCGCCATCTGCGCGCTGTTGCAGAGGGGCGCTATCGGGAGATTGCACGGGCAGAGGGGGCTTCGCTTGCCGAGGTGCAGATGGCAGTCGACATCCTGCGGTCATTCTCGCCGAAACCCGGCAGTGCCTATGGGGGCGAGCCGCCTGCCTACATCCGTCCCGATGTGCGGGTAGTGCGTGTCGACGGGCGCATGGAGGTGATTGTCTGCGAGGAACATCTGCCGCGTCTGCGTGTCTCGCGCCTTTATCAGCGTGCAGGTGAGATGGATACAGAGACGCGTGACTACATCGCACAGCGTATCTATGCAGCACGGGCGTTCATCCGCAGCATCGAGCAGCGCAGTGAAACGCTGCGGCGCGTCACAGAGGAACTTGTACGGCGGCAGGCGGATTTCATTCTGCATGGTGCGGGGGCATTGCATCCTCTCACCATGCAGAACGTCGCAGCGGCTCTTGGGATGCATGAGTCGACCGTAAGCCGTGCCGTTGCGAACAAATACATCGACTTGCCGCGCGGGCTCGTCCCGCTGAAGGCGTTCTTTTCCACAGCCGTCGGGGCAGAGGCGGACGGTGCACACAGCGCAGAACAGGTGCGTGCGGCGATCAGAGACATCGTTGCAGCGGAGGATGCGGCGAACCCTCTTTCAGACGCGCGCATCATGGAGCTGCTCGCCGTGCGCGGCATCGCGGCGGCGCGCCGTACTGTGATGAAGTACCGTGAACAGCTCGGTATCCCCTCCTCGGCGAAGCGGCGGAGATATTGAGCAATGCGTAGAAAGATAGATGAGAGGTGACTGTCTTGCAGGCACAGGTTCTCGTTGTCGCGCCGATTCCGCGGCTTGCGGAGGAAGTGCGGCGCGTGATTGCGGAGCAGTTTCAGGAGCAGAGCGGACGCTTCGCCGTGGTCGAGGCGGATCTGCGCGAGGCGGAGGCGCTCGTGGCGCGCGGCGGCGCGGAGGGCTATGAAGTCGTCGTGAGCCGTGGCGGCACGGCTGAGCTCCTGGAACGGCTTTTGGATATACCCGTCGTGCACATACAGGTGTCACTTACGGACATCCTGCGTGCTGTCCGTACGGTGGAGACGACGGGGACAGTGCGGCATGTTGGGGTTTCCGGCTTTCCAAACATGATCTACGGCTGTACCGAACTCTCTGATCTCCTGCCAATCGAGGTGACGCCGATCGAGATCCACAGTGCGGAGGAAGCTGAGGAAAAACTGCGTGCCGGGGCATCGGCAGGGGCAGATGTGATTGTTGGTGATGCAGTCTCAGTGCGTATTGCACGCTCGTGTGGCATGTGTGCGACGGCAATTGATTCGGGGCTGCAGGCAATCCATCAAGCACTCGGTGCAGCCTCTCTTATTGCTTTTGCACGCGGACAGGACGAGTTGAAAACGAATCTCCTGCGCGGTGTCGTAGATAAGTCGCAGGACGGTATCGTCGCGGTGAATGCGGCGGGGGAGATCACACTCTTCAACCCTGAAGCGGAGCGGATCTTTCAGCGGGCGCGCTATGAGGTCATGGGACGGAGACTGACGGCACTCTGCGCAGACATTGCACGTCTGCAGCACACACATGAGGAACGTATTGTGCACCTCCATCAAAAGCAATACATTGTCAAGCGCACGCCTGTTACGGTGCGCGGTGCAGCCTACGGGAGCATCTATCGTGTGCAGAGCATCTCGGAGGTGCAGCGGATCGAGCGCACGATCCGCAAGAAACTTGCAGATCGCGGGCTTGTTGCGAAATGGCACATGGAGGACATCGAGGGTGTTTCAGCCTCCTGTCAGACGATGAAGCATAAGGCGGAGAAATACGCGCGGACGGATTCGACCGTGCTCATCACGGGCGAATCGGGCACGGGAAAGGAGATGCTTGCACAGGGCATCCACAATCGCAGCCGGCGCAAAGCGCGGCCCTTTCTTGCCGTCAACTGTGCGGCATTGCCCGAAAACCTCCTTGAGTCGGAGCTCTTCGGCTATGTGGAGGGAGCCTTTACAGGCGCACGCAAGGGCGGCCGGCAGGGGCTTTTCGAGCTGGCACACGGCGGCACAATTTTTCTCGACGAGATCGGCGAGATGCCGGCACTCCTCCAGACCCGACTCCTGCGCGTCCTGCAGGAGCGTGAGGTTATGCCGATCGGCGGAGAGAGCATTGTACCCATCGACGTGCGTGTCATTGCGGCGACGAATCAGAATCTCGCCCGCATGGTAGAAGCGGGGACGTTTCGCAGTGACCTATACTACCGCCTGAACATTCTGCGCATCCATATGCCCGCGCTCGCCGAACGCCGTGCCGACATTCCGCTTCTGGTACGGAGCCTCATGCGGCGTCTTGCCCATCTGAACGGGGAGATAACGGGCATCTCGGACGAAGCCGTTGAGCTCCTTTGCATACGTCCATGGCCGGGCAACATCCGCCAGCTGCAGAACATGATGGAGCGTCTTATGTTGCTTGCAGACGGGACGGAGATCACAGCGGCAGATGTGCGGCGAGCGGAGGAGGATGACCGCGAGGAGCTGTCCGGTACACAGCCGCATACGGAAGAAGAGAGCGATGTCCTGCAACGCATTCTTGCGGAGGAGCATTACAATCTCAGTCGTGCGGCAAAGCGCCTGGGCATCCATCGTACAACCTTGTGGCGGCGCATGAAAAATATGAAATAGTGTGCGATGCAACAAAGCGTTGCAAAATACAACAAGTGCAGAGAGATGTTGGAAATGAAGCAGGGAAACAAGCATGTTTCTCTGCTTTGTTTTTTTGAGGAAATACGCGGAGATGAGCACCTTTTTGGAATACAGGGCCTGCTTGGCACGGTTCTTGCATTGTTTATGAGCAGAGACAAAATAGGATGGAAAAAGGTGATGAAATGATCAAACTGGCAGTCATAGCGGATGATTTGACCGGTGCCAACGATACGGCGCTCCAGTTTGCCAAACGAAATATTCGCGCCTCCGTCAAGATGGATCTCACGCACGGCATGGGGGAGGACATGGAGGCAGAGGGGGTTGTTGTCGCCGATTCGGACAGCCGTGATCTCGATGCGGCGGCGGCATATGAAAAGGTGCACATGATCTGCTCTCGTATACGTGAGCTGTGGCCGCAGAGTGTGTTCAAGAAGATTGACTCGACGCTGCGCGGCAATATCGGGGCGGAAATTCGGGCGGCAGCGGACGTATTTGCCCCCGATCTCGTCATCATCGCACCTGCCTACCCGCGCATTCGGCGCACAACATTGGGCGGGCATCACCTGATGGACGGCGTGCCCCTTGATCTTACGGAGATCGCCCATGCGCCGAAAACACCCGTGCGGGAGTCCTATATCCCCTCCATTCTCGCAAGGCAGGCATCGGATATTCCGATCGGTGTGCTTGACTATCAGACGGTGCGTACGGGAGCAGCAGAAATCGCGGCGGAGCTCAGGCGGCTGCGTGGGAAAGGCATACGTTGGATCGTCTCAGACATCGTCGAGGAGCGAAACTTTGCCGATCTTATGGAGGCGCTTCGGGATGCGTGCAATATCCTCTGGGTTGGGTCTGCAGGTCTTGCCGATCATCTTCCTGCGTTTTACGGCTGGAGCGGGACGGCTCGCCATGAGACGGCGCGGCGTGCGGGGGCGGTCATCGTCTGCGCGGGCAGTGTGAGCCATACGACGCAGGCGCAGGTGCGGCGGCTCAAGGAAACGGCGGATGTGGTAGAGCTGCGGATTGATGTCGAGCGAGCGCTCACAGATGCGGATGCATCGGCGCATTACGCTCATATGTTGGGCGATCTGCTGCATACGGGGCGCGACACGCTTATCACCTCGGCGCAGACGGATGCAGAGGTGCGACAGGCGGTCGCGGCAGGAAAGGCATACGGGCTCTCGGGCAAGGAGGTCAGCGAGCGGATCGCCCAACTCTTTGCCGATGTGCTTGGACGAACCAATCTGAATGAGGTCGCGGGACTTGTGTTGACGGGCGGAGACACGGCAGTGCATATCTGTCGGGCACTCGGCGTTCACAGCATCGATATCCTGCGCGAGATCGAGCCGGGCGTTCCGCTCGGTATCCTGCGGGGGCAGGGGGCGGCATCCGTCTTTGTCGTGACAAAGGCGGGGGCGTTCGGGGAGGTGGAGACCTTCGTGCGAGCGGTTCATACGATTCGGAATTTGTAGGAATGAGGGAGAAAACTATGTTGCGTCCGATTCTTGGAATCACAATGGGCGATGCGGCGGGGGTCGGACCCGAGGTCATCGTCAAGGCACTCGCGGATGCGGAAATATACCGTATCGCCCGCCCGCTCGTCTACGGGGATGCGAAGATGATGGAACGCGCCGTGCATATTGTCGGCGCAAAGGCACACTGTCATGCGGTGGAGAGGCCTGCAGACGGGCACTATGAGGAGGGGACAATCGACGTTGTCGATCTTGCGAACCTCCCCGCTGACCTCCCCTTTGCGCAGGTGGACGGGCGTGCGGGGCGGGCGGCGTACGAGTATATCGAGCGTGCCTGCGCGGATGCGATGCAGCGCTCGATTCATGCGATTGTCACCGCGCCGCTGAATAAGGAGGCACTCCATCTCGGCGGTCTGAACTATCCGGGACATACGGAGATCCTCGGCAGCCTCATGGGACAGACGAAATACTCCATGATGCTCACAAGCCCGAAGCTGCGTGTCATCCATGTGACCACCCACATCGCTCTGCATGATGTACCGGGACGCGTGAAGAAGGAACGCATCGCCGATGTGATTGCACTCGCGCAGGAGACCCTGCAGCTGATGGGGATTGAGCGACCCCGCATTGCTGTCGCGGGGCTCAACCCACACTGCGGCGAGGGCGGGCTCTTCGGCGATGAGGATGACCGCGAGATCGTGCCCGCCGTGCGGGAGGCACAGGCAAAGGGATGGAACGTCACAGGACCTGTCCCCCCCGACAGTGTCTTTCATCGTGCGGCAAACCTCGACGAGTTCGACATCGTTGTCGTCATGTACCACGATCAGGGCCACATCCCTATCAAGGTGCTCGGTTTTGACAGCGGCGTCAACGTCACCGTTGGCCTGCCGTGCATCCGTACTTCGGTCGATCACGGCACGGCGTTCCCCGTCGCGGGTACGGGCAAGGCAAGCGAGAACAGTATGTGCGAGGCACTGAAACTGGCCGCGCAGATGGCAAAGGTGAAATTCGCGGCAGAGCTTGCGAAGTAAAAAAGAGGAGAGATGACGATGTTTGAAGCAAAGGGACTCATTACCCCCGTTGTTACAGCACTGACCGAGGACGAGAAATTCAACCCCTCCGTATATGAGACCTTCATCGATCGCCTGATAACGGCGGGCGTGGACGGCATCTTCCCACTCGGCACGAACGGCGAATTCTATGCGTTCTCACAGGAGGAGAAACTCGAGATCATCCGTGCGGCAGTGCAGGCGGTGAATGGGCGCGTTCCCGTCTACGCGGGCACGGGCTGCGTGACGACGAAAGAGACCATCGAATTTTCAAAGCGCGTGGAGGATCTGGGTGTCGACTGCCTCTCCGTCATCACGCCGTATTTCGTCGCTGCCTCGCAGGACGAGATCTACGAGCATTTCAGTGCGGTGGCAGCGGCGGTACAACTGCCGATCCTCCTCTACAACATCCCTGCACGCGCGGGAAACAGCATTGCGGCACCGACGGTGAAGCGCCTGCTCGCACACGAGAACATCATCGGCATCAAGGACTCGAGCGGCAACTTTGACAACACGCTGAAGTACATCGAGAACACGGAGCCGGGCGTGCAGGTGCTTGCAGGCAGCGACTCTCTTATCCTGTGGACACTCATGGCGGGCGGCACGGGAGCAATCTCGGGCTGTTCGAACGTCTTTCCCGAACTCATGGTCAGCATCTATGACCTCTGGGCGAGTGGGGACATCGCAGCCGCAAACGAGGCGCAGAAGAAGATTCGCGCATTCCGCAACGTCATGCAGATGGGCAACCCGAACTCTGTCGTCAAGTGCGCGGTCAATATGCGCGGCACACCCGTCGGACCCGCTCGTCAGCCGTCGAACTGCACGGATCCAAAAATCCTAAAAGCGCTCGAGGAAGTACTGAAACTCTACTGAGGGGGTGAAGATATGGAGAAGAAGGTAAAGATCGTCATCTCGCATCGTCTGCATGATGCAGGGATGAAGGTGCTCGAGGATGCCGGCGTGGACGTCGTCATCACGAACTCGGGTGAGCCGAAGGATATGCTGCCGGAACTGCGTGACGCGGACGGTGTCATCATCCGCATCGGCTCGATTGATCGCGTGACTATGGAGCAGTGCCCTCATCTGAGGGCGGTCGGACGACCCGGTGTCGGCGTCGATGATGTGGATGTCACGGCGGCAACGGAGCTCGGCATCCCCGTCGTCATTGCGCCGGGGGCGAATACGCGCTCCGTCGCCGAGCATGCGATGGCGATGATGTTTGCCTGTGCGAAGGATCTCATTCGCAGTGATCGTGAGATGCGCAAGGGCAACTTTGCCGTCCGCAGTTCCTACAAGGCTTATGAGCTCAAGGGCCGGACGCTCGGGCTCATTGGCTCCGGTGCGATCGGCAGTGTCCTTGCCGAGATGGCGGCAGGCATCGGCATGAAGGTGCTCGTCTACGATCCCTACGTTCCTGCCGAGAAAATCGAGGCGCAGGGGTACGGATACCGCACGCGGGTCGAGGATATCCTCCGCGAGGCAGATGTCGTCTCCATCCACACGCCGCTCACGGATGCGACGCGGGGCATGATCGGCGAGGAACAGCTGCGCATGATGAAGCAGGACGGCATCCTGATCAACTGTGCGCGCGGCGGCATCGTCGACGAGGCAGCACTCGGCCGTGCCCTCGACGAGAACTGGATCCACAGCGCGGGCACCGATGTTGTTGTGCATGAGCCGATCGATCCCAATGATCCCATCTTTGCCCACGACAACATCGTCGTCTCGCCGCACATGGCGGGGCAGACGCGCGAGGCGGCGGCAGGTGTTGCAACGCTTGCGGCAGAGGGCGTCCTCGCCGTAATCCGCGGGGAGAAATGGGCGAAGGTCTGCAATCCAAAGGCATACGAGCATGCGCGGTGGAATGCGTGATGAGGAGGTAATTCCATGAATGCACATCAGATTACAGTACCGGCTGTTATTTACGCCGGTGAAGGAAGTATTGAACAGCTTCGTGATATCATCCGTGCGGAGCGGGCGAAGACGATTCTGGTCTTTACGGATAAGGGGATTCGCAGCTATGGCCTCTCGGCACGCGTTGAAGCGATTTGCGCAGAGGAGGGCACGCTGAAGGTTGTGGATGATCTCACAGCGGAGCCTGCAGTCAGCGATATCGAGCGTGTTCTGCACGAGGTGGAGGGGGACCATCCCGATCTCGTCGTCGGTCTTGGCGGCGGGAGTGTCATGGATGCGGCGAAGCTCGCGAGTATCCTCATCGGTGCGGACTATACGCTGCACGATCTGCTCGTGGATGCGACGATTGCAAAAAAGCAGGTCAGGAGTGTCATGATCCCGACGACCTGCGGTACGGGATCAGAGGCGACATGCAATGCCATCGTTGCAATTCCAGAGGAGTCATCGAAGAAGGGAATTGTGAATAGCTGCATGATCTCGGACTACGTCATTCTCGACGTGACGATGATTGCGCAGCTGCCGCCGAAGATTATCGCGGCAACGGGCGTTGACGCGCTCGCACACTGCGTAGAGTGCTACACCTCGAAGAAGGCGACCATGCTCAGCGACCCGTACGCGAAGGAGGGCGCACGCAAGATCTTCCACAATATCCGCAGAGCGTTTTCTACGGCAGGTGATCTCGCGGCAAAGCAGGAGATGCTGCTCGGTGCATACTATGGCGGCATTGCCATCACGGGCTCGGGTACGACGGCGGTGCACGCACTCTCCTATCCGCTCGGCGGCAAGTACCACATTGCACACGGAGTTTCAAACGCCATCCTCTTTGCGCACGTCATGGAGTTCAACAAGGATGCGTGTGCAGATCGTCTTGCAGAGCTCTGTGATGCCGTGTTCCCCGAACTCGCGGGAAAGAGTGTGGAGGAGAAGGCGGATTATATCATTGCTGAGATTGCCGCAATCGTACGCGATACTGAGATCCCGACAAGCCTTGAGGAATTTGGCATACAGCCCGAGGACATCGACTTTCTCGTCACGGCGGGCAGTCAGCAGACGCGTCTTCTCGTCAACAACTGCAAGGAACTGTCGCTTGATGATATACGGTATATCTACAAGAAAGTTCTGTAAGGAGTGAGCGAACATGAAGGATTTGGTGACCGGCATCGTTGCCGCCGCGTTCTCCGCGTTCTATCTCATGCAGACATCCGGGATCAAGGTGTTCGGCGGAGCGACGGCCGGCGTGACGGCGCAGACAGTCCCGCGTCTCTGGGGCGTTGCGATGCTCGCCCTGAGTATCCTTCTCATTCTGCGCAGTATTCTCGCTATGCGGAAGAAGAGTGAACAGGATGAGGAGGAGAGTCTTGGATTTCTTGCACGGCTCAAGGAGCGACGCGAGGTCGTCTGTACCTTTGCTCTGCTGATTCTCTACGCGGCACTTATGAAGCCTGTCGGATTCATTATTATGAGCATCATCTATGTCTATCTG
>ERZ773063.2139-NODE-2139-length-10912-cov-7.486875_pt1 | contig 10912 bp, 10 predicted proteins | sample MGYA00580625_ERZ773063 | MGnify/ENA primary metagenome ERZ773063 (study PRJEB29015, sample SAMEA2738022) | human oral metagenome | biome: human oral; feature: human-associated habitat; material: dental | place: China | collected 2042 ...
GGGCGGAGCCCCGCCGGCCCTCGGTGACGACCTGGTCGAGGCGCTCGGCGGGGTCGACGCCGACCGTCCAGTTGCGCGGGTCGGTCAGGTCGCGGCGGTCGTCCTTGAGGTGGCTGGTGCGCGAGGACTTGACCTGCCCGGCGCGGGTGACCCCCCGGTCCAGGCCGACCAGGTCGTGCGCGTCCCGGACGCAGGCGTGGTCGAAGCGGCGCATGATCTCGGCATCGAGCCACCCGGCGTGCTCGGAGCCGGGACGGGGCCGGATGCGGCGGGCCAGGGCGTCGGCGCCCACGGGGCGGGGGCGGCGCGCGGGGGTCATGCGCTCGTAGGCGAGGCGGGCGCGCAGCCGCCGGGCGTCGACGGCGTCGGCGACCTTCCGGTAGAGGTGCTCGGGGACGAGCATGGTGCGGGCGAAGGGTGCGACGACGGTCTCGACGGCCACGCGCCACTCCTCCTGCCCGGGGACGAGCTCGAGGACCTCCCCGGCGAAGGGCAGGGCGGCGGGCGCCTGCCCGACGGCGTGGGCGATGGTGTCCCGGGCGCGCAGCAGGTCCGCGCTCATGGCCGAGCGGGAGGCGGTGATCTGCTCGGCGCGCTCGCGCAGCTCACGGCGCTGCTCGACCAGGGCGATCTGCTCGGCGCGCAGGCCGCTGCGGGCCTCGTCCTGCTCGTTCTCGGCGCGCTCGGCGCGCTCGATCTCCTTCGCCGCAGTGCGCTGCAGCTCGGCGAAGGCGGCGCCCTCGCCCGGCGCGGGGGCGCCCAGGACGCTCAGCTGGGCGTCGAGGAAGCCCCGGGCCTGCGCAATGTGCTCGACGGTCTGGCGGGCCGCCTCCAGGCGGGCGTCCAGGGCCGGCAGATCCTCCCCGACGCCGCTGGCCAGGGCGAGGCGGGCGGCCTCCCGCTCGCGGCGGGCGTCGGCCTCGGAGCGGCGGGCGGTGGCGAGCTCGTCGGCGAGGCGGTCCAGGGCGCGACGGGCCGTGTCGGCGGTCTGCTCGTGGAGGGTCGTCTTGAGCTGCTCCAGGTAGGGGTCGATGGCGGCGCGCAGCTGCTCGGTGCGCTCCTGGTTGCGGCGCGCCTCGGCGATGCGCTCCTCGAGGCCGCGCAGGGGGGAGAGCAGGGCCTCCTGGTTGCGGGCCTCGACGACGGAGGCGTGGGCCTCGCGCAGCTCGGCGAACTGCTCGACGGCGGCTGCCGCCATGGCGAAGGTGTCCGGCTCGTCGAGCATGAAGTCGCGCAGGAGGGTGTCCAGGCTGGAGAGGTTCTTGGCGGACTGGGTGCGGTGGAGCAGGCGCTGGGCGACCTCGCCGGACAGGCCCAGGCGCCGCCTGAAGCGGGCGGCGAAGGCCTCATAGCGCTCGAAGCGGGTGGCGCGCCCCTTCAGGTCGCGGCTCAGGGCGCGCTTGTCGATGCCGTTGGCCAGGTACTCCATGAGATCGGTGAGGTCGATGTCGCCCTCGACGAGCAGCTGGGTCTGGGTCACCGAGTCGGCCGAGGTCGAGCCCTGCCTGGCGTGGTAGAGCTTGACCAGGGTGATGGTCTCCTCGGGGCGCAGGCGCGTGAAGGTCAGGGCGATGCCGCTGCGGGTGGCGCGCGGGCGCAGGTAGTCGGTGACGACCTCACCGGTGATCTCGTCGGCGCTGCGCCGGTAGGCGCCGCGCACGTAGCTCAGCACGGAGCGGGAGCGGTCGCCCGTGGAGGACTCCTGGGCAGCCGCGTTGAAGCGCAGGTTCTTGGCCGGCACGAGGACGGCGGACAGGGCGTCCAGCAGGGAGGACTTCCCCGAGCCCGAGGGCCCGGTCAGCAGCAGCCCGCCGCGCGGGACCGTCAGGTCGTGGTGGCCGGAGAAGGTCCCCCAGTTGTAGACCTGGATGCGGGCCAGGCGGTGCTGGGAGTCGGTCTGCGGCGCGGTCGCCGAACCGGTCGCCGGGCTGGTCATGACTCGTCCCCTCTCTCCGGGGCGGCGTCGTCCGTCGGGCCCCCGGCCTCCTGCCCGAGGGCCGCCCGCCTCTCGGGCCGACCGGGCCCGTCGCCGGCGTCGTCGGGGCCGCCGTCATCGCCGTTGTCGCCCAGCAGGCGGCGGTACTCGGCGGCCACGGCGGCGACCTCGTCGGCGGAGAAGACCAGGGCGAGCACCGGGGAGATCTCGTAGCGCTCGGGCACGTCGGTCTCGCGCAGGAGGGAGGCCCGCTTGAGCTTGTCGATCGAGGAGCTCACGCGGCGCATGAACCCGGAGTGGTCGGTGGACACGTGCGGGCGGTAGACGGTCAGGTGGTCGTCGATCTCGCCGCGGTCGACGAAGACGCGCTCGCCGGGCGTCGTCGTGCGCAGCAGCAGGGTGCGCAGGTGGAGCAGCAGGACGGTGTCGACCAGGGTCAGCGGCAGGGTGCGCATGACCGAGGGGGACTCGCCGGTGGGGTCCTGGGCGTTGCGGGTGAAGGCCAGGCCCGCCTCCCGGTCCAGGACGAGCTCCAGGAAGAGGTCGCCCAGACGGCGTCGTATGGCGACCTCGTCGGCCAGCAGGGAGTTCCACAGCTCGGGGTGGAGCTCGGCGGTGAGGTAGGGCCCCTGGAGGAGGCGCACGAGGGTGCGCCGGGTGCCTCGGGGCAGTGAGCCCGGGTCGCCGTCCCACAGCGCGCCGGGACCGGCGCCCCCGGCGTGAGCCGGTGGATCCTGGGCCGGGGCGTCCTGGGCCGATGCGGCGTGGGAACTCATGCGTCTCCTGACTTCTCGGTGCGGTCGGTGAACAGGAACCGGGGGATGCGGGCCGAGCGCTCCCGGCCGCCGGAGGTCGTCCAGGCCACGGCCTCGTCCCCGGCGACCTCCTGGCCCCGACGGCGGGCCAGGAGCAGCAGGCCCACGACGCTGGCCAGTCCCTGGGTGGCGGGGCGGTCGGCCAGGACCTCCCCGACGGTGGCCGCGCCGCGCTCGGCCAGGACCGCCTCGACGGAGTCGACGAGCTCGGCCAGGTCGATCTCGCTGGCGCGCACTATGCGGCGCACCTCCTCCAGGTCGAGGCGTGCGGCCTCGTGACCGTGGATCTCCTCGCTGACGGCCGTGTCGGCGGGGTTGCGCATGCGCCAGGAGCCGATGGAGGCCATGGGGACGCTGGTGAGGGCGAGGTCGATGCCCAGCTGGGTCTGCGGGGCCGTGTGCGCGGCGAGGCGGGCGGCCAGTCGCTGGGCCTCGGCGAGCTCGGCGCCGAGCCTGCGGTGCTCCTCGAAGGCGCGCGACCTGACGAAGCGGTTGAGGGAGCGGGACAGGCCGGTCATGGTGCGGCGCACCGAGGCCGACTCCTGGGCGAGGGTGGAGCGCCAGCGGCGCAGGAAGCGCAGGTCGGCGTCCGGCAGGCGGGCGGTGAAGTCGCGGTCGAGGACCGTCTCCAGGTCGTCGTCCAGACGGGCGGAGGACTCCGGGTCCATGAGCAGCTCGTGGAAGCCGAGGAAGGAGCGGCCCGCCTCCGAGCTCTCAATGCGGTCGACCCCGCGGAAGACGTCGTCGAGAACCTCCCCGCGCGAGGAGTCCAGGGAGACGATGCGCTCGCGCAGGGAGCGGTTGAGGGCCGTGATCTCGTTGCGCACGCGGGCGAAGTCCCCGGGTACCTGCTCTGCCAGGGCGACGATCTCGGCCAGGCGCTCGGCGGCCTCCGGCCCGTCGAGCGGGGTGAACTCCCCGGCCTCGGCCCGCGCGATCTCGGCGTCCAGGGCGTCGCGCTCGGCGCGCAGGGCGCTCAGGCGCCCCGCGGCGGTGGGGTCGGAGTCGCGGGCCAGGCGGCCCACCTGCGCGGAGATGGTGGCCAGGCGCGACTGGGTGACGACGGCGCGGGGGCGCTCGGAGTGCACCAGGAAGCGGATGGCGGCCTCGGCGGGGGCGGACAGCTCGTAGGTCTCCTCCCGGGCGCCGGGGGCCGCCGAGCGCACCAGGACGCCGGCCCGGCGCCACTGGTCGCAGTAGGCCCGGGCGGTGCGCGAGGCCTCCATGCCCGCCTCGCGCAGGGCCGCTAGGTCCTCATCGACCAGCTCGTGGAGCTCGGCCACGGGCAGACGACGCACCTGCCCGCCCAGGTGCTCGGCGAGGATCGCGGCGGCCATGGGGCCCAGATCGGCGCGCAGGAGCGCCAGCCCCGGGTCCTCCCGTGCCAGCCGCGTGAGCCTGAGCGCGTCCGCGACAACGCCTTGGGTCCCCATCGCGCACCTCCTCGTCCTGCGCCCGGCCGGCCCGGGACGCCTGCCCGTTGCCGGATCGTTACCGGTACGAGCGTAGCGACTACCGCCGGCGCGGGGGCGGAACTCGCGCGGCGATCGGCCGTCTCACCGCGCGCCGTCGTGCACGACGGCGTCGTACCGGGCCCGGTTGCCCAGGACCTCCTCGGCGTGTCCCTCGGCCCAGGCCCGCAGGGCGCCCATGGGCTCGGCCAGGGTGGTGCCGAGCGGAGTGAGCGCGTAGTCGACGCGCGGCGGCACGCCGGGCGCCTGGTCGCGGGTGACGAGCCCGTCGCGCTCCATGGAGCGCAGGGTCTCGGTGAGCACCTTGGGGGTGATGCCGCCGACGGCGGCGCGCAGCTCGCCGAAGCGGTGCGGGCCGCGGGCCAGGACGGCGACGACGAGCGGCGTCCACCGGTCGACGACGTGCCGCAGCACCGTGCGCGAGGGGCAGGCCGGGGCCAGGATGTCGTAGTCATTAAGGGGGGCGCCGAGGGGGGCGCGCTCGGTCCCGGCGCCCTCGGCGTCACCGCTGCCACCGGCGTTCCCGCCGCTTCCGGCGCTCTTGCCGCTTCCGGCACCCTCGGCGTTCCCGCCGATCCCGCCGCTTCCGGCGGCCCCGCTGTCACCGGCGCTCTTCCGGTTTCCGGCGCCCTCGGCGTTCCCGCCGCTTCCGGCGCTCTTCCCGTCTCCGGCGCCATCGGCAGCCCTGGCGCCCTCTCCGCCTCTGCCGGCCGCACCCGCCGAGCCTCGTGCACGCCGCGACACGCCATCCCCCGTAGTTACCTTGAGGTACTTCATATCCAAAACATACCATGATGGTGCCACGGGCGACTCGCCCCCAACATCCTCGCTTTCAGGAGCATCCATGAAGATCACCGTCATCGGAGGAAGCGGCGCCACCGGCTCGGCCGTCGTCGCCGAGGCCGCCCGCCGCGGCCACACCGTCACCTCGGTCACCCGCTCGGGCACGCACGCCGAGGGCGCGGCCGCCGACGTCGTCGCCGACCTCGCCAACACCCCCGCCGTCGTCGAGCTGGTCAACGCCGCCGACGCCACCGTCATCGCCGTCTCCCCCGACCGCACGGGCGGGCCGACCCAGCCCCTGGTCGACGCCTTCGCGGCGCTCATCGCGGCGCGGCCGACCGGCCGTCTCGTCGTCGTCGGCGGGGCCGGGTCGCTGCTCGACGCGGACGGCCGCCGCCTGGTGGACGACCCCGCCTTCCCCGAGGCCTACCGGGGCGAGGCCCTGGCCCTGGCCGAGGTCCTCGAGCTCTTCCGCGCCGCGGGCGACGCGGTGGCGTGGACCCTGGTCTCGCCCGCGCCGGACTATCCGGTCGCGGAGTCGAGCGGCGCCTATGCGAGCGGCTCCGACTCGCCGGTCGGCGAGACGCTGTCCGCCGCCGACATGGCCCTCGCCCTGGTCGACGAGGCGGAGCGGGACGTCCACCGCGGGAGGCGCTTCACCGTCGCCGGCGCCTGAGCACCCGCGCCCGGCGCCCGGCGCCCGGCGTCGAGATAGACATTTTCGTACGAGATCGGCGGTGACACCGTCTACCTCGTACGAAAATGTCTATCTCGACGCGGGTGGGGCGACGGCGGGGCCGGAGGGGCCGCCCGATTGGCGGCGGACCGCTGCCGCAGGGCACGCTAGTGGCATGACACCCACGCCCGACGCCCCTCAGCGGACCGCTCCGCCCATCGCCCTCGCCATCGCCGGATCGGAGGCCTCCGGCGGCGCCGGCGCCCAGACCGACCTCAAGACCTTCCACCAGCTGGGCGTCTTCGGCTGCACGGCTCTGACCTGCATTGTCTCCATGGACCCGAAGGCCGGCTGGGACCACCGCTTCGTGCCGGTGGACCCGCAGGTCATCCACGACCAGATCGAGGCCTGTGCGGGCGTCCACACGGCGATCGACGCCGTCAAGATCGGCATGCTCGGCACCGCCGCCACGATCGACGCCGTCGATGCGGCCCTGGAGGAGTACCGGTTCCCCAACGTGGTCCTGGACCCGGTGCTCATCTGCAAGGGTCAGGAGTTCGCCTCGGCCCGCGCAGTGGACGACGCGCTGCGCTCCAAGATCCTGCCGCGCGCAGCCATGGTGACCCCCAATCTGTTCGAGTCGGCGACCCTGGCCGGCATGGAGGAGATCACGAGCCTGGCCGCGCTCAAGGACGCCGCCAGGCGCATCCACGACCACGGCGTGCCCAATGTGCTCGCCAAGGCGGGCCCGAGCCTGGGGACTGGCACGGCCCTCGACGTCTTCTACGACGGCGAGACCCTGGAGGTCCTGGAGGTCCCGGCGGTGGGGACCGAGCGTGTGCACGGGGCGGGGTGCACGCTGGCCGCCGCTGTGACCGCCGAGCTGGCCAAGGGGGCGACGCCGCTGCAGGCGGCCGTCACGGCGAAGGAGGTCGTCTCGGCCTCCATCGGCATGCGCGGCAGCATCCCCTTCACCTACGTCTACCAGGGCTGGTACGCCGGCTGAGGGCCGGTCGCCGAGATCGGTCGAGTTCCGCGTCGAGATCGGTTCACTTCCGCGCCGAGATCGGTCCGGGGAGTCCGGCGGAGCGCGAACCGGGCGCCGTCGGCTCCCACCGGCCCGGCTGTGCAGCCCTGTGCAGCCCCCGGCCCGCGTGCGCTCTTCACCGCATCGAGCCCATAGGCTAGTCTCAGTATTGGCGTCGCCGTCTGGCCGCCCCACCTAACGACGACCCAATTGCCCGAAAGGTTCCCGCGGATGGCCACGTCATTCAAGGATTCCCTCGCCGTCCTGGCGAAGGCGCGCTTCCCCATCCTGTACGTGGAGACCTTCGAGGAGCGCCGGGCCCTGGCCGAGATCCAGGCGACCGTGGGCCCCGGCGGGCTGCTCCCCTCGCCCCGCCCTCTCCACACGTGGAGCATCACCGCCGGTCTCGTGGACCCGGAGGGCAAGTCGGCTCCGGGGACGACCGACCCCCTGCGCGCGCTCGACGCCGCGCAGCACACCGACCACGCCGCCACCTTCGCCTTCCTCGACCTCCACGCCCACCTCGGGGACGGGGCGCGCCCCGCCGATCCCGCGATCGTCCGCAAGCTGCGCGAGCTGTCCATGGACTTCCAGAACGGCGCCCTTCCGCGCACGCTCATCGTCGTGGCGCCGACCCTGAGGATCCCCCCGGAGCTCGAGAAGGACATCCACATCCTCGACTTCCCGCTTCCCGATGAGACGGCGCTGCGCCGGATCCTCGACAATCTCATCGACGCCAACGCCGGGAACCGCCGACTGCACATCTCCCTGTCCGAGACCGACAGGGACCGCCTGGTGCGCGCCTCCCTCGGCCTGACCGAGTCGGAGGCTGAGGGCGCCCTCGCGCTGGCCATGGCCACCGACGGCGTCCTGGACGCGAGCGACGTGGACACCGTCCTTCAGGAGAAGAAGCAGGCGGTCCGCAAGAGCGGGCTGCTCGAGTACGTCGACACCGACATCGACCTCGACGGCGTCGGCGGGCTCGACAACCTCAAGCGCTGGCTGTCCCGCCGCGACAGCTCGTGGCTGGCGGAGGCCAAGGAGTACGGCATCCCCGCACCGCGAGGCGTGCTCATCACCGGCGTCCCCGGCTGCGGCAAGTCGCTGACCGCGAAGGCCATCGCCGCCACGTGGCGGCTGCCTCTGCTGCGCCTGGACATCGGCAAGGTCTTCTCGGGCATTGTCGGCTCCAGCGAGTCCAACCTGCGCACGGCGATCCGCTCCGCCGAGGCCGCCGCCCCGGCCGTCCTGTGGGTCGACGAGATCGAGAAGGGCTTCGCCGGCGTCAGCGGCACGGGCGACTCGGGCACCGCCTCGCGGGTCTTCGGCAGCTTCCTGACCTGGATGCAGGAGAAGACGACGCCCGTCTTTGTGATCGCCACATCGAACAACGTCCAGTCCCTTCCTCCCGAGCTGCTGCGCAAGGGCCGCTTCGACGAGATCTTCTTCGTCGACCTGCCCGCGCCCCGTGAGCGCGAGCAGATCTGGAGCCTGCACGTGCGCAAGCACATCGGTGCGGCCCCGCACCACGCCGGTTTCGTATTCGACGACGCCCTGCGCGCCGACCTGGTGACGGTCACCGAGGGCTTCTCCGGCGCGGAGATCGAGCAGGCCGTCGTCGCCGCGCTGTTCGACGCCTTCTCCGAGCGCCGCGAGATCCGTGGGGGCGACCTGCGCCTCGCGGTGGAGCGGTCGGTGCCCCTGAGCGTCACCCAGGCGGAGTCCCTTGCGGGCATCCGGGTCTGGGCGAGCGAACGAGCCGTCTCGGCGAGCGACAGCAGCGCGGGGCCACCCCTCCATTCTCCCGGCCACCCGACGACGGCGCCCACCGGGGGCGCGGCCCCGGCGGCGCGCAACGAGCCGGCCGGCCGACGCGTCGAGTTCTGAGGAGTGGCCGCATGAGTGTCGAGATTGTCCTCATCCCCCTGGCGATCGCCATTACGGCCGCGACGCAGTCCTACAAGGCGCGTTCCGCCGGGGCCTCCGCGAGCAACGAGATGCACGTCGAGTCCCGGATGCGCGACGGGGGCCTGCTCGCCGCGTCCCTCCAGGAGCTCGGCGCCGTCGTGCGCCAGGGGGGCGACGACGTGCTTCTCGCCGAGACGGCCGCCGGCGGCGTCACCATGAGCCGGAACGCCGCCGGTCTGTGGACCGCGCGCTTCCCCCGGACGTGGGCGCCCGAGCGGGCCCGGGCCTTCATCGAGGACCTGGACCGCACCTACGGCCTCCAGGTCCAGCAGGCGGTCATCCGACGTCTGCAGGAGCGCGCCCCGCAGGCCGGCATGCGCGTCACGTCTCAGAGCGTCGACGACGATCGCGTCGTCACCCTCGTCATGGAGGTCGAGCACGAATGAGCGCCAAGAAGCGCGCGCTGAAGGTGTCGGTGGCACCGGACGGCACCATTACCGCCGAGACGATCGGTTTCACCGGGAGCACGTGTCTGTCCCAGATCGGGGCGCTAGAGGACCTTCTTGAGGCGACCACCGTCCGCAGCGCGTTCACGGACGAGTACTTCACCACTCAGACCACGACCCAGGAAGGCGCGACTCTTGCCACTCGACAGGATTGACGCTCTCGTCTCCCAGAAATCCGCACTGTGGAAATTCTGGAACTCCCTATGGATCTTGGTGGTCGGAATCGGCTTCGGTGTCCTCTCCGTCCTCGGCTGGCTGTGGGCCGGGGCGAAGGCGAGATCCACCAAGGTTTGGTGCTCCGTCGCCGTGTGGACGCTCGTGACGGCCGTGTTCATATTCTCTCTGAGGAAGTACGGACAGAATAAGGACTCTGCCTGGCACACCATAAGCAGCATTCTTTTCATAGTCTCCTGGTTCGGCTCCCTCATCCACGCATCCATCATGCGAAACAGTGTCCTGAGAGGCGTCGCGGCTCGTGAGGAGCAGGCCGCTCAGCTCCGCGCTCAGTACGGCATGACGCCCCAGACTCAGCAGACTCAGAATGACTGGAGCCCGCCCGCGAAGGCGCCCATCCCGACCAGCGCCCCTCCGGGCGCGCCCCTGCCCCAGGCGCTCCAGGTCGACATGGGCCAGTACTACGGGCAGCCGGCTGGAACGGGCTCGTGGGCGCCGGCTTCCTCGGCCCCCGCCCGACCGACCGCTCAACCGGCCCCCGCGGCTCCGCCGCGGTCAGCGCCGTCGTCGGCTCCTGCTCAGAGGCCGCCTCAGCCGGCCGAGCAGCGGCCCCCGGCCATGCCGTCGCCGCCGGCGTCGTCCTCCCCGACGACACCGGTGAGCGCACCGGTATCCGGCCCCGTCGACATCAACACGGCCCCGGCCGAGAACCTGCTCGCCCTGCCCGCGCTGGGCCAGGCCGACGTCGAGCGGATCGTCGCCGCGCGCGGCGAGCGCGGCGGCTTCCGCGACATGGACGATCTCGTGTCGGCCGCGTCCCTTCAGCCGCACCAGCTCGTCGCGCTCCAGGACCGGGTGGTCTTCGGCGAGTTCACGCGCCCCGGCTCCCAGGGACACGGACGCGTTCTGGACCTGTGACCCCGACCGCCCCGCGGTCCGCTCGGGTCGCCCGCTTCGTCGCACGGACCGAGGCGGAGGGCCCCGGCACCCGCTCGGCACTCTGGGTCCAGGGCTGCACCATCCGGTGCCCCGGCTGCTTCAACCCCCACCTGTGGGGAGCCCGCGGCGGCAGGACGACGACGCCGGAGCGGCTGCTGGCGAGCATCCCCCTCGACGTCGAGGGGCTGACCCTTCTCGGCGGCGAGCCCTTCGAGCAGCCGGAGCCTCTGGCCGAGCTGGCCCGACTCGTTCAGGCCCGCGGGCAGACGGTCATGACCTTCACCGGCTACGAGCTCGACGACCTCCGCTCCGCCGGGGACTCCGCCGTCGCCGCGCTCCTGGAGCACACGGACCTGCTCGTCGACGGCCGCTTCGAGGTCGACCGCCTCGACACGGCCCGGCCCTGGGTGGGATCCACCAACCAGCGCTTCCACGCGCTCACCGCCCGCTACGCGGGGCTCGTCGACTCGCTGACCGCCCTGCCCGACCGGCTGGAGATCCACGTCGCCCCCTCCGGGCGCGTCGAGGTCAACGGGTGGAGCGACGCGGCCTCGCTCGAGATCCTGCTCGAGGGCATGCGGCGGCAGCCCCCGTCCAGGGCACGCGCCTGACCAGGCCGAGACCGCCCCCGGGCCCCTTCTCCCTCCCCCCCTCGCCGAGATCGGTCGAGTTCCGC
>ERZ773063.2142-NODE-2142-length-10906-cov-19.576260_pt1 | contig 10906 bp, 10 predicted proteins | sample MGYA00580625_ERZ773063 | MGnify/ENA primary metagenome ERZ773063 (study PRJEB29015, sample SAMEA2738022) | human oral metagenome | biome: human oral; feature: human-associated habitat; material: dental | place: China | collected 2042 ...
TGTTGTTGCCGTGCAGGCCGATGCGCGAGGGGTCCACGCCGGCGCGCAGCGCGAGGCTCAGCTCTCCGAGCGAGGCGGTGTCGATCCCCAGGCCCTCAGCCGCGACCAGGCGTGCGACGTCAGCGCTCAGGAAGGCCTTGCCGGCGTAGAAGGCGTCTCCGCCGTTCATGCCGTAGCCGTCCCAGAATTCCTCGGCCATCGCGCTCGCCCACACGCGGGCGCGGCCGCGCATGGCCTCAACGTCAAGCACGAAGGTGGGCGTGCCGACGTTGGCGGCGACACTGGTCAGATCGACGCCTCCCACGCGCAGCACGCCGCCCTCCCGGCTCGCACTCCACGGCCACAGGTCCGGGCGCTCATCGGGAGTCGGACAGGTGAGGGCAGCGACGTTTTCCGTCTCGCTCACCGACTCACATCCTCTCGGGGGCGCTCACGCCAAGGAGGCCGAGGCCGGTGCGCAACACCTGGGTAACCGCGTCGTTCAGCCAGAGGCGGGCGACGTGGCCGGGCTCGATCGGGTCGTCGCTGCGAGGCGTCACGCGGCACTGGCCGTACCAGGCGTGATAAGTCGCGGCCAGGGACTCCAGGTAACGGGCGATGCGGTGGGGCTCGCGCAGCTCGGTCGCCTGCGCGACCTGCGCGGGGAACTGGGCGAGGGCGGCCAGCAGCGCCTCGTCGGCCTCAGAGTCGAGGGAGGCCGGGTCGAAGCCGGCGTCGCGGGTGACGCCATGCTCGGCGGCATTGCGAGCGACGTTGCAGGTGCGCACGTGCGCGTACTGCACGTAGTAGACCGGGTTGTCATTCGAGTGCTGCGAGAGCAGATTCAGGTCAATATCGACCTGAGTATCCATCGACACGCGCACGAGGGCGTAACGCGCGGCATCCACGCCCACAGCATCGACAAGGTCGTCGAGGGTGACGATCGTGCCGGCGCGCTTAGACATGCGCATAGGCTCGCCGTCCTTCACCAGGTTGACGAGCTGGCCGATGAGGATCTGCAGGTTCTCGCCCGGCTTGTCGCCGAACGCCGCACACATCGCCATCATGCGGCCGATGTAGCCGTGGTGGTCGGCGCCCAGCAAGTAGACGGCAGCGTCCGCGCCACGCTCGCGCTTGTTGAGGTAGTAGGCGACGTCGCCCGCGAAGTACGCGGCCTGGCCGTCCGACTTGATGAGGACGCGGTCCTTGTCATCGCCGTAGGTGGTCGTGCGCAGCCACACCGCGCCCCCCTCATCGAAGATTTCGCCGCGCTCACGCAGGCGCTCAATCGCATCGGCGACCGCGCCAGACGTGTGCAGCGAATCCTCATGGAAGAACACGTCGAAGTCGGCGCGGAAGGAGTGCAGGCGCTCCTTGATCTCCGCGAACATCAGCTCGACGCCGCGAGCGCGGAAGACCTCAATGGCCTCTTCCTCGGGCAGGGTGATCGGGTCAGGCTCGCCGGCCGCGCGCGCGTCGGCGCGGACCTGGTCGGCGATGTCGGCGATGTACTGGCCACCGTAGCCGTCCTCGGGAACCTCACGCCCCATCGCGCGGGCGTACAGAGAGTGGGAGAAGCGGTCGATCTGCGAGCCGTGGTCATTGAAGTAGTACTCGCGGGTCACGGCAGCGCCGGAGGCAGCCATGAGGCGAGCCAGCGAATCGCCGACGGCGGCCCAGCGAGCACCACCCAGGTGCACGGGGCCCGTCGGGTTCGCAGACACGTACTCGAGGTTGATCGAGCGACCCGCCAGGGTCTCGTTGCGGCCATACGAGGCACCGGCCTCGACGATCGTGCGCGCCAGCTCGCCAGCAGCACCCGCGCCCAGGCGGATGTTGATAAAGCCGGGGCCCGCGACCTCGACGGACTCAATGCCATCGGCTGCGGAGAGATCATCGGCGAGGATCTGCGCGAACTCGCGCGGAGCCATGCCAGCCTTCTTGCCGAGCTGCATCGCGACGTTGGTCGCCCAATCGCCGTGCTCGCGCACGCGCGGACGCTCCACGGTCACGGGGTCGGGGACCAGCGAGGGATCGATCGAAATGCGACCGGCGGCGGCAGCGTCCAGCAGGGTCGCGCGGATGAGAGTAGCAAGTTCTTCTGGAGTCACCCCTTTAGACTACGGGGTCTGTGCACCTATCCGCGAACTCTCCCCGGCCTCGTGGATGAAAACCTGGCCACATACGCGTCCCATGCGCCACTCTCCCACCCCAGGTAGTGAACAACCCGAGTAATGTTTCGGGTAGCCGAAGTATTTCCGTCAGCAGTGAGGATTTCCCGTGACCAGCACGGACACCGAGCACCACCACAAGCTCATCCCCCTCCTCGGCCCCGCCTTCGTCGCGGCCGTCGCCTATGTCGACCCCGGAAACGTCGCCGCCAACATCACCGCGGGCGCACGCTACGGGTACCTGCTCGTGTGGGTCCTTGTGGCCTCGAACATCTTCGCGATGGTCATCCAATACCTCTCCGCCAAGCTCGGCCTCGTCACCGGACAATCCCTACCCTCCCTCCTCGGCGCGCGCATGCCCAAAGCCGGGCGCATCGCCTTCTGGATCCAGGCTGAAATCGTCGCCGCAGCAACCGACCTCGCTGAGGTTATCGGCGGCGCACTCGCCCTCCACCTCCTCTTCGGGATCTCACTCCTATGGGGCGGCGTCATCATCGGCATCGTCTCCATGAGCCTCCTCCTCGTCCAGGGCGGCGGACGACAGCGCCAATTCGAGACGATCATCGTCGGGCTGCTGATCATCATCACCCTCGGCTTCCTCGCGGGCCTCTTCGTCGCCCCTCCCAGCCCCTCGGGCATGCTCGGCGGACTCATCCCCCGCTTCCAGGGCACCGACTCGGTCCTCGTGGCAGCCTCCATGCTGGGCGCAACCGTCATGCCGCACGCGGTCTACCTGCACTCCTCGCTCGTCAACGACCACGACGCCGACGAACTCGGCCCCTCCACCGGCGACGCCCGCCACTCCTCGGGACACCTCTCGCGACTCCTGCGCGCGACCCGCATCGACATCTACTGGGCACTGAGCATCGCGGGCCTGGTCAACATCGGCCTACTCCTTCTGGCCGCCGCAGCCCTGGCCGGACAGAGCGGCACCGACACGATTGAGGGCGCGCACGCGGCAATCTCCTCCACGCTCGGACCCATCGTCGGCACTGTCTTCGCGGTCGGCCTGCTCGCTTCCGGCCTCGCCTCCACGTCGGTAGGCGCCTACGCGGGCTCCGAAATCATGAACGGCCTACTCCACATTCGCGTCCCCATCCTCTTGCGCCGTCTCGTCTCCCTCATCCCCGCGCTCATCATCCTGGGCGCCGGCGCCGAACCCACGTGGGCGCTCGTCGTCTCGCAGGTCGCCCTGTCATTCGGCATCCCCTTCGCGATCATCCCACTCATGCGCCTGACCGCAAACCGTGAGGTCATGGGCAACTACGTCAACAATCGCCCTCTGCGTGTCACAGGTTTCCTCATCGCGACCGTCATCGTCGCCCTCAACCTGTTCCTGGTGTACCTCACCCTCACCGGCCAGGGGTAAGGGACGAGGCAGGGCTGGGGTTGCCGCCTGGTTGCAGGAAACGGGGTCCCATCGGGCGACTGAGAGCGGTCGTTCCTCCTGCAGCAACGGGCAGAAGGCCCACCGCTGAAACCGCTGACGCCTCCGCTAGCTCCCATAAGCTCCAACGTGAAACCACTGACGCCTCCGCAGGCAAAATAGACCTCAATTCACCTAGTTTTCGCCAGCAAAGGTGCCATCGGTTTCTTCCCGGTTACATCGGCAGCGTCCCGCGAAAAAACTCACCCAACAAACCCCAGCCCAGGCACACACCGCGAAAAAACTCGCCCAGCACGGCAAAAATCGCCCGTTTTGGCCTATTTTGGGCACGCCGGGCGAAGAATTTCGCGTTTGCAACGCGCACACTCCCCGCAGGGCGAATTTTCTCGCGCAGTTGGAGCCACGCCCTGCTGCGATGAAACCAACGGCACCTTTGCCCGACCCCGATAAGCCACCATTGATACCACTGACACCTCTGCAGGCACCCTCTGGGCCATCGTTGAAACCGCTAGCACCTTTGCAGGTCGAAACACGTCTCAATTCAGCTATTCTTCGCCCGCAGTGGTGTCGGTGGTTTCAAACCACGATGATGACGAGCTGGCAAAGGCGCCGTCGGTGTCAAGCCACGCAGACCAACCGTCAGCACAGGCGTCAACGATTTCAACCCGCATGTGTCTGCCCAACTGATACCCCGACGCAGACACATACACCCAAAGTCGCATGCAATTCTTCTCACACCTATCCCCACGAGAGCACAAAATCCTTGGAATCTCAAGGATCTGTCATCACGGCCCGAAGGACTCACTGGGGAATTGCATGCGAAACTGCCGAACACCCAGGAAGACGGCACACGAAGTGGGGCCGGTGATCATTCACCGGCCCCGCCTCGTATGTATCAGCGCAAGAAGCGCATGCATCAACGCCAGAGGCTATCAGGCGCGCACGGAACGCTCGTAGTCCTTCATCAGGTCGATGCGGCGCTGGTGACGCTCGTCGCCGCTGAAGGGCGTCTCGAGGAACGCATCAATAAGAGCGATAGCCTCTTCCTCGGTGTGCTGGCGGGCGCCGACCGCAATGACGTTCGCATCGTTATGCTCGCGAGCCAGACGCGCGGTCGCATCAGACCACACGAGGGCGGCGCGCACGCCTTCCACGCAGTTGGCGGCCATCTGCTCACCATTGCCGGAGCCACCGATGACGATGCCGAGGCTACCCGGCTCGCCGACGACAGCCTTAGCTGCCTCAATGCAGAACGGCGGGTAGTCATCGAGCGCATCATAGGCGTGAGCACCATGGTCAACGACGTCGTGACCAGCCTCGCGCAGGTGGGCGACAACCTTTTCCTTGAGTTCGAAACCGGCGTGATCGGTGCCGATATGAACGCGCATGGGATCCTCCTGAAGATTTCTCAAACAAGCAACGCCCACTAGTATGGCACACATCACCGTCCCGCGTGGATGTATGAAACCCTGCTAAACTGACCAAGCTGCCCCGATAGCTCAGCGGATAGAGCGCTTGCCTCCGGTGCAAGAGGTCGCAGGTTCGAGTCCTGTTCGGGGCGCCACGCATACCCACTCGCGCCCACACACACCCGGCGGCCACCAATGCCGCGTTCAGCCCAACGGAAACCCGTGAGCGCGCACGCGCCCCGGCCTCGTCGAAAAGGCCACTCCCACCTGCCGGAACACTCCGCACCCCACTCCCCTACCCCATAAAATGGTGAGCGTATCTATCGTCAACCAAGGACTGGCCGATGACCTACCCCTGGTGGAGCCTCCTCCCCTTCGTTGCGATGCTCGCGTGCATCGCGCTCTTGCCTATCATCCCGAAGACCTCGCACTGGTGGGAAAAGGAATCCTCCCAGCTGTCAGTCGCGCTCGTGCTGGGCATGCCGACGACGATCTGGATGTTCATGAAGGCGGGCACCAGCCCGCTCATTTCCACGGGCGTGGAGTACGTGCAGTTCATCGCGCTGCTCTTCGCGCTGTTCGTGGTGTCCGGCGGCATTCACCTGGCCGGCGACATCAAGGCGACTCCGCGTAACAACACGATCTTCCTGGCAATCGGCGGCCTGCTGGCCTCGTTCATCGGGACCACGGGCGCGGCCATGCTGCTGATCCGCCCGCTCCTGGAGACGAACAAGGAACGTAAGCACCGCGTGCACACGGTCCTGTTCACGATCTTCATTGTGGCGAACTGTGGCGGCATACTGACTCCGCTCGGCGACCCGCCGCTGTTCCTCGGATATCTGCACGGCGTGCCGTTCGCGTGGACGTTCGCGCTGTGGAAGGAGTGGCTGTTTACTCTGGCGCTGCTGCTCCTCACGTACTACTCGATCGACCGCGTGCGTTACGCCTCCGAGGACACGGCCTCCATCGAGTCCGACGACCGTGACGTGCAGCCCCTGCGCCTGCACGGGGCCATCAACCTCCTGTTCTTCGCGATCATCATCCTGTCTGTCGCCTTCGCTCCGTCCTGGGATGGCGAGGCGCTGGCGGATGGCCACTTCGAGTCGTGGGTCGACCTGGTGCCGTGGCGTGAGGTCATCATGTTCGCGGTCGCGGGCCTGTCCTACAAGCTGTCGGACAAGAAGGTGCGCTTCGAGGAGAACGCGTTCACGTGGGGTCCGATCATGGAGGTTGCGACCCTGTTCATCGGCATCTTCTCGACGATGGCGCCCGCGCTGCGTTACCTCGAGCAGATTGCCCCGTCGCTGCCGCTGACCCGCATGACGTACTTCGTGTTCACGGGCGGACTGTCCTCGGTCCTGGATAACGCCCCGACGTACATGACGTTCTTCGAGATGGCGAAGGCATCCGGCGGGGAGGGCACCCTGGTCGCAAGCGTTCCCGAGTACTACTTGATTCCAATTTCGCTGGGCGCCGTGTTCTGTGGCGCGATCACGTACATCGGCAACGGCCCGAACTTCATGGTCAAGTCGGTCGCCGAGTCCGACGGCGTGCCCATGCCGTCGTTTGGCCGCTACGTGGGCTACGCGTTCACGCTCTTGGTGCCCGTCCTGGCCGCCATGGCGATGATCTTCGTGGGCGAGTCCTGGCTGGTTCGAGGCCTGGGCATCGCTCTGGCGCTCGGCTTGGCGTTCCTCTCGCTCGTGCGCATCCGCCGCGCGGGCCTGGACGAGGCCGTCGCCGACTTCACGGGGAACGAGTGAGTCAGTGGTTTTGACGGATGCGGGGGGCACTATCCTGGCCTGTTACTGATGACCACGTTGCAAGGGGAGATAGTTGTCTGGTGGAATCGTGTGGGATGCGGACGAGGTATCGCGTGCCATCAACATCCTGGAGTACTCGAGCGAGAGAGTCGCCTCTGAAACTCTCGAAGCACCTAGTGGCACTGGGAGCAATGAAGCGGATCTGACAGCGAAGATCGAGAGGATCAATCGTGTTATACAGAAGGCATCTTTTTGTTCTTTTTCTATCGCTCGCGGACTGACCGCAGCATCCGAGAATTTTGCAACCACCGATAATCAGGAAGCTGCCAGTCTTCAGTCAACAGGAGAATATCTGCGCGCCAGGGGGCCACGATGAGTACCGATGAAGATACACGCCAACACGGAGCATGGTTTTCCATGCCTTTCCCGATTAACGTCGACAATCTCTTCACGTTCAAGGATCAATGCGAACAAGCTTCCGGCGCATTGCATACCGCAGACGGAGATACAGTGCGCGCTTCCTCCATTGTCGGCCAGCAGGAGGCACTTCTTGTCGACTCATGTCAGCACGATTTACAAATCGCATCGGCCGCGTGTGAAGAAATCTCCAACGATCTGAAAGCACTCACGAACGCTGTATCCGAACTCGCCTGGTCGATGAAGTCAGTACGTGAGGAGTACAAGGGAATCGCGCAGAAAGCCCAAGACTGTGGTCTAATCGTCGAAGGCGACACAGTGACCCTATTCGATGAGTCGGACGATGACCTTGTCCATAGTTTTAATGAGCTGCAAGCGCAAGCTGAGGTCCAGCGGTTGAATTATGAACGTGCCGAGCACGTGTTTTCACTTGCGTTAGATAGTCTCAAAGTGGACGCCTATGAGCAATGGATTGAGCCCGTTTTCAACGGACTCAAAAGTCAGTTCGTTTTGGACGATGAGCACCCATATGCCAATTTACTTCCCTACACAATGGGAGCCACCGATCTTCTCGGTCAGGCTGCATCCGCGGCCACGATTCAGTTCAACAAGGGAGTCTACCAGCCGCCTGCAGAATTTTTCGCCAAGGGCGACCTATCGAACTGGAAGTTCATACCGACAGGAACACAGGTAACGGAACCCGTTGGAACACGAACGATAGCCCCGGTCTTGGGAAAGGCCGGAAAGGTTGCCGGCGTGGCGGGGGCGGTCGTCGACGGCGGCATCACCGCCTACGACACGTACCAAATCGATACCGAGCAGCACCCCGAATGGAGCGAGGGCCACAAGGTAGCACGAGCGGGCGTGAAAGGCACTGTGACAGGGGGAGCTACCTGGGCAGGCGCCTGGCTAGGAGCCAAAGGCGGTGCCGCCATCGGCGCTGCTGTCTCGGGGCCTTTCGCCCCCGTTGGCGCGGTCGTCGGCGGCCTAGTCGGCGGCGTCATCGGCGGGGTGGCCGGCCATTACTTTGGCGAAATGACAGGTGACGGAATCAATAACGCGACACTCAATTAACAATGGACAATTGCATGAACGAGAACATTACACTGGCTATTATCGGAATCGGAATGGGATTCTTCGGAGCGGCGGTGTGGTACGCCGAGATGTTCACAGACTCAAAGGCTGCGAACCTGTGGCGCCGAATGAACGGCAAAGGAAGAATCAGTAGAAATTATGCTGCTATCGGAGCACCCGCATTTGCATGCATTTTTCTTCTCGGCGGCATCCTAGGATTGATCAATTATTTTCAACTACCGGGGATTTTGTCGCGCATTGCCGCCATTTCAATCCTAGTATTTCTATCTTTCTTCCTCATTGGCCTTCTGCCCATCAAGTTTCCCCGGTGGGTCTACGCCGATTGGCAGTACGCCAAGCGCCATGGGCTCTTAGACGACGATGGCAACATCGATCGGGAGGCGTACGAGAAACATGCTGGCAGGAAGGAATTCTGGTGAACGAACAGTTAACAATGACCCTTGCCTCGGGATGGAGATTCCTGACCCCTGAGGAATACGCACAGCTCAGCCCCCTGGCAGATGATCCCAGCGTCCGTCTCGTCGCCATCAATAAAACGAAAGACGAGGGAAACGTTCCGACCTTCGTGGTCACCGGCGGGAAGCTCACCACCGACGCGAGCGAGGATGAGATCTACGCGGATAGCGTCAGGCAGGTGGGGGAAGCGCTGCCCGGATTCCACCTCATTGACGACTTCGCCTGGCCGCTCGCCCCGAACGGTGCCCGATGGCGGACAGGCGTCTACATTCTCGACAATGTCTCACTGACGCTCAGTCAGCTCGCCTGGATCACGCACGCCCCGTACGCCGGGCCAGGCTCGGCCCAGCGTTTCCTGTGGACAGCAACGTGTACGTGCCCCAGCAACGACTTCCCAACGATCATCGATGATTTCATCACGATGGTCCAAACACTGGAGGTGCCATCATGAGCACCTACACCGCTGAACCGGACACCTCGGATCAGCTCATCGTCACCGTCGAGCAGGCCGATGCCCTGCTCGAGATGATCGCGAGCAACGAGAAGGCAAACCGCATATCAAGCGCCGCTCTGACCAGTGGCTTGGTCGCGCAGGGACTTGCCGGCGCCAACGGCTTGGCCGGCGACGCCGCACGCATTCTCGAGCCGGTGCGCACAGCCCACACCCGCATCTGTATCCGCACCGTATCCCCCACCATGCCAGGTGCCGTGCGCGACTGGAAGATCTGGCCCACAGCACCTCGCTCAGTCATCATGCGCTCCGACATGGACGGCGTACACTTCAGCCAGGTCGATTTCTGCGAGGTCCCCCATATCCTTGCCTTAGCCTCCCTGCTGCACGCCGGCCCTACCATCCACGACGGGCCTCCTTACATTCCCGCGGACTTTGTTTCAGCGATCCGCTGGCTGAATGTCGGGGGCGCTCAGGAGGCACTTAACAACCTCGTGACCTATGGTCCTGCGGAGTCGCACTTCGCCCAGGACTGCGTCTCGGGGCGTTGGAGCGTCGTGACTTGCGTACGCGAACAGATACGGCGTCGACAGTGGCGGACGGGACAGCACTTCGACTGCTTTGTCACCGACCACATGCACGCGCAAATCCACGCGCCGCTCGACGACAATGCTCTCGCACGAATGCCGTCTCACCCGGTGCTGGATGCGCCTCCACGCGCAGCGATCTGGGCAATGCTGATGGGGCTACTCGCGCGCTAGATCTGCCCGTCGTGCGCCGACTAGCTGCTGTCAACACGCAGGGCTCCACCATGAGTCGGATTCATCAACAGATCATCGCACTGTCGCTCGTGCACATCCGCCGCGCGGGCCTGGACGAGGCCGTGGCCGACTTCAGCGGCAACGAGTGAGCCAGCGGTCCTGACAACACGCGTCGTGGGGGCGGAGCCAAGCGGCTCCGCCCCCACGCTGTGTAGTGTCAGACCCTAGGGAGAGTCTTCCTTGTCTTCCTCTTCGCCGGTTTCCCCCTCGTTTCCCTCGTCGGGCCACTGTTCACTGAGGGGATCGGGGTAGGTGGGATACCAGTCGGCAGGATAGCGGATCGGTAACAGGCCGCCGACCATGACGATCCCGGCGACGATCTCGAGGGCAGTGAGCCCGAAAAGCGCCCGTGGCGAGGCACCGTAGTAGGCCACTACCTTGATGAAGGCGGCGAGGTAGCACAGGCACAGAAACGCCGGGATGCAAATCGCGCGCACATTCTTGGAGACCTGGCTGTTGATGTTCGCGTTGCGCCAGGCGACGCCGATTCGGCCGGTTGAGTTCGTCTCCACCCACAGGATGGCGGCGAGCAAGATCCACAGGCCGAAGAGGCACAACGATGTGACGATGCTGTCTTGCATGGGCCCCTTTCGTGTCTCTACTCATGTGGGTTGTCGGACCAGTGTGAGGGCGCATGGGGCTGTGGCCTGGCATTGCCAGAGCTTCCAGGGCCTCCCAATGGCGAACGAGGACGCGTTAACGGGTGCGCACCCGCCGGTGCGCGCCCGCCAATCCAAGTAATAACCTCAGTCCCTGGGGCCCGAAAAAGAACCGGGGGCCGGGGGCTGGGTCCACAGGCCGCGAGCCTCCAGGAAGTCGCGCAGGAACACGGGGCGGTCGGTGATGATGCCGTCGACGCCGACCTCGAGGAGGCGCAGCACGTCGGCCACCGTGTTGATGGTCCACACGTGCACGGCCAGGCCCAGCGTGTGGGCCGTCGCCACGAAACGCTCGTCC
>ERZ773063.2147-NODE-2147-length-10896-cov-17.816253_pt1 | contig 10896 bp, 9 predicted proteins | sample MGYA00580625_ERZ773063 | MGnify/ENA primary metagenome ERZ773063 (study PRJEB29015, sample SAMEA2738022) | human oral metagenome | biome: human oral; feature: human-associated habitat; material: dental | place: China | collected 2042 ...
GCCCACTAGACCCACAACACGCCGCCTAAAGCACCACGTTTGCGCCTATAGCCCAAAAGTGACGGCGATTCAAAGATCGCACGTGCGCTGGGCGGAACACGATACACGTTCATAGTGCACGAAACTCACTGCGGATGCCTTGCGGTGGGGGAGTGGTACTCCGTCTCCACATGCAAAAAGTCCGCAGCCCAAGTGGGTCTGCGGACTTGCGTGGAACTCCGGCGAAGCCGGAATTCGCTCAGTGGCGGTCGGCCGTCACCAGGTGCTTGGCGTCGGCGAGCTCGTTGAGCTGATCGATGTGAGCCTGGGCAACCATGACGTCGATGGTCGAGAACATGAGTGAACTCCTCGTGGGATCGTATGTTGTATTGATTCCCTGTTTGACGAGGCCAGGGATCGCCCGGCGGTTCTCGTACGTGGAGTGCGCCAACGCGGGTTGCGTCGGCGCGACCCTGCGTTTCAAACAAGAAAAGCGCCAGACCAGCTTGGCAGCTTCGTCAGGCGCTTGATGGTTATAGTTTATCCCTGCCAAAACGTGCATTCAACCGATCGGACAGTAATTTAGATCGCAGCAAAAACCAAGCAATTGCAAAGCAAAGTGGCTGCGTGCACACCATCTGCGCAAACGTGCGCAGGCCGTCACAATTCGTCTGTCGTGTCAGCTGTGCTCGCCCACAGATCGCGAGATTTTAGAAATTGTGATGATGGTTCGCGCGAGTTCGTTAAAAGTTAGCGCAAGATCGCGACCCGGTTCTGTGAGAGGCGTGGATGTGGCGGCTGTTGAAGTGGGGGAGTGGTTCGCCATGGACTTTTGGGTCACCATCAGGGGTTTCGGATCGTAGAACTTTGCGTAGCAGGGGATGCAGACATAGAATGATAACGATTCTCATTCATATTCATGTGCGAAGCACCTAGAGGACCCCCTCATGAACCCCACGAAGCACCGGAACCCGGGCCGCGCGGCCCGGGCTTTCGCCGTCATGGCCCTTGCGGCCGCCTCCTTCCTCGTGCCCGGAGCGGCACACGCCGCCGACGAGGCTACCGCCGGCCTCGACACCACCGACGCGGTAGCAACCGACGCAGCCACAAACGCCACCGAGGCCGACGCCGCAACGACCGACGCAGCCACGACCTCGTCCGAGGCCGACGTGAGTACCTGCGCCGTCATGCGCACCGCCCCCGCCGGCACCACGGCCACCCTGGACCGTGGCCACGCCGACATCTTCGACCTGACCTCCGACGCGTCCGGCGCGCTCACCCTGCGCATCAAGGAGGACGCCACGGGCTCCGGCGTCATGCGCGAGCCCGAACAGACGCTCCTCGCCGTCAACAAGTCCACGCTCACCCAGATCCCCGCCGCCGTCAGCCAGGCGACCGGCGCTCCCGCCGAGGCCTACCTGCTCGGCCAGTCCGGCGACAACCAGGCCACCGTGCTGTGGCCCGGCTGGGACACCCTGGGCGTCACGGCCGGCGGATACGACGCCGCGCGCTTCCACATCTCCTACACGGGCCCGGAGAACGGCCGTATCTACGCCTTCACCTCCAGCTTCACCGAGGGCACCAAGGCCGTCACCAATGACGGCAGCTTCGACCTGGCCCCCGAGGGCGACGACATCGACCAGCCCTACGCCGCCCACAAGCACGTCAACTGGCTGTTCACGCGCGCCGGCCGCTACACGCTGACCGTCCAGGCCAGCGCGTGGACTCCCGGGAACACCGGCGCCGCCAACGCCGTCGCTCCCACCCGCACGTACACGATCGACGTCGCCGACGAGGCCTCGTGCCTCGCCCAGTACACGCAAGCACCATCCACCGACCCGGCCCAGCCCGCCCCCGCCCCTGGCGTAGCTCCCGGCTCGGTGAGCTCCACCAACCAGGGCACCCAGAACCAGTCCGATAATGCTGCACCAGGCGCGACGGGCGCCCCCACAGCCCCCACCACGGGAGCGACGGGTACGACGAAGAGTGGAGCGAACCCCGCCCCCGCCTCGGGCGCGCGCACCTCGAGCGGCACCGGCACCGGTGAGCGTTGCATCGCGACGCGCATCACCCGTGAGGCCACCGAGGCCGAGGCCGCCACCCTCGCCTCGAACAAGGCACCCGCCAACACCGCGCGCACGACGCTGACCGTGAGCGTCGGCGACGGTGCCACCGGCAATGCGACCGACGGCCACTTCGACCTGGGACCCGCCATCGAAAACGGCACCCTCGTCGCCCGCATCAAAGACGACCGCACGCAACCCGCCCAGTGGGTCGACCCCTCGTCCCTGATCTTCGCCCTCGGTGACGCCGCGCGCATCACCGCGCCCGCCGACCTCGGCTTCGTCGCCACCCCCGGCTCCAGCGTCTGGCTGATTCCGTCGACCCAGATCGCGGGCGTGCCGTGGCTCGGCCTGAACTCCCAGCGCGAAGAAATCGTCACCGGCACCACCGGCCCCGTCCAGTTCACCCTCGACGCCGTCGAAGGCCCGGGACGCGTCGCCGTCTTCAACGCGGGAGCGCTCGGCTCCGGCGTCGGCGAGCACGTCTTCGACGGCCCCGGTACCGGCTACACGCTCGGCGCCAACACGCACGCCCACCAGAACTGGGTGTTCACCGCGCCCGGCACCTACACGCTGACCATCTCCATGCGCGTCACCCCCAACGGTGCGGCGCTCGCGGGCAGCGGCTTCGGCTCCGGCGGCGACCTCACCGCCACGGGCACGACCGGCCCCAATGGCCGCCCCATGGTCTCCCAGGTCGTCGGCCGCACCGCGTCCGGCAAGGACTGCGACCTCTCCCTGGCCACCACCGGCGCCGACACCATCCCCCTGACCGTCGTCTCCCTCACGTGGGCGCTCACGGGCGCGGCCTGCGTGTGGGTGGGCGCGATCGGACGCCGCCGCAACCTGCGCGCACAGTCGTGACCCCTCATTTACGAGGCCGACTCTCCTTCATCCCCCGCCTCCCCTTCCGTGGGTGGCGGGGGAGTGGGTGTGTGCTCGCAGCCTCGACGTTAGCGCTTACGGCGACCCTGGCAGGGTGCGCGCCCGCGCCCGACCCAGCATCCGACGGTGAATTGCGCGTCGTCGCCACGACAGGCATCCTCGCCGACCTCGTGCGGGGTGTCGCCGGAGACCGTGTCCACGTCACGCAGATGGTGCCCGACGGGGCAGACCCGCACTCGTGGGAACCCTCCCTGCGCACCATCCGTGATGTTGCCTACGCGGACGTCGCCTTCTCCAACTACCTCATGCTCGAGGAGCACGCCCTCATCCGCGCCCTCGACTCCAACCTGCCCGCCGGCTCGCGCTCCGTCTCCGTCGCCGAGGAGGCCGCCAAGAACGGCGCCACCATCCTCCCCCTCGTCGAAGACCGCGCCCTCGACACCCCGTGGCTCGGCATGCGCGTGTGGGGTGACGGAGCCGACATGGGGGCCACCCGCGCCTCGCAGATCGACCTGACGACCACCGGCGTCGACGGGCCCGGGCAGGCCGCCGCCTACCTCACCACGTCGTTCGGGCAACCGGAGATCGCCTTCGCGACCTCGGACGGCTTCAACGCCGCCACCGGATACGACACCGACACCGCGCAGCTGCCCGCCGACGCCCACCAGCACATGAGTTGGGCGTTCACTGCCCCCGGTGTGTACCGCGTCCACTTCCGCGCCAACCTGCGCACCACGCCCGGCGCCACTCCCGTCAGCGTCGGGGAAGGCACCGCCGTCTTCGCCGTCGGCACCCCGCCCGAGGAGGTCGCCGCCAGTGAGGGCCGCCGCGTCCTGTCCGCCGGCCACGCCGACATCACCGTCAACCTCACCACCAAGCGCGTCGAACTCGCCTCCGACGCCGGAGCACTCAGCGGGGACGAGGCCTCGGCCCCCTGCGTGGGCGCATCCAGCGCCGCGGCGGCCGTCGCCTCGACCATGGAATGCACCGACCTCGACCACGTCGTCATCGAAGTGCCCACCCGCGCGCTCACGACGATCCCCGGGGAGGCCTCGTTCCGCTTCATCGGCGAGCCCGGCGCGAACGTGTACATGCTCCCGCAGGCCGTCCTCGGCAAGCACGTCCACGGCGACATCGACCCCCACCTGTGGCACGACGTCCACAACGCCCAGGCGTACGTGCGCGTCATCCGCGACTCGCTGATCTCCGTCGACCCCGACGGTGAGGCCACCTACCGGGCCAACGCGGCCGCCTACCTGGCGCGCCTCGACGAGCTCGACGCGACCGTGGCCTCGACCATCGCGTCCATCCCCGAGGAGCGACGAAAACTCGTCACCACGAACGACGCGTACGCGTACCTGGCCAACGCCTACGGGCTCACCGTCGCCGGCTTCGTCGCGCCCAACCCCAGCGTCGAACCCTCCATCGCCGACCGGATCAAACTCCAGGCAACACTGTCCGACTCCTCGATCCCCGCGGTGTTCCTCGAACCCAACCTGGCGCGCACCCGCTCCACCCTGCGTACCGCCGCCACCGACGCGGGCGTGGACATCTGCCCCCTGTACGGCGACACCCTCGACGACCAAGCACCCACCTACATCGACATGATGGAACACAACGCCCGCTCACTGGCACGCTGCCTGGGCGGCAAGGAGATGCCATGAAATCCTTCTCTTCTCGCCTGACTGCCGGCCGCCGCGGGGCCTGCTTGCCTGACCGCCGGCTCTGCGCCCCGGGGGCGGCGGCCCGCCCGCGAGACTTGGCGACCGAGCTGAGCTCGGCGCCGCGTCTCGAAGCCCGGCCAGGCCCTGCCGCCGCCCCCGGGGCTAGCCGGCGACCGTCATCCGTGCGTGTGTCGTCCCGTGGGCGGTCATCACAGCTCGTCGTACGTCCAGGTGCCACCGCCCCTGGGGGGAATTGCAGCATTAGAAGCATCAGTGCGGCGTGTCGTCGGCGTGTCGCGGCTCTAATGACGCCATTCCACCGTCTGGGCATGTCGGTGTTCGCCCTCATCGTGTCGGCGTTCCTCGTCATCGTGGGCGCCCCCTCTTCCTTTGCTGACCCGAGTCCCGACCCCGAACTCGCGCAGAGCGTGAGCGCTCACGAGGAATGGAGAGGCGAGGCCAGCGAGATCAGCGTCGGGCACGTCGACCTCGGCCCCCGACTGATCGACGGACAGTGGCGGGCCGGCCTGCGCCACGACGCCGAGAGCGGCGCCGTGTGGCGCGACCCCAACCAGACCGTCCTGCGGGTGAGCGACGCGGCCATCATGACCGCGCCCGACTCCGCCGACTACCCCTTCCTGGCTGATGTTGCTGGGAAGCCCGTGTACGTCGTTCCCCAGACGCAGAACCCCGGCGTCGTGTGGCTCGGCTGGAACACGCAGGACCCCGCCGTCACCGCCACCATCGACCGCGGCCTCACCATGCGCGTCGGCCCCGTGAGCGGGCCCGGCCGCGCGTGGCTGTTCCTGCAGTCCGGCACCTTCGGCAAGCCCCTCCTGCTCGCCGACTCGGGCGCGGCGCCTGGCGACGTGTGGATCGACTCGGGCACGCACGTGCACGCCAACTGGGCGTTCTCCGCGCCCGGCACCTACACGGCGACCGTGACCTTCCTGGGCACGACCACCGCCGGCGAGGCCGTGAGCGCCTCCACGACCCTGCGCTTCGCCGTCGGTGACGCCGCCTCCGCGTCCGAGGCCCTGGCCATGGCCGCGCCCGCCGCTGCCCCCGCCGATGGTGCCTCCGCTTCTTCCGCTGCGTCTTCCTCTGGGGCCGCTCCCGCTTCTTCCGGGGCTGCTGATCCTGCCTCCTCTTCCTCTTCTTCTGGGGCTGCGTCGGGCGGACTGCCCGACTGGGCCTTCCTCGCGATCATCGCCGTCGCCGCGGCGTCACTCCTCGTGATCGGCGCGCTCGTCGTCGCCCGCTCGCGCCGCAGCCGCGCCGAACAGGCCGCCGCCATCGCCGAGGCCGACTCCCTCCTCGCGCCCCTGCCCACCGCCCGCGGCGATGAAAGCGCTGAGGGTCCCGGTATCAATGATCGGGGAGGGGAGCAGTGAGCCAGCTGCGCGTCGCCGGGCTCGGCGCGTCCCTGGGTGGGCGCGCCGTCCTGGAGGGCGTCGACCTGGAGGTCGGCGCCGGGGAGCTCGTCGGCCTCATCGGCCCCAACGGCGCCGGCAAGACCACGCTGATCCGCTCGATCCTGGGCCTCATCCCCTCGAGCGGCAGCGTCGAGACCGACGGCGCGATCGGATACGTGCCGCAGCGCCACGAGTTCGCGTGGGACTTCCCGATCAGCGTGCGCGACGCCGTCCTGCAGGCCATCACCGTGCGGCGTGGGCTGCTCGGGCGCGCTCGGACCCCGCACTTCCGCGCCGTCGAGGAGGCCCTGTCCCTCGTGGGCATGCGCGACCTCGCCAAGCGTCCCATCGGCGAGCTGTCGGGCGGCCAGCGCCAGCGCGTCCTCGTTGCCCGAGCCCTCGCGATCCGACCCGCCGTGCTGCTTCTCGACGAGCCCTTCACCGGCCTCGACATGCCCACGCAGGAGATGCTCATGGACCTGTTCCGCGCGCTCGCGGACGGGGGGCGGGCCCTCCTCATGACCACGCACGACCTCATCGGCGCGCGCGCCGGCTGCGACCGCCTGTACCTGCTGCGGCGCACGATCGTCGCCTCCGGGCGACCCGACGAGCTGGCCGACGCCGACCCGTGGATCCGCGCCTTCGACGTGCGACCCGACAACCCGATCCTCGACGCCCTAGGAGTGCGCGCATGAGCACCGTCATTCACGCGGCCGGGGGTGGCCTCGCCGCGGCGGCGGACTTCCTGAGCCCCTACGACTTCTTCCGTGACCTGACGAATCCCGCGCTGGCGTTCCTGCCGCGCGCGCTGCTGATCGCGGTCGTCGCTGCGCTCGTGTGCGGCAGCGTCGGCGTGCACGTCGTCCTGCGCGGCATGGCGTTCATCGGCGACGCCGTCGCGCACTCCGTGTTCCCGGGCCTGGCGATCGCCTTCGTGTGCGGCGGATCCCTGGTGCTCGGCGGGGCGCTCGCGGGCGTCGTGACCGCCGTGTTGGTGGCCTTGTTGGCGCAGAACCGCAGGCTGAAGGAGGACTCCGTCATCGGCGTGCTCTTCGTCGGCGCCTTTGCGCTGGGTGTCGCGATCATCGCGCGGGCGCCCGGGTATGCGGGGAGCCTGCAGGACTTCCTGTTCGGCTCGATCACGGGTATCCCGGCGTCGGACGTGCCCGTGGTGTTGTGTGGCGCGTTGTTTGTGCTCCTCATGCTGTTCCTGGCACACCGGCCCATCGTCGCCGTGACCCTGGACCGCGAGAGCGCCCGGGCGGCGGGCGTGCACGTGCTGCTGGCGGATCTGTCTTTGTACGTCGCCGTGGCCCTGGCCGTCGTGATCTCCGTGCAGACGATCGGCAACGTCCTGGTGCTGGCCCTGCTCGTGACCCCCGCGGCCACCGCGCGGCTCCTGTGCGACCGCCTGGGGACCATGATGATCCTGTCGCCCGTGCTCGGCGCCTCCGGGGGCCTGGTGGGCCTGTACCTGTCGTGGGCGCTGGACGTGCCCACGGGTGCCACGATCGTCCTGGTGCTCACCGCGTGCTTCGTGCTCGCCTGGGTCTTCGCGCCGAGGCACGGGGTCCTCGCGCGGAGCCTGCGCGAGAGGCGGGGGTGAGCCTGGCGGGGTCTTCTATCCGATCCTCTTCCGCTTCTGATCGTGCCGATTGTCCGCGATTGTTTCACGTGAAACATTGACACTGAGGCCCCAGCCCACGATGGTGGGCTGGGGCCTCAGTGCTTTAGTGGCCTTGTTTTTCTTCTGCGGTGTCGGTGTTGTTGACGATGAGTTGACCGAGGGGGAATGGTCCCGTTGTCTCGGTGGTGGTGATCAGGCCGTTGATGGTTTGGGTGTCACCGGTGAAGGGGTTGGTGGCCGTGCCCGCCCAGGTGGTGGTGAGCGTGATGGTGCGCGTGGCACTGGGGTATGGGCCGTCCAGGAAGGACTTCCACCCGTTGGGAGCCTTGTAGTAGTGGCGGATCAGGGCGGGATCCGTGTTGGGGTCCATGCCTTCTTGCCAGGGCATCCCAGGCTCGGTCGTGGTCAAGTCCGGGGTCCCGTCTCCGCAGCTCCACGTGTAGTTCGTCGCCCTCAGAGTGATGGTGATGTCATGGCCCGCAGCGTGACGGTGTGGGTCTGCGTTGGATGGGTGGCGGCAACGAGCGTGGGAATGTACTTGTTCGTGTAGGACACCCCTTCGGGCCGCTTATGCAGGCCTGCGCCGTCGGCGTGAATCCGTCGTGGCTGCGTAGTACAGGATCTCGCGCGTTGTAGGTGTCCATACGGCTTCGCCGTTCTTGGGGAACATGGATCGACACGCATACAGCGTGGTGGTTCCGTCTGCGTGAACGCCTTCGCGTCTCTTGTCATCGCAATTCCGATCAGCCATGGATGTCACTGCATCAGTGCTTGGTGTGGCATCGTTAGTAAGCCTTGGGATGTCGTCTGAGGGCTTATGGTTGTTGGAACTACCACCAGGTGCAGATTCTGTTTTCGAGATTTCTGTTGCAATCGTTGTATCTGATCCGTCCGAATGTGCTGTCATTTTTCCGTCAGCCTCGTCTGTGGCATATGAAGGTGCAGTTGTCGGCAAAAATGAGAACAACAATCCAAAGAGAAGAGAAATACTCGGGAATACAAATTTAGCCTTCATTGTCACCAATGACTCTTCCTTGCGTCTCGACCCATCCGTTATCTGTCCAGGTCATAATGAATGTCAGTGTTGACTCGTAGGAGGTGCTTGCGGTGTCTAATTTCGTCATTGTGCAACTTACACCGTCGCTCGATTCGATTCTGAATTTGACAAGAATCGATCCTTCGGGAACATCTATTCCATTTGCTTCTATTGGCTCCACCCTAAGCACGTGCGTGATATTGGATTCCAATCCGTAGGTCCATCCGTTCGTATATTGTTTAGTTATGTCTGCGATGTAATCCGATGCAAACTTGGATGTGGGGGAGGACATGTCTGCGAATGGTTGTGTGTCTCCGGTGTTCCACGCGTAGACCAGCAGTGCGAGGTAGTGTTCTGCTGCAGCTTCGGCACCTCGTTCGGTGTTTTCTTTGGCTTCTTCGGGTAGTTCGGGTTTGGTGTACGTGTCTACGGCGTACTCGGCGGGGCGTACGAGGACTCCGTCGGGGCCGATTGCGTAGCCGCCCGACATGGCAGGCTCGCTCGACGCCGACGGCATGGGCGCGGATTGCACGGTGGGTCTTGCCGGGGTGCTGGGGCGATCATTCCACGAGCTGATGCTCGCAGCCAGCGTGTAGGCACCAACAGCTGCGACAGCGACCAGTACGGTGAGCCCGATACCCATTGTCCACGGGTGTAGTGCTGCTCTCCTGGCTGCTAGGGAGCGCTTCTTGCGGCGCGCTGGTGGGGTGAGGAAGTCTTGCTCTTCTTCCTCGGTGTCGGGTCGCTCGGATAGGGGTGGGACCTTCATGGTGTGTGTGCCTCCACGGTGAGGTGTCCTCCAACGCACCCCCACCGTTGGGAGCGTGTCCGTTCTCATCAGGGTACGCGCAGAACCGACACGAAATACTAAGAATGCTGAGCAACAATCACGCAAATCCTCCCACCCGAACTCCCAGAACCGCACGAATGTGCAGACCTGAGCCCCGGCCTCGTCGTGAGCTGTGGGAGTGCGAGCTCTCCCGTGACGGAGAGATAGGCTTGATTCCCAAACGGACTACATTGTACGTTTAGTCAACCGCTCAGCCCGCCGCTCCGTTGGAGTGGACGGGCTGGATTTCTATCTGGAAGGTCAGATGATATGAAAGCCATCGATGAGTTGATTAGTGCTGCGCAGACCTTCTACGAGGATGCGCGCAGGGATGAGAATGGGCGCTCGCGCTCGTGGGAGCATTACTATCGCGTGTTTCGAGATGCGCGGACCGACCCCTCCCCGGACTGTGACTATTTGAGCCTGCACCTCGCCTTCTACCTGGCGAGCTGGGGGATGTATCGGGGTTCGTCCTTCCTGCTGCAGAAGGACTACAAGGTGCTGTCGCCTATTGCCGAGGAGATCCTGAAGCCCGAATACGACTGCCTTTTCGGGGTTGCGTGCGCGGATCTGCGGGAGCCTGAGGTTCAGGAGAGGCATACGAAGGTGTACTACGACATCGCGGCCTATTTCGGACCGATACGCGATGAGGTTGCCGGGCGTGAGGTTGCGTCTTCTGTGTCGCCGGTTCTCGTCACGAAGATCCTCATGGGAACGCTTGGGTGCGTGCCCGCGTATGACAGGTTCTTTCAGGATGGCGTGGCGACATACAAGGTGACGACGCGGGAATACAGCCCGAATTCCGTCCTCAAGCTCGTGGACTTTTACGAGGAGCACAATGACCGCCTCGAGGAAGTGCGGCGAGGCTTCGAGGGTGGCGGCCTGGTGTATCCGCAGATGAAGCTGCTTGATATGGGGTTTTGGCAGGTTGGGTTCGAGGAGAACTCAAAGACTGGAGCGTAGCGGTGGGGTTGGTGAACGGAGAGTGTGTACACCCGTCGTGAGGTGCTCTGATCGTCGATGTCCGACGATGAGCGGGCGGTAGTGAACTGTGATCAAGGGTCCGCTCTCTATACGCAACTCACAATCAACACATGATCATCCATGCCAGAGTCGGGAACCCGTAGTGCAGGGAAGCGCACTAGTGTGACAGGGGACACTCGTGTGCGTTTGACAAGTCTTGTTGTGTGCTTGTTAGCATGAGGTTACAACGTAGATCTAGTCGGGTTCGCCCGCCGGGATCGGGAGGGGAATGAACTAATCGTTCATCCCCTCCTTTTCATTACTGTTTCCTTCAAAGGTGATGTGAGCATGTCTCATTACGGGCTTGATGAACAAATTGAGGGCTATAGGCGCAAACGTGGTGCTTTAGGCGGCGTGTTGTGGGTCTAGTGGGCG
>ERZ773063.2148-NODE-2148-length-10894-cov-4.219670_pt1 | contig 10894 bp, 19 predicted proteins | sample MGYA00580625_ERZ773063 | MGnify/ENA primary metagenome ERZ773063 (study PRJEB29015, sample SAMEA2738022) | human oral metagenome | biome: human oral; feature: human-associated habitat; material: dental | place: China | collected 2042 ...
CATCGATAAAACGCTGCTGCTTTGCCGTCAACTTGTCCTGCACATCATCACCCCCTCTTACAAATAAGACAAAATACCTAATAAAATACTTAAATTCGCTATTTACATTGCGCAATGCGCATTGTATAATAAAGCCAAGATATAAATCATCTTTCCAAAGGAGGAAACAAAAATGAAGTTCAGAAAGATTCGCGAAGAGATCGAGAAGCTCGGAAGATACGACGGAAGAACCCGCTGGCTTTCCAACCTCGACAAAATCGAGAGCATCGGGAAATCGGGGAAAGTTGCCAAAGTCGTGAAAATCGAGCTCACGCACTCCATCACCTGGGGCGCAGACGGGATGGAAATCTCGGTCGCCGGAGAATACTCCGACGCCGACTGGGACACTCCGCCGCAGCCGATCGAATCTCGCCTGGTAACAGACGAGAACGTGAACAAGGAAGCTGCCGCAATATGCGATGCACTCAACCAGATTCCAGCGCTCAGGTACGAGCTCTGCACCATCCAGGAGAAATACCTGAGCGGCGAGCTTCCAGGTGATCGGGAAGCCTACCTCCCGGAAGCCATAAGCAACGGACTCGTCCCTTGCTTCATGGTCACCAGAGGAGTTACAGGCCTCAAGAAAGCAATGGAGAGCCTCGGCTTCCATTGCACAGGTAACGCAACCCTCACGTTTGAAAGGAAGGAGAAAGGCAAATGGCAAAGTACGACGTGAAATTCTCGTGTGGGCACGAGGCAACGGTTGAACTCTTTGGAAAGGGTTCGGAGCGCGAAAGAAAAATCGCATGGTTCAAAAAAGATGGTCTCTGCCCTTGCTGCTACAAGGCAGAGCAGCAGGCAGTGGCCGCAAAAAGGGCGGAAAAGTGGGGACTGCCCGCTCTCACGGGATCGCCCAAGCAGATCGCCTGGGCGGAACGGATTCGCAGCGAGTTCTTTCTTCAGATCGAAGAGATGGAAAAAGAATCTGGACAGTCTGCGACAGATTCCGCAGCAAAGAACAAGCGGTTCGGAGAGTTCTTTGACTGGGTGAAAGGTCAAACTGAAGCCAGCTTCTGGATCGACCATCACGGCACAGGCCCCGCCCTCATGGGACGCGAATGGGCAAAAATGAAAAAGTAGTCTCCGCCCCGGTAACATGGACGCTACCGGGGCTTTTCCCTTTCCCCGTATTACGCTATAATGTTTCATAACACAATGCTCATAGCATGAAAGGAGGTGCCACAATGGCATGGTACGAGACAAAAATCAAATACAACGCCAAATACAACAAAAAGAATTACAGTCGAATCTCCTTGATGATTCCCCCCGATGTAAAAACAGAAATCCAAGCCGCCGCCGAGAGGAAGGGAAAGTCCATGACCGCGTACATCATGGACGCGGTCAAGAAAGAAATGGAATCGGATTCAGAGAACAGCCCATAACGGGCTGTTCTTTTTTTACCCAATAGAAAAGCCGCCTCGAAAGAGACGGCCTCGCAAAGCCCGTCTTACTTGACCGTGAAGTTCTCCCACTTCTTATACACGTCAACGTATGTCTCATCCTTGTCGCCGTTGTGCGTGATCTCATAATACATGCCATCACTCACGGTCGTACTCACAAGTGCCTTCCAGTTCTGAAGGGTTTTCGAGAACCAGACGATAAACACGTCCGCCGCCGTGATCTTCTTGTTGTCCATCACCTCAACATGCTTGTTGAAGTAGTCCACGACAATCTGTTTTGCTTTTTCTTGCATGATAAAACCTCCTAAAAATGAAAAGGACACCACCGCAGCAATGCCCTCCAGAGAGTTTCCCGCAGTACCACTCTCTTCATCTCAGCAACGCCTCTCTCATTTCCGCCCAATAGAAAAGCCGCCTCGAAAGAGACGGCCTCGCAAAGAAGGATGTATGAGGTATGGGAGCTGTAGCAGCCTGGGAGCACGTCCCCGAAACTGCCACACTACCAGTTTAGCACAGAAAACCCCGTTAATTAGACACGTCTATTTAATTTTTTTTGCTCGATTTTGAGATACGCCTCCAATACACGGTCGACGACGTACTGCCACATATCCCGCAGCGTCCGCTCCGAAATGAAAAACTCCGCATTGAGAAACCTCTCGCGCATCGCCTCACAGTAAAGCCTCTGCGTCATGACGAGCCACGCCCTGCGCCCTCGCCCAGGCTTGCGCTCCGATGCCTTACGCCGTGCTGCAATAAACATCCGCTTGCGCTCAGCAAGCCCGCGCTCAACAAACTCCACAGCCCTGAGCCAGTTGTATGCGGCATACGTCTCATCAAAACGCAACCCACGAATCGCCTCAGCCTCCGTCGGATGCCCAGGCAGATTGCCACCGCTCCCCTGCCGCTCGCCTCGCACATACTCCTCGCGACGCGTATGATACAAAGCCAACTCCTGCACATAATTCAGCAGAAAATACTCCGCCCGCTTACGGTCTGCCCGAATCTCCTCCGCCATCTTGATTGCTGCATCATTCTCCATCTCCGTCACGCGCTCGCCCTCCTTGCCCGCTATGCACCCAAAAAGCGACGTTTCTACCAACGCTTCTGCCGCTCTTTTGACGATCGTATCTCTCGCCCAGTCCGCAAGTCATACTTCCTGATATGATTTACTTCGCCAAAAGTAGGCTCCTCTCCGCACTCTCTCGCCCATCGCCTGAATACCCTTGTCAGGCGCTCGCCCAACGATTCGACCTCTGCGGGCGTGAGATTGTCCAGCCACCCCTCCGCCGCATCCGAAACATCGTACGCATCACGCTGCAGCACCTCAAGCACCCATGCCGCTTCAATAACCGGCTTAAACGGCTTATATCTGCCGATGTAAACGATGCACGGCTTGTCCCCCTCTGGATAAAGTTCTGCCTCTTGCCTCGCCTCAGCCAGTGCCTCCTCTATACTGGCATATTCCCCCGTATAGATGTCGGCTTTGTTAAAAGTGTAACTGTATTCGCTCATGGCTGCCACATCCCTCTCATTCCTAGGCATATCCCAAACGCACTTGCCTAAGCGCCCTACACATCGCGATCGCCGCTCGATACTCCTCACGACGCCGCACCATATCCTCATCATGGTGAGGGCAATCCCTCTCTACAGCCCTCTCAAATTCCACCAATGCTCCACATTTCCCACGGTTCCAGCCGTTGCATTGTATACCATCTCGCTCCACCCAATAAATCAAATACCCACCAAACCAGAGCGGCCCAATCTGCACGATACCCTCAGGCAAGAGCGCTCCGCAGAGATTCGCCCCCACCAATTTTGCGCCTCTCAAATCAACTCCCCTCAAGTCTGCCATGCTTAAATCCGCACAGCGCAAATCAGCACCTCGCAGCCTTGCTCCACGCAAACTGGCATGACGCAAATCTGCCATGCGCATATTCGCACCGCACAAATTAGACCGCTCCAAATTTGCCATCCTCAACACTGCACAATGCAAGTCCGCTCGCCCCAAAGCCAGATCGCACAGACTCGCATACTGCAATTTAGCGCCCGACAAATCCACAAGTCGCTTGCCATGAGATTGCCTCCAACGCCCATGCGTCACAACCAAACTGTTCAAACGCTCGTCATCCATCATCTTTATCCACCATCAGCTCTTTTGCATTTATTACAAACTTCTTCTTGCATTCCAAGCATTCCCCGTGGATGATTGCCCCTTCGCTGAGCGCTTCCTTAAGGCAATCCATCACATCTCCCATATTTTCCTCGAGGAGTTCGACCTCTCCATCACGAATTGAGACTCCGACTTTTATCGCTACGTCCAGAGAAACATCGTCATGTCCGCAATACGGGCACTTGCTCTAAGCACCTCCTCTTACATCTACTACTCTCCTGCAACAGCTCCGGCGTGTCCCAGCGATTGCCAACAATGCATATACAAAAGCTATAAAAATCGCCGAGACGCGTTATCACGTCATCGCGCTCAACAACATAACCAGCACCATCCTCGGCCCATGAGACAACGCCAACATCGCCCTCATCCTCGTCAATCATCAGGATGTCTCCCTCAAAAATTTTAGTCTTAAAGTGGTCGAGCCTCCCCGTATACTGACCGACGGTATCGGGATTGACGATTGTGATGCCATCCTTGTCCACGATGGCATCGGGCGCTCCCAGACTCATAACGTCATACGCGAGCCGCCCATACGCCCACTTGCCACTCTCATCCTTACCCCGGAATAGTATCTCTCTCATGATTGCTCCTCCTCCGGCAATTTCATTTTGTGCCGCTCTTTTTCTTACACCGGCTGCCCTGTCTCAAGGTCATATTCCTTGCAGTCTGCGATGTACTCGATAGACTTTGCATATCCATGCTTATCCGCCCATACCCGGAATGCTTGCGTGAGCATTTCAGACAAGTCCTCAACAGCCTCTTTGGGGACATCCGACTCCCAGAAAAAGTTAGTCTCAATCCCTTCTGCGTCTATATCATCATCAATCTGCTCAAGTACCGCATTACCATCTACGCGTAACTCAAGCACCTCCCCACGCCCGACGCAAACTGTCTTATCTTCGTCCGTATTCTTCCGCGCATGCTCCAATGCTTCTTCGATGCTCGGAAAATACCCTTCTCCGCGTTCGTCGTCCTCGCCGAAACCATAAAAGTACAATCCTTCCCACATTTACATCTCCTCCTCCGGCAATTTCATGAAGTACATCCCTCGACATGCGGATTTTGCTTGTCAAACCAAAACATCTTGCTCCCGCAGCACGCGTCCAGTATTGGTTTCATAATCTCCTCTCTCATACATCCGACTCATCCAACCTCAACCCAAACAACGTGATCTGCGCGTCATCCTCCTTTACGCGATGGTCTGCACCCATCCACCAGCGCATAACGTCCGCGCCTGTCTCCCACTCCGTCGGCATCCCATCGGCACGCCGCTTATCAATCATGCGCTGAAAAGCCAGCTCATATGCATGAGCGAGACGCGGCCAGCGCTTGGCGTCCCGCATCATGCCACGTGTGCCTTGGTACGGACACATCACGCAGCCGAGGCGCCTGTAGCCCTCATCGTAGAGTGAGCAGTACGGCACATCATAGGTGCGGATGTACTCCCACACCTCTGCCTCCGACCAATCAATGATCGGATGGATGTATCGCTTGGCTTTATGTTGGCTACACGTCTCAACGAGCTTGCGCTTTGCCCGCTTTGTCGACTCCGCATGTCGCACTCCCGTGACGACAAACCGTCCCATACCGCCGCCCTCTTTGAGCGCTTGGCAGCAGTAACGCACAACCCGCGTCGGCGGCATACGTTTCTCCGTGATCAGCTGCCACATGCTCTTTTTCGGCTTGTTGCGCCCTTCCCAAGCCTCTGGATAGCACTCGCGGATAAAGTTGACCAGCTCGGGCGGGTCTACAGTAGTCACATTGTAGTGCGCGTCATACTTGACACCTGCCCGCTTGCAGAGATCGAGCACGACACAGCTGTCTTTGCCGCCCGAAAACGCCACATAGTACCCCTCCGGCGGCTCATGCAGGCGCAGACGCGCCATCGCACGCGCCACCTTGTCGATCTCGCCGTATAGGCCGATCTCCTTGAGCATGTCCTGTCACCACCTCATATTTGCCAATTTGTTTCGTAGTTTCTCAACACATCTCATACAAAAATGGATGTCAGGATTTACTTCAACAGCACATTTCTCGCACATTTTCCTATGACAAATGATTGGCCCATCCTGCATTTCTGCATGTCCGTCGGCAAAGCGGATAATCGCCTTGACATATGATGTCGGCATGTCACACTCGTATACGGCAATTTCCTTGTGACAAATATCGCAACGCTCCTCTATCGGAGTAGTGACCCTTATATCTTCAAAGACTATCCCCATCAGAGATGCTACCTCCCACCGATCCCGTCAAACAGACTGCTGAGCGTCATCCCCAGTACCCCTGGGATCTGTTCTTCTCGTTCACACGCTCTTGCAACTTCCCGCGTGCCACCTCATCGTAGCCAAATGCGTCAAGCCATGACGTACAAACCGTAATCACGTCGGTCAATTCCTCGCCTAGCTTATCCGCCAACATATCCTCATCATCAAGCCAGTCTCTAACATCCAATTCTGCGTTGTCAGCAGCAATATGCACCACTTCTACCACTTCTTCCATGAGTTTGGTAACCCAATCCGCCGTGGAAATCATCTTAAATTTCCTACACGGCTGCGGACGCATCATGTTGACGTGGGTTCCTTCCTGCTCACCGACACGCTTCTTCTCACAGTCTGCCAATACTTGTTTCAGTCGCTCGTTTTCCTCTTTCAGTGCCATGTTCTCTTTTTTCAAGGCTCCATTCGTCAGCGGCTTTTCAGCCTCTAACATCAATGTATCTATTTGCCCAGCCTGCTGCCATATCTCCGACACTGTATTTTTGCATGCCTGTTCTAGCTCTGCACACATTTTTTTATGGCGTTCAATGCTTGCTTTTACCCTGGAGATATATTCTTTACGCTCACGATCTTCATCATGCAACTCAGCCATTATGATTTTCCTCCATCAGCAATACCCCCGCCTGCAGTTCTTGTCGTTGACTTCCCCTTGTATTTCCGCACGCTTTACCTCGTCATAACCAAGAGCATCCAACCACGACGTGCAGATCGTAATGACGTCGGTCAGACCCTCCCCCAGTTCCTCCGGCGGCACGATCACATTCCCTTCCATCTTCTTGTCGTCGTCTTCCGCCCACTCGGCAGCGACGTGCACCGCCTCTGTCGTCTCCTCCATCAACTTGGCAATCCAAGAGGAGATGGGATTGAGCTTGAACTTGACGCACGGGCGCGGACGCATCCCCTCGGTCAGCACTTGCGCCCGTATGCGCTGAGCTAACATGTCCGCCAATCCAGCCTTTTCCTTACGCAGCTCCTGCACTTCAGCCCGCAACTTGCTCAATTCAGCGGCCTGTTCGATGACGCTTTTGCCATCTGCATCGACATGGTTGCCCTCACCGTCTTCGAGTACCTTTTTCAGCCACTCGTTCTCTATCTTGAGCCGCTGCATTTCGCGCTCCTGTTCACTCAGCAGCCGCCGCAGTTTTCTCAGGTTCTCAAGCATTCCCTGAGCTATGTTCATCGCACTTCCTCCTCTCGATCTCGCGCATCAGCATCATGCGAAAGTCCTCCTGATCCTTGTGCGTGAGCGCGTACCTTACCGGATCATCCGATACCACCGCCCAATGCACAGCAATCTCCACCAGCATGTGCTCAAGCACCTCTGTCCGGAACTCGGAGAGATGCGGCCTCATCACTCTCCGCACATTATCCAGTCCGCCACCTTGCTGCTTGAGCGCATACCGGAAAGCGTACACCAACGACAAACGCCCTTCCTGCGTCAGCTCGATGCCATGCTTCTGGCGCTGCATCTTCCGTGCCGCCTCACGTCCTCGGGCGGCTAACTGCTTCTGCGCCATGCGCTCCCTCAGCCGCCGCTCAAATCTGCGACTTCTCTGTCCTCCGTGTCTCATGCTTCTTCTCCTTCCGTTATGCGCTTTTTGTCGCGCAAATCCTTGAGATAATCCTCTCGCAACGCTTGAAACATTACAATCGCTGCGAGGTACTCACGGCGGTATTTCGCGCCATCTTCGTTCCCCTCGGAATAAGTCTCGTTAACTCGTGCGATGAAATCCGCCAGTGACCCACCTGCAGATTCTCTCCAGCATCCGCACTGAACGATGTCCTCTTCCACGCGATAAACTGTGTAGTCATTGCGACTGCCAATAGGTCCGACTTGTACGATTTTTTGGCTCATGTTTGCCCCACACAAATCTGCCTCACGCAGGTTTGCCTCACGCAGGTTTGCCTCATGCAGGTTTGCCCCACACAAGTCTGCCTTACGCAGGTTTGTTCTATACAGGTTTGCCTTACGCATGTTTGCCCATCTCAGGTTTGCCTTACGCAGGTCTGCTCCACACAAATCTGCCCCACACAAATCTGCTCCACACAGGTATGCCCCACGCAGGTCTGCTCCACGCATGTTTGCCCCACACAGGTATACCTCACACAGATATGCCCCGTACAAGTCTGCCTTACGCAGGTTTGCTCCATACAGGTTTACCTCACGCAGGTTTGCCCCACACAGGTATGCCCCACGCAGGTCTGCCCCACACAGGTCTGCCCCACACAAGTCTGCCTCACGCAGGTTTGCCCGTTCACCACCCATGTCCTCAAGCCACGCTTTATGCTCCGCCAAAATTTTGGCCAAGGCGTCTTTATCCACTCGCTCCATACACAAACATCCCCTTCAACAGCCCTCAGAGCGTTTCCGCATTTTCGATTTCCTGCATCGCAATCTCGATGCGCGGGCGCTCGCTGTACCATTTGCCCAGTACGCCGTAGCCCACAATCTGGCTGTCGTCCGCGTACCACAAGCCTTTCAGCGCGTCCTCAACACCCTTCAAGACGTTGGACACGTCAGGCTTCGTCGTCGGTCGCAGCTGCCCCGCGAGCGCCGCCTCCCGCTTTTTCTTGCTCATCGACTTGGGCACAGCCCGATAAATCCTGAGCGACAGTACCACCGCTCTCGTCACGGGCGTCTCGGGCGCGTCCTCGCTGGCGACGAGGCGGACGTACTGCTTGTAGTCGCGGCTCTTGGCAGGGTCGTAGGCTTTGACGAAGCCGCCCTGCCTTGAAAAGCGTGGTCTTCCCTGTGCTATGGGTTCGCCGAGGACGACGGCTTTATACTCTCGCATGTCTCTTACTCCTCTCCTCGTCAGCTTCGCGCTCTTTCTCTTGCGCCTCCCGCTTCCTGCGCTCCTTCTCCTCGCGCCGCACCCGCCCGATCGCTTCCCATGCTGTTGGGTCGCGCCTCTTGCAGGGAATGTACTCGTTCATACCGCTCCCTCCTCGGCAAAGCGTTCGACCTTGCGATTGATCTCCGCCACCATGCGCCTCGCTGTAGTCCTGTCCATCGCTCCCGCCAGACACATCTCAACCGTCTTGCGCCTGAGTGCGAGCCAGAGCCGCGCCTTTCGCCTCTCACTCTTCGGCAGTCGTCTCAGCCATTCCATTTCCGTCACCCCCTAGATGGGCAAGTCCTTCTCGTCCACGTGCCGCCCGCCGAATGGCACGACCGTAAAACGCGACATCTCTTTGCAAAATTCCAGGTTGACCGTGCCTAATGCACCATTACGAAATTTTTTGACCGCCAGCTCCACGAGATCGTCTTTGACCTGCTCGTTGTAATACGCCTCGCGGTACATCATGAGCACGAGGTCAGCGTCTTGCTCGATGCTGCCGCTGTCCCTGAGGTCGGAGAGCTGCGGCCGCTTGTCCTGGCGGCCCTCCACCGCCCGCGAGAGCTGCGCCAAGGCGATGACAGGAATATCAAACTCCATCGCCATAAGCTTGAGCTGGCGCGAGATGTAGCTCATCTCCTGCACGCGATTTCCCTCGTCGCCCTTACGACCGCCCGACATGAGGTGCATGTGGTCGATCACGATCATGTCGAGACCGTAGCGCCCCTGAATCTGCCGTGCCTTGCTGTAGACCTTGAGCGGCGTGTCCACGTCATCCGTCTGGAGATAGAGCGTCGCCTTGGAGAGGATGTCGCTCGCCTGAAAGACTCTCTCGTGCTCATCCTCCTTGAGGTCGCTCGGATGCGAGATGCGCCGCGAGTCGATGCCAGAGATGTTGGCGATCATGCGTGAGAGGAGCTGGCTCTTGCTCATCTCCAGGCTGAAATAAGCCACATGCTTTTGGTGCTTTAGAGCCGCCGCCAGCGCAAACGAGAGAGCGAGCGCAGACTTGCCCATCGACGGACGCGCGGCGAGGATCACGAGATCGCCCGGTTGCCATCCGTGCGTCATGATGTCGAGTGTCGACAGCCCCGACAGCACGCCTTGATCGCCCTTTTCCTGCTGCTGGAACATCCACTCGGAAAAGGCGAGCAGGTCGTCCGTCATCGTCGTAATCCCCTGCTCCTTGCCCATCGCAGCGTCGGCGACGCGCGACTGGATGCCCGCAATGTCGACTGGCTCGCCGAGGTTTTGCGCTGCCGCTGCCACCTCTTCGGCAATGCCGATGAGCGCCCGGCGCTGCGCATACTCCTTGAGCTTTTCGACATGCTGTGGCAGATACGCCGCCGTGAATGCCGAATTTCCCAACCCCGCCACGAACGGGATGCCGCCGATCTTCGCAAGATCGCCCTGCGCCTTTAATTCCTCGACCAAGCTCGTCAACTCGACGGGCTGGCGCTTTTCCGCCATGGCGAGCATCGTGCGATAGACGACGCGGTGCGTTTCGCGATAAAAGTCGCGAAGGCGGAGGACACCCGAAAGCTCGTAGATCTTGTCCGGCTTTGTGAGGATCGCGCCCAGCACTTCCGCCTCAACCTCAGGACTCGCGAGCTTCCCCAGATCCGCCAAAAATGCCATAGATGTCTCCTCCAGACCGCTCGTACAGCTCCTTGTTTTTCTGCGCCAGCTCCTCGGCGTACGCCTTTGGGTCGACGTGTGTAAAGTCCCTCAGTCGCGGCTCTTTTCTTGCCTCCGAGGCTCGCCCTGCGCCTTCGGCGCGTGAAGAGGGAGAAGACTCCGTCAGCAAAACCGTGCGCATCCAGCTGAACGGGTCGTAGATGCGCTCCAAACCTTGTGGCCTCTCTTTTGCTTGCGCAATGGCTGAGAGCACGCCCCGTCTGCCAAACTCGTCCAAGAGGCACGACAGCCGCTCCATGTCCTTGAGTCCCGCCAGCGGGCGGAACGCCCCCTCGAAGGCAGACTTCACCTCTGCGGGGATTTCTGGCAGAACCTCGCGCGCGCCCGCCTGCACACGCACGCCCGATTCTTCCTCATTCTCTGTCTTGTCTAGTCTTATCTTGTCTTGTCTATATTGGTCTGTCATATAGGCACCTGTTACACCAGTAGTTACACCAGTAGTTACACCAGTAGTTACACCAGTAGTTACAC
>ERZ773063.2153-NODE-2153-length-10880-cov-5.693303_pt1 | contig 10880 bp, 9 predicted proteins | sample MGYA00580625_ERZ773063 | MGnify/ENA primary metagenome ERZ773063 (study PRJEB29015, sample SAMEA2738022) | human oral metagenome | biome: human oral; feature: human-associated habitat; material: dental | place: China | collected 2042 ...
GGCGCCCCCGGTGACGCCCAGCAGGCAGGCGCCCAGCAGGGCGGCCGCCGAGACGGCGCGCACGGCCTCCTGGACGAGCGTCCCCGGCACGGCGCCCGACGAGTCCGGGGCGGGCTCGAGACGCGCGCCGACGAGCGCCAGCACGGGGAACAGCAGCCACAGCGGGACGCAGGCCTCGACCGCCGCGCCGCGCAGCCACAGCAGGTCTCCCCCGGTCAGGGCGATAGCGCCCATGGCCCCGACGTCCACAGAGATGGAGGCGGCGCGCCGGTGAAGACGCACGTAGATCGCGCACAGGACCAAGGCGCCGAGGAAGGCCAGGACCTGGCCGGCCGGCTCGGGCACCCCGGCGACCAGGGCCAGGCATCCCGAGGCACCGCCCGCGGGCGCCAGGAGCGCCCAGGCCTCGCCCACGGCCAAGGCCCGCTCCAGGGCGATGACCGCGCCCAGGAAGCCGACGATCATGACAGGGGCGTAAAGGGCCGCGAGCGAGGCGCCGCCCACCGGCACCCGCACGCCCAGCCGCAGCAGCGCGGCATCGAGACCGGCCAGGAGGCAGGCGCCGCCCAGGCCGAGGACGATGAGCCCGGGCCCCGGCCGGGGCGAACCGGGTCGGACCGGCGCCAGCGCGTGCGCGGCCCGGGTGGAGGCGGCCGGACCTGGGTCCTTCGACACACTCGCCTCACTTTTTTCCACATTGGTCACCGTAATAAAATAGCGGCAGGCCGGGCAATGACCTCGCGACGCGCTTCGGCTCACGTCACGGATCGCGCGCCCGGTGCGCCATCGAGTGGCAGCCGCACCCACGACTGACTGAAGGAGAACGCCATGAGTGAGACCCCCGACCTCATCCCGATCGAGGAGAAGAAGCACGCCCACGCCTGCGGGTGCCAGGACCACGCCTCCGACCGCCTGACCCTCGACGCCCGCGCGATCCCCCACCGTCTGCGCCACGCCGCCGTCATCGGCGCCGCCTCCTCGCTGGCCGTGGGCGAGGGCTTCGACCTGGTGGCCCCGCACGTGCCCACGCCGCTGCTCAACCAGATCGACCAGCTGCCCTTCACCTTCCGGCACACCCTCCTGGAGGCGGAGGACGGCTACGCCCGCGTCGAGATCCTGCGCGTCGCCTGAGCGGCGCCCTCGCAGCCGGCCGGCTCCGACCGCCGGCTGCGAGGAGGGCGCCCGTCCTGCACGGCCTCCTATCCTTCAGCTATGGCCCCTCCGCCCTACGACGGACACGTCGCCGGACCGGCTGTGCGCGCCCCCACAGCGCTGCCGATGCCGGCGATGCGCGTAGCGGCGCCCGCGGGGCGCGGCGGCGCCTGGGACCCCGCGGCCCTCGAGGAGGTGCCGACGACGTCGGGCGGCGCGGTCCCGGACCGGCTGACGGACCGCTACGGGCGCACCGTGCGGGACCTGCGCCTGTCGATCACCGACCGCTGCAACCTGCGCTGCACCTACTGCATGCCCGCCGCCGGGCTCGAGTGGCTGCCCGGGCCCAGCCTGCTGACGGCCGCCGAGATCGCGCGGCTGGCGCGGGTGGCGGTTGAGCGCCTCGGCGTGGAGCGGATCCGCCTGACCGGCGGGGAGCCGCTGCTGCGGCGGGACCTGGAGGAGATCGTGGCCGCGGTGGCGGGGCTGCGCACGCACCACGGCCGCAAGCCCGACATCGGCCTGACGACCAACGGACTGGGCCTGGACAGGCGCGCCGCGGGGCTGCGCGCCGCGGGACTGGACCGGGTCAACATCTCCATCGACACCCTGGACCGGGACGAGTACGCGCGCGTGACCCGCCGCGACCGGCTGGCCGGGGTCCTTCGCGGCGTCGCCGGGGCGCAGGCGGCCGGCCTGTCACCGATCAAGATCAATGCCGTGGCTATGCCCGGCGCCCTGGGCGAGCGTGCCCCCAGGCTGCTGGGCGAGTGCCTGCGGCGCGGCTGGAGGCTGCGCTTCATCGAGCACATGCCGCTGGGGCCGCGCGAGTCGTGGCGGGCCGAGGACGTGGTCGGCGCCGAGCAGGTGCTGGCGGTCCTGGGCGCTGCGGGCTTCGACCTGCGCGCCCGCGGGAGGCCGGACCGCCGTCCGGCGGCGGTGTGGGACGTCGCCGCCGGCGCGGACCGCGACGGGCCCTACCCGGCCGGGACGGTGGGGATCATCGCCTCGGTGACCGCGCCCTTCTGCTCCGACTGCGACCGGACGCGCCTGACTGCCGACGGGCGGGTCATGACCTGCCTGTTCTCGGCCCAGGAGACGGACCTGCGCGGGCCCATGCGCACCGGTGCGAGCGACGACGAGCTCATCCGGGTGTGGGCCGGGGCGACCTGGCGCAAGCCGCTCGCCCACGGCGCGGACGCCCCGGGGCGAGCGACCGGCGGATCTGACGGCTCCGACAGGCTCGGCGGCTTCGTGCGGCCGGCCCGCACCATGTCAGCCATCGGCGGCTGAGCGCCGAGATCGGTTCACTTCCGCGCCGAGATCGGTTCGCTTCCGCCCGCGGCCGTTCATGACGGCGCAGACCCGCCACGAAGCCGGCCGGCAGCTCGCGGCCGACCGTCGTGCTCAGGCGCTCGACGTCCTCCGGGGCCGCCGGCCCCCGCAGCGTGGCTGCGACCGTCGGCACGCACTCGGCCAGCACTCGTTCCGCAATGTCCCGCGGCGTCCACGTCCATGGCTCGGCTCTCGCACACGTGCGGCCGACCCGCATCCCGACGGGTCTCGCCCCGGGGAGCCGGGGGCGGGTACCATCCACGCGACCCGCACCGACCGGCCCGCCCCGCGTGCGGCCACGAGCACTCCTTCAGAGCCCGGACCCGAGAGGAGCCGATATGACCACCACCCCGCCCGACGGCGTTGCCGCCGGCGAGACGATCGCCGTCGAGCTGCGCTACTTCGCCGCCGCCGCCGAGGCCGCCGGGCGCACCGAGGAGCGCCTCGAGCTGCCCGCCGGCACGACCCTGGCCGCCCTGCGCGAGCGGCTCGCCGGCCGCGGCCTGGAGATGGCGCGGATCATCGGCGTCTCCAGCTACCTGGTCAACGCCCTCTCGACACCGGCGGACTCGCTGGCTCCCCTGGCCGACGGCGACCGCGTCGACGTCATGCCGCCCTTCGCCGGCGGGTGAGGACGTTCTGGCGGGCCGGAAGAATGACCCGACCTTACCCAGCCATCTGCGGAGCAGACCATGACGACGACTGGACGGGCGAGGAGATCTCGCAGGAGCTTGATCCTCGGGAGGCGGCTTTCGGCCGGCGGGGGCTATTACCTTTTTGAGGGCTTATGGGTCATGCCCATGTAGACGCCGCCCTCGCGCAGGGACCCTGCCGGGCCTGCCGTCACGCGCAGCCGGACCACTCGCGCGTACCGTCGGCGAACAGCTGCCGCTTCCACACCGGCAGGCGCTTCTTGACCTCCTCGACGATGTCGCGGACGGCCTTAAAGGCCGGCGCGCGATGGTCGGCGCTCACGGCGACACCGAGCGCCGTGTCCCCGATCCCCAGGTCCCCGGTGCGATGGACGACGGCGACCGCCCGCAGGCCCGGCCTCCCCGCGATCTCGCGGGCGATCTGCGCCATGACCTCGTCCGCGCTCGGGTGGGCGGAGTAGGCAATGGCGATCACATCCCGTCCGCGGTCGTGATCACGCACCATGCCGTCGAAGGTGACGACGGCGCCGGCCGCCCGGTCCTCGACGGCAGCAACCAGCTCGCTCACCGAGACCGGCTCGCGGACCACACCGGCGCGCGCGACCCGTGCGGTCACGCGCCCCCTCGATTCAGTGGTGCGAGTCATCTCAGTGGTGCGAGTCATCGCCGTCCTCCCAGGCGGTACGCGCTCAAGGCGCCGGCTGCTGCTGGAGAGGCTACACGCCGACGTGCGCGCCGGACGTATCGGCCCCGGCCGTGATGACTCCGTGTCCCGCCCTACCGGTAGCGCCGCGGACCTATGAAGCCATCAGGCGGCTGACTCGGGGCCGAGTGGCGTTACGCGGTGGAGAATTAAGGCCGCTCCCACGCACTTCTCACACCCGCCCACCTAGATCAGCCATCTAGAGGATCAATTCCGCGAGCTGCGGGCTGCTGTCAGGCGGGACTGCACATGGGAGGGAGGTCGCTGTTATGGTCGGGGCACGTTTTTAGGCGGATTTCCGGGGTTTCTTACGAGCGGTCAGGACTTGTTGTCGGGCTCCCATGTGCGTTGAGGGGGGTGTATGCACATGGGAGCGGAGTGACTGTGCTGATCGGAATCCGGATCTCGCATGATTCCGCGATTCTTCTCGATCCGGGTGGTGAGTGAGTGTGCAAGCCCGACGGACTGGCATCTGCGGGCTCCTCCTGGGGCGCAGAGCCGGCGCGGCGGAGCGCCGATGTGCAATGAGCGGAGGCGGCCCCGCTCACGTCCCACCGCCGGACCGTCCCACATCAGCGCATCCGAACGGGCATGATGAGCCTCGGAAGAACATCGCCGCCCCGCGGCCCGCACCCGCGCCGCACCGCCCGCCGCCGTCGGCCCCGAAGGGAGAACCATGCCCGAGACGCCCGAGATGCCTGACATGCTCAGTGTCGAGGCCTATGTCGCCGAGGTCCTCGCCGCGCTCGCGCCCCTGCCCGCCGCCGACACCCCCCTGGCCGCGGCACACGGACTGGTGCTCGCCCAGGACGTCACCGCCGCCCTGCCGGTGCCCCCGTGGACGAACTCGGCCATGGACGGCTACGCGGTGCGCGCCCGGGACACGGGATCCGCCGCGCCGCAGGCCCCCGTCGTCCTGCCGGTGACCGGAGACGTGCCCGCCGGCGCCGTCCCCGAGCCCCTGGTCCCCGGCACGGCCCAGCGGATCATGACCGGCGCAATGATGCCCGAGAACGCCGACGCCGTTGTCAGGGTCGAGGACACCGACCAGATGCCCGGCCCTCACCCGGCGCCCGCCGAGGTCCGGATCCGGGCCGCCGCGAGAGCGGGTCTCAACGTGCGTCGAGCGGGCGAGGACGTCGGCATCGGCGACCCCGTCCTGGCGGCGGGCACTCCGCTGTCCGCGGCGGCCGTGGCCTCTCTCGCCTCGGTCGGCCTGGGTGCGGTGCGCGCCGTCCCCAGGCCGCGGGTCGCCGTCGTGTCCACCGGGGCCGAGCTTATCGACCCCGGCCGGGCGCTGCCGGTCGGCGCCGTCCCCGACTCCAACTCCCTGCTGCTGGCGGGGCTGGTCGCCGAGCACGGCGCCGCCCTCGCCTCGGTCTCCCGCAGCGGCGATACCGCCGCGTCCCTGGCGGAGGCGCTCACCGAGGCGGCGCGTGGGGCCGACCTCATCGTCACCTCCGGCGGAGTGTCGGCGGGCGCCTTCGACCCCCTGGTCATGCTGGCGGAGGGCGACAGCGCCGCGGGCGGATCGGTGCGACTGCGCTTCGCCAAGGTCGCCATGCAGCCGGGCAAGCCGCAGGGCCACGGCACGGTGCGCATCGAGGACGGCGGGACGCACCGGGAGGTGCCCGTCATCACCCTGCCGGGCAATCCGGTGAGCGTGCTCGTGTCATTCACCACCGTGGTCGCCCCGGCCCTGGCGCGCCTGGCCGGACACGACGCCGCCTCCGGCCCGCCGGCCGGGACCGGAGACCGCCGCGCTCAGCCCGCCCGGCCCGCCCGGCCGTCCCGGAACGCGCCCCTGGTGCGGGCACGGGCCGCGGTCGCATGGCGTACGCCCGCGGGCAGGCGTCAGCACGTTCCCGTGCGGTTCGTCGATGCTCCGGCACGGGCGTCCGCGAGCGCCCCTGCGCCGGGAGCGGCCCCCGAGAGCGCAGTCCTGTGGGTGGAGCCGACCCATCGCCTGGGCTCGGGCTCGCACCTCGTGGCCTCGCTGCCCGCAGCCGAGGCGCTGGCCGTCGTGGACGAGGACGTCCCCGAGGTCGGTGTGGGCGACGAGGTCGGCCTCATCGCCCTGAGCGCCCCGGCGGCGCCGGGATCGGGCCGCCCGCCCCGCGTCCGCGGGCTGGAGCCGACGCTCACAGGCACGTGCGGATCGACCGCATGATCCCGCCCGCACCCGAAGGAATCACCCGGAGGAGCCGATGTCCGACCAGCCCGACCAGCCCCCCATCCGCCTGACCCATCTGGACGACGCCGGTGCCGCCCGCATGGTGGACGTCACGGCCAAGGCCCCCACTGTGCGCACCGCCAGCGCAACCGCCTTCGTGGCCTGCGCCCCGGGCGTCGTCGCCGCCCTGCGCGACGGGAGCGTCCCCAAGGGCGACGTGCTCGCCGTGGCGCGCGTGGCCGGCATCGCGGCGGCCAAGCGGGTCCCCGACCTGCTGCCCCTGGCGCACGTCATCGGCGTGCACGGCTGCGCAGTGGACCTGGCCGTCGAGGACGACGGCGTGCACATCCGCGCGACCGTGCGCACCGCCGACCGCACGGGCGTGGAGATGGAGGCGCTGACCGCGGCGACCGTCGCGGGCCTGGCGGTGGTGGACATGGTCAAGGGCGTGGACCGCGACGTGGCGCTGCGCGAGGCCAGGGTGACGGCGAAGTCGGGCGGCCGGTCGGGCGACTGGGTGCGCCCGGCCGACTGAAGGCGGCCGAACCGGCCGGGGCCCGCTCACCCCCTGTTGCCGCGGGGCCGAAAGCGCTAACCTCGTTCTGGTACGGGCGTGCCATTCCGGTCCCTGAGGATGGTCGGCGGCCGGGCAGGACCGAGGCGAAGGAGCAGGACGTGGACGAGGGCACCACGGCGCGCACGCAGCCGCACCAGGCCGGGCACTCCGTCGGGCCCGGAGAAGCCGGGGCTGGGGCGCCCGGTCCGGCCGCGCCCGACGCCGAGGTGCTGGTGCGCAAGAACCGCAGCCTGGCCCGCGCCCTGGCGTCGGCGCGCCGGGAGCTGGCGGCCGCCCAGGAGGAGATCGAGCGCCTGACCGCGCCCCCGCTCACCTTCGCCACGCACGTGGGCGTGGTCGACGCCCTGGCGCGCACCATCGACGTCGTCGTGTCCGGCAGGCGGATGCGGGTGACGGCCTCGGCCTCCCTGCCCCTGGGCGGTCTGGAGCCCGGCACGGCCCTGGTCCTGGACGAGCACCTCAACGCGGTGGCCACCGCCGGGCCCGACGACGTCGGCGAGCTCGTCACCGTCGAGCAGCGCCTGGACGAGCGCCACGTCCTGGTCGCCGTGCGCAGCGAGGACACCCGCGTCCTGCGCCTGTCCCCCGCCCTGGTCCCCGTGCGCCTGCGGCCCGGCGACGCCCTCATGGCCGACCTCAAGGACGGCGTCGTCCTGAGTCGTATCGCCCGCCGCGAGGTCGAGGACCTCCTCCTGGACGACTCCCCCGACACCTCCTGGGACATGATCGGCGGCCTGGACGCGACCATCGAGCGCATACGCGACGCCATCGAGCTGCCCATGGCCCACCCCGAGCTCTACGTCGAGCACCGCCTGCGCCCGCCGCGGGGCCTGCTGCTGTACGGCCCGCCCGGGGTCGGCAAGACCCTCATCGCCCGCGCCGTGGCCACCTCCCTGGCGCGCACCGCCGGCCGGCGCACCCACTTCCTCAACATCAAGGGCCCCCAGCTGCTGGACAAGTACGTCGGGGAGACCGAGCGGCGCATCCGCCTCATCTTCACCCGCGCCCGCGACAAGGCGGCCCACGGCATCCCGGTGGTCGTCTTCTTCGACGAGATGGAGTCCCTGTTCCGCACCCGCGGCACGGGGGTGTCCAGCGACGTCGAGACCACGGTGGTCCCCCAGCTCCTCGCCGAGATCGACGGCGTGGAGGAGATGCGCAACGTCATCGTCATCGGCGCCTCCAACCGCGAGGACATGATCGACCCGGCGATCCTGCGGCCCGGCCGCCTCGACGTGCGCATCCGCATCGACCGGCCCGACCGCGAGGCGAGCCGCCAGATCCTGAGCCGCTACCTGACCGAGGACCTGCCGATCCACCCCGACGAGCTCGCCGCCGCCGGGTCGGTGAGCGGGGCAGTGCGGGCCATGGGTGAGGCGCTGCTCGACGCCCTGTTCTCCCGCAGCCCGGACACCGCGGTCCTGGAGGTCCACCGGCGCTCGGGGGCGGTGGAGACCTGGCACCTGGCGGACCTGGTCTCCGGAGCCATGATCGCCTCGGTCGTCGAGCGCGCCAAGGCCGCCGCCGTCAAGGACGCCCTGGCGGGCCGCCGCGGGCTGACCACCGCCCACCTGCTGGGGGCCCTGCACGCCGAGGTGGCCGAGTCCGCCGAGCTGCCCGGCGCCTCGGACCCCGAGGAGTGGGCGCGCGTCGTCGGGCGCGGGCAGCGCACCGACCCGGTCGTCGCGCTCGCCCCGGCCCCCAGAAAGGAGACCAGATGATCACCGTGCGCAGGACCATGGGCGTGGAGACCGAGTACGCCCTCATCGACCGCGACGACCCGGGTGCCGACCCCGACCAGCTGGCCCGCGCCCTGTTGTTCACCTACGCGCGCGACGCGGCCGCAGGCGGCGCGCCATCCACCGATCACGTGCCGGCCGCCGCCGGCAGGAAGCTGCTGGCCGGCGCCGGCTGCCGCTTCGACTACTCCGGCGAGCTTCCCACCAGGGACGCGCGCGACGGCGCCGATCGCGACCTGGTCCCCGAGGCCCGCACGGACCGTGAGGCGGGGGCGGTGCTGACCGGCTCGCCCACGCGCTGGGTCAAACGGGTGACGCCCTTCGAGTCCCACTACTACCGGGGCTCGGCGAGCCACGCCGTCAACGGGGCGCGGCTCTACGTTGACCACACCCACCCCGAGTACGCCTCCCCCGAGGCCCTGGGCCCCCGCGAGGCGGTCCTGTACGACCGGGCCGGGGACCTGCTCATGCACCGCGCAGAGACCGCCCTGAGCCGGGAGCGCGGCTCGCGGGTCCAGGCGATCAAGAACAACACCGACGGCCACGGCGCCGCCTGGGGTGCCCACGAGTCCTACACGGTGCGCCGCGACGTGCCCTGGGACCTGCTCACCGCCGTCACGCTGCCCTTCCTGGTCACCCGGCAGGTCATCGGCGGCGCCGGGCGGGTCGGCATCGGCGCGCAGAGCCGGACGCCCGGGTTCCAGGTCTTCGCGCGCGCCGACTACATCGAGCAGGAGGTCTCGATCTACACCACCCGCGAGCGCCCCATCGTCAACACCCGCGACGAGCCGCACGCCGACGCGAGCCGCTGGCGGCGCCTGCACGTGATCACCGCCGACTCCTCGACCCTGGCGGTCACGGGCCTGCTGCGCACCGGGTCCATGGCGGCGCTGCTGTCACTGGTCGAGAACCACCCCGAGCGGGCGCGCGACCTGGCCGGGCGCGTCGCCCTCGCCGACCCGGTCGGCGCGCTGCACGCCTTCTCCCACGACCCCCGGCTGCGGGTGCGCTGCGAGCTGGCGGCCGGCGGCGCGGCCGGCGCCCTGGAGATCCAGCGCGCCTTCCTGGAGGAGGTCACCGCCGCCGCCCGGGAGGCCGGTGACGCGGCGGCCGGCGGCGCCGAGGCGCTCGACGAGGAGACCGCCGAGGTCCTGGCGCTGTGGGGCGAGGCCCTCGACGCCCTGGAGCGCTCCCCGCTGCGGGCCGCGCACCTGGTGGAGTGGTGCGCCAAGCTCGCGGTGCTGGAGCGCCTGCGCACCCGCTACGGCTGCGGCTGGGACGACGCCCGCATCCGGGCGGCCGACCTGCAGCTCGGCGTCGTCGACCCGGCGTCGTCGCTCACGGCCGCCCTGGAGCGGGCCGGCTCGGTGCGCCGGGTCGTGGACGACGCGGCGGTGAGCGCCGCCGTGGAGCGGGCGCCCGCCGACACGCGCGCCGGCGGACGGGCCGCGTTCCTGAGGGCCTTCCCCGACCGGGTGTGGGCGGCGAGCTGGACCTCGCTCGTGGTGGACATCGGCGCCACCGACCTGCTGCGGGTGACCCTGCCCGACCCGGCCCACCCGACCGCCGCGGAGGTGGAGCGCGCCCTCGAGCGCAGCGCTAGCAGCGCCGACGGCGATGAGGGCGCCCGCCTGGTCGCGGCCCTGGAGGCGCTGGGGATCGACATCCCCGACGAGCCGCGCACCTACGCCTGGGACGAGGGCTTCTACGCCGGCTCCGGCGAGGGCCCGTCCGCCCCGCAGGAGCCCCCCGCCCGGGTACCGGCGGGCGACGACGACGCCGGGCACGAGGCCCGGCGCACCGGCAGCACAGCCGGCAGCACAAGGAGGCAGTGACATGGCTGATCGCATTCACAAGGAGGTCTCGCACGAGGACGCGCCCGAGCCCGAGCCGGCCCCGGCGCCGGTGGCGCCCAGCACGGCGGCCCAGGGGCTGGACGAGGTCCTGGACGGGATCGACGACGTCCTGGAGGTCAACGCGCTGTCCTTCGTGCAGAGCTTCAGGCAGAAGGGCGGCCAGTGAGCCGTGTCCCCGCCGGGCGCCTGCACCGCGCCGTCGGGATCGAGACCGAGTACGGGGTCACCAGCGCGCGCCTGGGCCCCGGCGGCGAGGGTGCGCCGCTGAGCGTCGACGAGGCGGTGCGCGAGGTCTTCCGCGACGTCGCCTCCCCGCGCAGCGGCACGCACCGCTTCACCACCAGCGGGGCGCGCCTGTACGTCGACGTCGGCCAGCACCCGGAGTACGCGGGGCCGGAGTGCGTGTGGGTGAGCGACGTCGTGGCCCAGGACCTGGCCGGTGACGCGGTGCTGGCCTCCATGGCCCGCGCCGCCAACGCCCGCCTGGAGCCCCGCGGGGCGCGCATCCACCTGCTGAAGTCGAACACGGACGCGTGGGGCGCCACCTTCGGCTGCCACGAGAACTACCAGGTGGGGCGCGGCGCCCCCCTGGCCCTGGGCGGGCTGGTGGGGCTGCTGGCGGCCCGCCAGATCCTCGCCGGCGCCGGGGCGCTGCCCATCGACCGGGGCGGGCGGGCGGATGCGGACGGCGG
>ERZ773063.2154-NODE-2154-length-10878-cov-18.581355_pt1 | contig 10878 bp, 10 predicted proteins | sample MGYA00580625_ERZ773063 | MGnify/ENA primary metagenome ERZ773063 (study PRJEB29015, sample SAMEA2738022) | human oral metagenome | biome: human oral; feature: human-associated habitat; material: dental | place: China | collected 2042 ...
GACTATGCAACCGGAGTCCTTCAGCGTATTGGTATATTTCTGAACAATTCTCCGTGTTGTCCCAAGTCTTTCTCCCAAGGGTTTCTGTGAAATATCCGGTTCTTCTCTTAATATTTCTATAAGCCTAAGCACCATTGTACGTTCCGAAGCACTGTCATTATCAGTGCTTCGGTGCATCGGGCTGATCAATTAGCGCACTTTTAAGTGCCTTAAAACACAAGTGAATGCCATTTCCCAAAACCTCATAGCCATGCAAGTCCGTCCCAAGTGCGCGACACTCATCGCAAACCTTCTGAATTCCGCATCCCCATCTCTCTATGTAATCCATTCGGTAACATACATTCGCAATGTCAGGCAGTTCAATTTTGTCTCCGTCTTACCTGTGTATCAGCATTTTGAACCTGACGGCCAATTCTTGCGGATACAGCGGCACCATACTGCCATGTCCGCAATTCCTTATCTTTACTAATTTTGTACCGGGAAAATGCCTTTTTACGTATTGGATATCCCATGCGCGGTCTTTCTCTTCTTTATCCCCGTACCAATATTCCAGATGGCCGGAAATTTCCGGCACCGGGTCCGGCATCTTGTAATTATTGCAGGATTCAAAAGTACGCCAGATTGTCTTATAGCTCATAAAATGAAGCACCCCGGACAAGTACTCCAAGTCTTCTTTACTGTACTCATCTGTGGAGAACGCCTTTTCCAGAATCTTCAGCCCGCCCGCTTTAGCCACGGATACCATCATAAAATCTCTGACGGCGATAAGACGGGTGATGAGCCATGGCAGCTGATAAGGCGTGATAGCTCCATCTGCAATCGCATTCTTAACGTGGACCTTGTGATCCGCCAGCATCCTGAGTGCTACGCTGCCTCCCATAGAGCAGCCATACAGTATATCAACATCCTCTATTCCTTTTAATACAAGATAGTCCGATATCCGGGCGGAAATATCCTCAACGCTTGTAAAATCTTCATCCGGCGCTTCCCTGTCATAGCCGGGAAGCGCCGGAATGATCAGGTGAAAATCTTCGCAAAGAAACGGGCAGACGCGAGAAAAATAATCCCATGTGACTACAGAAGGATGAATCAACACTATGTTTCTATCATTTTGCTTGCCGTATTCATGAAACGTCATGTCATTCCCCTTTTCTCATCTTTTAGACCGTATTCCTCATGACATAGAAAAATTATCCTGATAAATTTAATTAAATAATTACAGCAAAGTACATATTCCGATGATTCCGAGAGAAAGCAGAAGAAATATGACGAGCCATTTCAAAAGCCAACCGAAAATTGTTTTCTGCGCGGGTAACCCGCTATTATGTTTCGTTTTACGATTCAGACAATAAACCTTATCAGCAAAATGCTTCCTGTCTGCGCAAGTGAGAAATCGGAACCATGACAAACGGCCGCCGCAGAAAGTGTTCAAAATATCCAGTATGTTATGAGTATATGGGTCAGTCAGAATGTAGGATTACAATTGCAGGATCACGCTGCATATGTTATACCGGGGACTTTACTTAATCTCCATTTATTAAACTGCGGTCGTTCTGTTTTATCAATACTTACTTCAGCCAGCGAATACATCTGGTCGGATAAAAAATCAATTCTATTACGGCTATTTTCTTCGTGAGATAACAGGCAATAACTGAAATCAACCAGGCAAGAAGAGTGACACCGACTATCATCAAGAAATAATCGGCAATCCCCGCTTTGACAAATACTGCCCTTATAACAGATACGGCGGGAGCATGCACCAGGTAAATGATTAGAGAATCACGGCCATACTTTCTAAAATAATTGTGCATACGATTCTCCCTGAAATTAGAATAGATATAGAAAAACACAGGAATGCTGGCCATTTTCGAAATAAATGTAACAAAAGTTAAGCCGTTTGTATCATACCAGTTTTCCCCACCGAATTGAATTTGTATGAGCCAGGATATTAACATAATCGTGAGTGCCGCAATAAAACTTTTGTTATAGGAAAAAGTTTTATGTTCCTTTATCAAGCGGCCGAAATTAAAAGTTACCGCCCATGTAAACATGAAATGCAAAAAAGTGGGAAATTCAATTAAGGAAGCCGCGACAAAGAGAATCAAACTGATACCGAATTGAACTTGCACATTAAACTTACACAGGTCCAAAAAGCCGCTCAGTATATAAATTAAGACCAAAGCATATATATACCACAAATAGCTGATTGGGTGAGCAAAGATACCTAATAAGTCAGACCACGGATGAACAGCATGTGTTGAACTTTCCGGAGAAAGATTTTGCATAAACACATACGCTGCTGAAAATATAATATAAGGAACAGCCAGGCTTACAATTCGTTTGAGCATATTTTTCCCATATTCATCCCGGTTCTTAACTTCTTTATAAACAAGACCTGATAACGCAAAAAATACAGGCATAATGAAAGTAGCCAATAAAAATATCGTCCATTCGCCTATTTGCTGCTCTCCCCGGGCGAACACATTAGCATCATGCACACTTTTAAAGGCATGATAGATAACTACAAAAAGGATAGTCCATCCTTTCGCCCAGTCAATCCAGTCTATGCGGCCTTGTTTATCTGTTAAAACTATACTTTTATTCATGAATATCCTCAACCTTTTATAGGAAATTTGCCGATTTTATCACATCTGATGTGTAGTTTACTTTACCATGTCTGCCCCCCTTAAAATCCTTCACCACGGAAGGCTGTATCAATTAACAACCGCACTATCGTCTTTTCCTGAGTCTTCCTTAATCAGTACGAGCCGTTTTTTTCCGTACTGAGAGTATTTCCTTCCAAGAAACCACAGGTAATTCTTAAACCAATTTTCAGCTTGTTAGGGCGAGCCCTAAGACCCCAAATATATCTAAAGGAAGAATGTGACCTATGGTAAATAAAATGCGAAATGAAAGATTGGAAATTAAACTAACGAAGAAATAAGTGGCTTTTTGAAGAGAAAGGAAAACTTGCAGAACACAGAAATATAAACCTTTTTAGCCGCAAATGTGTTTTGGAAAAGGAAATTTATCAGGTAGATTTAGAGCCGTTTAGAAATTTGCAGGGTTTACTTTTCAATGCTACAAATAACATCAACCAGATTGCAAAGCGGGTAAATTCGATTGGTGTTATCTATAAAGAGGATATCAGTGATATAAAAAAAGAGATTGAACATTTTTCAAAAGAGCTATAGCAAATTCATTCACTACTGCTTAACAGGACTTCAGGAGGTTATTAGTTCTTATGGCTATTACAAAAATACATCCGATAAAACCAACCCTTAATCTTGCCACTGACTATATTGTTAATGGAGAAAAAACAGATAAACAGCTTTTAGTCAGTACGTATAAGTCCCACGAGTCTACGGCTCACACTCAGTTTTTAAGGACACGAGAAAATGCAGGAACAAAAGGAATGTTCTTACAAGACATCTTATTCAAACCTTTCTACCGTGAGAAGCAAGTCCTAAAATGGCACACCAAATCGGTCTTGAATTATGTAAAAAAATACTGGGAGATGAGTATGAGTTTGTTTTATCTACGCGTATAGATAAAGAATATATTTATAATCATATCATATTTAATAATGTAAATATAATTACCGACAAATACTATCAGTCAAATAAGAAAAATTACCATAAAATCCGTTATCAGAGCGATAAGCTTTGTAAGGAAAATAATCTTTCTGTGATTGATGAATTTTACGAAATTTATAGAAAAGCACAAGACCAACAGTAAGTCTTGGTATGAAAACGAACAGGCAAAGAAAGGCACTTCTTGGAAAAGCAGGCTTCAATTTGACATTGATCGTCTTATAAAACAGTCAAAAGTTTGGGATGAATTTCTAAAGAAAATGGCTGAATTTGGCTATGAAATTAAGTACGGTAAACATATTGCTTTTAAGCCGAAAGATAAGCCGAGATTTACCAGAGCCAAAACAATCGGAGAAGATTATACTGAAGAAAGATTAAAAGAACGCCTTGCAGAAAAGGCATCTATTAAAGCTTCTACCCTCAAAAACGTATCGGCAATGTTATTGATATGAACACCAATACAAAGGTAAAGGAAAGCAAAGGCTACGAATATTGGGCAACCAAACACAGCCTTAATACAATGGCTGAGTCTGTTATCTTCCTTAGAGAACAAGGCATTAAATTCATTAGGCAGCTTGATGAGTACATTCAAAAAGCAGCCGATGGAAGACAAAATCTACAAGATAAATCAAGGTTATTGATAAGGAAATGCAGGAACTTTCTGCCACTCTGGAGCAAGTTCATACCGTCAAAAAATACAGGCAATACTACAAGGAGTATAAAGCAAATCCATCTGATAAAGCATTTTTCGAGGAGTATAAATTTCAGATTATCCTCTATGAAACTGCTCTTTCAGAACTTAAAAAATCCAATTCCAAACTCCCAAATTCAAAGGATATTTTAGCTGAGCTTGATAAATTGCAAGAAAAAAGAATACCCTCATGCAAGAGTATTCTTCCTCAAAATCCACTATGGATGAGCTTTATAAAATACGAAAAAACTACGGAATTTATATGGGTAAGGAGATGGAGCGGTACTCCTTCTCCTCACAATCTTATCGTAACTTTTCTAGCCTATCCATGAAATATGATGGATAATTTACCAACACTTCCCGTAATTTTTCTCTATTATTTATTATTGCAGATTTTGTTTTCTTTTTTGTGCAACAATCATAAGTTCTTATTTCATTAGCAATTTTTTGTGAAATAATTCTATCTGCAAATCCAAGTTCATATACACATACTGACTCTTTATTCGGTAAGCCATATCTTATTCTATAAATTATATCACTCAAATTTTCCTGTATATTTTCGCTACAATCTTTGGTATTTAGTACCTCAATTATAGCCTGTATTATCGTTAATGAAGCATATCCAAAGTCTGAATCGCATAAAGTTATTATATCTTCCAACGATACATCCCTACTCTTTTTACCCCATTTAACTAGCAAATTAACTGACTTTGAATAATTCCAGATTTGAATATAGCTTTCACCATTAATCCACATTTTTAATAGTTCATACACATAACTACTGTCAATAAATTTAGGGATAATCCTGCAAACTTCTAACTCTTTCAATTGGTTAGCAATAATATTAATTAGTGTATCAAAATCTGAATTTGCTATTTCATACAAATTATCATCTATAAATTTAGATAGCTCTTTCATCTTTAATATACCCAACATGCTTTTTCTATAAAGCAACCTATCACCAACTTCAAGGCTAGCAATATTGCTTTTAATGAGATTATAAATATTTTTCAGTTCTTCCTTTTCTTCTTCATTCGCCAAATAATATCCATATGTAGATTGAATAATATCAAAACTCTCATCTTCAACATCTACAAACCCAAGTATGAAATTTTCTAATGATACTAGAATATGTTCTATTTCACTCATTTTAGAGAAAATTTCTTCACCATATTCTTTTCCTTGCTCTTTACATGCAAGAATCTCTTTTTTATATTCATCATATTCAGTTATATTAGAATATCTAGCATTAATGTATTCTTTCAGAAAGTCAAAACGAAGTGACATATTTTCACCTAAATCAACTTCTCTGACTAATTTCAAAAGATTACTAGAACATTCCTCAGAATTATCAACATCGAGCAGTCGCTTGTAGTTGTTCAACTTATAAGCTTCTTTACTTTTTTTATAGACATCTTCTGTTAAAATAATTGTTCCTTCTGTCTCTTTTCCTGCTCGTGCTGTTCTTCCAATCAAATTATGAAAATCTCTAACCTTAATTACCTGCTTTGATTGATAAACACTAGATACTATTAAATATTTAATAGGCAAATTTACGCCCTGTGCTAATGTAGAAGTACATACTACACAACGGATTAATGATTTTTTCAATGCATATTCTTCAGAGATTCTTACTCCGTTAGGCACACCTGAATGATGCCCTACAATACCATTTAAAGCTGCTACGTACAAATTATTTTCACCCAGGTGTTCTCCTATTAGATTTGCAATTTTTGAACGCTCAGCCTCATCTGACAAACTATTAAAATCATCAATTGAAACTCCTCTTCCTTTTAATTCAATAAACCTTAATAATATCTTATTTACAATATCTTTTTTCGAGCAAAAAATTGCAATGCTTCCATTCTTAATTAATTTAATCGCATAGTAAATACCTACATCTTGCTTGTTACTTTTGAAGTCAGGGAAATATCTCTGTTTTGTCTCCCTTCCTATCTTTTTTAGTTCTTTTATTTGAACTACCCTGGGAACATAAAATTCTTCTTCTAAATTTTTACTTGGTTCCACAAAATGGAGATTACTGTAAGTATTATTAACATTTGTTGATATAAATGAATTAAATGCTACCGTCTTTTCTGATGTCTTAATGGTATTATTGGTTATCACAATACCTTCTTTGTTAATCCATGCGTTTAATTGTTCAGCATTCGAAATTACTGCTGAAACTAATATTTTCTGCGCATCTAGTTTAAGATAACTATTAATTGTTGTCAATAAAAGTTCATAACCTGTCCCTCTTGATTCATCATCAAACAGATGAGCCTCATCAAAAACAATCATATTAATACTTTCAATTATTTCTGTATTATGCTTCAAAATGTATGCCAACTTTTCTGGAGTCATAACAAATATTTTTTTAGTAACTGACTCTAATGTAGCTAACTCCATTTCACTTGGCTCGGGAATATCAGAAAACTCAGTTATAGCTATATTTTCATCAAACTCAAAAAACTTCTCCATATCAAACATTATTTCTTTACATAATGCCCTAAATGGAGCTACAACAATTACAATGGATGTTCTTTTAGATAAAAATGCAGATTGTATTGCAAGAGAAACCGATGTGGTTTTTCCTGAGCTTGTTGGCATTTGAATAACGCCTGATCTCCCTTTGAAAATCCCTTTTTCCCCCAACAAAATCTGAGATGACCACATTTCTTTCATCAGCGTATTATTCTTAAATGTTGAAATCCAATCATTCTTATCAATACCAGAATACAGTGGCATTAGATTAATACAAGAATTATAAATTTTCTTTTTTAATATTGCTAAAATAATATCTGTAAATAATATTTCTCTGTCGTTTCCAAGTTTGTAAACATAACTTCTAAAGTCATCAAAATTAGTGTTATTAGTTTTTTTGCAATCAAAAAATACATTATAGTACTCAACTAATTGTGTAATATAACTTCTATATTTTTCATCTATACTGTCAATTTCAAATTCATGATTATTATCTAACAACCACATTATTACATTTTCTAATCCAGAAACAGAAAACTCGAAATCACATAAATCCGGCATAATACTCATCATTACTTTTGAACTTCCATTCATATTGCAAAAATAATAAGTAACTGCTCCCATTAAAATATAATATGGGTTCATCTCTATACTCATTTTGGATTGGAAATATGAATCAAAAAATCTTGATACAAAATATAATTCTTCTTCCTTGTTCTTTGGAAGAATTATAGGTGCTTCTTTCATGTTCCATATTTCATTCGCGATGTCTCCAACTACTCCAATACTAAGTAATATGAGATCATTGGCTTGATTTTCAACTTCAATATGAAGATTCTCCGGCACTCCATATTCATACATTTTTGCTTTTGCTCGAACTTTTTTCAAATAGTACTTTGAAGCACTTTCTATCAACATAAACAAGCCCTCCTATACAAATCTCTTAAGAAAAGCTTTAATTCTTTAGAATAAATTATTAATACATTTGTAGATTTTATATTTTCATGCTGACTATTAACCACATCCAAAACTACTTGATCTGAATACAATTCATTATCCAATACAGCAACTGCAAAAAAGTCTAAAGAAAATGGATTATCCGTTTTATTCTGAAATCTTTCTACTATTTTAGCCTCTTCAATTCTTGAACGGTTAAGTAATCTTCTTTTTTCAGCATTTAGGGATTCCCCGATTCTCACCCTATCTTTAACAGAGTGTTCTATTGCATCTTTAACAGTTGTTTTACACAAACTATTTTTATTTCCAGATATACTTGAGCGGGTTTTTACTTCAGCAACTATTAAGTGATCCGTTTTGCTTGGATTATCAATATGTTTAACTTGATACCCTATCACATCACTTCCAGGAACCGGCATATTCGGATTGACTTTTTCAAAATACCTAGTTCTAGTAACATAGTGTTTTAGCACAAAATTTATATAGTCATATACCAATATCTCGCCGAATTCTCCTGACATAGTCGAAGCACCTAGTTTATTTTGATGATTTGGAAATATATTCTTCTCCAAAAACTCTTTTTGCGTTAATCCCGTTCCTTTAACTAGAGATTCTAATAGAATTTCTTCCACATAATTATCCCTTAATCCGGATGCCCAGTTATTTAGACTATTGTCATCTAATAAGTCATTATTAAGTCTAAATACCTGAATTTCATTTCCATTTCCAGAAGATATAGATTTATCAAATTCAAAATATTTACTATTATCAAAAAACAAATTCATACTCCCCTTACTGTAAATTTTCTATTATTACAGAAATTAATGCCAAACATCTTTTATAGAAATACTTATAATGCAATTCCTTGCTAATATCTATTTTATTAATTTCATGATGTCTTATTCGATATGAGTTTCCTATATCGGTCAATGCTTTAAATTCATTATCAAACATTTTTTTGATATGTTCATTCCCACAACTTATATCATTAATGATTTTTTCTGCTGAATTTTTCTTATCCAAAGTAGGATAATAAGTCTTAATTCTTTCAAAAGCATCCCAGATTTTTTCAACAGCATAGGAATAGTTACCTTTATTATATAAATCTTCAGCTGTCCTTATTAATTCTTCAAGACCAGCTTCATTAATATTTGTTGAATCATCAAGTCCTATTGCTTTATTAGCTGTAGAATGTACTTCTCCATTCCTAAACTCTACATTGATATTATTTAATTTAAAGATGGCATTTATCTCATTTTCAAATTGTGAAGAGTTTGTAGTGTGCCTATTAAAACTTTCAATAACATCAAACACAATGAATGGTGAAGTACCTTTTTTAAAATCACCAAATTCTTTTATTTCCACCAGTTCACTTTTCACATAATGTTTTGGAATATAAAATTTAGTAACATCCTCTAAAACTAAGTCATTTATTGATTTGTAATAATTAAAATTAGTTTCAGATGTAAACATAAATGTTTCATTATATTCATCCATCACTTTAAAAAGTTGATGTCTCAATACATTTGAAAGTTTTATGTTTATTTTTCCACTCCTTATTAAAGAATTATTTCTCTTAGAAAAAGGAATATACATGTCTGGCTTTCTAAGATATATTCTCCAATTAAAAACATCTCTTCCAGACAATTTACTTGTAGCGACTATCTCATACCCATCTTCATTTAGCAAAGTATTTATTTTTTCTAAATATCTTCCCCAAACTCCATTTTCATCTCTCACTTCCGGATGAAATACTTCGCAAAGAAAATTAAGTAAAATATTATCTTCACCATCAAACAGTTGAAATCTTTCGTCCTCAAATATCCAATCGTCTGGATAATCCCCATTATGTGTATGCATTATAATTTCTTCTTCTGCATTATCAACTCTTGAATCTCTACTTTCCCAATCTGCTAAGTTATACAATCTTTTCAAAAATTCAACAATATCAAATCGACCATAATAAGGGTAAAATATATTTTTTGTTATTAACCAATTATCTTCTGTTATCCCTTTTTTGAATAAGTCAAAAATATCTCGTCTTGTAACACCTGTAATTTTATTCAAAGCTTAATCCCCTCATATTAAATTCTCACACATTCAACTATTTCCTCAATATCACAATCCAAAGCATTGCAAATTCTAAGCAAAACATCCGTAGTTATATTCTGTCCATTTTTCATTTTATAGAATGTACTTTTACTTACTTTTGCTTTTTCCATCAATTCATTATTTGTCATATCTAAATCAATCAGTTTTTTGGACAATCTTTTATAACTGAAAACCCTCATTCTATTCCTCCGTTTAAGAAAACTTTATTTGTTATATTATACCATAAAATATACTTTTTTCATAAATATATTCTCTTTAATCGAACTCGCAAAATAAATCATAACCACCCGTAAAACGGGTGGTTTGCTCTGACCCTATAAGGGTCTTTCTCTAGTGGACACCCTCTAAAGAGGGTATCGAAATAGTCCGGCAACCACTCTATTATTACAGGCAGCCCCCTACTCGGAGGGCTCTTTCTATGCCTACTTTACCGGCTTACCCGTAAACGGGTCTGTATATTCCTTAAAATGTAAGCTGTCTTGCGCTATGTCTTCTTGCAATTGATTGCGTATATACTCTTTTATCGCTCCTTCATATCTTCCAACTGTATCTACATAATAGCCTCTACACCAGAAGTGCCGATTCCCATACTTATATTTTAAGTTAGCATGTTTATCAAATATCATCAGACTACTCTTACTCTTCAAATACCCCATAAAACTCGATACACTCCTATGAGGGGGGATGGTTACCACCATATGAATATGATCCGGGCAGCATTCCGCTTCTAGTATATCTACATGCTTTCTTGTGCATAAGTCACGTAAAATTTTCCCTATATCACTTCTTAATTTTCTATATATAATCTGTCTGCGATACTTGGGGGCAAACACGATGTGATATTTACATCTCCATTTGCTATGTGATAAGCTTTGTACGTCATTCATTGACACCGAACCTCCTTAACATACAATGATGTGGTTGCCAGACCGCTATCATTGTACCACCAGGAGGTTCTTTCCTTTTCTATAAGATTCCTTTTATCTGGGGCTGTAACAAAATGAGTTTTTAAACCCATTTTGTTACAGCCCTCTTTCTTTC
>ERZ773063.2158-NODE-2158-length-10867-cov-35.870237_pt1 | contig 10867 bp, 8 predicted proteins | sample MGYA00580625_ERZ773063 | MGnify/ENA primary metagenome ERZ773063 (study PRJEB29015, sample SAMEA2738022) | human oral metagenome | biome: human oral; feature: human-associated habitat; material: dental | place: China | collected 2042 ...
CGGGGGTTATGACGGCTGCGGCGGTGGTCTACGCGCTCGCGGCGATCTATCTGCCGATGCTGACAATGCTGATGGGGATGTTCTGGCCGGTCTTTATCGCGCTCGTTACGGTGCGCGAGGGGCTGCGCTGGGGCGTGCTTGCGGCTGCTGCCTCCCTCCTGCTCACGATGCTGTTTGCAACGCCGGTGACGGGGGCGTTCTTCGTGCTCTCGTTTGCACCGACCGGGATTGTTCTCGGCGCACTCTTTCGACGGCGGGAAAAGACGGTGCGTGCCCTCGTGGGCGGCGCACTCGCCTCACTCGCCGGCAAGATTGCGGCGGCGGGGATGATGCTGCTGCTCTTCGGGCTGAATCCGTTTGTGATGGATGTCTCAACGGCGAACGTGACACTGGATGAGACGCTGGCGATGTACCGCTCCCTCGGTATGGATGAGGCACAGCTGGAGGAGACGCGCGTCGCGTCGACGCAGGTGCTCGAGCTGTTCGTGCTCATGCTGCCCGCGCTGTTTCTCGGTAGTTCCGTGGTCGAGGTGACGGCGTGCTTTGCCCTCCTGCGCAAGGTGCTCACGCGTCTGGGGCTTCCGGCCTCGCCGCTGCCCGCGTTTACGGAGTGGCGTTTGCCGGTCTTTTTCCCGTATCTTTTCGCATTCTCTCTGATTGCAATCTACTGGGGAACGACGCGCGAGATCACCCTGCTCTATCAGGCGGGGCTGAACGGCTATCTGATCGCATTCGTCGCGGGACTGGTGCAGGGGATTTCCCTCGTGCAGTTCCTGATGCAGCGGTTCGGGGTATCCTCGTTTGTGCGTATTCTGATCTATGTGTTCATTGTGCTCAATGGCTTTCTGACGCAGATCATTTCGTGGACAGGGCTGTTTGACATGGCGTTTGACTATCGAAAGAAGTTCAATGGAAAGAGATAAGGGGTTCAATGTATATACGATAGTAATACAAAAACAATAAAGAAGGTGATTCTATGCCGCGGAATCTTTCCGCGTGGATTGATCTGACGATCCATCTGATCGTCATGCTCGCACTTGCGCTGATGACGTATTGCTACAATTCGTATGTGGGAGCCGCCGCTCTGCTGCTGTGGGCGCTGCTCGCCGCGTTTACGTGGGAACGATGTCGTGACAGAGAACGTCGATTTGAACGCTACTGTATGGGAATTATCCGCAATGTCAATCATGTGATGAATTATGCGGTCGATCAGCTCCCGCAGGCGATTCTCGTTGTGGCGAAGGACGGGCATCTCGAGTGGTGCAACCGTCAGCTTGAGGCGTATCTGGGCGGTGTGAAGCCGGAGCAGGGAACGCGCATGGCGGACGTTTGGCCGGACTTCAAGGTGGACGAGATCTGGGGGACGGAGGGCGGCTACCGCTTTACCCATGAGGGGCGTACCTATCATGTCTACCATCGTATTGTACCGACGCAGATGGACGAGCTGATGGCGTTTTACGTCGAGGATGAGACGGAGCTTTCCGATCTGCAGAAGCGTTTCCATGAGAGCCGCACCGCGCTCCTCTACATCCAGCTTGACAATTATGACGAGATCATGCAGGGCCAGACGGAGGCGGAGAAGTCCATGCTGCTGCTCGCGGTGCGCGAGCGTCTGGATGCGTGGATCAATGGACTTGGCGGCTTTATGCGGGGGGTCTCGGACGGGGTGTTCCTGGCACTGCTCGACCGCGCCGCCCTCGATCATGTGATCGCGGAGAAGTTTGACATCCTCGATCAGGTACGTAAGATCGTGAATACGAAGGGGATGCCCGTGACGCTCTCCATCGGACTCTCACTCGCTTCAGAACAAACGTTCAAGGAACTCGGTGAGGAGGCTGAGGCAAAGCTCGATCTCGCGCTCGGACGCGGCGGCGATCAGGTGGCACTCGACATCAGCGGCAAGACGCAGTTCTTCGGCGGCAAGGCGAAGGCGGTGGAGAAGCACACACGCGTCAAGGCACGTGTCGTGGCACACGCCCTGCGCGACATTATGGCGAATGCGGACGAGGTCTATGTCATGGGACATCAGAATGAGGACTATGACTGCTTCGGCGCGTCCATGGGCGTTGCGTGCATGGCGCGTGCGCTCGGCAAGCCCGTGCACATCGTGCTCAGCGATACGAACGAGGGCATTGACCGCGTGCTTGACATGGTGCGGAAGGACGAGTCATATGACGAGATCTTTGTCCATGCCGGCGATATCGCCGGGGTTGCCTCTGCAACGGCACTGCTCGTTGTGGTGGATGCACACGTTCCGCACATTCTCGCGGACAAGTCGCTGCTCGACCGCATTCCGAAGGTGGTTGTGATCGATCATCACCGCCGCAGTGAGAATTTCGTCAAAAATCCGCTCTTGGTCTATCTTGAGACCGCATCCAGCTCGGCGAGCGAGCTGGTGACGGAGCTTCTCATGTATTTCGGCGATACCGCGCGTCTGACGCGTCTGGATGCGACGGCGCTGTATTCCGGCATTGTGGTGGATACGAAGAATTTCAACGTCGGTGCGGGTGTCCGCACGTTTGACGCGGCGGCGTATCTCCGGCGTGCGGGCGCAGATCCCGTGCTTGTGCGGTCGCTCTTTCAGAGCGACTACGAGACGACGGTGGCACTGGCACGCGCCAAGGCGAATGCGGAGTTCTTCGCGGGCGGTCTTATCATCGGGAGCATTCCGGAGCGTCTGGCGAACGGGCAGATCATCGCCGCACAGGCGGCGGACGGGATGCTCCGCGTGGACGGGGTACGGATGAGCATCTACGTGTTCCAGATGCCGGGCGATATGGTCGGCATCAGTGCACGCTCGACGGGCGAGCTGAATGTACAGGTGATTATGGAGGCATTCGGCGGCGGCGGTCACGCAAATGTCGCGGGTGCACAGGTCAGGGGCGTACCTCTCTCGGTGGTGCGCGGAAATGTTGTTGAACAGGCAAGAAAATACATAGAGGAGAGTGACATACATGAAGGTCATATTGCAGGCGGACGTTAAAAACATTGGGAAAAAGGGCGAGATTGTGGAGGTTGCGGACGGGTACGGGCGCAACTTCCTCCTGCCGCGAAAGCTCGCACTGCCCGCAAACAGCGCGAATGTCAATGTGGCAAAGGCACAGGCGGGCGCAAAGGCACGCAAGGATGCGATGGCGGTTGACGAGGCAAAGCTGATGGCGGCGCAGCTCGAAAAGGTCGAGGTGGAGATCCCCGTGCGCATCGGCGAGAACGGGCGGCTGTTCGGCGCGGTGACGGGCAAGGATGTCGCGGAGGCACTGAAGAAGAAAAACATCGACATCGACCGCCGCAAGATCACGATTCGTGGCGAGGTCGTGGGCGAGGGCCTGTATGAGGCAATCGTCAAGGTGCATCCGAACATCTCTACGACGATCAAGATTCATGTGAAGAAAGAGTAGGGGCGGCATTTTTTGTACAGGCTGTGGAGTATCCCCTTCGCAGAACCTCGTTATGCAATCGGTCGGGTGCTTATCTGCCTAAATACCTGCGGATTCCAAACGCGCTTCGCTTGAACGGTTAAAATCCGCAGGGGGCAGAACGCCCCCTTGTTTCCGCTTGCTCCACTAGGTTTGCTACAGGGGATCCTCACAGCCTGTCACGTCAAAACGGTCAACTTTTCCTGTATTGATACAGGGATTTCAACGAGTTGGGCGCACGGCACAACAATTTCATCCAACAGGCTGATGAAGGTTTCTTCATCAGCTTTTCTCTCAAAAGGAAACATTTTATGTCATTTTTTAAGGATTTGTTCGGCAGCGAAGGACAAACGAAAAAGCCACCTGAGCTCTCCTCGGAGGCGCGGATCGATGCGGAGATCGCCGCCCTCTTTCGGATGCTCGCGGATACGATGGGGACGGAACGTCTCGTGATCCAGGCGGGTAAGATGAATGCAATGACGCTCATGCGCTCGGAGAGCCGACGTGAGCGCGTACTCGCCCTCATGCGCATCCTCGAGGAGGATCCGCTGCTCACACCGCCGCCCTCGGAGGCGGAGATCCCCGAGATCCTGAACCGTATGACGGAGCAGATGGCGGGAATGCTTGCCCGCCGTGACCTCGAGGATCGGATCGAACGCAAGGTAACGGAAAAGCTCGAAAAGGATCACGAGGAATATGTGGACGACATCCGCCGACAGGTGATCTCGGAGGAGAGCCCCGGCACGGAGTCGCCACACGACAAGAAGAAACGCGAGGATCTGGAGGCGCTGGAGCGTATTCATCTCACGCAGTCGGTCATGGAGCTGCTGCGTCCGCAGAGCTTTGATGAGATCGTTGGACAGGAGCGCGCCGTGCGCTCGCTCATGGCAAAGCTCTCCTCGCCCTATCCGCAGCATCTCATCCTCTATGGTCCGCCGGGCGTGGGCAAGACGACGGCGGCACGCCTTGTCCTTGAGGCAGCGAAGAAGCGTGCGATATCGCCCTTTGCGGAGTGTGCGCCGTTCGTGGAGACGGACGGTACGACGCTGCGCTGGGATCCGCGTGACATGACGAATCCGCTGCTTGGCTCGGTGCATGATCCCATCTATCAGGGCGCACAGAAGAGTCTCGCGGACAGCGGCGTACCCGAGCCGAAACCCGGGCTGGTGACGGATGCGCACGGCGGCATTCTCTTCATCGACGAGATCGGTGAGATGGACGAGATGCTGCAAAACAAGCTGCTCAAAGTCCTGGAGGACAAGCGTGCCTATTTCGAGTCTGCGTACTACGACCCCGACGACAAGCGCGTGCCGCCCTACATCCGCAAGCTCTTTGAGGAGGGCGCACCGGCGGACTTCGTCCTTATCGGTGCGACGACACGCGATGCGGACCACATCAACCCTGCGCTACGGTCGCGCTGCGCGGAGATCTACTTTGAGCCGCTGACCCCCGCACATATCCTGACGATCGTGGAGAATGCAGCACGCCGTCTCAATGTCCGCCTTGCGGACGGTGCGGCGCAGCTCATCAGTGAGTACACCATCGAAGGCCGCAAGGCGATCAACATTCTCGCGGATGCCTATAGTCTCGCGCTGAACCGTCTGTCGGATGCAGAGATCGAGCGCATTGTTTCACGTGAAACATCAGACGAGGAGAAAAAAGATACTGTGCCGGAGGCTGCTTCATGTGAAGCAGTGGAGGAAAATGCGAAAGAAAATGTTTCACGTGAAACAGTGGGAGATGCGCCCGCAGTCACGGGTCAGTCAAATCCCGTTGTTTCACGTGAAACATCATTGCAGATTCGCGTCACAAAGGACGATATCTACGAGGTCGCACAGGTCAGCCGCCTCTACCAGTTCGGCCGAAAAAAGGCATCCGATATCCCCGCCGTCGGCAGGGTGTTCGGACTGGGGGTCTCCGGCTTCCTCGGCTCTCTCATCGAGATCGAGGCAGTGGCGTTCCCTGCCGTAGAGAAGGGGAAGGGATCGGTGCGCTTCAACGAGACGGCGGGCAGTATGGCGAAGGACTCCGTGTTCAACGCAGCGTCGGTCATGCGTCAGCTCACGGGGCGCGATATCCACGACTACGACATCCACGTTAACGTGATCGGCGGCGGCAACATCGACGGCCCGAGTGCGGGCACTGCCATCCTCGCGGCAATTGTCAGTGCGGTGACAGGGGCGGCGATCCGTCAGGATGTGGCTGTGACGGGCGAGATCTCCCTCCAAGGAGAGATGAAGCCCGTCGGCGGCGTGTTCGAGAAGGCATATGGCGCACGTCAGGCAGGGATCTCCACGCTCATCATCCCGTGGGAGAACAAGAAGGACATCCCCGAGGAGCATCTAGGACTCACCATTCACCGCCTGAAGAAGGCGGAGGAGGCATTTGCGGTTCTCTTTGCGGATGATACGTGGAAGAAGAAACCTGAAGAAGTGTGATATGAGGTAGGGAACTGCTGCGGGGAGGATAGCATCCTGCGCGTAGATACAGAATGATAAATCATCAAGAAGAAGCTCTCTACTGAGGTCAGTGGAAACACGAAAGAATTTTATCTCGAAAGGAGACTCCAATGACGGAAGGACGCATCCCACCGCAGAGCATTGAGGCGGAGCTGTCCGTGCTTGGTGCGATGATGCTGAAGCCTGCGGCAGTTACGCAGGCGATCGAGCTGCTGCGTGCGGACGAATTTTATCGACAGGCACATCGCGCCGTATTTGAGGCCATGGAGGAGTTGGTCCGGAACGGTGAGCCGGTCGATATCGTGACGGTGACGGAGCTGCTGAAAAAGAAGAACCTCATCGACCAGGTCGGCGGCATCTCCTTCCTTGCAAACTTGACGAACAGCGTACCGAGCACGGCGAACCTCGCCCACTACGCCAAGATCGTCAAGGAAAAGGCAATCCTGCGTGCACTCATTGATGCGAGCACGGAGATTGCAGGTGCGGCATATGAGGCGAGCGAGGAGATCGCCGAGCAGCTGGACGATGCGGAGCGCAAGATCCTCGCCATTGCGGGCGGGCAGACGACAGGCACCTTCGTCCCGATCAAGGATGTCGTCTTTGATGCCGTGGATCGTGTGAGCGAGCTCGCCAAGGCAAAGGGCGGCATCACGGGGCTTTCGACGGGACTGACCACACTGGACTCCGTGACGCGCGGCCTGCAAAAGTCCGATCTCATCATCGTCGCGGCACGTCCCGCGATGGGGAAGACGGCGTTCGTTCTCAATCTCGCGACCCATGTCGCGCTCCAAGGCGGAACGGTCGCATTCTTTTCCCTCGAAATGCCGCGCGAACAGCTCATGCACCGTATCTTCTGCGCGGAGGGACAGATCGATGCGACGCGTCTGGCGCGTGGGGAGCTGGACGATGAGGAGTGGGAACGCCTTGTCAAGGTCGCCGATCGCATGATGAAGACGAACCTCTACTTTGACGACACGAGCAGTACCACTGTTCTCGATATCCGCACGCGTGCGCGACGGCTCAAGGCGGAGCATGGGCTTGACCTCATCGCCATCGATTACCTCCAGCTCATCCAGGCACCCGGCCGCGCAGAGAACCGTACCCTCGCCGTTGCGGAGATGACGCGCTCGCTTAAGGTGCTCGCCCGCGAACTGAACGTCCCGATCATCGTACTCTCGCAGCTCTCACGCGCGACGGAGGGACGCTCGGACAAGCGCCCCATGCTCTCCGACCTGCGCGAGTCCGGCTCCATCGAGCAGGATGCGGACATCGTTATGTTCCTCTACCGTGAGGACTACTACAACCAGGATACAGAGAACGCGAACATCACCGAGCTCAGCATTGCCAAGCACCGCAATGGTGCGACGGATACCGTGAAGATGTTCTTCCAAAAGGAGTATACGCGCTTCCGCGATCTTGCGCGGGAATCCTGATTGTTTCACGTGAAACATTTTCGTCCGATCCCCTCAAAAAAGAGGGGATTTTTTTTGTCATTTGTGCTATGATGAAGGAAGTTCATATGTATGGATTGCGTGCGCTCTTGTACGCATCAATAGGCAGGGGAGGAAGAGTCGTGTTAAAGAGTATTGCGATCATGACGAGCGGGGGAGACAGCCCGGGGATGAATGCGGCGGCGCGTGCGGTTGCGCGTACGGCACTCTATGAGGGTGTGAAGGTCTGGGGCATCTCCGACGGCTATCACGGGCTGCTCGAAGAGAATATGCGTGAACTGGAATCCAAGGACGTGGGCGACATCATCCAGCGCGGCGGCACCTTCCTCGGGACGGCGCGCTGCAAACGTTGGCAGACCCCCGAGGGACGCCGCCTCGGACATGAGAATCTCATCAAGCGCGGGATTGAGGGGCTCTGCGTGATCGGCGGGGACGGCTCTCTGCGCGGCGCACAGCTCCTCTCCGAGGAGTACGGCTTTCCCATCGTAGGCCTGCCGGGAACGATCGACAACGATGTCTGGGGCATGGACTATACGATCGGCTGCGATACGGCGGCGAACACGATCATCGACGCGATCAACAAGCTGCGTGACACCGCCTCGGCACATCGCCGTGTGATCGTCCTTGAGGTCATGGGGCGCGGCAGCGGATGGCTCGCCCTCGTCTCAGGAATCTCGGGCGGTGCGGAGTATATCCTCGTGCCCGAGGAGCAGTTCGACCTTGAACAGATCACACAGGATCTCTCGCGTGCCTATGAGCACGGAAAACGCTACATCCTCATCGTGGTCGCCGAGGGCGCGGCCTCGGGGCAGGAGGTCTGCGACTATATCGCATCGCATACGGACATCGAGACGCGTGTCTCTGTGCTCGGGCATATCCAGCGCGGCGGCTCACCGACTGTCATCGACCGCGTGCGTGCAAGTCAGCTCGGGGAGCAGGCGGCTCTCGCACTGATCTCGGGGCTCTCGGGCGTGGTGTTCGGCTACAGCAAGGGACACGTCGTCTCGGTCAACCTCTACGATGCCGTGAACAACAAGAAGAAGCTCGATCCCGACTATCTGCATCTGGCGAAGGTGCTGTTCTAATCGCCGTATTTGCGCTGGGCTTTCCCCCTGCAAAACAAATTATTAAAATAAACACTCCCGCAGAAAGGATGATCCCGTGGCAAAGATCATAGCGATTGCCAGCCAGAAGGGCGGCGTCGGCAAGACAACGACGGCGGTCAATCTCGCCGCTGCTGTTGCACGCATGAAGCGGCGTGTCCTGCTCGTTGATATTGATCCGCAGGGGAATGCAACGAGCGGGTTCGGCATTGACAAGAATATGCTCATGACCACGACCTACCGTGTCCTCATCGGAGGAGACGATCTGCGGAATGCTGTGATTCACTCGGACTACCGCGTGGATGTCCTGCCCGCCAGCGTCGAACTGGCGGGCGCGGAGGTGGAGCTGGCCACACTTGCACGGCGGGAGACACGCCTCCGGGATGCACTCTCGACCGTCGCACACGACTATGACTACATCTTCATCGACTGCCCGCCGTCCCTTGGCTTCCTCACACTGAACGCCCTCACGGCGGCGCACGCCGTCCTCATCCCGATCCAGTGCGAGTTCTACGCGCTCGAAGGGGTGGCGCAGCTGATGAACACGATCAGCCTCGTGCAGGAGAGCACGAATCCGGCGCTCTCCGTCCAGGGGGTCGTGATGACCATGTACGACGGGCGTACACGCATTGCGACGCAGGTCGTCGAGGAGGTAAAAAACGTCTTTGGCACGACACTCTACGGGACACTGATCCCGCGCAACGTGCGTCTCTCGGAGGCTCCCTCCTTCGGCCAGCCCATTACCTCGTACGACATCACATCGCGCGGCGCGGAGAGCTACATCGAGCTTGCGAGGGAGGTCATGAAGCGTGAAGAAAGCTAAGACCGGCGGTCTCGGGCGTGGGCTCGGTGCACTTGGCCTGGGGAAAAACATGATCGCAGGGCAGACGGCGGCGGATGCGCCTGCCGTCGCAGAGACCTGTCCGCCGTCCGCCACAGAGCAGGCCGCGTCCGGCGCGTCCGTATATCCTGCCAAAATTCCCGTGGAGCTGATTCGGGCGAACCGATTCCAGCCGCGCCGTGAGTTTGATGAGGCGGCACTGGAGGAGCTGCGCGAGTCCATCGCACGCCACGGCATCCTGCAGCCGCTCTCCGTGCGTGCCATTGGCGACGGTAAATATGAGCTGATCGCAGGTGAGCGCCGCCTGCGTGCGGCACGACTTGCGGGACTCACACACGTTCCCGCAGTGACGCATACGGCATCGGATGAACAGATGGCGGAGATGGCGCTCATCGAGAATATCCAGCGTGAGGATCTGAACCCCATCGAGGAGGCATACGCCTATGAGCAGCTGCTGACGAAGTTCCGCCTCTCGCAGGAGGAACTGGCGCGGCGTGTGGCACGCAGCCGCTCGGCGATCGCCAACAGCGTCCGCCTCCTGCGGCTCGCCGACGAGGTGCAGGCATTCATCGCAAACGGTGTCCTTACGATGGGGCAGGTGCGCCCCCTCCTGGCACTTGAGAGTCATACGCTCCAACGCGAGGCGGCGGAGTACATCCAGGAGCACGCACTCTCGGCACGCGGCGCAGAGGCCCTCGTGAAGCGTCTTGCCAAAGACCCGAACGCCCTCAAAAAGAGGGAACAGACGGAAAAGCAGGAGCGTACGCCGGATATCTTCGTCCGTGCGGCGGAGGAGCGCCTGACGCGCAGTCTCGGGACAAAGGTCCGCATACAGGAGGGACGCGAGAAGGGGAAGGGACGGCTTGAGATCAGCTATTTCTCCGCCGATGATCTCGAACGCCTTTTGGGGCTTCTCACGGGCATGGACGGCGCATCCAAGGAGGACAAGCGTGCGGCACTGCGAGCGATTTCCACGCAGTCCTTTACCGTCTGATGCCGAACATAGGGAAGGAAGAAAACATTGTTTTTGAACAGTCTCGTCAATTTTATTGCAGCACACGAGCCGGCACTCCTGCTGACCTCGATGCTGCTCATTCTGGTCTTATTGATTCTGGTTGTCTATACCATGGTGCGTCTCAGCTCGATGCGTGCCCGCTACCGTGAGATGATGCGCGGCACACAGGCGGACGATCTGGAGGGGATGCTGGTCGGCCACATTCACGAGGTCGAGCAGATCGCTGCGACAAATGCACGCATTCTCGAGGAGAACGAGCTCATTCGGCAGTTCATCCGCAAGTCGGTTGTGCGGGTCGCCTCTGTCCGATTCCGCGCGTTCGAGGATATGGGGGGGGATCTCAGCTATGCGGTCGCCCTCCTGGACGCGAACAACGACGGCGTGATCTTCTCGAGCATCTTCGCACGCGAGGACTCACGCAGCTACATCAAGCCGATCAAGGACGGCTCCTCGGAGTATCCGCTCACCGATGAGGAGAAGGGCGTGCTGCGCGAGGCGATGGCACAGCCGCTGCCGGTCAAGTATTGAGGAAGCACTGATAAATTCAGCCGCGCCATCTTAGCGCATCTTTTTTGCCCGCTT
>ERZ773063.2159-NODE-2159-length-10859-cov-4.016475_pt1 | contig 10859 bp, 15 predicted proteins | sample MGYA00580625_ERZ773063 | MGnify/ENA primary metagenome ERZ773063 (study PRJEB29015, sample SAMEA2738022) | human oral metagenome | biome: human oral; feature: human-associated habitat; material: dental | place: China | collected 2042 ...
AAATTGGCATAAGAAAAGCACCCTCGCGGGAGCTTCGTGTGCGGTATTTGATTTATTTCTCGAGAAGGCCGAGGGCTTTCCACTTATCATACAATTCAGCTTTACGGTGCTGCATTTGCATCGCCTTCTTGGTGTCTTCGTACTCAGAGAAAACTTTGTAGTACCACGAAAGTCCAAAGATGTGTTGGCTGACGAGCGCATCCTCCGTGTAATCTTCAAACTCATCGCGATGCTTCTCTGTTTCTCGCTGGATAATGTCTTTCTCTTTGTCATTCAGCGTAGACATGAACTTTTCCATCTTAGTCATCGAGAACCACCTCCTCGTAGGTTATAATGTTCCCATTTTTGTCCTTCTCTACCTTCATTATGCGAGTTTTTGTGCCTTTGTCAAGCAAGAATTCCAGCTCTTCGTTGTGAGCGGAAGCGTCTCTTATATAACCTCCTTTTGCCTTCTTGGGAACGAAAAAATGACGCACAACACTTTGATCTCCATACGTTACTCTCTCCGATGGATTTGTTGACAAAAAAGAAGCGTTGGTGAATACCGCCCCCTCCTTTTGCATCCTCTGTAAGGCCTCGAAAGTTGCCCCATTAAAATTCTCCTTTGTTGCCCAATCCTTAAGAGAACCGCCACGCTTAACCCACATATTCGGATGCTCCATCTTTGAAAGTCCTGAGCTAATCAGATCTACTTCCCTTTGAAGGTATTCTTTCGTGTATATGCCTGAAGGCGAGACTGTCATCCCATAGCATAGGTAATCACGCAGGTGTATCCATGTTTGGGTGTATCGGTATACCGCATCGTGTTCGTTCTTAGTGAATTTTGCTATCTGTTGTTTCCCATATTTTTCCTCAAATTTCTTGAAGCAAGGGTCAATGATACCTTTCCAGTTGGGAGCCGCATACAGCCCCAGCGTTCCCTTCGGCGTACTGATGCCCGTCGTTGTCTTGGTGAGCTCGATCTTGGCCAGCCCCTTGGTCTGCAGCTGTCCCTTTGACGGTGCTGGCGGCTTTGGTTGTGCTGCGATTTGCGGTTGCACTGTCGGCTGCGATGCCACCGCTGGCTCGGGAAATGAAAGCTCATCCGCTCCATGGTACGCAATCGAAGCGACCGTGTTTTTGAACTCCGTCATGTCAATTTTCCCGTTTTGAAGCTCTTCGTATGCATGTTTGATGCCTTGCATTTCTTCATCATCTAGATTGTTTTTCTTCTTTATTTTCCCCTTGAGAAAATTGAGTGCGGGGTCGTCAAAATCCGTCTTCTTCTGCTTATAGGACGCAAATTCCGCCAGACTATCGATGTCATACTGATCTACGCTTGACAAATATGTGTAGGCGTGCTCATCCGTCTTTTTGGGGCTATAGCCGGGAGAGGACTTCTCCGCTTTAGTCACGCCTTCCTTCTCCTTCGGCGTGAACTCATGCTTCGCCTTGCCCGTCCATGCCTTACCGCTGAATTTCCCTCCCGCTCCGCCATCAATCTTTCCCTCCGTAAGATGCACCTTCGATCCGTTGATCGTGCGCCAGTTCTTCGGGTCAGGGTCTTTCGGGTGAGCTGCGTCCATCGTCATTCCCTTATGTATGGCGTAGGCGTCCAGACGCATGGAGAGCGCCATCAGTCCGAGCGCGACACGCCTCAGTTCGCTTGCCATACGATTACCCCCGTTCTTTGCTTCTCGCAATCCCCCGAATCTGGTTCTCGAAGTCAGCTTCACTCCATTTCCCGCTAACAACACGCTTCAAGCCCTTTTTGAGGTCACTCTTTTCCTCCTCGGAGAGATTGTATTTCTGAACAGCCGCCGTGAATTTCCCTTGCGGGGTCTTCTCCTTGCTGAAGCCGAGACGCTCCGACTTGGATTTCTCGACCGCCTGTCTGCGTGCCGTCTTCTTTCCTGCGGCGATTCCCTTGAGTTGATTGTCAAAGTCTGCTTCGCTCCACTGACCGCTTCTCACCATCTGCAGCCCCTCTCGGATGTCTGCTTTGTCCTCCTTCGAGAGATTGTGCTTCTTGGCGAAGGCATCCGCCTTATTCTGCGCAGAGCTGCTGCTCTTTCTGGAACTCGAACCGCCACCACCGCCACTGCTGGAGAACTGTCCGTTGTCTGCACGCGGGTGCTTGCTTTCCTCCCATGCGTCCAGTGTCTTCTCAATACGTCCGAGCGCGCGCCCGATCATCAATGCATCCTGTACTCTCATTGTCCTATCTCCCTTCAAACCGTTTCCTCGGCATACGCTCAATATGCCCGTTCCGATACACCCGCATCGGGAATTTCAGCAAATCCAAATCAACGACAGGCTCTGGGTAACATCGGCAATTAGGGCATTGCCCTGCGTGGTAGTGCCCGAGCGTGTTCTTGTACGGTGTTCCATCGACGCGCCGTAGAGGGAACAAGTCCTCGGGCGCAGGCGGGTCGCTCCAACGTACGAGCACGCCGCTCATGTGCCGGTGACTGGATCGTGTCCTGCCATCACCGTTATTGCCTCCGCATGCCCGCCACACATACCAATCCAGCCCCAAGTCTTCCGCCCGTGTCCGCACGAGGTTCGTCTGCGTCATGGACACCTGCGTCCGTGCGATCAGCTGTGCCCGTGCTTTTGTGTCCTTGGGGAACATCATGCGGATTTCATCAGCGATGTCCGATGCCCTGCGGCCCTTCATCGTCTCGCGTGCAACGTAGGCAGTCACGTCATCGGCGATGTTCTTCGGGAGGGTCTTGATAAGGGCAGCATTCTCCTTCACAAGTGCCCGTATTCGCGCCCCACGTGCCCCCAGAAGCTCTTTTTGTAGTGATTGGTATATCTCTCTACCCCTTCCATTATTTCGAGCCGCCTCGCGCCATGTACGCCCTGTGTCATCGAACAGTCCCGTCACCATCTTTAGTGCGATTGCCTCCGAGAGGCAGATGAAGTCGGGCGTCTTTGCGAGGTGTTCGAGCGTCGCGACAATGATCTGCGGATCGCTTGTCTCGCCGACGCGCATAACGATCCCTTTTGCGATGTCGAGGAGTGCCCGCCGAAACGCCACCTCGATCCTGCGCTTCGGCATCCACAGTGACTGGTTCATTCATCTTCCCCCTCGGGGCTTACCTCTTCATCCTTCCTTGCCGCGTGAGGGTCTGCGCCCTTTTCCGACTGCGTGCTTGGCTGCTGCGCTTCGCCGCCCCCGCCGCCGAACATGCCGCCCATCATGTCCCCCATGCCCTCATCGGGCTGCATGACCGAATCGTCGGCTCTGTCGATGTCCTCATCCGTGATGTTCGACCACATCCCCGTCATCTCCGACTGCTGGCGAAGTTCCTTGAGTGCCGTCCGCTGGCTGACCATACCCGCTTGGAATGCCTTTGTTACGCTGTCCGTGTTCTTTGATGCGAGGTCTGCCATCTCATCATCACGCGGACGGCGGATGGGATTAAACTCGTAGTCCCAGTCATCGGGAATGCCTCCGAGCGTCGAGATGAACATGACAGGCAGAATCTTGTCATACACAGGGCGCAGCTCTGCCTCCTGCTTCTCTTCGATTGTGTCGTAGTAGTTCTGCATATCGCTCTCACCCGTGGCGTTCATCCCCGCCGGGCTGCGTCCAAAGAGTTTTGTCACGGGGGTCTCTGCTGCCCCTGAAACATCCATCATGAAGCGGTCGTAAGTCTCCCCAATGCCGCCGAATGTGTACTGGTGCGTCTCGTAGGTGTCGTTTTCCCCGAGGACTTGGATGCTGTTATTGTTCATCATGGCGTTCATGCCTTGGACTGTGTTGTAGAGCTGCATCTGCGCCTGTTCGTTCCCGACGGCGAGGACTTGACTCATGCCGTCCATCTTCATCACGCGGAGGTTTGCCATGAACGTCAGCATGGCAATTTTCCAGCTGACGTTGTCGCGCTTTCGGAGTTCGTCAAAGACATGCTCCAACTCCGACGCGCCCCAGTATGTCTCTGCAAGCTGTTCCAGATACGGGAGCGGTCGCCCCATGAAGCGGATGATGCGGCTGTGATGCACACGGATACCGACCGTCAGCGTGTCGCTGGATACGGTGTAGTACTCCGGCATTCCAAACTCAGGATCCGAGATGTCTTCGACGAGCTTGTCCTCGGGCGTTACCCCCGACCAACGGTCAAGGACGAGCAGTCCCTTGTACGAGCCGGGCATCACGGTGTCGTAGTCGAGCTGCTGATCCAGCTGGTTCTCGTGTCCCTCAATCATGATGAGTGCCCCTGCGCCGCCGTAAAGCCGTCCCCATTTCAGTCCTTCGAGAATGCGGCGGCTGGTGCGCGTCGTTCGGTCGCAGCGCACAATCTTCTTGATCTGGTCAGGCGAGAGCTGCGTTAAGATGTGGTAGCCGTTCTTGATCATGTCCTCGGGCACTACGTCGATGATGCGGCGGACGATCCAGTGTGAGCGGTAGAGGCTGTTGATCGTCTGCCAGTTCCGCGTGAATCGCGTCAAGTGGTACTCCGTCGCCTCGAGAGGGTTCGGCATGAACACACCCGTACGCGTCATCGGATTCTGAAATGCGTCGTTTGTTCTCTGCTGCCGCACGGCGTGCTTTTTCTTCTTGCTCATTCTCTCCTCCTCCATTTCGGCAGCATTGTGTGGACATAATAGCGTAGGGCATCCATCGCGTGATCTGCCTGTTTGACGGGCTTCTCCTCGCCCATCCGCGCCGCTCGCTCATCCCAGACGTAGCTTTGGAACTCGTCGATCATCGGCTGGCAGTTCTTTCGGTGGATACGAATTTTTTCTTTTGTCAGGAGCTTTGCGACCTCGCGGATGCCGTCGTTGACGCTGTTGTCTGCGTCCTTCACGCGGAAGCCACGCCCTTGGCACTCGAGCTTGAAGCTCGCCGCCGACGGGTCAATGACGATAAAGTCTGGGTACTCCTCGCCGACCATCTTCTCGAGATCGTCTGCGTATTGCGCGTCTGTCTTCTGCCTCTGCTCCTTGCGGCTGTCCCAGTAGTAGAGATTCGGGATCCATATCGTCTCGCCGTCGTCGTAAATGTCGAGAAATACCATCGGGTTCTTTGTGCCGTAGTCACACGCGATGAAGCGACGGCAGGTGCTTTTCAGCGTATTCGTGAACTCTGCATCGTCAAAGAGCAGATCGTCGCTGAACATGTCGTAGATGATGCCCTCTGCGAGCACCCAGAGCCCTAGGATCATGCGCTTAAACCACATTCCGGAGTACGAACTGCGGATGTTCGTCTTGTAATCGTCCGTGAGATTCGGATTGTCGTCGAGCTCAAAATGCACTACACTCACGAGACCGTCACGGAGCTTCTGCTCGCTTGTGACGTACTCCTTGTAGAGGTAGTGCATCGGTGAATCTGGATTTGTTGTACTGTAGAGCTTCGCGCCTGGCACACTGAGGCGGTTGAGGAGCTGCTTGAAGAACCGCTCGGGCATCAACGTCAGCTCATCGCAATACGCCCCTGCAAGGGTTTTTCCTCGGATGAATTTCTCCGAGCCTTCGTCCTTCGCGCCAACGACCTTGATGCGTCGCATGTGCTCGCCGTCTGCGTCCCGCCAGAACACATCCAGTGATCCGCTCTGGCGGTTGTAGTGGTAGTTCTCTTCGCCGATGGTGTCAAAGAGATCATTCAGCACGTTGTCGTAGATCGTGTCTTTGGACACACCCGTCATGAGCAGAAGCCCCGGCGGTCCCATCATGATGTAGTTCAGCCATTTCGGAATCATGGCGACGGTCTTGCCGCTGCGAACGCTGCCCTCCAGGATGTTGATGAAGGCATCCTCCTCAATCGGCTTTTCGATGAAGTCCAGTGCCTTGATTCCCCAGTCGCGAAACTCCATCAGGGGGTCCTCCTCTTCTCACGCGCTTTTTGTAGGGTCTCTACGAGCTGCACCATGGTCGACTGCTCCGGCTCTTCAAGTGCTGCGATGGGACTTCCCTTCGTCGCACCAGGTCTGCCAACATCCGCCGCCTCGAGGCGAGCCTGACGCTCGAGCTCGATGCCCTGTGCGAGGTAGTCGAGGATGTTCTTCGCGGACAGGCTCTCATCGTCCAGCCGCAGGAGTGCGGTCATCGCCTTCTTTTGCAGCGCCTGTGCCATCTTCATGTGGTCTTTGAGCATCTTGCGGACGGCTTCGCGCGTCTCCTCCATGCTGATGCGCTGCAGCTCGTTGTCGTACGCCCGTGCCCGCTCTACCCAGTTCCATGTGAAGCTCCACCGCTCGATCAATTTCAGCGATTTCCCTAACTTTTCCGCGACACTTGCCAGACGACGTTTCTTCTTCTCGCCGTCCGGCTCATGGCTCATGTTTCGGTAGAGCAGAAAGGCTTCGTACGCGACCGAAGATTCACCCGCCTGGCGTTCCCATTGCTCCTGCTCGTTCGATATCTTCCTGCTCATGCATTAACGTCACCTCCTGTGCCTTCCCCCACGACCTCATCCAGCGTCATTGTCACACCGTCGCGCTCTACGGTGACGGTCTGCTTTCCGCTGGTCTCAATGTACCGTCGGATGATGGCGTCAACGTACCGAGGATCAATCTCCGTGCTGTAGCAGACGCGCCCTGTCATTTCCGCCGCGATCAGCGTCGATCCGCTGCCGCCGAAGAAGTCAATCACGAGGTCACCCGCCTCCGTGCTGTTGGTGATCGCTCGAATCGGAAGCTCCACGGGCTTCTGCGTCGGGTGTATGGTCTTGCTTTCACGTGCGACCTCCCAGACGGTGTTCTCACGACTTTCCTGATAAAGACAGATGCTGCGTCCCTCACTCAGCCGGACGTAGCGCACCTTCTTCCCTTTCGGCATCTTGTCCGTGAGATAGAGCTTGTTGCCCGTGCCGTCCGTCAGAACAACACCGCCCGTGAGCGTTGTCGCCATCCCGTCCGCACCACGCAAGACGACGTTCCATGTCGTACGCTGTGAGCGGTCGCCGCACCATTTTGCCTGTTGCCCCACTTTCTCAGCGTAGAAGCACGGCTCATGCGCCCACTGATAGTCAGCATGCCCGAGGACGGGCGCGTTCTTTACCCAGATGATGTACTGCTTCTCGATAATCCCCGCTGCAATCATCGCGTCCTCAAAGTCGCGGCGCGTGCTGGAGGCGTGCCAGATATAGAAGGCGGCATCGTCCGCCGTGCTGCGCACATAGTTGCGGAACGCCGGGATGAGAAGCCCTGCCATCAGATCATCGTGCGTCTTGTCGTCATTGGCGATCATGTCAAACTTGCCGCTCTGCGTCTTGTAGCTGACACCATACGGCGGGTCTGTGTGTACGAGCTGCGCCTTGCGTCCGTCCATCAGCCGCTCAATTGTCGCTGTGTCTGTTGCGCTGCCGCAGATGAGGCGATGATTCCCGAGGTGCCAGAGGTCGCCGAGCTGGGAGAACGTCTTGTAGTCATCATCTACCCCCGGCTCTGCGTCTGCCTTGTCATCAACGGAATCATCTGCGCCTTCCATCGAGGCGATGATTCTCTGCAGGTCTTCCTCTGTGAATCCGGTCAGCTCCACGGGTACGATGCCCGTATCCATCTCCTCTACCATATCCATCAGCTTGCCCATGTCGAGGTCGGCGAGCTCCGCGATGCGGTTGTCTGCGATGAGGTCGGCGTGCTCCTCCTCCTCGCTTGCGTAGTCTTGGTACTCCACGGGTGCGGACTTCCACCCTTTTGCCTCTGCTGCCATCCTGCGCCCGTGTCCCTTCGTAATGAGCCCGCTGCGCTTGCTGACGGTAATCGGTGCACGCCAGCCCGTCGCTTGAATGATGTCGCCGAGCAGCCGCACCTGCTTCTTGTTGTGGTTGTTCGGGTTGCCGGGGTTCGGTCGAATATCTCCGAGCGTGACAATCTCATCATACGCGCAGAACACGGGCACGCCGTCCCGCGTCATGCCGCGCGGCTCTGCTGGTGACTTGTAGTCGATCAATCTGCCGCCTCCTTTCTCTTTCGGGCAAATGAAAAGCCCTCCACCGATACGGCGAGGACTGCTTGCGCTCTATGCAATTTTCGACATTACCATCATACCACGTTTACCGTAGAAAAACGCGCAGAAAGTGCGCAAAGAATACGCAAAAAACGCGCAAAGATTTCAGGCTTCAAGTTATCCACAGTTTTCCAGAAACACGAAGTCAAGGCTGCGCTGCCCCTCCACGGCTTCTGGGAACAGTGTCTTTGTGAGCACTGTGATTGCCTCCCGGGCGAGATACTGACAGCTGCGCTCGCTGTAGCCTGTCGCTTGTGCCACCTGATACCATCGCTCCCCGTCCATGAACTTCCTGCACAGGATCGTACGGTGAGTGTCGCTCATCAGCTGGAGCGCATTGTCAATCCGCCGCAGGAGCGTCTGGATGCGGATGTAGTTCTCGCGCAGGATCGGCAGACGTTCTTCGAGCTTCATGCGTCGGACTACGGCACGTTCGACCTCAGATAGCTCATTATACCCGCCGACGGGCGCATCGCCATACTTCGATATTTTCGCATCCCCGATGCTGCGGATTTGCTCTTCCACGCCTTCGATCTCGATGCGGAGGCTGGAGAGTTGCCCCTTGAACTGGCGATAGTTCCGTAGATACCCGTATACCGTCTTTTCGTAATCGTTGTAACTGTGCACCTGCTATCCTCCGCTCAATAACGAGACAGAGAGCGCGAATCGCTCCGCGCTCCTTGTATCCTACTCCGTTGATTACTCCAGCTCCCGCATCATGATCTCGATCCTCGGACGCTCATCGTACCATTTCCCGAGCACCCCGTAGCCAACGATCTGGCTGTCGTCCTTGTACCACACGCCCTTGAGTGCATCCTCTACGCCCTTTAGGATATTCGAGACATCCGGCTTTGTTACAGGTCGCAATGTCCCCGCCTTTGCCGCCTCACGCTTGTATTTCGGCATCCCTTTTGGTATGGCGCGATAGATACGTAGGGAGAACTCAATCGCGCCCTCTACGGGCGAATCTGGGGCGTTCTGCGCGGCAATGAGCCGCACGTAGCTTTTGTAGTCACGGCTCTTTGCTGGATCATACGCCTTAACGAATCCGCCCTGCCGGGAAAAGCGCGGACGCCCCTGTGCGACCGGCTCACCGAGGATGACGGCGGTATATGTACTCAAAACTTATACCCCATAGTCTTCCTTGTATCTGAAGGATCCTGTAGTTTCTCAAGAGCTAATAAGATAGATTCGTTGAGCTTTTTCAGACCTTCCATCATATGTCTCCTTGCGTCTATTGTCTGCAATTTGATATACATATCTTGCAGCTCGAAAAATGAAATCATACGAACAAGGTTCTCGCATTCATAACACGGCTCTGGCTTTTCGACAAATATCTTGAATTCATACCCATCACCTATTCCTCCACCATCTTGAAGGTTATAATAACTTATTTTGCCGTTCTCAATATTAAGCATATCATGCTCATCCGTACCGACGATATGCTCCTCGCCAGTAGTTGTATTTCGAACGATGATAACTGGAAATCTCATAACATATCTCCTTAAAACGGTATATCAGAGTCGGCCACCGCTCTGCTCCCCTCAAACATGCCCTGCTGCTCGGGTGGTGCTGTGGAACTCGTACCGCCGCCCTTGCTGTCGCAGAACTCCATGTTATTGACCACGACCTCTGTCACATAGCGTTTCGCCCCATCCTTCGCATCGTAGCTGCGTGTCTGGATGCGTCCCTCGACGGCGATCTTTTTCCCTTTTGTGCAATACTGGCTGATGACTTCGGCTGTCTTCTCCCATGCGACGCACTGAATAAAATCCGCCTGCTGATTTCCGTCCGAGCTCTTACGCCTGTCAATCGCAAGGGTGAATTTCGCGCACGCCTTGCCGCTCTGTGTGTACCGCACCTCTGGGTCTCGCACAAGTCGTCCGATTCCTACAAAGTGATTCATTGCGTTGCCTCCTCCTCGACATACTCATGCTTTTCTGCATCGTAGAAGAACACGGGGATGTGATACTCTCGCGCATATGCGAGCTCGATCATGCATCCCTTGCTGGCACGGTAGTCCCCCGTCATCGTGACCGCACCGCACTTGTACAGAAGTTTGAGGCAGTATCCCATGATGGTATCGTACTCCATCCCCGCCAGTGCCTTGAATTGCGCGATAGGGTTGATGTAGAGTGTCTTTGGATACCGTTCCTGCAGCTCTCTCTGGATTGCCTCTGCCGCAGCCCGGTTTTTCTCCTCATCCCCGCTGAACGGGTGGGATAGATAGTGCATGTTCATCTCTTTTTACTCTCCTCCTTCATCCGTACGAACTCATCGATGCAGGAGAGCAGCCCCTCCTTCGTCAAGGGAACATCCCCCTTGGTATACAACTCATCAAACCCGTCCTCGGGGCAGATCATGCACGCCGTCCCGCCGCCAAGCAGCACGTAGTCCACCTGCGCGGAATACCTGTGCCCCTTGTGCTCGAATTGGCAAGCAAGCGTCCCTGCGGTGCCCAGCCTCTCTATCTTGTACTCCACTACCGCACCTCCTTTGCACACTCCACAATCCTCCGAATCACATAGTCCGCGCACGGCTGCGCCATCCCATTACCTAACGCCTTATAACGCGCCGTATCGCTCCCGCCCTCGGTGTATCCGTCAGGCAGTCCCTGCAAGCGTTCGCACTCGGTCAGCGCAAGTCTGCGCACCTTTCCTTCCGTGAGTACGACGGGGACTTGATTCCCGCCTGTTCCCATGCGTGCGTTGAGTGTCGGGACAATGCCGTCTTTGACGGGGCGCATGACCTCATCCGCGTGTGTCATGTCGTAGACTGCAATTCGAGTGCAATCCGCAGTTCCTCGGGCAGCTCCTTTCCGCGTTCCTTTGCTCTCCGCAGGATTCCCAGACACGCCTTCGCACTCAAATAGTATTTCTCCGGCACGTCGGTCATGGGCTGCAAAATCCGCGACAAGA
>ERZ773063.2164-NODE-2164-length-10837-cov-4.316546_pt1 | contig 10837 bp, 9 predicted proteins | sample MGYA00580625_ERZ773063 | MGnify/ENA primary metagenome ERZ773063 (study PRJEB29015, sample SAMEA2738022) | human oral metagenome | biome: human oral; feature: human-associated habitat; material: dental | place: China | collected 2042 ...
AGCCTTGATAAAGATTGCAAAGCTAATTTTGCCCGCTGCAGCCTGAAAAAAGAAACTGCCGCCTGGCTGGCCAATAATTCCTATAAATACGGCTTCATCCTGCGCTACCCGGAAGGCAAAGAAGACCTCACCGGCATAGAAGCCGAAAGCTGGCACTTCCGTTACGTCGGTAAAGATATGGCGAAATTAGTCCGCGACTCAGGATTAACCTTTGATGAAATATATAAAAAGATTTCCGGAAACGATAAAAATTACAATCAAAAATCAGAAAAACCAAAACCGTAAAACATCCAGAATATTCAGCCGTGCGCTACTTGGTAATAAATTCCTCTTCGATAAGAATCGTTAATTCGTATAATTTTTGGACACCGTTTTCCAATTGGTAATAATAGCGAATATAAAACAATTCCAAAGTAAACAGTGCTAGTACCATAATTCCAGACAAAACCGTCAGCAATCCGTCAATAGTCAACGACGATAGCCAGAAGAACATTCCTAGCGCACAAAGACACAACAGAGCAAAGAAGAATGTCACCAACAAATGCACCAGCCGCTCATGTTGAAACTCGGTAATTCGAGCATGATGGAACCGCGCCAAATCACGCAAATCTTCTTTATTTTTAGCTTTTTTTAAGCGAATTTTGACGGCTTGTTTGTGAGTCAGCATTTGCTTATACATAAGCAGAGTATAGCTCGAAATGCGCAAATCGACAAATAGATACGCTACAATAAACATATGGACATGAAATTTTGGCAAAAACAAGAACTGGGCAAACCACTTTTTCCCGACGTTGAATGGAACAAGCCAGAACGGCGAGAACAAGCAGGGAGGCTGGGGATTATCGGCGGCAATAAATTAGGATTTTTAGCGGTCGCGGAAAGTTACCAAGAAGCCCTTAAAACTGGGGTCGGTGAGGCTCGTGTATTGCTACCAGACGCTTTGAAAAAAAATGTTCCATCGGCCATGACCGACGTACTATTCGCACCAACAAATCAATCCGGTAGCCTAGCCAACGAAGCCCTTAGTGAGGTGCTGGCATTAGAAAATTGGGCTGACGTGTTGTTATTATGTGGCGATGCTGGGCGCAATAGTCAAACCTCAATCGTCTACGAAGAATTGATAAAAAAAGCCAACATTCCCGTCGTCTTAACGCGAGATGCCATCGACCTAGTTCAGAATAGCTTCGCCGAAATCCTCGAAAATCCTCACGTAGTTTTCATAGCGAGCCTAGCACAAACCCAGAAAATTTTTCGCGCCGTCTATTATCCAAAAATCATCACCTTCAGTATTCAATTGGCACAACTTGTCGACATTCTCCACAAATTCACCATCACCTATCCCGTTACCATCTGCGTCTTTCATGCTGACAATCTGATAATTGCTCATGGCGGCGAAGTCGTCACTCAAAACTGGAACGCGCCGATGGCAATCTGGCGAGGAACCGTTGGGGCGCGCGCAGCGAGCTACCTGGTCTGGTCCCCAGAAGCACCGCTGGCCGCCATCAGTACTGCTATCTGTGTGAAGTAACTGAATCTAAGAAATTTTGAATCATCCTTGCCTTGAAATAGGTACATAGTCTAGTAGAATCCAGCAAGGCAATTTTTAATAAACTAAAATTTGACAAAGGAAACTAAACATAATATAATACACGCACTTATTTGTTATAAAGGAGTTTACACTAAATGAACCATGATTTATTACCACAACAATCCCCAGGAATAGACAGGAAAGATCCTCTGTATAAAACACTAAAAGACGGGGGAGTAATTGAGTGGACAGAAATCCCCGACGAAGACAAGGTTAAACTCTGCCAGAAAGTCGTAGAGGAATGCTTAGACGAAGGAAGTTCTAGCTACAATCCAGAAGAGTTAATAGCAGCACCAGATCCGCTCGGAGCTTGGTCCTCGTACTCCAAAGAAAAAACTATAGACAACCTCCCTGTTATCATGTATATAGCTAGTCAAATACATGAAGTATTCCATGGTGAACTGGGCAATGACTGGAAGAGCATAGGGCGTAACCCAGATGGCAATAGTGAATGGACTAAGTCCAATAATATTTTCGACATCGCAGAATTTATCGGTCTTTGCGTGGCCTCGGGAGTACTTGAATATACTGATGGCCTTTCTGAGGACCGTCCTGTGACGCGTGTTGCAAATCTGATCTTCGTAAGAGCAACACCTGGGTTTCGACAATACATACAGTCCGGGTTCCGCACAGAGGAACGTCTGCACGTAATGAGTCGTATAGCATCGACCTAGTAGTGTTAATAAATCTCCATCAAAATCTAACCCTTAGTAAAAACTAAGGGTTAGGCCATTGTTTGAAGCCGTCTCTGGTACCGCGGGCCGGACTTGAACCGGCACGAGCTAATGCTCACCAGATTTTGAGTCTAGCGCGTCTACCAATTCCGCCACCGCGGCACAAGAGAACGCTTCAAACTACCGTTCGATTGTACCATAACCACCTCTCAGCCACAAGCATGACTTTTATTTACCGCCAATTTCCCGTATAATGAAAGGAGCTATGTATCCGACGGATGATCAATCAAACGGTCGAGTGGGTATGCCGCCATCAGATCAGCGCCGACCTCTCACGCCACCACCTCGCGACCCAGCAGCCTCAAAAAACGCCGCCGCGGATATTATTCGTGGACAGCTTAATGCTATTTACGCCAAATCAGAGGAGCGTCCTATCTCACCGCAAACTGCCCAGCCGCAGCCAATACCGGCTCCGGCCCAGATTAAGACGCCTCAGCCCAAACCGCAGACTGAACCACAGCCAAAGCTTGCGCAGAGTACCCATCACGCTATGCGAACTGCACCAATTACAGAAGAACCAAAACAATCAGAACCCAAACCGCAAGCCGCCCAATCACAATCGCCTGTCCACACGCAAGTCTCAGCCGACCAATGGAAGCAGTACCACAGTGCTTGGCAAAAATACTACCAAATGTACTATGAGCGTTATTATGCTGGTAATATTGCTGCCAAAAACCGTGAAATCTCTCGCCTAACCAAAGAAACGCAAAAAAACACACCAAACACTAGCACTGATAAACCAACAGACCCGCAAGCGATTGCCATCAAGGAACTTCGTAGTCAAATCCAACAAAAAGTCCGTGAATCCGCCCAAAAAGTTAAGAAATCTCGTCATTTTATCCCAGCCATTGCCGGCATATCAGTCCTCTTGATTTTCATGTTTTTACAATACAATCGTATTATTTTTGGCGCAGTCGCCGCTTATACTACTCCTGGCGCGATTAACCCACAGAATATCATTGTCGATGCTTCCACTGACGCTTCTGTCAGCTCTGAGCCTCGCATGATTATCCCTAAAATAAATGTTGACGCTCCTGTTGTTTATGGCGCCGCCAGCGACACAAAATCACAATCAGAAGCCATGAAGCGGGGAATTGCTCACTTTTCAATTCCGGGCGCCAGCGCCGTGCCAGGACAGGTTGGTAATGCGGTCTTTGCTGCCCACTCCAGTAATGACGCTTTTGCTGCTGGTGATTATAAGTTTGTGTTTGCACAGAATGAAAAATTGGTTAAGGGCGACATAATTTACATGAACTATAATAGCAAGCGCTATACGTATAAAATTACTTCCACAGAGGTTGTTATGCCAAACGAAGTCTCAAAGGTCCAACTCAACACCAATAAACCAATGTTAACATTGGTGAGCTGCGTGCCTCTAGGAACGGCAGAAAAACGTCTCCTGGTTTTTGCTGAACAAATCAACCCCGACCCCAACAAGGCTACCTCAACAAGCGAATCAGGCTCGTCTCAGCGGCAAGGAAATAACTCCAATATTCCCGGAAAACCCGAGCCGACCATCTTAGAGCGGCTCTTCGGTGGATAAAATATAAATAGCGACTTAATTAAAGAAACCTGTTGATCCGGTGTCCATGTTCATCTTACTCAGAACAATTTTTCCCGCCGCATTCACCGTTAGCCCATAGACATAGCGCTGATTTGACGACAGAACCGCGCCCAAATCCTTATGCGCGTCCAGTAGCGTATGTGCATTTGTGCCGTCAAATTCACGAATTTCCATTTTTCCTGAAGTTGAAATACTGCGAATGTAAAAATTATCAAGCCATTTCACTTCTTGCGCAACACCAATGTTAAATACCTTCGATAACTCTTGACGCTCCAAATCGTACGATTGCAACATCGCGCCGTTTTGCGCTACCAGAAATCGCCCAGCGTTATCCAACGTTATATTCGTTGTCGCATTTTCCGTCTTAATAATCTTCGCTGTTTTTAAGAATTCCTTTTGTTGATCTTTTGAGTCTGAAATATCGCCGCGATAGATTGTCATTTTCTGACCAACTGCCAAAACCACGGTATCTTTATTAAAATATCGAGATGTCCGAATTACTGGCTTCTCTTCAGTTGTAAAACTACCAATTACAAACGGATGCTTCCAATCTCTCTTCCAGACTCCCGCAACCTTCTTGCCGTCGCCAATCGCTATATATGACAAGCGGTCATCGCCATACAGCTTAAACGACTCTACGCCGGTTAAAATAGGACTGGAAATTGTTGAGCTGTCAAGATCAACTCGCCTAAGCTCACCACTATCCTGCAAAATATACACCGCATGTGCGCCAGTTCCAGAAAAACCAATTTGCTTAATTCCCAGACCCGTCATCGCTGTTATATCGATAATTTTTTCTGAATTTTCTCTATCAAAAACCAACCACTGTACGCCTGTCGTGTTATTTTCTGCTGGATACACGTGCTTCACTAAAACATACCGCGAATCACGATCCCATTCTACCACTGAAAATACATGATTATCAGCAGACAGGGAATAGCCAGCCAAAACGCTCGTGCTGAGTGCATGTTCCGTAAATTTTTCTTTGTCCTTACCGGTGTCACGTATGTCGCCAATAGTCATTATTGGTGCTTTATCCTTCACCCCAAACCCTATCAAAAAATTACCGCCTGGCGACAGAGAGACAAACTGTACTGTATCAAGCGTTTTTACCTCTGTTGTCTCGCGATTGACAGGAACAAGTCGAGCATAATTTAAGTTTGTTACTGTATTAGACTTAATATCGACCGTCTTTTGCCACGGCTCATATTTATCCAATTTCATCGCAAACGTATGTTTTCCTGGTAAAACCGTGCTCTTCGTCGAGGTTTGACGCAACTCCATATCATCGACATAAACTAGCGCACCACTGGGATGAGATTCATACTGAACAAGACCCGTTTGCTGCAACTCTTTTGTGTTAGGGTTAAACGTATAGCCAAGCATTCTAAACGTCAAAAACACCAATAGTCCAACCATAGCCAGCGTCATCAACGCGTACACAAAAGTCCGCCGCGCGAGCTCTTTGGTGCGATTTCTTTTCTGGTACATAATCAGGGAGATTATAACATATTTTTACACTTGAAAAAACCTTAGGCGGTTTGTACTATATATAGTAGGAATAAACATTAGGGGGATTAATGGCAAGTAAAAATTATGTAGTCATCAACGGACGCGCCTATAACACCATAACCGGCATGGTAATGGATGATGTTGATGTAAAAAAAATTGAAGTAAAAAGAGACCAATTGAGCAATAACCGCGGCACGGCAGTATCGCGTATTCATGCCGCTCACATCCAAAAATCAAGCACCTTAAATCGCCGGCACGTTAAAAAACCGCAAGGAGTGCCTCTTGCCGCCAAAACCCAGAAACCCCGCATCACCGCGCAACAACACGTTGCCGTAAAAAAATTTGCCCCAGCAACATCCAAGCCAGCCCCTCAGCAAACTGCCATCAACCGGCCAGCCGAAACACACCCTATCATTAGGCGCGCACAACAGAGATCACTCAGCACTAATAACCAATTACGAAAAGATCGTCGCCCAATACCTATCGTCAAAACTCCAGCCATCATCCCGCAAAAAATCGAAAAACCGGCCGTAAAAACCGCTAAAGAACTGAAAAACGAAGCCATTGAAAAGGCCTTATCGAATGAGATTGCCAGCAACAAAAAAACCCGTCGACGCCAGAAAAAAGGCGGCGCACTGCGCCTACTAAACACCTTTTCTGTCGGGTTTGCAGTGATGTTACTTGGTGGCTATTTAACATATTTAAGTATGCCAAACATCTCTATAAAAATGGCAGCAGTCCAATCGGGAATTGACGCCAAATATCCAGGATACAAGCCCGACGGCTACGCATTAAACGGCCCAATTAAATTCAAATCCGGCGAAGTTACTATGCGCTATGCCTATGCCGACGGCAGCTCAGCTTACACCATAACTCAGCAGAAAAGCAATTGGAATTCATCAGCCGTCAAGGAGTTTTTCTCTGAAAAACATAAATCTCCGAACACCACGATGATTGATGGACTAACAATTTACAGCGGCGGCAAGGAAGCTGCTTGGGTAAATGGTGGTATTTTATACCAAATTAGCGGCGACGCCAATCTCTCTAGCGACCAAATCCAGAAAATTGCCGCCAGCCTGTAGCCGCATATATAACGTGCTATAATTTACCCATGACTATTAGAACTCGTTTCGCGCCAAGTCCGACTGGTTATATTCACGTCGGTAACGTTCGCACTGCATTATATACTTATCTTATCGCCCGAAAACACCAAGGTAATTTTATTTTACGCATTGAAGATACCGACCAAGCCAGATTTGTTGAAGGAGCGGAAGAGTTAATTTTGAAAACTCTAAATTGGTTAGGACTAGATTGGGATGAAGGGCCAAATCTCAATAATGATAAAGAGATTGGCAATTTCGGACCATACCACCAAACAAATCGTCGAGAAATTTATCTCAGGTGGGCTAAGAAGATGATTGACGAGGGCTTAGCTTACGCCGATCCATACACACCAGAGCAAGTTCAAGCCTTCCGCGACCAAGCCAAGTCCGAAAAACGAGCCTTTCTATACCGCGACCATCGTCCCGAAAATCCACCAGAATGGCAGCTAGGCATGCCGCTGAGATTTAAGGTTCCGGAAATTAAGAGGTATTCTTGGCAGGACGCGGTCATGGGTGAATTATCAGCCGGACCAGAAGCGCTTGACGATTTTATTCTAATAAAGGCAGATGGGCTGCCAACATATAACTTCGCTCATATCATTGATGATTTTGAGATGAAGATCACCCATGTCATTCGTGGCTCGGAATATATTGCTAGCACACCCAAATATTTATCACTATATGAAGCCTTAAAAATCGAGCCGCCAATTCTGGCACACGTGCCGCATATCATGGCGCCAACTGGCAATAAAAAGCTAGGCAAGCGCGATGGCGCAAAAAGCGTCACTGAGTACCAAAAAGAGGGAATATTACCAGAAGCAATGCTGAACTTCTTAGCGCAACTTGGTTGGAATGATGGCACTGAGCAGGAAATTTTTAGTAAGGACGAACTTATTGAAAAATTCTCACTTGATCGCGTCCAGAAATCAGGCGCGCGCTTTGACGAGCAGCGGCTCATTTGGCTAAATGGTCAATGGATTCGCTCACTCAACTTAGATGACCTTTATATGCGGTGTAGGCCTTTCTGGGGTGAAGAATCAAAAAATGCCGAAGAGTCGTATAAAAAACAAGTGTTAAGCCTGGCACAGGACCGCTTGAAAACATTGCAAGATTTGCCAAAATTAACCAATTATTTCTTCACTGAGCCCGAGATCGACGAAGAATTAATTAACAGCAATAAGCAACTCCGAAAATTAACCAAAGAAGAACGGCAGGATCTTTTAAGCGTAGTACGCCAAGAACTCGCCAAAATAACCGACTGGACGCCAAAGTCAATCCAAAATTGCCTGAATGGGTTATTAGAAACGACAGGTCAAAAACCTGGTATTCTCTTTAGTTTGGTCCGAATTGTGACTACTTGGGCTCAGTTTAGTCCACAGCTGAATGACACATTAGCGCTAATTGGCCAAGAGAAGACCCTGCAAAGAATTGATAATTATCTACAAAAATAGTTTATTCACGCGCCGAAAATGCTATACTAAGCATAAGCATGAATATAGAAAAAATAGATAAATCTCGACGAAAAAAAGAACCCCGCTGGAAACGATTTAAAGAGTGGGTGAAAAAACATATTTTAGCGATTGCGCTAATTTCCAGCGCGGTAGTTATTGCTGGAGTCTTCTTGATTGCTATTTATTCTATAAAGTATGACCAAACTGTCAGTACAGATTTACAAATATCAAAGAAAAAAGCTACACCAAAGAAGTTTTACTTGCCACTAACCGGCATAGAAGTTACCGACGAAAACGCCACGAAACAATCCGTCACTGGCGTGATGATTGAAAACAGCCCAGCCGCTCGACCACAGTCTGGCCTAAAAAAAGCCGGCGTTGTTTACGAAGCAGTCGCCGAAGGAGGAATCACCAGATTCTTAGCCTTATACCAAGGAGAAAAGCCAGCGACAATTGGCCCAGTGCGCAGCCTCAGACTATATTACCTTAGCTGGGCAGCGCCATACCAAGCATCAGTCGCCCACGTTGGTGGCAGCCCCAACGCTTTAGCGCAAGTCAGAAACGGCAACTACCGCGATATTGACCAATTCTTTAACGCCGGCTCATACTGGCGAGTCCGCGATCGCTACGCGCCGCACAATGTCTACACTTCCGGAGAAAGAATTGACCAATTAAACAGCTCTAAGGGCTACACCAAATCCGAGTTCACCAGTTTCAACCGCACGGATGGAAAACCAGCCGAAGCGCCAAACGCAACTTCCATTACGATTAACCTTAGCGGCGCGCTATACAATACATCCTACGCCTACGATAAATCATCAAATTCCTATGTAAGAAACTTGGCTGGCGCACCACACGCTGACCGCGAAGATGGACAAATTGCCCCAAAGGTCGTAATCGCCATGGAAGTCGGCGTCGAAGCTCGCGCTCAAAATTCCGACGGCTACGAGGACGCCAAAACCACTGGTAGCGGCAAAGCCTATATTTTCCAAAACGGCATAGTCAATACTGCAACTTGGTCAAAGGCAGACATCAATTCACCCCTGAAATTGACTGACGAATCCGGGAAGAATATTGCCTTGAATCGCGGTCAGACTTGGATCGCAGCCTTCACTCCAGGCAGGGGAGGCGTTTCATGGCAATAGACCCAAAAGCCAAAACCCTACGACAATATAAACAATATTACTACCGGCACGTTACACTAATCTTACTTGCGGCCAACACCTGCGTGATTATCGGGTTGGCAACTACTCTTTACCTGACTGATATCAGCTCTATTTTTCAGTTCAATTTCTGGATTACTATTTTAGTGGCCTTTATTTTAGGAATTGTGTCTTCAATTGTCATCGTCAAAATTATTACTGCGCCGCTTAGTAAAATTCTGGCAGCATTATCACATAAAATTGGTGAACCGACTACCGAAAAACCGCCCAAGCCCAACGATAAACATTATGAAAAAACTGGATTTAAAACTGCTCTTCAGGCAATTTATGATGATTGCCAGCCAGCAGAAAAGCCTACAGATAAAGCTAAAAACACTCCGCTCACCCAAGCATTAAACCAGACCAGTACCGGTGTTGTGGTGCTTAATAGTAAACAAAAAATAATTTTCGCCAATTCTGCCGCACCGATTTCCCAGAAGCCAAATGGTGAAAACTTTTTAGCGCTGGATTTTATCAACGAGCCAACGATTACCGACTGGCTGCACGAAATCTCCAACGATAAAATTAAGGATGAACGCCGTTGGCGACGTATCGGTACTAATCCGGGGATTATTCAAAAATCACGAATATTTGACGTGGTGGCTTCATACGAAAAGGGCGCTGCTGCGGAAACCATTATTTTTCTTATCGACAAGTCCGACAGTTATCTCCCAGAGGAAGAGGATCTCAATTTTATATCATTTGCCGCACATGAGCTTCGTGGTCCAATTACGGTGATTCGTGGCTACTTGGACATTATCGCTGAAGAGTTTTCTGGACGACTGCAAGGCGACGAGAAGCAGCTGCTCGATCGGTTAACGGTTTCTGCCAATCGATTATCCAGCTACGTCGACAACATTCTCAACGTGGCAAGATTTGACCGGCACCACCTGAAAGTTCACCTATTAGAAGATACTGTCGCTCACATTTATGCTTCAATTGCCGACGATATGCAGCTGCGCGCCTCAACCCAGCAACGTTTGCTGAATATCAATATTCCAGATGATTTACCGACCGTGGCAGCCGACCGTGGCAGTATTAGTGAAGTAATCGGCAACCTCATTGATAACGCCATAAAATACAGCTTTGAAGGCGGTTCGGTAACGGTTTCCGCCGAGAAAAAGGGTGACTTTATAGAAGTTTCTGTCGCCGACAATGGCATCGGTATGCCCGCCAACGTCGTCAATAATTTATTCCACAAATTTTACCGCTCGCATCGATCGCGCGAGGCAGTCGCTGGCACCGGCATCGGACTATATATCTGTAAAGCCTTCGTCGAATCGCACGGCGGCTCCATTACCGCTCGTTCCCGCGAAAACGAAGGCTCGGTTTTCTCGTTCACCTTGCCAATTTACGCCACCGTCAAAGATAAATTATTAGAAGACGGCCAATTAAATAATCAATTGATCAGAAAGGGCGGCGGTTGGATTAAAAATCACGCTATGTACAGGAACTAGGAGGGAATATGATAAAAACAATTTTATGCGTAGAAGACGACCGGTTTATCGGCGAGATGTATGTGCGGAGTTTGCAAAAAGCCGGCTATGATGTGACTTGGGTGGTTGACGGTAATGACGGCTTGGTGGCGGCGCGCAATCAGCATTTCGACCTGATTATCCTGGATTTGATGCTACCAGAACAGCGCGGCGACCAGATTCTTGACGCGCTGCGTAATAATGACGT
>ERZ773063.2171-NODE-2171-length-10826-cov-12.458268_pt1 | contig 10826 bp, 15 predicted proteins | sample MGYA00580625_ERZ773063 | MGnify/ENA primary metagenome ERZ773063 (study PRJEB29015, sample SAMEA2738022) | human oral metagenome | biome: human oral; feature: human-associated habitat; material: dental | place: China | collected 2042 ...
TATGCATCTGTCAAATATAATTATTTATTGTTTTTCGATAAATAATTATTGAATTACAGAAATATCTGTAATATGATACTTTCACAAGGAGGACTCGATTATGGAATCAAGTTCAAAACATATACGTAATAGCATATTACTTACACGCATTCTGATATTGCTTATTGCGCTTATCGCAATCTATATCATTGTCAATAGCGTTTCTATCGCATCAGAGTTTATTTACAGCCGAAATATCTCATCCATTTCAATAGAAAATCAGATTGTACTTGCCTGTGGCATCGGCTATATTGGCTTAGCTGTATTACTTCGCCTTCTATACATCATCAATCAACTTCTTGTAAATATCTCTAAAGAAAATGTATTTATCACTGAGAATGTAAATCTATTAAGGCATGCAAGTCTTTGTTGTTTAGCAGGAAGTGCTCTTGCCTTCTTACTAGCAGCGATTTGGTCTAAGCTCTTCTACAGTATTGTATTTGCGGCCATCTTCTTTGCTTTGATTATTCGTATTATCCAAAATATATTCCAACAGGCAATTCGTATGAAAGACGAATTAGACCTGACAATATGAGGTGACTTATGCCTATTCATGTTGATCTAAATGTCATTATGGCAAAACGTCATATCAGTGCTGGTGAACTTGCTGAAAAAATTGATATTACTCCAGCCAACCTATCAATTCTAAAAAATGGAAAAGCCAAGGCAATTCGTTTTTCTACGCTGGAATCGTTATGTAAAGTCCTAGATTGCCAACCAGGAGATATACTCACCTATGAACCAGAATAAACAACCTATGATTGCGCGTGACACACTCTTATTCTATATCGCAATCGCAACATATATATTTGGATACTTGTATGCTTCACTTGTTGTAATCTACTTTGCCTTTACAAAGCTAGCAGTACTATACATTCTTATTGTAGAAGTTAGTGCATCTTGCCTTCATAAAGAACGCACAAAAGAATCTATCCTATGGGCATGTCTACTATTGTTTCAAGGTGTCCTTCTAGGATTTGATCATTCTTTCGAATCCGAAAAGCTGGTATTACTACACGCAAATGTCATCTACTATACACTTTGTCGTTTTCAGAAGTTGTCACTACCAAACACGAGCGAAACAATCCTATTAGATTTCTTTGAAGGTTGGATTATTCAACCATTCTCGCATATATTTGCACGTATTATTCATATCATCAAATACATGCGTACACACATTCATTCTAAACAACTAAAGACAGTAGTATTTAGTTTAGTTATCTTAATTCCACTTGTTTTATTCGCGTTAAGCCAACTATCCGCAATTGATCAAAACTTTGCAATCCTAACAACAAGTCTTTTTAGATCCATCTTCCATCCTTTCAATACAATCTATTTCTTCCGAATCATTTGGAGCTTACCAGTTGGAGCATATCTATTCGGACTTATCAGCAGTTGTATCCTTAGCGATAAACCTTTTATATCGTACGATGGTTGTAGAGAGTTCTTCTTAAAGAAAAAAGTGATTCCACTTATCTCTATTCGTATTACAAATTTTGTATTACTTGCACTCTATCTTGTATTCTTTATTTTTCAATTATCAGAGTTACCCACTGTATTAGCTGCACCTAGTGCAGAGAGTTCTTGTATCTATGCAGTAAGAGGTTTTTGGAACTTCTTCCGTATCATGGGATTAAATATCCTTCTTATCCTAGTATTAAGCTTCTTAGTAAGAAGTGAAGATACCACAAACACAAAAGCAGAAACATATATATTGGTATTTACAACAATATGTTTTAACTTGCTTGCATGTTTAAAATTAGGACTATACTTCTTTACTTACGGTTATACAGAACGAAGAGTGATTGCTCTATGGTTACTTATTTCCATCTTGATTTCTCTTTTCTTGATTATCATTCGTATGCATAAGAAGTTTAATTTAATTCAGTTTGTAACTGCCTCATTTGTGACAAACTACATTCTCTTCCTATACATACTTCCGCTTCTCTATCCAACTACTTGGCTTTAAAAAAGTGGTCACCTCACTTCTGAAGTGACCACTTTTTATTTCACTCAATCAACACTCAATACCGTGTATTCACCTAAGTCATTGACTGTTTTACGTAATACTGTTTCATCCACTTTAGACTTCATATGAACGTGTACCGTCTTTAAATCAGAGTCTACAACTGCATATACACCATCTAGTGTATTCAACGCATTCTCAACTTTTGAAGCGCAATGTCCACATGTCATACCATCCACAGTAAGCACTGCTTCAAATGGATAATGTGCAAGATTCTTATCTGCGACCTTCACATTTGCATGACAGTCACAGCCTCCTCCACACGATCCTCCGGATGAACAGCAACCAGAAGTTCCTCTTTTAATTACGGAGCGAATTGCAATTGCAAGCACAACTACTAATACGCCACCTACTACTACTGTACCCATACTACCTTCTTTCTAAATGCAGTTAACCTGCACTATAGTTCTTACCTATTTCTTTTCCTTTTTCACAAAGGTATACAATGCCATAGTATTCTTTGTTGAGATATCCTTCATGTGCTAGCTTTGTTAACATCGCACAGACACTTGGTCTAGAAACATTTAGTTCTTTTGCAAGTGCTATGCTACGTACACCACTACCACTTGGATCTAAGCGAAGTAATGTAACTAAGTATTTAATCTTCGCTGCTGTCAATTTGTGTATAGACATTATACATACACCTTTCTAAATAAGGTACAGGTTTCCCTGCACCTTATGGTAAATCATTATTTTTCTTTATAACCTGGACGCACAAGTCCCCAGATGATAGCCGCGATACATACAATAGCAACAGCTAATCCGATTGGATGGATGTTACCTGTAACTGCAGAACCTACCTGATAGATAATCAGTGCGATTACATAAGCTAGACCACACTGGTAAGCAATTGCAAACCATGTCCACTTACCATTATTCATCTCACGACGGATAGCACCGATTGCCGCAAAGCAAGGAGCACATAATAAGTTGAATGCCAAGAATGAGTAACCTGCAACTGCGTTATTGTTGAAGGCATTTGCCATAGATGTAAAGATCTGCCATCCATTTTCAGCAACTTCACCAGCACCATAGAGAACACCCATTGTACCTACAACGTTCTCCTTAGCAATCAAACCAGTGATAGCAGCTACAGTTGCACGCCAATCGCCCCAACCTAGAGGTGCGAAGATAAACTTGATAGCATTACCAATAGCCGCAAGTATAGATTCAGACTGTTCTACAGCACCAAATCCATTCTCAGTAAAGCCATAGCTTTGCATGAACCATACAAATACAGTCGCAAGTAAGATGATTGTTCCTGCCTTCTTAACGAAGGAAGAACCACGTTCCCACATAGAATGTAAGATGTTGGACGGAGTTGGCCAGTGGTATGCTGGTAACTCCATAACAAATGGTGCAGGATCACCAGCGAACATCTTTGTCTTCTTTAATGTAATACCAGAGATAACGATAGCCGCAATACCTAAGAAGTATGCACTTGTCGCAACTAATCCAGACTTCTGGAAGAAGGCACCAGCGATCAAAGCGATAATTGGCAACTTAGCAGAACATGGAATAAATGTTGTAGTCATAACAGTCATACGACGGTCACGTTCATTTTCAATTGTACGTGAAGCCATGACACCTGGAACACCACAACCTGTACCAATTAACATTGGGATAAAGCTCTTACCAGATAATCCAAACTTGCGGAATACACGGTCCATGACGAACGCAATACGTGCCATATAACCGCAACCTTCCAAGAATGCTAAGAAGAAGAATAATACTAACATCTGAGGTAAGAAGCCAAGAACTGCGCCTACACCAGCGAGAATACCATCGAGGATAAGACTCTGCAGCCAATCCGCAACATCAATGGACTTCAAGAAGTTACCAATAATTGTTGGTAAACCATCTTGCCATGGTCCATATGTAGCAGGTTCAGGTTCTTCTTCTGCCGAATAAATTTCATAATCGGAATAAGTTACTTCACGAGTTTCCTCTACATCACCTTCGTCATTATGAATATCAGCTGAAACAACCAAATTCTCTAACTGTTCTGGTTTTAGAACCGTAATTTCTGTTTCACCTTCATCGTTTTCGCTAGAAGATATATAACCCTTTTCGATTGCTTCATCAATGAAAGCTTGATTAGCTTCTTGATCTGCCTTATATGTACCAGAATCTTCATCAAATTCTGCACGTCCTAGGCCAAACCAGAACCAACCATCGCCGAATAATCCATCATTTACCCAGTCAGTAGCACCTGTACCAAATGTCTGGATAGATACGAAGTATACGATAAACATAACTACCGCAAAAATAGGTAAACCTAACCAACGGTTTGTCACAATGTTATCAATCTTATCAGAAACACTGAGTTTACCAGCATTCTGCTTTGTATAGATACCCTTTAGTGTTTCTGTAATAAATGTGTAACGAGCATTTGTGATGATAGATTCCGTATCATCATCTAAATCCTTCTCTACTGCAGAAACGATAGCTTCAACTTCGGCCGTCTGGCTTTCATTGAGATTTAATCTTGCAAGTACTTTTTCATCTCTTTCAAATACCTTGATTGCATACCAACGCTTTTGGTCAGCAGGTACATCTGTTAATACAGCATCCGTAATCTTAGACAGAGCTGTTTCAATCTTGTCTTCATACTTATGAATTGCTGTAGCTGATTTTGTTTCTGCAGCCGCAATTGCAGCTTCTGCAGCTTCCATAATACCTGTTTCTTTCAAAGCAGAAATTTCAACAATCTTACAGCCCAGCTTCTCACTTAAAGCATTGATATCAATCTTATCATCAGCCTTCTTTACAAGGTCCATCATGTTAACAGCCACAACGACTGGAACACCAATTTCAAGTAATTGTGTTGTTAGATATAAGTTACGCTCTAAGTTTGTACCATCTACGATATTCAAAATCGCATCAGGATGTTCACCAATCAAATAATTACGAGAAACAACTTCCTCTAATGTATATGGTGATAATGAATAAATACCAGGTAAGTCCTCAATAATAACATCTGGATGTTTCTTGAGTTTACCCTCCTTCTTTTCTACAGTTACTCCTGGCCAGTTACCTACATACTGGTTAGAACCAGTCAAGGCATTAAATAAGGTCGTCTTACCACTGTTTGGATTACCCGCTAAAGCAATCTTTAATCTTTCGTTTGCCATTCTACTTTCTCCTTATCCCTCTATGAATTACTCAACTTCAATCATTGCGGCGTCATCCTTACGGATGGATAATTCATAGCCTCTTACAGTTACTTCAATCGGATCACCTAATGGAGCAACCTTACGAACGTAAACTTCAACCCCTTTAGTAATACCCATGTCCATGATTCTACGCTTTACAGCGCCTTCACCATGAAGCTTTACAACCTTTGCAGAACTGCCAATCGCAACTTCCTTTAATGTACTCATTCTTCCCTCCTTATATCATGACTTTCATAGCCATTTCTTTCCCAATTGCAATGCGTGTTTCTTTCACATTTACAATTAGGTTTCCACCGACTTCTGAGACAACTGTAGCTGAGCCACCAACGACAAAACCGAGATCTGCTAAGTGTTGCTTTACTTCCGCACTCCCCCCGATTTTTACAATCTTATATTCTTGACCGATTACTCCTAAAGCTAATGGCATCATCGTCTGCCTCCTTACATAAATGAACAAAAGTTAGAGAACTCTAACTAATGTTAGTTTAGACTCACTAACTAACATTGTCAATATTTTCTGTAAGATAAATTGATGTTTTTCATATATCTCTTTTGTGAAAGTTTCGCGACATTTTATTTATTTTGTCTTAATTCAATAGACAAAAAACTCTAATTATTTATAATACCTTTATGATACTTGGAGGCCCTATGAATAAATATGTAATCGCAACATCCTCTACTTCGGATTTGCCAGCAGAGTACCTAAAAGAACACAATATCCCCTTTATCTCATATACATACACAATTGATGATGAAGTTTATATAGATGATTGCACAGAAGAAAGTCGTAAATTTTTAATGGCTTCCATGCGTGCAGGTAAACAACCAAATACATCTCAAATCACAGAATATGCGTACTATGAATTCTTAAAAGAAATTCTTGAGGCAGGTAACGATGTCCTATTCGTCGATATGACACGCGCTCTATCCTCTTCTATTAATAACGCAGAGCGCGCAATTAAGAGCCTAAGCGAAAAATTCCCGGATCGTAAGATTAACTTATTAGATAGTTATTGTGTTACAGGTGGTCTAGCTCTCTTCTTAAAGCAATTAGTAAAGCGCCATGAAGAAGGATGGGATTATGATCAAGTTGTGGAATGGGGAAATGCACATAAGTTTGAGTACATTCACCGTTTCATGGTTGAAGACTTACAATGGTTAAGACGTGGCGGAAGATTATCCAACGCTTCTGCCCTACTTGGAACAATTCTATCTATCAAACCACTCATCTATATTCCCGATAGCGGAAAGCTTGTTTCCTTTAAACAAGTGCGCGGCAGAAAGAAAGCACTGCATTCATTAATCGATTCATGTGCAGACGACATCGCAGATTATACAAAAGATGAAGAAATCTTAATCATCCACGCAGATGCATACGAAGATGCAGTAGCATTCCGCAATGACTTCATCAAAACCTATCCACAGTTCAAAGATGCAAAGATTTCAATCATGCAGTTAGGACCTGTCATCGGAAGTCACGTAGGTCCAGATTTCATGGCAATTACATACCATGGTAAACACAGATTAAATATTGAAAAGTAAAAGACTCGGTTGATCCGAGTTTTTATTGTTATGATAAGAAACAAAAAGTTGTAATAACGAACCGAAGAATAAAAACGGATGGTGAAATAAATAAAAGGCACCGAGCGCAGACCAATTTTGCGGTCCACACGCAGTGCCTAGTTATTATTTAACATATTAATAATCAAAATACAAGTCAGCAAGAGAAGTCTTACTATTTAGTTTCAAAATTAGGAGAACACGTCTGTTGTAGTCTAGCAAAAATTTCGATGGTAGCAGAACCAACGACAAATTGCAAAAAATGGAAGGATAGTTGTAGTCTAGCAAAAATTTCGATGGTAGCAGAACTATAACAACCGTTGTGTTGGTCGTCGCTTCGTTGTAGTCTAGCAAAAATTTCGATGGTAGCAGAACTGTAGCGATATCATCATTAAATGTCTTTAAGTTGTAGTCTAGCAAAAATTTCGATGGTAGCAGAACTAGGTTTTTTACTATTTACTGCAAATAACAGTTGTAGTCTAGCAAAAATTTCGATGGTAGCAGAACTATCCTGACCCATCTTCTATTTTAGCCTATGTTGTAGTCTAGCAAAAATTTCGATGGTAGCAGAACCAGCATGTAGGACACCCCAGTCCTCTATAAGTTGTAGTCTAGCAAAAATTTCGATGGTAGCAGAACTTTCGATTGTTCTGCCCGATGGCTTACTTAGTTGTAGTCTAGCGAAAATTTCGATGGTAGCAGAACCGGGAACTTGTAATCATTCCACGGATTCAGGTTGTAGTCTAGCAAAAATTTCGATGGTAGCAGAACACTGCTGGAGTATAAGTTGGCTTTCCATCAGTTGTAGTCTAGCAAAAATTTCGATGGTAGCAGAACAAAGGAGGCTTTTAGCAGAATGTTTGGAAAGTTGTAGTCTAGCAAAAATTTCGATGGTAGCAGAACCGATTGCTTGCAAATTTTTTAAAAAATTTTGTTGTAGTCTAGCAAAAATTTCGATGGTAGCAGAACAGCCTCTCCAAAGTCCAAGACAGGGGCATTGTTGTAGTCTAGCAAAAATTTCGATGGTAGCAGAACACGATGTGAAGTTTTGGAAACAAACGCGAAGTTGTAGTCTAGCAAAAATTTCGATGGTAGCAGAACTGAATCAATAAAAATCGCATAACATACATTGTTGTAGTCTAGCAAAAATTTCGATGGTAGCAGAACACTTCTTCTTTGAACTTGTATTGTCGTGCAGTTGTAGTCTAGCAAAAATTTCGATGGTAGCAGAACAAAGATAGCTTTAAAAGAATTGAAGAAAAAGTTGTAGTCTAGCAAAAATTTCGATGGTAGCAGAACCCAGTCGTCAAATTTGGTCTAGTGTATATAGGTTGTAGTCTAGCAAAAATTTCGATGGTAGCAGAACAAATCACAAACAATACACTATGCGAAGAACGTTGTAGTCTAGCAAAAATTTCGATGGTAGCAGAACCAATGAATCAATGTATTCGTGAGTATCACGTGTTGTAGTCTAGCAAAAATTTCGATGGTAGCAGAACTGCACTGCTGTAACGGTGTTTATTGCTATGGTTGTAGTCTAGCAAAAATTTCGATGGTAGCAGAACGCAAGCACCACTGCAAGTTGGCGTGCTGAAGTTGTAGTCTAGCAAAAATTTCGATGGTAGCAGAACCATCTTCTTATTTCCTAATACAGTTTTATAGTTGTAGTCTAGCAAAAATTTCGATGGTAGCAGAACGGCGGATGGTCAACCGCCTTAACAACACCTGTTGTAGTCTAGCAAAAATTTCGATGGTAGCAGAACTAGCGGTAAATTTGGAATCATACCACAACAGTTGTAGTCTAGCAAAAATTTCGATGGTAGCAGAACGATAGGTTTTGAAAGAAACTATCCCATAATGTTGTAGTCTAGCAAAAATTTCGATGGTAGCAGAACACATGTAGGTACAATCGCAAGTACTATTACGTTGTAGTCTAGCAAAAATTTCGATGGTAGCAGAACTATGCAAAAGATTATCATGCATGAATGAATGTTGTAGTCTAGCAAAAATTTCGATGGTAGCAGAACTGTAGTTAATAGCACTGATAATAATTCCAAGTTGTAGTCTAGCAAAAATTTCGATGGTAGCAGAACAGGCTCACTTGTTGCCTTACTTGCTATTGAGTTGTAGTCTAGCAAAAATTTCGATGGTAGCAGAACGACCAACGTTGTAGGTTTGCAAGGAAATCAGTTGTAGTCTAGCAAAAATTTCGATGGTAGCAGAACGATAGATACGACAATAACAGAGTATTTCAAGTTGTAGTCTAGCAAAAATTTCGATGGTAGCAGAACCGTCAATAATTAAAGTTGTCTCAAGGCCAAGTTGTAGTCTAGCAAAAATTTCGATGGTAGCAGAACTTCTGGGACTGTTACTGCTATTCCATATGAGTTGTAGTCTAGCAAAAATTTCGATGGTAGCAGAACTATAAAATCATACGTTAATGCTTCGTATAAGTTGTAGTCTAGCAAAAATTTCGATGGTAGCAGAACTTCCACTGATTGCGATATCTCCATTTTGTGTTGTAGTCTAGCAAAAATTTCGATGGTAGCAGAACGTACCATTCAACCCCAATTTTAGGCAAGCCGTTGTAGTCTAGCAAAAATTTCGATGGTAGCAGAACTCTTGTTCTAATAATTTATGAAGCATATCTGTTGTAGTCTAGCAAAAATTTCGATGGTAGCAGAACGTAGGTGGTAAGAGATGATACAAGTTGTTAGTTGTAGTCTAGCAAAAATTTCGATGGTAGCAGAACTGTTATTGCCTTAATTGTTAATTTGGTGGTGTTGTAGTCTAGCAAAAATTTCGATGGTAGCAGAACGGGGGTCTATGCTATGTGAAAGAAGTCAAGGTTGTAGTCTAGCAAAAATTTCGATGGTAGCAGAACTATCTAAAAACGCTTTATAAAGTTGAGTATGTTGTAGTCTAGCAAAAATTTCGATGGTAGCAGAACGCAAGGGTCTTTAGCACATGTTCTTCCTACGTTGTAGTCTAGCAAAAATTTCGATGGTAGCAGAACTAACATCAAGTGCTGTAGTTGTTTTACCTGGTTGTAGTCTAGCAAAAATTTCGATGGTAGCAGAACCATGAATCATTCTAAACAGAGATGTGAATTGTTGTAGTCTAGCAAAAATTTCGATGGTAGCAGAACATTGTATGCATGTATTTTCGTAAGTGTGTTGTTGTAGTCTAGCAAAAATTTCGATGGTAGCAGAACCTGACATAATATATTCTCCTAGAACTTTCTGTTGTAGTCTAGCAAAAATTTCGATGGTAGCAGAACGAAGACAAGCACATTAGATAATGGAGAAATGTTGTAGTCTAGCAAAAATTTCGATGGTAGCAGAACAGAGCGTGTCTATAATGCTCAATTCAAAGGGTTGTAGTCTAGCAAAAATTTCGATGGTAGCAGAACCCGCATCACCAATCTGATCAAGCGCATCTTGTTGTAGTCTAGCAAAAATTTCGATGGTAGCAGAACATCACCCCACATTCTTTTGAATGCAAGTTTGTTGTAGTCTAGCAAAAATTTCGATGGTAGCAGAACACTCTGCATATTCCTTTTCGATTTCATCCTGTTGTAGTCTAGCAAAAATTTCGATGGTAGCAGAACTGCAAACATTGCAAATACTATCGGCGATGCGTTGTAGTCTAGCAAAAATTTCGATGGTAGCAGAACATGTGTACGGCTTGAAGTATTTTCTGTTTAGTTGTAGTCTAGCAAAAATTTCGATGGTAGCAGAACGGTTGTTTCATCATGCTCAGAATTAGTGAAGTTGTAGTCTAGCAAAAATTTCGATGGTAGCAGAACAACAATGAGTATATGGAAGAAGAAGTCGAAGTTGTAGTCTAGCAAAAATTTCGATGGTAGCAGAACATGCCTTGTCTGTAAGTTTTAGTGCTGTTCGTTGTAGTCTAGCAAAAATTTCGATGGTAGCAGAACACACCTTTAATATATACCCAATCCGACACTGTTGTAGTCTAGCAAAAATTTCGATGGTAGCAGAACCTCAAAATATCTAGCATTA
>ERZ773063.2172-NODE-2172-length-10819-cov-8.859346_pt1 | contig 10819 bp, 8 predicted proteins | sample MGYA00580625_ERZ773063 | MGnify/ENA primary metagenome ERZ773063 (study PRJEB29015, sample SAMEA2738022) | human oral metagenome | biome: human oral; feature: human-associated habitat; material: dental | place: China | collected 2042 ...
TTTTAATCCTTTCAACCTACCTATTATAGCGGATTTAGCGCTTTTTTTCAATTATATAAGAAAGATAAAAATCGCTCTTTCCAGCGATTCTATTCTTTACATTTGGCTAACTTGTCTTAAAATTCGACAATGACACTGCTAAAGAGGAAAATTGCAAAGAGTAAGATTAAAATCAGATTTAAGAAAAGTCCTGCCAACTAAACTTGACAGGATCTATAAATTTGAAGTGAATTAACTTCGAACCAGACTTAACTGCTTTTTCCACCGTTTCTTAAACAATATATCAAAGAGAACCAGAGCCAGAGAAAGGATGACTGATACAAGAAGGTACTTTATCCATAGGGAGGCATTAGGGATAAAAGGCGGACTTTTTAGCAGACCGTAATTTCCTCCTGTCACTTGATTAACGCCGACTAGGAAAAGATTGAGGCCAAAGGTGTAAGCTACAATCATGTATTTCTTGAGCAGGGTCTTGTCGTAGTGATTCATCAGATAAATCAAGGAATTAACCAAGAGAGCATAGTGACCAATCAGGAAAGAGAAGCTAGTAATGTGTGGGAAATCATAGGGGTCAAAGACTGGGTAGCCGAGGGCAAAGACTGCTCCGCTGGCTCCTAGAAGAGCAAAATACTGCTTGCTGGGCCATTTATCTGGCAGAAAGACCACCGCAAACATGGCCAAACGGCAATGGTACAAAGGCAGACTATTTGCTAGAGGAAGCTGAAAACCCACATACCAGCTATAAAGAATTGCCAGTTGGCACAACTGAAGGATTTTCATGCTTTTGATAAAGCTAGGATTCTTATGATATTTTATCGATGCATATATAGACAGCAAAAGCAATGCCATCATCAAAGAGTAGGCCAATGCTGAAACAAAAGGTGGTTCAGTTTGGTTGGTAGTCAAAAAATGATGCATCCAGTTTCCTTTCTACTTTTAAAATCTGTAAGTTTAAACTCCCAGGCAGCTTGAAAATCTAGGCAGAATTTTTCTAGTTACCAGAGAAATCATTTCCTCTTCCAATCTTTATTGGATCAATCGCTCTGCCTGTCTTTCCTTCATTTCTTTGAACAAGTAAGAAAATAGAAGTAAGGCAATCGCTAAGACCATCGACACAATCAGATAGTTGCCAAGCATACCATGATCTCCTACCAGAGGTGGCTCCTTTAAGAAACCGTAGTTTCCTCCAAATACAATATTTCCAAGCAGGATAAGGAAGTCTAAGCCAAAGGTAATTTCTACAATACGGCGATAGGACAGATTGAGTCTGTCATAATGCTTCATCAGGTAAATAATCGAATTGCCTAGCAGGGCCAAATGACCGATGAAAAATGAAAATAGCGTGATATGCGGAAATGGATAGGGATCCAAAATCGGATAGACAATGGCGCAAATCGGTCCAAATACTCCCAATAAGGCGAAATATTGCTTATAAGCTACTTTATCTGGCAGTAGCAAGACAGCAAACATAGCGACTCGGCAATGGTACAAGGGGAGACTCTCCGACAAAGGCTCCTGAATAACCAAGTACCAGCCATACAAAGAGACTAATTGCACGATTTGGGCAACTCTAAAAAAAGTCTGTACTTTCTTTCGCTCAAAAAAACGACTAGCAACATAGATGACGGACACTAGGCTCATCAAAAGCAGAATATAAGCAAAAGGCGTCATCACAGGCGGTTCTGTTTTGTGACTAGTAAAAAAATCTAGTAAATTCATCTTTAAAATTTTCATCCTAATAAATATTTTTTAAGGACACTGGGCTTGCTCTTCCTAGCAAAGTCCTTAATTTTTCTCAAAAAGTTTTTCAACTTTCTAGAGGTAATAGCTTCTGGCCCTTATAACTCTGGACAGATTGAGCTAGATTATCTGGTCTATTGGATATAAGCATCCAGTCACATGAACTTCAATCTAGTCTATATATTGTTCTTGCTGATTCTGATAAATATCCCAGAGAAGCTGCAGCTGCTCTTTTGTTATCCTTTTCTCGGATAGAAGAGGCAAATCCTGTGGGGCAAAGAAACTCAGCTCAGCGATTTCTAAATTGGGCTGAAAATCTCCCTCTTTCAGCTGACATTCAAACACGAGCTTGACATACTGCTTACTTTGTGGTTGGAATTTATTGCTATCAAAGACAGCCAGCAAGCGTACTACGCTAGCTTGAAATCCAGTCTCTTCCTGAATTTCTTTTACCATATTTTCTTTAGGAGATAAGCCTACTTCACAGAAACCACCCGGCAGAGCCCATGTCTCCTCTTGCTGTCCTCGTACTAGACAAATCTTGCCCTGCTGAACGATAAAAGCTCGGACATCGACCAAAGGAGTCGCATAAAAATCTGTCGGCCGGAGCAAGTCAGACAGCTCATCCGGTTCCAGATGACTGGTCTCGCTGAGCAGCTGATTCAGATTGTCTCTGATATCCGCATAGCGTTCTCGATCAAAGTCACTGGCTGCAAAAGACAAACCTGTATCCGTTATAGCCAGCAGTCGTTGCAAAATTAAAGCTGTATCACTTGTCCCCATGCTCCAAGACCTCCACTAGTTTATCCAACTTCATCGAATTACTGCCCTTGAGCAAGATTTGGTCGGAGGATTGCAACCAAGTCTTAACGGTCTTGGTCAAATCTTCAAACTGATCTTTGTCAGCATTTTTAACAAAATAATGCACCCGATTTGGTGGGTAGATTTCCCGAGCGTAGACGTAGAGGGCTTCCATGTCCTCTCCATAGAGGAAAAGATCGGTGATAACCTCTGGATTGAGGCTGGTAATCATGGCTCCGTGCATCAGCTTGGAGTCAGCACCCAGCTCCTTCATATCAGCTAAGACTGCAGCCTTGCGGCCGCCCTGACTAGCTGGAATCGTTGAGAAGGTCTCAAGAATCAAGCGCATGGCTGTTGGATTGGCATTGTAAACATCTGACAGGATATCGGCCCCATTAGCCGCCTTCTTCCACTCGGTTCGATTGCGGGTCAATTCCAGCTGGGCAAAAGCCTGACGGATCGCCGACTCACTGACACCCTCTTGCAAGGCAACGTAAGACGCAATCATAGCGTTGGTCGCATTGTATTTGCCAGTCACGGGCAAGTCAATCGCCTGCTCCAGAAAATTCGCTTCAAAGGTCAAGCTGTCCTTGCGCTCTTCCAAGCGAGTCAAGTAAATATCTGCATCGGGACCAAAGCGAACCACTTTTTGCTGATCTGGCAGAAAATCATTGACGATCTTATCAGCCGGAGCCAAGAGCAGACCGCCTTTCTTCATGCCATCTGCAATCTGCATCTTGCCTTTAGCAATCTCCGTACGGCTTCCGAAAAATTCTAAGTGAGCTTCGCCAACCAAGGTCACAATGCCAGTCTTTGGCTTGGCAATTTCAGACAGAAGATGGATATCCCCCAAGTGGTCCTGCCCCATTTCCAAAACTAGCTTTTCTGTGTCGTCCGGCATGTGGAGCACCGTGTAGGGCAGGCCGATTTCATTATTATAGTTGCCTTGGGTTTTATAGGTTTTGTAGCTAGTAGCCAGCAGCTGAGCCAGCATATCCTTGGTTGTAGTCTTCCCATTGGAGCCTGTCACAGCTAGCACATCTACACCTGTCTTTTCCAGATAGTATTGAGCCAAAGCTTGAAAGGCCGCTAGCACATCATCGACCAAGACATAAGGTCCTTCTGCTATTGGACGCTCAGACAAGGTCGCTGCAGCTCCCTGAGCGAAGGCTGTCGCGATAAAGTCATGGCCGTCACGCGCCCCCTTGAGCGGGATAAAAAGATCCCCCGTCTCAATCAAACGACTGTCAAATTCAGCCTTTCTAAAAGTCACATTTTCAAACTGACTGACATCATTTTTGGCAGCCAAGACTTCTGCTATTTCATATAAATCTAATTTCATATTTTTAACTCATTTTTACGCTTTTTCCCAAAAAGAAGGGATTGAGGCCAGACTAAATAGTAAATATTCAGTCTGTCGTCTCAGTCCCTCCATTATATCATAATTATAAAAGATGCGCTTCTCTCTTAGCAAAAGCCTCTTCAGCTAGATTTACCAATTTCTCAATCAACTCGGAATAAGGCAGTCCCATATTTTCCCAAAGCAAGGGATACATAGACCATTGGGTAAAGCCAGGCATGGTGTTGAGCTCATTGAGGAAAATGTCACCCTCTTCTGTGTAGAAGAAATCACAGCGAGCCAATCCCTGTCCGCCCAAGGCACGAAAGGCTGTCTCAGCATTCATACGCATGACTGAAATAACCTCGTCTGAGATTTTCGCAGGAATATCCATGGTAATCTTATTGTCAATATACTTGGCTTCATAGTCGTAGAAAGCCACATCTTTGACCACTTCGCCCGGCAAGGTACTCTTAACGTCATAATTTCCTAAGAGACCAACCTCAATCTCACGCGCATTGACTCCCTGCTCAACCAAGACACGGCTGTCGTACTTGAAGGCCAAATCCAATGCCGCTCGCAACTCCTCTTGATTCTCAGACTTGGAAATACCGACACTAGAGCCCATATTAGACGGTTTGGTAAAAATCGGATAAGTCAATTTTTCTTCGATTTCGGCAATTTTTTCTTCCAGATTTTCACCCTCAATCACCGCTACATAAGGCACCTGCGGAATTCCAGCAGATTCCAGAATACGTTTGGTGGTGATTTTGTCCATGGCAACACTGGAAGACAAGATATTGCAGCCCACATAAGGAAGGCGCAGCACTTCAAGAAAGCCTTGAATAGAGCCATCCTCGCCCATCGGTCCATGAAGAACAGGAAAGACAACTGCATTTTCCTGGTGAATATCACTCGGTTTGACTTGCTGCGAGAAGTCAACCGTATCATTGGTCATAAGCTTTTCATCTGTAGCTGGTTTTTCTGTAAATTCCTGCGTTTTGATAAAATCGCCAGCTTTTGTGATGAAATAAGTCTTGACAGAAAATTTGTCATAGTTGATAGCTCGCATGACACTCTCAGCCGACAAGACTGAAACTTCTCGCTCAGCACTACGGCCACCGTATAGTAAAATCAAGGTTTGTTTGACCATTATCTTATCCTAACATTTCTAGCTATAAGTTCATTTTGGGTTGCCCCATCTTCTTTTTAGACTGTTTCAGTATACCATATTTCCCCGCATTTTTGAATAGAAAAAAGACTCCCAAAGCTGTTTTTCAGCAGGAAATCTTTCTTTCATCTTACAATTCTGTCCGATTTTCAATCGCTCGGAGCAGGGTCACTTCGTCTGCGTATTCGATATCAGCGCCGACAGCCAATCCGCGGGCCAGACGAGTCACCTTGATGCCTGCAGGCTTGAGCACTCGAGAAATATACATAGAAGTCGCTTCTCCGTCAGCCGTTGCATTGGTAGCCACAATCACTTCCATCACTTGGCTGTCCATCAAACGAGTCAGGAGACTCTTGAGGTTGATATCATCTGGTCCTACACCGTTCATAGGGGAAATGAGGCCGTGGAGAACATGATAAAGGCCGTGGTATTCTTGGATATTTTCCATAGCAGACACATCGCGGCTATCCTCAACGATCAGAATCACAGTCTGATCGCGCGTTTGATCCGTACAGATAGCACAAGGATCATCGTCCGTCAGATTGCCACAGATAGAGCAGTAAGTCAGCTCACGCTTGGCAGCTAGTAGATTTTTGGCAAACTCATTGACATCATCGTCACTCATCCCGATGGTATAAAAGGCCAGACGAGTAGCTGTCTTGATGCCGATACCCGGCAGCTTTGAAAAGCTATCTATTAATTTAGCGATAGGAGTTGGATAAAGCATAATAGTAATCGTTGAGCAGTAAAATCTTGATCCGATTCTACTGCTTTTCCTTTCTAATTCATAGGGTGCTGTTGATTATAAAGGTTAATAATATCACGGGTAATACTGTGGCTGACCGTTGAGGAAAGGTCAGTATTGTGCGGAAATACCACGGCTACAGCTATTTTAGGATTATCGCTTGGTGCATAGGATACAACATTGGTATTGATAGCAGATGTACCACCGTTGACAAAGGTTTCAGCAGTCCCTGTTTTGGCACTGATCGAAACCATAGCGCCCTGGGCAATCGTCCGTCCAGTTGTAAAGCCACTCCATCCATTGACCACCTGATAGAAACCTTGTTTTATCAGAGCCATATTTTCCTCGGAAATATTGACCTGATTTAGTTCTTTTGTTTCCTTCTTCTCAATCAAGTCTCCCAGTCCACCTTGGTCGTTATTGGCGTAAATGCCTTCAACCAGATGCGGAGCTACCCGTTTGCCGTTATTGGCTACCGTCGACGCATATTGAGCCAACTGAAGTGGAGTGTAGTTATCAAACTGACCAAAAGCATCCGTAATATAATTGCTGACTGTGAAGTTTTTAGGAATATAGCCTGTTGATTCTGTCGGTAAATCAATACCTGTTCCAGTCCCCAGACCATATTCTGCAAAAGTCGAACGGAGTTTTTTCATTGAAGCATCGACATTGTTGGTTCCTAAGGCCATATTTGGGCTATATGGAGTCCCAAGCATATTTAGGGCCACCTGAACCATATAGGTATTAGACGAATATTCCAGAGCCTCCACCGCCGTAATAGAACGTGAACCATAGGCCGTAAACCAAGAATTGATGGGAGCAGAACCCGCGAAAAGAATTGGCTGATCGACCAAGGATTGATTTCCTGAAATGGCTCCGTACTGCCAACCAGCGGTTAAGGTAGCCGCCTTGACGACAGAACCAGGAACAAAGACATTTGTAATGGTACCCAGCGCATCCGCTGAGATATCGCCTGTTTCCAGATCGTGCTTGACACCAGCCAGGGCCAAGATTGACCCCGTATTGGGATCCATAGCCACGGCATAGACACCTTCTGAATAGGTGGCATTGCCCTTGGCTAGCTCCATATTAAAGGCATTTCTGAGAACATCCTCAACTCCCTGCTGGAAGGTCAGATCTACGGTTAGCTTCAGGTTGTTCCCTTTGCTTCCTTCGGAAATGGTCTCAACGCTCTCCATGTTGCCATTTTTGTCCAGCCGAATTTCTTTTTCCGCTCGTTTTCCTTGCAAAACAGACTCATACTCTTTTTCCAGATAAGAAATTCCCACTCGGTCATTCAGAGAATAGCCCTTCTTGACATAGTCATCCGCTTCCTCAGCTGGCAGACCTGTTTTTTCGGTTGAAATTTGACCAACAATTGAAGCTAACGATGTTTCCAAGACTTTTCGATTCCAGCTGGTTGAAATACTAATACCCGGAAGTTCTTTTCCGATGGACGCAATCGTAGCGACCTGCTCCGTCGTCAAATCGTCTGTCTGAATCGTCCCTGTTGAAAAGTTTGGAACAGCATTCATCTGGCTAAATAGAGCGATAATCTTCTTTTCCTCATCTGTATAGCCTAGCTGGCTTGGATCAATACTCTCCGCTGCTGCCTTATAGATCTTGGCTTCAGGTAAACGATTGCCATCTGTATCAAATTTTTCTTCCTTGGGTAATTTTTCAACCACTTCTCGGTAAACTTTATTATCCGCCAGATAATAATCAACCTCTTGGCGCTCGGTCACCTTTAGATCAGACACTGACACATACTGCAGTAACTTTTGTGCTGTTTCACGGATTTCTTCTGCTGTCAGTTTATTGTCTCGCGTAAAGGTCACCACTTGCTTGGTTGTATTTTCCACCAAGGGCTTACCTGAAGCGTCATAGATCTGCCCACGAACCGAACTCGATTTAATCTTCGTTTTACTTGCTTTAGCTAATTTATCTGTATAAAATTCTTGATTGACGACCTGCATATAGCCCAGACGAGCAATCAGCACCAAAAATAAGACCCCGACTATACCAAATAGAAGGTAGAGTCGGCCTGTGATAGAATGGCTATCAAATTTTCTCTTAGACATTTCTTCTCTCATTCTCGTAAAAATCTATCTTTTATTTTACCACATTTCCCCAGCAATGAAGCATGGAAATCTAAAAGGATCGAAAAAGAATTTTTCTCCAATAATGAGAAAATCTATAATTTCTGTAGTGGGTAAAACCACTGTAGGAATTATGGATCTAAAATTATAAACGCCTTAGATCTTACCTACTCAAACGCAACGCTTTTAGCTTTCGGAACTTTGACAACTTTAAAACTAGAATTCTCATTGCTTTGAACATCAAAAAGGAGAGAACAAATCTTTTCCTCTCCAGGGTATGACTTTTGGATAACCCACTACAGTTGACAAACATACTAAGATTAGTAGTGAAGAAATCTCCGATGGGAGAGAGTACTCACTACTTTTTCTTTATGTTAAAGGAGTGGTGTCTTGTAAAGTCGTAGGGCTCTATGACGCTAGACGTCGCTTGACAAATTGGCAAGACACCTTGTTTTAGGTGGAGTTTGATCAAAGTATGTGGGACGCTAAACGTCGCGTATTGAAAATAAAATCACTAAAACATGGAATTATTCAAGACAAAAGAGGTAATGTCATGCGTGCAGTATTTGGAATTGATGTCAGTAAAACAAGTTCTGAGGTGGCAATTTTAGTCAACGGTGAGAAGGTTCATGGCTACACCATACTCAATGATGCCTTTGGTTTCAATCGCCTATTGGGCGACTTGAAAACTGTTCATAACCCTGAGATTATATTTGAGGCCACAGGCGTCTATTCTCGACGTCTTCAGGCCTTTCTTGAGGAATGTGGTTACGCTTATACACGGCTAAATCCACTGGAAGCTAAGAAGCAATTGGACAGTCTGCGAGTTCGTAAAACAGATAAAATTGACGCTGAAAAGTTGGCTAAATCTCAGCTTGTGCACAATCGTAAACCAACTTACGTGCAGGAAGAAGTTTATCAACACCTGCGTGATTTAAGCCGTTTCTATCAAAATATGACTGAAGATCTTGTTCGAGCTAAAAACCGTCTGCACAAGGTCCTACAAGTCACCTTTCCTGAATTGGAAAATCTCTTATCCACACCAACTGGAGAGCAATATTGGAACTTGGTCATGACTTTTCCATGTAAAGAGTTTGTATTAAGCCTATCTCAAAGTGACTTGTATGAGATTATCCGTCAATCTACCTCTAAACGCATCTCTGAAAAGCGTATTGCTTACCTGACTGATAAACTTATAAAACTCGCTAAACAATCTTTTTGTGCGGTCAAGAAAACCTCTCCAATGCTTGAAGAGGTTCGCTACTATGCTCAAGAATTGCTTCGTCTTTCTGAACGCAGACAAGTTGTCTTAAACGACATGGTAGCTCTAGCTCAGCCTTTACCAGAGTATGACATCTTACGGTCAATTCCTAGCATCGCAGAAACCACAGCGACATCTATCATTGGCGAATTGGGAGATATTCATCGCTTTCAGTCTACCAATCAAATCAATGCTTTTATTGGCATTGACCTGAGACACTATGAATCTAGGAACTTTCTCGCTAAGGAACACATCACTAAACGAGGTAATCCCTATGCCAGAAAAATCTTGTTCAAGTGCATTCACAACATCGCTTCAGCTAGTCATACCAATCCCTGCCATATCACTGACTTTTATGAGAAACGAAAAAGACAATCGACAATAGCTTCAACTAAGCCACATACGATTGCCTCTATACATCGTCTCATTCGAACAATGTATTACCTCATTACGCATAACAAACTTTACGATTATTCTTTGACCCAAAATCGATAAGGCTGTCTATGCCGTATTATGGTAACACCTTGTTTCAAAAATACCAGATAAGGTGTTTTTTAGCATGCCCTTTTATGGATCAAAAAGTGTTAAAAATAAGACAGTAACCTCAGAATAGCTACTGTCTTATCTCTTTTTTTACTTAAAGCCTTGATAGACTTGACAGATGGTAAAAAAGAGCCCAAAAACCCCAGATAGCCTTGAGCCATCCGGGGTTCTTATGTTCATCGCTAAAATGATATCAACAAAATTTCATTGTAGCCGATTTTTGGAACTTAGTCTTCTAAATCCATTTCAGAAGCTGCTGATCTCTTCTTCTTACCAAGAAGAGAGGCAGTTACCAAGGCAGCTACTCCTAATCCAAGACCAGCAAATTGGTTGCTTGCAGTTCCTGTATTTGGTAAAGCCTTAGCGTTTGGAGTAACTTTGACTTGTCCTGGTTGTGCAGGCTGTGGCTTAGGTGCTTGAGAGTGATTTGTAGCACTTGAGATTGAAGCACTGTCAGACAAGCTAGCTGAGGTACTTGCGCTGTCGCTCAAGCTTGTGCTTGTTGAAACTGATTCACTTGTGCTGATTGAAGCTGACTGGCTTGCAGATACAGATGCTGAAGCTGATTGACTAGCTGAGCCATTGCTTGTACTTGTTGAACCTGAACCGCTACCTGAGTTATTGCTTGCACTGATTGAAGCTGATTGGCTTGCAGATACTGATGCGCTAGTTGATTGACTTGCACTTACAGATGCTGAAGCTGATTGACTTGCTGAGTCATTGCTTGTGCTTGTTGAACCTGAACCGCTACCTGAGTTGTTGCTTGCACTGATTGAGGCAGAAATGCTGTCACTCAAGCTTGCGCTTGTTGAGACTGACTCACTTGCGCTGATTGATGCTGAAGTACTATCGCTCAATGACACACTTACTGATTTGCTGAGTGAAACTGAATCACTTGCACTTACAGATTCAAGGTAGCTAGGAAGGTTAAACTCTGGCTTAGATTCGCTTGTTGGCTCACCCTTACTATAGCTGAATGAGTTAGATTGTTGTGATGCACTTGTACTCAAACTGCTTGAAACGCTATTGCTAAGTGATGTAGATGTACTTACGCTGTTACTCAAGCTTACTGAAGTACTTGTTGAAACTGAAGTACTACTTGAGTTGTTGCTTGCTGATT
>ERZ773063.2173-NODE-2173-length-10818-cov-12.863607_pt1 | contig 10818 bp, 9 predicted proteins | sample MGYA00580625_ERZ773063 | MGnify/ENA primary metagenome ERZ773063 (study PRJEB29015, sample SAMEA2738022) | human oral metagenome | biome: human oral; feature: human-associated habitat; material: dental | place: China | collected 2042 ...
CCGCGCGGGCGCCGAGCCGGCGTCGTCGGGCCGCAGGGCCCCGTCCCGGAGCCCGCCCGCCGTGCCACCGCAACTGAAACGAAACACCTGCGACACATCCGCGGCACGCCCGCGTCACCGCCCGCGCCTACGGTGGCCGCGATCCCCGCGCCGCGCCGGTTGCCGCGCGGACCATCTGCATGAGGAGCGCATATGTTCAAGGACGTGTCCGAGGCCCTGACCTGCATCGAGAGGGAGGGGGTCGAGTTCATCGACGTCCGCTTCTGCGACCTGCCCGGGGTCATGCAGCACTTCACGATCCCGGTCGACGCCTTCAAGGACGAGGCCCTGACCCAGGGGCTCATGTTCGACGGCTCCTCGATCCGCGGCTTCACGGCCATCCACGAGTCCGACATGAAGCTCGTGCCCGATATCACCACGGCCTTCCTGGACCCCTTCCGGGTGCGCAAGACCCTCATCATCAACTTCGCCATCGTCGACCCCTTCACCGACGAGGTCTACTCGCGCGACCCGCGCTCGATCGCCGCCAAGGCCGAGGACTACCTGCGCTCCACGGGCATCGCCGACACCTGCTACATCGGCGCCGAGGCCGAGTTCTACCTCTTCGACTCCGTGGAGTACGAGACGACGCCGGCCACCACGCGCTACGCCATCGACTCCGCCGAGGCCGCCTGGAACACCGGGCGCACCGAGGAGGGCGGCAACAAGGGCTACAAGACGGCGTTCAAGGGCGGCTACTTCCCCGTCTCCCCCAACGACCAGATGGCCGACATCCGCGACGCCATGGTGCGCACCTGCATCGAGTCCGGCCTGGCGATCGAGCGCGCCCACCACGAGGTCGGCACCGCCGGCCAGCAGGAGATCAACTACCGGTTCAACTCGCTGCTGGCCGCCGGCGACGACATGATGAAGTTCAAGTACATCATCAAGAACGAGGCCTGGAGGGCGGGCAAGACGGCCACCTTCATGCCCAAGCCGATCTTCGGCGACAACGGCTCGGGCATGCACTGCCACCACTCGCTGTGGAAGGACGGCAGGCCGCTGTTCTTCGACGAGCGCGGCTACGGGCAGCTGTCCGACCTGGCCCGCTGGTACATCGGCGGCATCCTGCGCCACGCCCCGAGCCTGCTGGCCTTCACCAACCCGTCGGTCAACTCCTTCCGCCGGCTCGTGCCGGGCTTCGAGGCGCCGGTCAACCTGGTCTACTCGGCCCGCAACCGCTCGGCCTGCATCCGCATCCCGGTCACCGGCTCCTCGCCCAAGGCCAAGCGCGTGGAGTACCGCGTGCCCGACCCCTCCTCCAACCCCTACCTGTGCTTCGCCGCGGTCCTCATGGCCGGCATCGACGGCGTGCGCAACCGGATCGAGCCGCGCGAGCCCATCGACAAGGACCTCTACGAGCTCGCCCCGGAGGAGTACCACGACATCGACAAGCTGCCGCACTCGCTGGACCGGGCCCTGGAGGCCCTGGAGGTCGACCACGACTACCTGACCGAGGGCGACGTCTTCACCCCTGACCTCATTGCGACGTGGATCGACTACAAGCGCGAGAACGAGATCGTGCCCATGCGCATGCGCCCGCACCCCTACGAGTTCGAGCTCTACTACGACATGTGACTGGCCGCGGGGCCGGCGGCGCGTGCGCAAGACCACCCCGCCCATTTGCATACCTATACCGACTTGTGGATAGTCTACGGGCGGTTCGCTCCCACCATCCAAGGAGACCCCATGTGGACCCCACACCGCCTACGCGTCGTCGGCGCCGTCGGACTGTGTCTGAGCCTGGTCGCCGTCGGCGCCTGCACCCACGCCGAGGACTGGCGGGCCTCGGGGACCGATGACTCGGCCCCCATCCCCACCTACGACACCGGCGCCATCCAGCCCCAGCCGGACATCATCGCCATGCTCCCCGAGGGGGCGCTGGCCGACGGCGTCCTCGACGTGGCCGCCGCCACCGACTACCCGCCGGCCGAGTTCCTCGACGCCGGGGGCGCCGCCGTCGGCTACGACGTGCACCTGTCCCAGGCCATCGCCCGGGTCCTGGGCGTGCGCGCCGAGGTCCACACCGCCGAATTCGACTCCATCATCGCCGGGGTGGGCACCACCTACGACGCGGGGATCTCCTCCTTCACCGTCACCCGTGAGCGCACCGCGGCCATGAACATGATCGCCTACATCAACGTCGGCTCCCGCTTCAACGTCGCCGCAGGCAACCCCAAGGGCATCGACCCCTCCGACCACCTCAACCTGTGCGGCCTGACCATCGGGGTGCAGACCGGCACCGCCCAGGAGGAGAGCATCAACACCTTCTCCCAGGACTGCAAGAAGGCGGGCAAGCCCGAGATCGAGGTGCGCTCCTACTCCACCCAGTCCGAGGCCACCACCGCCCTGGCCGGGAGCACCCTCGACGCCGTCTACTCCGACTCCACCGTCGCCGGCTACGCCGTGGAGACCACCGGCGGCCAGGTCGAGACGGTCGGCGAGATCGAGGACGCCCTGCCCCAGGGCATCGTCCTGACCAAGAACGACCCCGCCCTGACCAAGGCGATCCAGGCGGCCGTCCAGTACCTCATGGACTCGGGGATCTGGCAGAAGATCCTGGACGCCTGGGGCATCGAGGGCGCCGCCCTGACCACCGCCGCACTCAACCCCCCGGTGGAGAAGTAGATATGAGCACCACGAGCAATACCGACACCGCTGCCGCCGACGGCGCCGCGACCGGCGAGGCCCCCGTCCAGCTCAACCGGCCCAAGCCGGTGCCCAAGCCGGGCACCTGGATCAGCGCCGCCGTCGTCATCGTCCTGGGCGCGATGTTCGCGCACGCGCTGGTCACCAATGAGAAGTTCCACTGGGACACGGTCTGGTTCTTCTTCCGCGAGGTCCGCGTCGTGCGGGCCGTGGGCTGGACCCTGCTGCTGACCTTCCTCGCCATGGCGATCGGCATCGTGCTGGCCGTGACCACGGCGATCATGCGCCAGTCCTCCAACCCGATCCTGCGCTGGGTGGCCCTGGGCTACCTGTGGTTCTTCCGCGGCACCCCGATCTACACCCAGCTGGTCTTCTGGGGGGCGCTGGCCTCCCTCTACCAGTACCTCAGCCTCGGCGTGCCCTTCGGCCCCGAATTGCTGACCTTCCCCACCAGGTCCGTGTTCACGCCCTTCGTGGCCGCCGTCCTGGGGCTGGGCATCAACGAGGGGGCCTACCTGTCGGAGATCGTCCGCTCCGGCCTGGCCAGCGTGGACCCGGGGCAGACGGAGGCCGCGGGCGCCCTGGGCATGAGCCGGGGCCAGATCATGCGGCGCATCGTGCTGCCGCAGGCCATGCGCGTCATCGTCCCGCCCACCGGCAACGAGACGATCTCCATGCTCAAGACCACCTCACTGGTCCTGGCCGTGCCCTTCACCCTGGACCTGACCTTCGTCACCAACGCCTACGCCTCGCGCACCTACCAGACGATCCCGCTGCTCATCGTGGCGGCCGTGTGGTACATCATCATCACCTCGATCCTCATGGTCGGCCAGCACTACCTCGAGCGCTACTACGGCAGGGGCTTCGACGACCGCTCGGGCGGCAAGAAGGCGGGCCGCGGCCTGTCCCGGCGCCAGCAGGCGATCCTCGACGCCCACACGACCAAGGACAACCCCTTCCTGGAGGTCACCCCATGAGCATCGCCCCCACCGACCCCGAGATCCTCGCCCGGGCCGAATCGACCAAGGTCTGCATCGCCGGCCTGCACAAGTTCTTCGACGAGCTGCACGTGCTGCGCGGGGTCGACCTCACCGTGGACCCGGGCTCGGTCACCGTGCTCATCGGGCCCTCCGGCTCGGGCAAGTCGACCCTGCTGCGCTGCATCAACGAACTGGAGTCCATCGACGCCGGCCGCGTGTGGGTCGACGGCGAGCTCATGGGCATGCGCGAGGTGCCCCAGCCCGACGGCACGGTCCGCCTGCACGCCCTGTCCGACAAGGCCCGGGCCGCCCAGCGCGCCAAGATCGGCATGGTCTTCCAGCGCTTCAACCTCTTCCCGCACATGACGGCGCTGGAGAACGTCATGGAGGCGCCGGTGCAGGTCAAGAAGGTCCCCAAGGCCAAGGCGCGCGAGCGCGGCGTCGAGCTGCTGGAGCGGGTGGGCCTGGGCGACCGCCTGGACCACTACCCCTCCCAGCTCTCCGGCGGCCAGCAGCAGCGCGTGGCCATCGCCCGGGCCCTGGCCATGGACCCCGAGCTCATGCTCTTCGACGAGCCGACCTCCGCCCTGGACCCCGAGCTGGTCGGCGAGGTCCTCCAGGTCATGAAGGACCTCGCGGCGGACGGCATGACCATGGTCGTGGTCACCCACGAGATGGGCTTCGCCCGGGAGGTCGGCGACCAGCTGGTCTTCATGGACGGGGGCGTCATCTGCGAGTCGGGCGAGCCGGCCGAGGTCCTGGACCACCCCGCCGAGGCCCGCACGCAGGCCTTCCTGTCCTCGGTGCTGTAAAGTGCCGTCATGACCGGCGCCACAACAAACATCATCCCGGCCAGGATCGGCCAGGAGGACGTGCTCGTCGAGGCCGTCGTCGTCCCGGGCACGGAGAAGCTCTCCAGCAAAGGCCGGGCGGTCGACAGGGTCCAGACCATGCTGGACGGCGCCCAGTCGGTCATCCGCTCCTTCGCCGAGGAGACGGCCGGGACGGTCGCGCAAATCCGGCGGAAGGTCGGCTCGCCCGATGAGGTGAGCGTCGCGCTCGGCCTGTCCTTCGCCACCACCGGCAAGATCATTATCGCCTCGAGCACGGCCTCCGCCTCGATAACCGTCACCCTCACCTACAAGGCCGCCAAGGACGGCGAGGACGACGGCGCCGGCGGAGACGACAGGGATGGTGCCGGCGGGGCTGCCGCGGGCGCAACAGCGGCGGGAGGCGCCTCCTCCCGCAACGGAGGGACCAGGGGATGAGTTCGCTCTCGTCCGAGGCCCTGGGCCCGGGCTTCATCGGCCAGGTGCTCGACGGCGGCGGTGCGACGGTGGGCACCTGCTGGCTGGTCGCTCCCGGCTGGGTGCTCACCGCGGCGCATGTCGCGCAGGTCGCCGGGGCCGATGTCGTCGCCGCATCCGTCGCCGCCGAGCGGGCATTCTCCGCCGCCGCGGACCGGGCCGACGAGCGGGCGGTGACGCTGCGGCTCAAGCGCGACCTGAAGAAGACCGGGCCCGTGATCGAGGGGAGGGTGCGGCGCGCCGACACGGTGATCGACCTCGCCCTGGTGGAGATCGACGGCGCGGCTTGGGCCTTTCCACCGGCCGAGTTGGCGGACTCGGAGGACGTCAAGCCGGAGGAGGTTGTGGTCGTCACGGGTGCGGCCGAGCTCGCCGATGCCCGGGAGGATGCGGCCCTGATCGCATCCAGTACCGCGGGTCGTTGGGACGGGTGGGGGTTGTACGAGGACTCGGTGCGCCTGGCCAAGATCAAGGCCTCGGGCGTGCTGCGCAATATGTCCGGCGCACCGGTCATCCGGGCTAAGGACAGTACCGCGGGGTGCCTCATGTCAAGGTGCCCGCGAAACTTCTTCGGTGCCTCACGTGGAACTGCCCGCGTAATCGGGGGCGGCCGGGGAGGCTCTCCTGACCCGGATGCCCTTGCGGACGTCGGGCAGGATGCTGGGGATCTGGGCGAGGTGGAGCTGGTCGGTCTTGTCCTTGGCCAGGCGGACGAGGACGTCCTGGAGCTCGATGATGCGGCGGGTGATGACGGCGGGGTTGAGCCGGTTGCGGTAGTCGATCAATTCATCCTTCTGGGCGTCGGTCAGGGCGTCGGTGTCCAGCAGCCGGTCCAGGGGTGTGCGGGGCCGGTCGTACAGGCGCTTGCGCCTGCCCGCCCTGTCAGCGCCCCACCCGATGGGCTTGCGGGTGGGGGTCAGGAAGTTGACTCGGATGTCGACCAACTCCCACAGGCGGTTGAGCACCTGGCGCTCGGCGTCGGTGTCGTAGCGGTAGTAGAAGGCGTAGCGGCGCACCACGTGGTTGTTCTTGGACTCGATGGTGGCCTGGTCGTTCTTCCTGTACGGGCGCGAGCGGGTGAAGTAGATGTCCAGGTTCCCGGCCCACCGCACCACGCCGTGGTTGATGAATTCCGACCCGTTGTCGAAGTCCATGCCCAGCACGGGGAACGGGATCGCGTCCACGGCGGCGTCCAGGGCCGAGATGATGCGCCTTGTCGGCGACGCCCGCGGATCGAGCGGGTGAAGGTCCACCCCGTGAGCACATCGGTCATGTTCACGGTCCGGGCGAACTCCCCCTTGAGCACCGGACCGCAGTGGGCGACGGTGTCGACCTCGAAGAACCCGGGCTCGGCCTCCACCTCGTCACCGGCCCTGCGGATCTTGATGGAGCTGCGCAGCAGGGGACCGGCCTTCGTCGTGGACCGGCCGCGCACGGCGCGGGCCTTGACCGGGGCGAGATAGCGGTCGATGGTCGCCGCGCTCATGGCCTCCAGCTCGGCCCTGACGGCTGGGCCGTAGCGGGGCTCGCCGTCGAGCTCACCGGCCCCCTCCAGCAGGTCCAGCAGCAGCGGCATGGACTCCTTGAGGTACTTACCGCACTGCCCGCCGCTGGCCGCCCACACCCGCTGGAGGATCTTCAGAGCGTCGTAGGAGTACTTGCGGGCCCTGCCCCCGGGCTCCGGCCTCCCACGGCCCGGCGGGCGCCCGGCCGCCGCCACCAGGCGCCGGCGTGCGTTGTCCCGGCTCCAGCCCGTGACCGAGCAGACCTCGTCCAGCATCCGCCCCTTGTCCTTCTTCGACGCCTTCGCGTACGCCCCGGCGTACTTCCCGGTGATCTCGGCCCTGGCCCGCATCGACAACCCGCTTCCCATGCCCGCCACGGTCCACGATTTTCGCGGGCAGTCCCACGTGAGGCACCGGGCGCCCTTCGCGGGCATCCCCGATGAGTCTCGTCGGGGACTGGCGCGAGGAGTGATCATCAACTATGATGGGCAGTAGACGGCAGTGTAGGCGAATGAGTCGTATCCTATAAAAACACGATGATTCAAAGGAGATCGTAATGGACCCAATGGTACTGCAGACTCAGAAATGGCTGAACCGGACGTACAGAAGTCGTGTCGGCTTCGGGTCGGTCGTTGAGGATGGACTGACCGGATGGGACACGATCTATGGTTTAATCCGTGCTCTGCAGATCGAACTGGGGATCACTGCGACAGCGAATAATTTTGGGTCCGGAACCCAGTCCAGGTTTTCGGTTCGTTGGCCGCAGGGCATCAAGCAGCAGGTCGATGGTGATAAGGCTACGTCCAACGTATATGGAATCATTCAGGGCGCACTGTGGTGCAAGGGGTACTTCGCGGGTTATGACTGGATCACAGCACATTTTTACGCTGGTACCGGTCGGGCGATCAAGGAGCTCAAGACCGATGCGGGAATCGGTGGCGATTCAACCGTGACGTTGGAGGTCATGATGGCCCTGCTGTCGATGAATCAGTTCAGGCTGCTGCTGGATTACGGTGGTCGGGGCCCGGTTCGTGATATCCAGCGGCGTATTAATGCCGACTATCGTTCCTACACTGGTCTTATCCCGACCGATGGCGTGTATGGACGGGAGATGAATACGGCTCTCATCCAGGTGCTCCAGGCGATTGAGGGCTACACGCCGGCGGAGGCCACTGGGAACTTTGGTTCCGGCACCAGGTCTAGGCTTGTCGCCTTGTCGAGTTCTTCAACGGGTGCGGGAAAGTGGCTGTGGGTGGCTACCGCCGCGCTCGTATGCAACGACTATCTGGCCACAGCGTCAACCGTCTGGAACGGCAGTGTCGCTTCAGCTGTCTCCAGATTTCAGGAGAATTACGTGCTGCCGCGGACCGACGTGATAGACACGACCACCTGGATGAGCCTGCTCACGTCTAAGGGCGACCCCGAACGGCCGTGCGTCGCTTGCGACACCCGATTCGAGATTACTGATGAGTTGCTCGCCAATCTTAGGGCTGATGGATACCAGATTGTTGGCCGTTATCTGTCCGAGCCCGACCAGGAAGGTAAGAGTCTCGAGGACTACTTTAAGGCCATTCGTCCGGGTGAGCTCAAACGTATCATCGACGGCGACATGAGTTTTTTCCCGATCTTCCAAGAGTACTCGACGAAGTTGTCCCACTTCACGGCCGAGAGCGGGGCGCGTCATGGAAGGGAAGCCTATCAGTACGCCATGCGTTTGGGTATTCCCGCCACTGTGATCTACTTCGCTGTGGATGTGGATGTCATGGACTACCAGGTGGACTCCAATATCCTTCCATATTTCAAGGCTGTGACCGGCTTCCTCGCTGGCGACTACCGTGTCGGCATTTACGCGTCCCGCAACGTGTGCCAGCGTGTCATCAATTCGGGCTACGCCGTCAGTGCGTTCGTGTCGGACATGTCCACCGGGTTCTCCGGGAATCTCGGATACCCGCTCCCGCGCATGTGGAACTACGATCAGTTCACCGAGATTCACGATTATCACGGAGGCGAGTGGGACCTCGACAGGGTTGCCTACTCTTCGCGCATTCCGGCGGTCGATCGTCTTCTGCCAGCGCAGCCTTCGACTCCCGGCTATGACTCTATGAATCTCTTCGATTTGGTCGAGCAGTTGGAGAACCGTTTCGAGGAGTTGCGAACCATCTACGCGGATCACAGATTCGGACAAAGTATGGTAATGATTGACAGCACGGCACCCATCTGGTTTGCTGTACCGACCTGGCACTGTATCCTCAATTACCTTGCGAAAGAATACCTGAAAGGAAGCAAGAACTGGTCCATAGCAGCGGAACCGTATAGATCGGATGACGGAGATCGTATGGAGCATGATGCGACTGCATCGCGGATCATCTCGGCCCTCGGCAAGTGGATCGGACCCAATCGAACCGACTGGACCGACCCGTACGACGGGAAAGTGGATATCGCGCACCTCGCGGCAGTGATTCTGGGCTACATCAATCTGAACAGTATTCCAGATAAGTGGACTGGATGGGCTGGTGACCTCGCCTCTGCTATGGGACCGATTCAAGATGTCGCCGACCTCAACCCGAATACATCCCTGGCCGGGATCGCTGTTGCACTTATTGGTCAAGGCGATGATTTCAAGGATCATCCGCCTCTCTCGACGCTGAAACTGCCCTCGGGTCTCTCCAATAACTGCAACTACTCGGATCTGTGCAGCGACGGTGATGCGATATGGCTGGCCGATACTCTTGAGGGCCAGAGCAATTCTAATCCGAATCTACTGTCCCAGACCCTGAGACTATACTACAGAAACCAGGTGGATGTGACCTACCGGTTCAAGCGGATCGCTAAGAGCATAGATGCAGAGGATTTGGTGACCGCGAAAACCAAAATTAAAGCGAATTTTACTGCGAAATTCGATAAGTTTCTTGTAAATTTCTTGAATGACTCCTATGGTTTTACACATATTCGAGATGAAGTTATAAAGGCAGCCTCGGATGCACTAGCTGAATTTATTTTTTGAATTCAATTTTGGAATAGTAAGCTGGGACTGGCGCAGTCACCGCGATCTGTGGTCGGTCAAGCACGGGCGCGCGGGGATGAACGACCCTGATCCCGGGTCCTGCCCGATGGAGGGTTCGTGTGGGCCTCGGGGCCCATATCCGGGGTCCATGCACGACGTGGCCGCCCCGGGCGCTTTCCGGGCTGCTGGAGGGGTATGGACCCCTCCAGGTGGATCGGCAACAAGGCCATGTGGGAAGGGGGATGATCACGCCTCATAAGAAGCCCCCAACGGCGAACCGGGCGAGGCGGCCAAGGAGACGAACAGGAGCGTCAACCGGATCCGCCGGGTGGTCGAGCGGACCATCGCCCACATCAAGTCCTGGAGAATCCACCCGCACCGCCTACAGGAGATCCTTGGAAACATTCGAGCAGACCATCACCGCAGCACCCGTACTCTACGCCTTCAAAACCCACCCCCTGAATAAGCTTTCGCGTAGAACACGCCATACGGGAGGAGACTATTAGTTTTCGTTGCCTTGTAGATCGAACTTGATATATAATGTAGATCGAACTTGATATATAATTAGGAGCGAGACTCGCCGGTACTGGAGTTCTTATGCGAAGGTAAGGTTAAGGTACGAGTCGAATAGTCAGAAGCGTGCAATCTACGATCGTTGAGCACTCCAACTTCGTCGTGAGTATCGATGTGTCAGACACAGGATAGGGAGTTTGTGGAAATCCTATGAATAGGAAGTGTGTGAGTTTTTTGAAAGGCATGCTGCGAACCTGTATGACGTTCGCATTGATAATCATCGTGAGCGTCTGGGGCTGGAAAGCCGTGCTCCACTTCTTGTCCATTGATCCTATAATGGTCGTGTTCGGCATTTATGCTGTTTGCTTTACGCCTATTATCGCCTTTTGTGTCGAGCCCCCTGCTAAGTGGAATAAGCCATTGGGTGTCGCCTTGCTGAGTCGTTCGATCGGCGCATTTCTGGGGGGCTGTGTTCCCTTACTTATACAGTCCGTACTGTCCAATAGTTTTAGTATTATGATGGATTTTGTATCTGTAGTTGCTGGGTTTGCAATAGTTTACACCATATTGTGTGTAGTGGTGATTATGTGGCGAATTTTTAAAGAAGAAATTCTATGAAGATTATTCAGGGAAGGTTATTCAGTGGGCTCATGGTGGCGCTCTCCTGTTCGGACCATTCATGTGCGGTTGGACCACGGTGGTCCGACCGTCGTTCCCGGGGGCGGAGTGCGCGTCCCGGCGTCCGGGGCGAGGCGGCGCCGGGCGTCGCGGTCCGCGAGATCGCCGGGTAACCGCCGAGCACGTCACTTAACCCGCGAGCA
>ERZ773063.2174-NODE-2174-length-10813-cov-37.782487_pt1 | contig 10813 bp, 9 predicted proteins | sample MGYA00580625_ERZ773063 | MGnify/ENA primary metagenome ERZ773063 (study PRJEB29015, sample SAMEA2738022) | human oral metagenome | biome: human oral; feature: human-associated habitat; material: dental | place: China | collected 2042 ...
GATGGTGCCGAGGTCGTTATCATCGAGCTTGTGACTGAGGCCGTCGCCACGAGGGAAGAGGCCTTGGGTAAGACCTCCGTCCAGAAGGTCGAGAAGGTCGAGGAGAAGGTGGGCGAGTCTGAGGCTCCCAAGGCGGTTGAGACCGAGACGGTCGAGGGCGCTGCTGGCGAGGGGGACGAGGACGCATCCGAGTAGCTGGTGGGTTCGTTCGCCTGAAATCATGTGTTTACGGAGGGGGGCTCGCACCTGCGGGTCTCCCTCCTTTGCGCTACGTGCCTGATACCGGATGTCAGGTGTCGCGTGTGCCTTAGATGCGGCGGAGCGCCGTAGCGCATGGAAGCTGAGGAAGCGTTGATCAACGGTGTCTTCGCAATCGCTTGTGCAACTCATGAGCTTACAAAAAACAGCAACTTGGTCGATAATCAGTGTTTTCCTGACGGTGACATGTGGCGGCCGCGCCGTCGAGGTATGAGGTGCTGGGGGAGGTTGCAGGTTGGTGTTGTCGTTTGAGCACGTGAGCTATGGGTACCCGGATCCCGTCTCCCCGTTCCGTCTTGCGGTGGATGACGTGTCGCTGCATGTGCGACCAGGTAAGAGGGTCGTGGTGCTGGGACAGAACGGCTCCGGCAAGTCAACGCTGGCGGCACTGGCCAATGGCTCCCTGTCACCCGCATCGGGTCGCGTTGGCATCGACGATACCGTTGTTATCCCGGCGGACGCCATCGCTTTGGTGCGCCAAGACCCCTCGGCGCAGTTTGTATGCTCGATTGTCGAGGACGACGTGGCGTTTGGCCCCCTCAACCTTGGACTGGAAGCCTCCGAGGTCGAGGCGCGTGTGCGTGAGGCCCTTGAGCTTGCGGGGGTTGTGGACCTTGCCCAAAGAGACGTTGGCACGCTCTCGGGCGGCCAGCAGCAGCGGGTGGCCTTGGCGGGTGCCCTGGCACTGCACCCAAACTATCTTGTCTTGGACGAGGTTAGCTCGCAGCTCGACTCGGTGGCGCGCAAAACGCTGCGCACGGTCATCGATAGGCTGCTGGGGCGTGGTGTCGGCATACTCGAGATCACACATCTTGCTGAGGAGGCTGTTGGTGCAGACCGGGCTGTGGTCCTCTCGGTGGGGAGGGTCGCATGGGAGGGCAGTCCGCAGGAGCTCTATGTCGATGCCCGTGCGTGTCAGCTTGCAGGCTTCGTGGGGCGCGAGGCGCGACTTCTCAGGCTGCTTGCCTCCGAGGGTATCGACCTGCGATGCGCGCTTACCAATCCCTTGGAGGTCTGTGGGAAACTACTCGATGCAGGCGATGCCAGCGTCCGGGCCGCTCTGGGTGACCTGCTCGTGCGGCGGGTGGCTGCTGGGGGGGTTGCGGCTGCCGCCTTTGCTGGGGACGGGCTCAGGCTCGACGCGGTAACACTCTCGTATGAGGATGCGTGGGGTCGTGCTGCCGCTGCGGCCTTTGTGCCTGCGGCCTCCACCCCCACCCCTGCTCTCGTGGATGTTTCGCTGAGTGTCGCAGCTGGCTCCATCCTGCTGCTGGGTGGTCCATCCGGCTCGGGCAAGACGACGGCGGCCCTCGTGATGGCCGGGCTCGCCAGTCCGGATTCCGGGAGGGCGATCTTGATGGGGCGGGAGGTCCGTCCCGCTGATGTCGGTCTTGCCTTCCAGCGACCCGAGAGTCAGCTCTTCGCCAACACCGTCTTGGAGGACGTGGCCTTTGGCGCGCGGAATCGGGGTGTCTCCACCGCCCTGACGCAGCGTCAGGCGAGAGATGCGCTCAAGCGCATGGGTGTCGGCCGTGGTCTGTGGGGACAGTCTCCCCTTGCCCTCTCGGGTGGGGAGGCCCGACGGGTGGCACTTGCGGGCATCATGGCCATGCGACCCGCCGCCTACGTCTTCGATGAGCCGACCGCAGGTCTTGATGGTGTCGCGGCGCAACGGGTCATGTCCTTGGTCCGTGGGCTGGCAACGGAGGGCGCGGCCGTGGTCGTCATTTCCCATGAGGTGGGTGCGTGGCTGCAGGTTGCCGATGGAGCCTGCCTTCTTTCTAAGGGGCGGATCGTCTGGTCGGGCAGCTGCATGGAGCTTGCGGCTTGCCCCGAGGCCTTTCTTGCGGTGGGACTCGAGGTGCCGCTCGTGGTCCAGCTCAGGAGGGTTCTCGATGCGAGCCATTAGCAGTCCGTGGCTGGGGGCCTACCTTCCCAGGCACTGCTGGATGCATGCCCTGGACGCCCGAGCCAAGCTGGTCGCGCTCATCTTGCTGTCTGTCGCGGCCTTCGCGGCGAGCGATGCTTTGGGTCTGGGAGTGCTGGTGGCCGTGGCCTTCGTCTGCATCCTGAGCTGCCACGTGCCTTTGGGTGCCCTTGCCCGCGCGCTCAGGCCGACGCTCCTGCTATTTGCCCTCGTGCTGCTTGCAAACGGTCTTGTGCTGGATGGGAGCCAGGGTATCCAGGTCGTGGGGCCTTTGGGTATCAGCGCGGGGGGTGTTGTGCGTGGTGTGCGGGCGGTGGTTCGCATCGTGCTTCTCGTCAGCCTCGTCGTGCTTGTCACGTCGACGACGACGGTGCCGCAGCTGACCCGTGCGTTGGCCTTTCTCATGCGCCCATTGGCACGGCTGGGCCTTCCCGTGGAAGTCCTTGCGCTGGTCGTGTCGGTGACCCTCCGCCTTATCCCCGAGGTCATGGGCCAGTTTGATGGCATCGTGCTGGCTCAGCGGGCGAGAGGGGCCAAGTTCGACGAGGGCGGGCCGTTACGTCGACTGAGGGCCTACACTGCGGTGATGGTGCCTCTGGTGATGGTCCTGTTAAGGAGGTCCGAGGTCTTGGCCGATGCCCTGCGCGACCGCGCCTTCACGGTAGGGACCCCCTTGGCGACAGCCCCCAAGCTTGCGTCTTGCGACTACGCGCTGCTTGTTACCGCCTTGGCGCTGTTGGCTCTCGCGATATGCCTCTGACCGCGTTTTCCAAGGGTGATTCTGACGCAGGACCGGCACGACCCGTGCGCAGGCGTTCTGTGTCATGCCGGCGTGTGCGCGTGTGGTGGCTGGGGAGGATCCAGGAGGCGAGGGGAGTGGCCATGCGTGCGGACGACACAAGGGTTCGCGTCGTGTGTTCGGATGGCGCACCAATAACCGTTGGCATTTATGACCCCCCGTTGAGAGGCCCGCCATCAACTTCAAGTGGGGCTGCCCTCAACGGGGATGCTATGCGCTCACATGCAACACACAACTGCAGCTCCCATCCTTACTTGGTGGTGGAACAACGTGCGGGCATGGTCTTAGCCGAAGCCCTATCAGGTGTCCGAGGCTGTCTTATGTGCCTGGGACCCATTCAACCTCAGCTTCTGCATAGGCTTTGTCCTCATCAGGAACGAGTGCCTTGCCAATCGTCATCAGTCGGCGCTTTCATGGGCGACGGTCTTTGTGCTGGCGGGGACGTTTCATGGTGACGGCCACAAGCTCGAGTACTGATATGACAGGATATGGATGGAGAGGCTCATCAGCAAGCATATAAGTGTCCTCCATTATGTTATTTCGTTTTCCGGTCCTCGGACCAATCTGCTCAAGGCTGGTCGTTAGGGACAGCGCGAGGCCACGCATGGGCAAAGAGTGGCGGATGTATGGTATGCTTGCGCTGTGACGGGGTGCGTCTATGCGAGACACTCCAAACTCTGCACAATGTTACTGCTCAGAGTCACCGCCTGGTCGTTTGGCGTTCTCGCGTGGCATTGTGTGGTTCGGCCCGATGTGTGGTGGGTGAGGCACATACTACGGACTGATGGGCTGGTTTTTGGCGGTCCCCTTGGAATCGGTCTGTCCAGGTGGCGGGTAGTGCTAGGATGGTATGGTACAAAGCTTGGGATGTTCTCTCAGGGGAGTTCGAGCGCTCACGCAGCGCCAATGCAAGCATCAACGGGACCACCCGCGTTCGGATGCCCTAGCTGGGAGAACTGCAAGTTTGGGCGGAAGTCTCGTGAAAGGAACGCCTATGTTTTGTCTGAATTGCGGAAGAGAGGCCAAGGAAGGGCAGCCCTTCTGTGGAAACTGCGGCAGCAAGCTGCCCGTCGATTCGTACCCCACGTCCACCGCTTCTACTGCAGGGTCGACCCCCGCAACTGCCACGTCTCCCTCAGCGACCGCGCAAGCGTCCACACCTGTCACTCCAACCTCTTCTTCGGCATACGTCCCAGCCTCTGATCCGGTTTTGACCTCCGTTCCAGGATCCGGCATACCTGTGAGTCCGTCGTTCTCGTCCCAGTCTCAGCCCCAAGGTTTTGGTACCCAGTCCCAGGCACAGGGCTTTGGTGCCCAGCCCCAGGGTTTTGCACCTCGGATTCCCACCGCTTCCGTTCAGCAAGCTGTTCCCACGCTGCAGTTCGCTAATCTCACCAACGAGGCCAAGGCCATTTGGTCGACGCCCTATGCCATCGTCTCCCTCGTGGGTAAGCTCGTCGCGGTCATCGCTCTGCTGATGCCCTGCATCAGTTTCGGTGGCCTAGTCGAGTGGAACATGTGGTCCCTTAATGCTAGCGTGGGATCTACCGTCAAGAGCGCGCAGACCGTTGAGAGCTACTTTGGCTCGGGAGGCGGTACCGGGTCATCATCTCTAGCGTCTTATGCCATTCTGTTCACCATTGCCACGATTGTGTGGGTCCTCATGATAGCGGCCGTTGTCTTCACCATCGTAAGACCCTTTGTCAAGAATGATAAACTCGCAGCGATAGAGCAGAGGGGCAACATCGATACGATCATCCTCGTCGTGGTTGGGTTGCTCTGCCTTGCGTGGTGTGGCTTCGTGATGTTCCTAGACAGTACCATAAAGTCCATGTACTTCGGCTTGAGCGTCGTTAGTGTGCCCCTGGGGCCTTGGATCGCTGCCATCGCCTCTCTGCTCATGGCGTTCTGGCCGCGTCTGAGCAAGTACGTGGGTCTTAGCAGCTAGGCATTCGTTCGTTTGCTGGGCAGCCCCTTCCATACAGAGCGGGGCTCGGTCGTGGATGTACGAGCTGGTCGTGTTAGTGTACACAGATTGACTTTTTTTGGAGAAGCTTCTCCTCATTCGGTGATTTGTGTACACTATTTTACGTTGCAGGTATCAATTAAGTAGTGATTAGTGTACACAAATCCACTGTTTTACGAAAAATTCTCCTAGATGCTCAATTTGTGTACACTGTTAGCCGGGTTTTTGGCCGTGAGGAGGGTACCCACGACGAGCTCCTCGGCCGTCAGATCCATGTCGGATAGGTTCCACCTCCATCTGTGGACAACCGGATTGGCGCCCGTCTCCTTGAGCTTGCGCAAGATCCCCTCCTCAGGTTCGTCTCTGTCGGAGGTCCGGATCTGATCGCGGCGTCCGGTGGGCCGTACTCGAGAAGAAGCTCTCGTCCGAACGAGAGCCGTGTCCGGGTGCGAACCCGAGACTGTCCGGCTCGCCGGTGTCTCTCAGGCGAGCCGGACAGTCTCGCCTACGGGCAGGTCGGCACGCGGGTACAGTGAGACGTCGCGCACAAAGGCAAATCAGGTTAGACGAGTCACAAGCATGTATCTCTGCGGGTCAGTGGGACCCTGCAATCGGTTAGGCTGATTTATCTGCGTCTCCCTACTGTAGCATCGCGAAGAGGGCGAGATCGCATTCCCGCCCCGCTCGCCAGCGCCAAACTCGTCTAGGGTCGGGAGGAGGAGTTCCCGGGGACCTCCCGTGGCGGCCGACAACGGTAGGCCGCAAGGGCATCCGGAGGGGCTGCAAGAGGGACCGCAGAGGTTTGCAGGAACCCGGCATGACCGAGAGATCGACCCTTCGCAGGGACCCTAACAGGGGATTAGGCACTCATTCTGCGTCTCCACAGGCAGGCGCTGCAAACACGAGATGACGAAAGGAGGGCATAGCCATGGACACGATGACGGTTCGCGTCGCGAAGCTCGATGACGCCCCCGCCCTTTTGGACATCTATGCATACTATGTCAAGAAGACGGCCATCAGCTTCGAGTGGGAGGTACCCTCACTCGAGGAGTTTACGGCTTGTATGGAGCGCATATTGTCAGCCTATCCCTGGCTTGTTGTTGAACGTTCGGGTGAGCTTTTCGGTTATGCCCATGCAAGCGCCTTCGTGGGACGCGCTGCCTATGCCTGGTCGGCAGAGACCACCATCTACCTGTATGGGGATGCACGTGGCCGCGGGATAGGTGAGAGGCTCTACCGAACACTTGAGGACGTCCTGCGCGCCCAGGGCGTGCTTAACCTCAACGCCTGCATTGGCTGCACGACGACAGTGGAGGATGAGTATCTGACCAACGCCAGTCAGCGCTTCCACGAGCGTTGTGGCTTCAGGCTGGTGGGGACGTTCTACGACAGCGGTTATAAGTTCGGGCGTTGGTATGACATGATTTGGATGGAGAAGATCCTCGGCGGACATACGGCTGATGCCTTGCGTGTCACACCGTTTCCGGAGCTCTCGCCCGAGGTGCTCGCAATCGCTGGTGTGGGCGGGGTGCGTGGACAGGGGGGTGCCTGATGAGAGGGGGCATGGCACCGAACGTGGTGCGGCCTTGTGCGGCGCAGCCTCTTGATGGCACCCTCGTGATCAAGCTCGGCTACCGCGGTACCGGCTTCTCGGGCATCGCGGAGCAGCCAGGCCAGCGTACGGTAGGTGCAGAGCTGCGCCACGCCCTAGAGACCTCGCTGCGTCGTCCGGTGCAGATGGAGCTTGCGGGACGCACCGATGCCGGTGTGCACGCCCTCGGGCAGTACGTAAGCGTTCCCATCACGACTGGGGAGCTCGCCCTAAGAGGTTCTCGTCTGATCTCCTCACTCGTTGCCCTCACCCCGGATGACATCTCCATCTGTGGGATTTTTCGCGCCACCCCTGGTTTCTCTGCCCGCTTTGACGCGGTGAGGCGACACTATCGTTACCACATCGCCTGCGGACCCATGAGGCCCGTGATGGCTTGGGAGCATGCCTGGTGGCTGCGCACCATAGCTGCGCTTGACCTAGATGCGATGGGGAGAGCGGCGGCCTGCCTCGTGGGTGAGCATGACTTCAAGAGCTTTTGCAAGGCACATTCCGCCCGGCTCATCGAAGATGACGGGAGGTCGACCTGTCGTCTCCTCGAGCGGGTCGGGGTTGCTCAGGTCGTGGATGCCTTTGAGCCACTTGTGGCCATCGACGTCTGTGGCAATGCCTTTCTCCATAACATGGTACGGATCATCGTCGGCAGCCTCGTCGAGGTGGGATGCGGCAGGCGCACCCCGCAGTGGCTTGCCGATGCGCTTGAGGCCCGCGATCGTAGGGTTGCTGGTCCCACGGCTCCCGCGTTGGGGCTCGTTCTTGTGGGGGTGGACTATCCGGCAGATGCTCTCGTTCCCTGGGAATAGCAACAGCCTTTGTGGGAGCTGTGTCCCAAGCCCTGCGTGCGAGCGGACGGGCTGCCGTGTTGCGTGGACCCAACAGGGGGACGGCCCGTACGTACCGCCAGTGACCTTCGGGCAGTGTGAATCTGCTGAATTCGTCGCTGTGGCACCGGGAGTTCACAGCGTCTCAATAGTGCTGGTTGATAATACTGCGGACAGGGCACATTGACGGGTGTCCCTGGCCGAGAGGCGGATCGCATCGTAAGCGACCGAGTCGGCCCCGTGATATGGAGACTAGAGGGCTATGACCCCCACGCTACCTAAAGTATCGATTATCATACCGGCGTATAACGTCGATCGCTACATTAGGCGTGCGGTGGAGAGCCTGCAGCACCAGACCTTCGAGGACTTCGAGCTTTTGGCTGTGGACGACGGCTCAAGTGACCGTACGGGCCAGATCCTTGACTCCATCGCCGCTCGCGACATTCGTGTGAGCGTCTTCCACCAAAAGAACGCCGGTGCACCTGCGGCCCGTAACTTTGCCCTCGATCACGCCCGTGGCGAGTACGTCATGTTCTTCGATGCGGACGACTGGGCTGAGCCCGCCATGCTATCCAAGATGTATGCCTTCGCCTCGGCGAACAGGCTCGAGCTTGTTGTGGCCGGCTTCTACATCGACACACACTATGGCAGCGTCGACCGCCACACCTCCGAGCTCAAGCACTGTGCCGATAACGTCTTTGGCACACAGCGTGACTTTAGGCTGGCTGCCTGGCAGCTCTTTGACGCCAACCAGCTGTATCCGCCCTGGAACAAGCTCTTCCTGCGTGCGAGGATCGAGGAGTTGGGACTGCGCTTCATGCCCACCTTCTGGGATGACTTTCCCTTCGTGCTCGACTTTATCCGCGACGTCGAACGCGTCGGCGTCATGTCTGAGGCCTTCTACCACTTCATTCGCCAGCGTGTCGAGTCCGAGACGTCCAGGTGGCGTCCGGATATGTACGCCAAGCGCGAGGAAGAGCACGGCTGGATGCTCGACCTCTATCACTATTGGGGGCTCGACGGCGATGCCGCGAGCATGGAGATGATCCAACGTCGCTACATCGAACGGCTTGTGGGCTGCATAGAGAATGTCTGCGATCCCATGTGCGAGCTCTCGCGGGCAGAGAAGGTCGCCCAGATTCGACAGATGATCGGGACCGAGAGGGCTAAGCTCGCCGTCGATGTTGCACGTCCCCGCTCAAAGATGATGCGGATGATGCTCGCCCCGATCAAGAGGCAGGATGCCAGGATGTGCTATCGGGAGGGGCGTCTCATCTCCTTCGTGAGGCGGCACAATGGGAAGCTCTTCGCGATACTCAAGGCTAGGCGCTAGCTCTTGCTGCGCTACAATCAGGGCGGTTAGGCTCGGACCTTTCGCAGAGAGTCTGTGCATACCGTACGTTTTGGCAACACGCTATGACCAAGGGTGATCACATGGCATCTACGCACGACATCGCACGGGAGCTTCTCCGTATACAGGCCGTCTTCCTGCGTCCTGATGAACCGTTCACTTGGGCATCCGGCATACGGAGTCCCATCTATTGCGATAACCGACTGACGCTCTCGTATCCTGCCGTTCGTACGCTCGTCGACGAGTCTATCGCCGGGATGGTACAAAAGCTGTATCCGGACGCTCAGGCGCTCATGGGCACCTCGACCGCTGGTATCGCACATGCCGCCATAGCCGCCGACCGCCTCGGCCTACCCATGGGCTACGTACGCGGTTCAGCCAAGGACCATGGCCGTAAGAATCAGATAGAGGGACGGCTCGAGGCGGGCGAGAGGGTCGTTGTCATAGAGGATCTCATCTCGACTGGTGGCAGCGTACTCGACTGCGTGGAGTCGCTTCGTGAGGCTGGCGCCGACGTGCTTGGGATCGTGAGCATATTTACCTATGGTATGCGAGAGGGCTTGAGCCGGCTTGCCGCAGCTGACGTCGAGAATCACAGCCTCTGCGATCTGGACATCCTCGTGGACGTCGCGGTGGAGGAGGGCTACATCGCGAGCTTCGACAGGGCCCGTCTCCTGGCCTTTCGCGACAACCCCTCAGATGAGAGCTGGATTCAGTCCTAAGAGCTGTCATCATGCGAACGATAGACTGAGCGATAGGCTGCCAGACGCTTAAGCTACTGAGGGTTCGTGTGAATCCCACAGGAACCGCTAGAATGCTGAACGTGCATTTTCATTTTCATACGCCATGCTGTGAGGCGAGACCAGAACCTGATGAGAGACGAACGCAAGCTGACACGCGAGCGGCGGAGGCGCAAGGTGCGTCGTAAGGGACGCTACGACGCACCCGATGGCCCCAGGCGCCACCGCTTGGGCACCCGTGGACAACCAGGTTTCTCCTCGCGCAGTCTCGTATACCCTGCTAGGCGCTGCGCGAGGCTACTGCTTGTATGGATGGGACATCTGTCGCGCCTCCTTCGTTTGTGCCTTAGGCGTTGCGCCAAATCGCTGCGTCTCTGGGCGTATCGCGCGCTCTCGTGGGTGATCGACCATCAGCCGCGATCGTATGTGATCCTTGCGAGCGCCTTCCTCATTGTGGTTGCGCTGGGCTTGGGGTCGTGTGTACGATCGTGTGCTCACGTTTCTCAGCAGCAACCTGAGAACCAGCCTGAGGACCAACCTGTCCACTCTGAGTCTGGCGGCGAGTCAAGCGGTGTTGAGCAGAGGACCTGGAGCTACCCCGCATCGCTGGATTCCTCCCTTGCTGACGAGCTCAACAGGCTTGGTAACGAGAACGAACAGGTGGCGGGCATCCTCGATAACATGGGCGCCTACGCGCACATCGGCAATGGGGGTGAGTCGGCCGAGGTCGACCTCCTTAAGCTCCTGGCCAAGGAGCCGGCCGCCCGTGACTTCATCCAAGGTCTTCCCAGCAAGTACCCACAGGCCAAGGGGGAGGCCTATGACGAGACCGTGACGGTCGGGACGGTGCCTGTCCTCTATCAGTGGGACGCACGCTGGGCATATACCGAGTACTGTGGCAGGGACTTTGGGGCCACCGGCTGCTGTCCCACGGCCCTCTCGATGGTCTACATGGCGGTCACTGGTAAGGCCGACGTGACGCCCTACGTGATGGGGCAGCTTGCGACAAGTAAAGGATACACGGATGACAGCTCGGGCACTTACGGCAACTTCGTCGACGTCGCCGCTAGGCATTACAGGCTGGCTCACAGGGAGCTGGGCATCACTGTCGCTGATCTCGAGGACTATCTGGGCCGAGGCTACATCATGATCGCCAGTATGGGACCGGGCGAATTCTCGACCTCGGGTCACTTCATCGTCATCACTGGCAAGACCGCAGACGGTAAGCTCATCATCCACGACCCGTACTCCAAGATCCACACCAAGAAAAGCTGGGAGCCGTCTACCATCGTCAGCCAGATGAAGCGCCTGCACGCCTTCAGGCTTCCCACGTCCACGTGAG
>ERZ773063.2179-NODE-2179-length-10801-cov-39.074074_pt1 | contig 10801 bp, 9 predicted proteins | sample MGYA00580625_ERZ773063 | MGnify/ENA primary metagenome ERZ773063 (study PRJEB29015, sample SAMEA2738022) | human oral metagenome | biome: human oral; feature: human-associated habitat; material: dental | place: China | collected 2042 ...
AAGAGCTGCGGGCGCGTCAGCCCGTATTTCGCCTCCATCGGCTTGCCGATAATGTCGTTGCCCTCGATGAGGTCGCCCGGGTTATAGCGAAAGCTCAGCACTTCGGGCAGGCCTGCATTCTTTGCCAGATAGTCCAGATGTGTGATGTCGTCAAGGTTGATGACCGCGCCGAGGTCGATTGCCTTTTGGAACTCGTCGGCGGGGGTATCGTTCGAGGTGAGCATGATCTCCTCGCCCGTGACCCCCGCCGCTTCCGAGATGAGGAGTTCGGCGAGACTGCTGCAGTCCGTCCCCGCGCCCTCCTCGTGGAGGATCTGCACGATGCGCGGGTTCGGCAGCGCCTTCACGGCGAAGTGCTCACGAAAGCCCGGTGCCCATGCAAAGGCATCGCGCAGACGGCGGAAGTTCGCACGGATCTTCGCCTCATCGTAGATGTGGAACGGGGTCGGGTATCGCTCGATCAGCGCGTGTGTCTCCTCGACCCTGAGCGGAAATGTCTTTTCGTTCATAATGTCCTCCCTCAAAGCCCGCAAATAAGTTGTCCCATTATAGCAACGAAAAAATACCTCTGTCAAATTGTATACCTTGACGAACCCGCCGCTCTCCCCTATAATGGGGGCTATATTTTTTCCTTTATATGGGGAGCTGAACAGGGGGGTATTATCATGGTATTTGGAGGAAAGGCACTGCGCCTTGCTGCCGCACTCATCGGTACGGCACTGCTCGGCACGGCTCTTGCAGGCTGTGGCGGCGACACGGCGAAGTCGGACGAGATCCGCATCGGTGCGAACTTCGAGATGACGGGCAATACGGCGAACTACGGTATGTCGACGCTGGAGGGTCTGAAGCTCGCGATTAAGGAAGCAAATGATGCGGGCGGCATCAATGGCAAGAAGATTGTGCTTGTCGAGGCGGACAACAAGTCCGAGGCGGCAGAGTCGATCAATGCGGCGACAAAGCTGATCTCCGACGATCACGTCCGCGCAATCGTCGGTCCTGCGACGACGGGCAACGTCATCGCAGAGTCACAGGTGGCGACGGACAACAAGGTTCCCGTCATCGCACCGGATGCGACGGCGGTGGATGTCACCGTGGAGAACGGCACGGTGAAGCCGTGGATTTTCCGCAGCTGCTTCATCGACCCGCAGCAGGGCGATGTCATGGCGAAGTTCGCACTGGACACGCTCAAGGCAAAGACGGCGGTCATCTACATCGACAACTCGACGGACTACTCCAAGAGCCTTGCCGAGGTCTTTACGAAGGTCTTTACGGCGGGCGGCGGTCAGGTACTCATGACCGAGGGCTTCCTTGCAAAGGATCAGGACTTCAAGGCGACGCTCACGCGTCTGCGTGCGGCGAATGCGGATGTCATCTTCGTTCCCGCCTACTATGAAGAAGTCGGCAAGATCGTCAAGCAGGCACGCGAGATCGGCATCACCGCGCCCATCATCGGCACGGACGGCTGGGACGATCCGAAGGTCGCGGAGCTGGCGGGCGCAACGGCTCTGAACAACACGTATTTCAGCACGCACTACTCCGACAAGGATGAGTCCGTACGCCCCTTCATCGAGGCGTTCCAGAAGGAATACAACCATGCGCCGAACGTCTTCGCGGCACTCGGCTATGACGCGGGCAAACTGCTCGTGGATGCGCTGAAACGCGCAGGGTCGGATGATCCCGAGGCACTGCGCAAGGCAATCGAGGAGACAAAGAATCTCGTCGTCGGCACGGGTACGATCACGATGGACGCGCAGCACAACCCGATCAAGCAGGCGGTCATTCTCGAGAACAAGGACGGCGACCGCGTTGTCGTCGCAAAGATTATGCCGAGTATGTAATCCATTCGGCTAAGAGTGCACAAAGAGCCGCAAACTGCGGCTCTTTTTTATCACATGGAGGTGGTTATTCTATGGAGTTTATGCACCAGATACTCCAACAGCTGATCAACGGCATCTCACTCGGCAGCATCTACGCGCTGATCGCGCTCGGCTATACGATGATCTACGGCATCATCAAGCTCATCAACTTCGCACACGGCGATATTTACATGGTCGGTGCATACCTCGGTTTCTACGCGATTACGCTCGGAATCCCCGTCGTTCCTGCGATCCTCATTTCGATGGCGGTCACGTCTCTGCTCGGCGTTCTCGTCGAGCGGTTTGCCTATCGCCCGCTGCGCCATGCGCCGCGGATCTCTGTGCTCATCACGGCAATCGGCGTCTCGTTCCTCCTGGAGTACGTCATGATGGCGATTGTCTCCCCCACGCCGCGCACGTTTCCTGCGACGATCAGCGACGTATCCTTTGACGTGGCGGGGCTCATCATCAGCGGGCAGCAGCTTCTCATCATGGGTGTGACCTTTGTGCTTATGCTGATTCTCACGTATATTGTACGTTCTACCAAGATCGGCAAGGCGATGCGTGCCGCGTCGTACGATACGGAGGCGGCGCAGCTCATGGGCATCAACGCGAACCGCATCATCTCGGTCACGTTCGCCATCGGCTCGGCACTCGCGGCGGTCGCGGGCGTGCTCATCGGCATCTACTACAACTCCATCGATCCCCTCATGGGACTGATGCCCGGCATCAAGGCATTCGTCGCGGCGGTGTTCGGCGGCATCGGCATCCTGCCGGGCGCGGTGGTCGGCGGGCTCGTCCTCGGCATCGTCGAGGCGTTTATCTCGGGGTTTGGCTTCTCGATGTTCCGCGATGCGGCGGCGTTCGCCATCCTGATTCTCGTCCTGCTCCTCAAGCCCGCAGGGATTTTCGGGAAAAATGTCAAGGAAAAGGTCTAAGGAGGTGCGCAGATGAATTCATTGCAAAAAAATGATCTCAAAATGCTCGTCTTCGCCCTCGTCATCTACGGGATCATCATGGGTCTGACGAGCGCGGGGATGCTGAGTGCATTCTGGCAGCTCAACCTCATCTTTGCAGGGATCAACATCATCCTTGCGGCGAGTCTGAACCTCATCAACGGGTACACCGGACAATTTTCGCTCGGTCATGCCGGATTTATGGCGGTCGGCGCATACGTCGGCGTCGTGCTCACGACGAATTTCCACGCGGCATTCCCCATCGCTCTCCTCGCGGGCGGTGTTGCGGCAGGTCTCCTCGGTGCGCTCATCGGGCTTCCGACACTGCGCCTGCGCGGCGACTACCTCGCCATCGCGACGCTCGGACTTGGCGAAATCGTCCGCATCGTGATTATCAATGTTCCGTATGTCGGCGGCGCGGCGGGATTCAAGGGCATCCAGCACCTTACAAGCTTTACGTGGGTGTTCTTCCTCATGCTCGTGACACTCTTCATCATCAAGAATTTTGTGAACTCGCGCCACGGCCGTGCCTGCCTTGCCATCCGTGAGAACGAGATTGCGGCGGAGTCGATGGGCGTGAATACAACCGTCTACAAGGTACTCGCGTTCACCATCGGCGCGTTCTTCGCGGGCGTTGCAGGCGTGCTCTTCGGGCACAATATGTATATCCTCAGCCCCGCCTCGTTCACCTTCATGCAGTCCTTCAACATCCTCATCATGGTGGTTATGGGCGGTCTCGGCTCGATGACCGGATCGATCGCGGGCGCACTTGTCGTGACCTTCCTCTCGGCGGCACTCGCGAGCTTCCCGAACGCGCGCATGATTATCTACGCGCTCGCGCTCATTCTGCTGATGTTCTACCGCCCGCAGGGGCTTTTCGGCTATGTTGAGGTCACAGCGATGCAGCCGCTGCGCCGCTTCTTCAAGAAGGGAGGCGAAGCATGATGGCAAAGGATTTGCTCACGGCAACCGATGTCTCGATGGTCTTTGGCGGTCTCAAGGCCATTGCGGACTTCAACGTACACATCAAGAACGGTGAGCTCTTGGGGCTCATCGGGCCGAACGGCGCAGGAAAGACGACGGCGTTCAACCTCTTTACAGGGGTCTACCAGCCGACCACAGGCGAAATTCTGTTCAAGGGCAAGAGCATCGTCGGGCTGAAGCCGAACCAGATCACGGAGCGCGGCATTGCACGTACGTTCCAGAACATCCGTCTGTTCGGCGAGCTCTCCGTGCTCGACAATGTCAAGATCGCCTACCACTGCCATATGAACTACGGTCTTCTCGAATCGGCGCTCCGTGTCGGACGATACTGGGAGGAGGAGCGGAAACTGGAGGAGGAGGCGTACCGCCTGCTCGAGATCTTCCACCTCGCGGATGTGGCGCAGGAAAAGGCGAAGAACCTCCCCTATGGCGCACAGCGGCGGCTTGAGATCGCGCGTGCGCTCGCGGCGCAGCCAAGCCTTTTGCTCCTCGACGAGCCGGCGGCGGGCATGAACCCGCAGGAGACGCTCGAACTCATGGACATGATCCGCTGGGTCAAGAAGGATTTCGGCATCACGATCCTCCTCATCGAGCACGACATGGCGCTCGTCATGGGTATCTGCGAGCGCATTTACGTGCTCGAGTACGGCGCGATCATTGCGAACGGGACTCCTGCCGAAATTCGCTCGAACCCCGAGGTCATCCGTGCATATCTGGGAGCGGAGGAGTAAAATGGCAAACGAAACAACGACGAAAAACGCGCCCGCAGCGGGCGCAAAGCCTCCCATGCTCCGTATCTCGGAGCTGGAGGTCTACTACGGTGCAATCCACGCACTCAAGGGGCTGTCCCTCGAGGTACATGAAGGTGAGATCGTCACCCTCATCGGCGCGAACGGCGCGGGCAAGTCCACGACGCTGCGCACGATCTCGGGGCTGATCGCGCCGCGCGGCGGCAGTATCGAGTTTGAAGGGAAAAATATCGCAGGTACGGGCGCACATGAGATTGTGCGTGCGGGCATTTCCCAAGTCCCCGAGGGGCGGCGCATCTTCGCCGATATGACCGTGCTCGAAAATCTCGAGCTCGGTGCATTCACGCGCAGCGACAAGGACGGTATCGCCGCCGATATGGAGATGGTCTTTGCACGCTTCCCGCGCCTCAAGGAGCGCATTGCCCAGCAGGCGGGCACGCTCTCGGGCGGGGAACAGCAGATGCTTGCGATGGGGCGTGCGCTCATGAGCCGTCCACGCCTCCTGCTCCTCGACGAGCCGTCGATGGGGCTTGCGCCGCTTCTCATCAAGGAGATTTTCTCCATCATCGTTGACATCAACAAGACGGGCACAACCATCCTGCTGGTCGAGCAGAATGCCAACATGGCACTCTCCATCGCAAACCGCGCCTACGTCCTTGAGACGGGGCGCATCACCCTCGCGGGCGCAGCAAAGGAGCTCGCGGCAAGCGAGGATGTGCGCAAAGCCTATCTGGGAGGATAACAGCGCTCATGTTGGGCATCTTTCCCGCCCGATCTGTTCCAATCGGAACGATTTTACAGCGCAAAGGCAGGATTGACTCCCCACAAAAGAAGGAGTTCCGGATCGGAACGCGAATATTAAAAAATATATCTATTGTTAGCATTGGCAAGGAGGAAGCATTTATGTTTGTTGCCGACTGTATGACCAAGAATCCCGTCACAATCGGACCTGAGGCAGGGATGGATGAGGCGGCAAAGCTCATGGACAAGGGACATTTCCGCCGCCTTCCTGTCGTGGAGCACGGAAAGCTCGTCGGATTTTTCACAAACCGTGATCTCCTGCGTGCCTCGCCGTCGGCGGCGACGACGCTCGACCGCTACGAAGTCCGCACCCTGCTCGCCAAGCTCAAGGTCGCCGATGTCATGCAGAAGAACGTCATCACCGTCACGGACACGATGACGATCGAGGAGGCGGCGCTCGTCATGGAGCGCGAGAAGATCGGCGGTGTCCCCGTCCTCTCATCCGCACAAAAGCTCGTCGGCATCATCTCCTCGACGGACATCTTCCGCGCATTCATCACGGTCATGGGCCTGGACAGCGGCAAGACGCGCCTCACGATCGATGTTGCCGATCGGAAGGGGGTTCTGCGGGACATTGCGACGATCCTCGCCGATCTCGACATCAGCATCGACAGCATGGTCACGCTCCCGCAGCCAAACGGCACCTATCAGATCATCATCCGCGCCGACATCGACGACGTGGATACTGTCAAGGAGCGTCTCTGGGCGAAAGGCTTCACCGTCAGCCACGTCATCCAGATCGGCTGACCCCTTTGGTCACTGCGCACGGGGGACGCAGTGTGCCAATCTTCTCGGTATAAGAAGGGGGAAACGCAATGGCAAAAAATGCGATGGGCTCAAACGAAAATATGCGCAGCATCGGTTTTCAGGTCAACGCCGTCGTCTGCATCGGCGTGGTTCTGACGGTCACGATTCTCATGGCGTTCATCGGATTTCGCTCCTACGAAACGATGATTGCGAACGGGACCCGCGAAAAGTACAATGAACTGGGCATGAAGATGTCGCCCATTCAGGAACGCTACAGCACGATCTATCAGTCGGCAAAGAGTCTCGCGGCACAGATTGAGCAGATCACCGCCCTGCCGCCGGAGCAGCGCAGCCGCGACGATGTGGTGCGTGCGCTGGAGGCGGCCATTGCCGCGAATCCGGACATCGTCGGCACAGGTGCGTGCTTCGAGCCGAACGCCTTCGACGGACAGGACACGGCATTTGCCAACACGGAGTTCTCCGATGCCTCGGGACGCGTCATCCCCTATGCGGCGAAAGATCCGTCCGGCAATGTCGTCATCTCCCCGCTCACGGGCTATGACACGGACGACTGGTATCAGTCGCCGCGTGCCACGCAGAAGATCACACTCTCCGAGCCGTACTGGTATAACGCAACTCCGACGACAAAGTACTATATGCTGACCGTCTCCGTTCCGATCATCGAGAACGGGCGCTTCATCGGTGCAGTCACCGTGGACTTTGACATCGCGCCGTTCCAGAACGATCTCGCGAAGGTGAGCAGCCCCGACAACTTCTTTGTCGTCTTCTCGCCAAAGGGTACGGTCATCGCCCACGGCATCAAGCCGGACAATGCCTCACGCAGCATCTACGAGCTCGTGAGCAAGACGGAGAGCGAGGGGCAGAAATTCTTCGGCAAGGAGCTTTACACATTTGAAAAGGTCTCCGAGTCGACGGGCGAAATGTCCACCTATATTTTCCAGCCGGTCGTATTCGATGGCGTAGAGCAGCCGTGGGGCGCTCTCATCGTCGTCTCCAACAATCTCTTTACGAGTGCTGCCAAGGAACTGGTCATCTTCTCCATTGTCATTGCCGTTCTGTGCAGCATCGCACTCCTCGTCGCGCTTGCCTTCTTTGTCCAAAAACGTGTCTCAAAGCCGCTCGAAGGTCTCGCGGGCATGATCGAACGGTTTGCTGCACTGGATATGCGTGCCGAACAAAACGCACACCTCGCCCCCTATCTGGAACGCAATGACGAAGTCGGCAGCATGACGCGTGCCTGTGGCGCGATGGCAAAGAGCCTGCGCGACATCGTCGGACAGATCAACGGCAGCTCGCAGTCTGTCGCTGCGGCGAGTGAGCAGCTCACGGCGACCGCCCAGAACACGGCGCACAGTGCACGCGAGATCACATCGGCGATCCACAGCATCGCCGACGGTGCAACGACACAGGCGCAGGATACGAATGAGGCGGCGGCACATCTCGACCATGTGCAGGAGCTCCTCGACGATATCCAGAAGATCCTCCGGCAGGTCAACGATGTCTCGCACGACATCCGCGACCGCAAGGACGAGGGTGCCGACATTCTCTCAAATGCCATGAAGAAGTCCGAGGAAACCGCACACGCGACAAACGATGTCGCCACCGTCGTGGAGGAGACAAATCGGAGCGCAGAGAAGATCGAGTCCGCCAGTGAGATGATCCAGTCCATCGCCGACCAGACCAACCTCCTCGCCCTCAACGCCGCCATCGAAGCGGCACGCGCAGGCGAGGCGGGACGCGGGTTTGCCGTCGTCGCGGAGGAGATCCGCAAGCTCGCCGAGCAGAGCAACAGCTTTACCGAGGAGATCCGCTCGGTCATCAGCGAACTCAAGAACAAGGCGCAGCGTGCCGTCGATACCATGGATATCTCCAAGGGGTTTGTCGCCGAGACACAGGCAGGTCTGGATGAGACGCAGGAGAAATTCCAAAAGATTGACGAGGCGGTCACCAAGGCACTCAAAGTCATTGAGCGGATGAACACCTCGACCGAGGACATCGTAAAGGCGAGCCACGAAGTCGCACGCGTCGTCCATGGGCTGCAGCGTCTCGCACAGGAGAACGCCGCCACGAGCCAGCAGGGCAATGCCGCCGTCGAGACACAGACGGCAGCACTCGAGGACATCGCGAATGCGTCCGAGGGGCTGGCAAACATCGCAACCGACCTGCAGGGCGAGGTCGGAAAGTTCAAAGTCTGATACATTTGTCAAGCATAAGGGGCTGCTGCACGAAGCTAGAAAACTTCGTACAGCAGCCCCTTTCGTTTGATGTCCTGCCATAGGTGGTTTCATACCGCGAAACGCCGAGCGAACTCACTCCTCGATGATGTTCCCATTGGTATCGACCAGGATGACCCGTGCTCCCTCCATGTCCGCAAGCGCCAGCCCCTTCTCTGCGCCAAGCACGAACACTGCCGTCGAGAGCATATCCGAGAGCATCCCCGTGTGTCCCTGCCACATTCCCTCCACCTCCATCGGCAGCACGACGGTCACCGAGGCAAGCCCCGTCTCTGCGGGATAGCCCGTACGCGGATCGATGAGATGATGATAGCGCCGTCCCTCGTACATAAAGAATCGTTCATCGTCGCCCGAGGAGGAGAGGACTTCATTGGAGAGCGATACAACTGTCAGCAGATCCGAACGCCCTTCTCCGCGCGGATTGCGGATGCCGATCTGCCACGGTGCGCCCTCCGCATTCACACCCATGCCGAGGATCGAACTGGTGCCGAGATCGGCGAGCGCGTTTTTGATGTCTGCATTTTCCCATGTACTGCGGATGCCGTCGAGCGCAAGCCCCTTGATGAGTGCTCCACGGTCGATCTTCATCCCCGCTTTCATCAGACGTGCCTCGCATCTCGTCTGACCGCCGTCCTCCACCGCACGCAGTTCGAGTGCCTCATAGCCTACGTGTGCACGCGCCGCAGCGATCTCCTCGGCGGACGGCGGCAGCTTCTCCGTGCGCGCCCGCTCCCAGAGTTCCGTCAGTGCGCCCGCTGTCACATCGAATGCGCCATCCGAGCCGCGTGCGGCCTCCTGCGCGAGGGTCAACGTCTCATAGAGCGCGGGCGAAACCTCCGTCCATTCCCCCGTCCCCGCAGCCGCCTCCATCGCGGCGAGTACCGCCCCGTCCGCATCGCGCTCCGTCTGCGTGAGCACGGCAAGCCCGTCGCGCAGAGCCGCCTGCGACGTGATCTCATCCGTGCGCACCGTGAGATGTGCCACCGTCCCCATCATGAGCTTGGTATCCCCCGCCGTCACATCCCCCCCGCACCCACCGAGAAGGAGTGCGGCACAGAAAAAAAGGGCAGCAGGATTTTTATACAACGTGAAGAATCTTTCTATCATATGTATTCCTTTCAAAGAGGGGAAATATTGAGGTGGATATGCGCGTCCCACGCGAACGCTTAGTTACGCAAGTGATCGCGTGGAGTGCGTACGGCGTTACATACAAAAACTATGCGAGGTATTCCATGTCACCCAGACTCTACGAAATCGCCCGCTTCGTCCTCGTCGGCGGCGCGTGCTTCCTTCTCGACTACGGTCTGCTCTACATCCTCACCGAGTACGGCGGACTCCACTATCTCATCTCCGCCGGCATCTCCTTCACCGTCTCCGTCTTCGTGAACTACTATCTCTGCCTCGTCTGCGTCTTTCGTGGCGCGAACGCACAGACAAGACGCGCGAAGATGCTCTTTTTCGGGTCGAGTATCGCCGGACTCGGGCTCAACCAACTGCTCATGTGGGTACTCGTCGACATCATCGGCATTTACTACATGATCGCCAAACTCATCGCCGCTGGCATCGTCATGGTGTGGAACTACATCCTCAAACGCCGTGCTGTCCTCGGCGCATAACACATTGTAACACGCGCGAATCCGACGTGCAAACACGTTCTACGTACGCCATTTCCCGCGCAGACACACCGTGCATATGCGTCACAAATTGCCGAAAACAGCATATTTTCGTAACAGAGCGGATAAAATTATAGGGTTTTTATTATTTATTTCGCTGTAATTGGAATTTAACAATATCAAATAGAGGATATTGTCTATTATAATAGAATATACTCAATGAATTCACTCTTATAAATTTGCTTCAATAGATAAAATAGTCTTGCTATTTTATCGATTTTGAGGTACACTGAAAAAAAAGGATGGACGGCTCATTGACAGCAGATATATGAGCGCTGCCAAATTCATCTGCGTAAAGGGAGTGAATATCATGTTTCTGGAGGAGCGCCAAGAGCTCATCGTCCGCATGGTGGAGCGTGACGGTAAGGTCAAGGTCAAAGAGCTCAGCGCCAAATTCAAAGTGACCGAAGACTGTATCCGCAAGGATCTCGGCTCGCTCGAGCGGCAGGGGCGGCTGAAGCGCACCTACGGCGGCGCTGTGAAATTGACGCAGAGCGTTCACATGATCGAGGTCAGCCGTCACCGTCACATGGATATTGAGGCAAAACGCCGCATCGCACAGGCTGCCGTTTCACTCATTCAGGAGAAGGATATGGTTTTCCTGGATGTCTCAACGAGTAATCTTGCCATCGCAGAACTTCTCATGAAGAGTGACCGCGACCTGACGGTCGTGACCAACATGGTCGATATCCTTGGCGTGCTCGCACGCAACCCGCGCATCGAGTTGATCTTTGCCGGCGGGCAGATCAACCGCGGACGTGACGGGTTCTGGGGCGGTAT
>ERZ773063.2191-NODE-2191-length-10771-cov-11.298152_pt1 | contig 10771 bp, 9 predicted proteins | sample MGYA00580625_ERZ773063 | MGnify/ENA primary metagenome ERZ773063 (study PRJEB29015, sample SAMEA2738022) | human oral metagenome | biome: human oral; feature: human-associated habitat; material: dental | place: China | collected 2042 ...
TCGTCGTGGCCGCCGCCGTCCTCGACTCGCTGACCCGGCCGACGAAGATGCTGTGCGCCGCCCGCTCCTACCCGGCCGAGCACGCCGGGCGGTACGAGCTTCCCGGCGGGAAGGTCGAGCCGGGCGAGCGGCCCGTGCAGGCCCTGGAGCGCGAGCTGCGCGAGGAGATCAGCCTGTCCGTCCGCCTGGGCGCCGAGATCGCCCCGCCCGCCGGGCTGGCGGTGGCGGCGCCGGTCTCCGCCGCCGATTCCCCCTTCCCGGGCGACGACGCGCCCGCCTGGCCCGCCCTGCACGGCTACCGCATGCGCGTGTGGCTGGCCGAGCCCGCCGACCCGGCGCACGGACCGCGGCGGGGGACCTCGCACGAGCAGCTGCGCTGGGCGGGGCTGGGGGAGGTCGGCGCTCTGCCCTGGCTGGACGCCGACCTGCCGGTCCTCGCCTCGATCCTCGCGGCGACGGGGACGTGAGCCGGGTCGCAAGAGCGCCGTGCACCACTTTTATGACGCCGATCGCTACTTCGTCACCTTGTAGGTTAGGGTACCCTCATGCCGAAGATTATAGGGAACTCACTGGCCGAGCATCGTGAGCGGACGCGCAACGCCCTTTTCGAGGCCCTGTCCGCGCTCATGAGCCACCGGTCCTTCGACAAGATCACCCTGTCCGACGTCGCCGCCCGCGCCGGGGTCGGCCGCACCGCGGTCTACAACCACTTCGCCAACAAGGAGGACCTGCTCCTGGCCTTCATGGAGCACGAGACCGCGCGCTACGCCGAGGAGCTCTCGCGCGCCCTGGCGGGCATGGAGGACCCGATCGACCGCCTGCGCGTCTACGTGCGCCAGCAGGCGCTCATCAAGCGCCACTACCACTTCCCCTCCACGGGCCCGCTGGCCGACTCGGTCTCCCGCGGCACGGCGAGCCGGCTGCGCGCGCACGCCGGCCACATGACCCAGATGCTCGCCCAGATCCTCACCGACGCCATGAGCTGCGGGGCGATCCCCCGCCAGGACCCCTCGCAGATGATCCCGCTGGTGCACGCCTGCGTCATGGGGGGCAGGCCGACGCCGTCGGAGCCCCGCGCCCGCGCCCAGTACCTGGCCGCGCTCGACGCCTTCGTGCTGCGCGCCGTCGGGGCGCCGGATCCGCGCCACGAGGTTCCGGTGATCCCGCCCACCCGGGCCTCCGACCCCGCGCACGGCGATCAGGGGCGCGACCGCGAGAACATCGCCGCCGCGGGCTGACTCCCCCGCCCCTTCGCCCGCCCGCTCGCGAAGCGCCGGGGCGGGTCCCGCGAGATCGTCGGGTGACGTCCTCGCGAGCGGGCCGGCGAACTACCAGGGACGTCCGCCACCGCCGCCCGGACCCCTGGTGGGGTTGGCGTCCTCGTTGCGCTCCCGCAGCTTGTCGCGCTTGGGATCGCTCGACGAGGGCGACGGCGAGGGCACGGGGCTCGAGGACGAACCGGGCGTGGGGCTCGACGAGGGGCCGGGCGTGGGCGTGGGCGACGGCGCAGGCGTGGGGCTCGACGAGGGGCCGGGCGTGGGCGTGGGCGGCGGGGTCGGCGAGGGGTCCGACGAGGCCGTGGGCGTGGGCGACGGGCTCGGCTCCGGACTGGGCGGCGGACTCGGCGAGGGGGTGGGGTCGGGCTCCTCGGGCGGCGGAACCACCTCGCACTCCCCCGCCGCCTCGGTCATGGCGGCGCGGCGCACCTGGGCCTCGGCCGTGTTCCCGGTCGAGACGGCGTTGTACCAGGCGGCCACGTGGACGGCGTAGAGATTGGTGCGCACGAGGCACTCCGGCGCGCCGGGGTCGCGGATCTGGTCGGTGGTGCCGTCCTCGCGCGTGACCTTGACCATGTTCGCCTTCGGCGCCGTCTTGAGCGCCGTCTCCAGGCTGGCCTGCGCCTGGTCGAGCCGGCCGTCCAGGAGCTGGGCGGTGCCGAGGTTGTAGTGCACCCGCCACTTCTCCAGCCACGGGTCGACTCTCGCCACGATCGCGTAGCGGCTGACGGCGGTTTTGTAGTCCTTGTGGATGACGGCGTTGTTCGCCGCCATTGTCATGAGGCTGAGGAAGGCGAGCCAGGCGGCCAGGAGGACGACGATCACCGCCGGGGGTCCGCCCACGAGCAGCATTCGGCGCCGACGGCGCAGCCGGTCGCTCCTGCGGCCCGGGTCCTCGTCCTCGTCCCCGTCGCCGTCCTCGCCCTCGTCCATTCCGACGGCGCCTGCGTAACGGCGCGCCTCCTCCTCGCTCATGCCCCCGGGGCGGAAGCGCTCGGCGGAGGATGCGGGGCCGGTCCCGGCGGCGGAGGCGCCGACCCCGGTCGGGGCGTCCGGCGGACTCGATGTACTGCTGCTCATCGGACTCCCTCCCCGAGGGCGGTCAGGCGGCGGAGCGCGCGCTCGGCCCGGATCAGCGCCACGAGCTCCCAGATCGCCAGGGCCGACGCCGCGATGCCCAGCGGCCAGGTGAGGTAGCGGACGCGGTTCTTCTTCTCGCGGCCGTCGGTGAGCACCGCGTTGACGTCCTGGCGCGTGAAGTCGCCGGTGGGGACGTCGTCGGACCCGCCGGTGCGCTGGAAGTAGGGCACGCCCAGGGCCTCGGCGACGGAGGCGAGGGCCCGGGTGTCGGGCACGGAGACGGCGGGCTTGCCGGTGTCGGGGTCGAGGATGTACTTGCCGGAGCCGGGGGTGGACGAGCCGTCGAAGGACCGCATCATGCCGCCGGAGGCCGTCCCGTAGCCCAGGACGGCGCCGCCGTCGGTGAGCTCGCCCGCCTTGGCCCACGTCGCCCCGGCCGTGCCGGCCGCGCCGGCGCCCCGGCCGTCGTCGGTGGCCTCGCCGTCGGAGAGGATGTAGACCAGCCGCGCGTCCTCGGGGTTCTTCTCCTTGGCCCTGGTGAGGGTCTGGACGAGCAGCGGCAGCATCCCGTCCAGGGAGGAGCCCTGCGAGCGCTGCGTGATCTCCTGCTGGAGGGAGCCGATCCAGGAGGTGACGGCGTCCAGGTCGCTGGTCAGCGGCAGCTCGCGGGCGGCGGCACCGTCCAGCGCCAGAATGCAGAAGCGGGCCTGCGGCCACGCGTCGCGGATGGCGGTCAGGTCCGACTTGACGCCGTCCAGGCGCGTCCCGCCCCCGGCGGCGGGGCCGCCCGCCCAGTCCTCGGCCGCCATCGACCCGGTCCGGTCGACGACGAGGTAGATCTCCACGTTCGACACCTGCGTGGACTCGGTGACGGCGGCGGCGGGCCCCGCCAGGATCAGCACCATGACGAGGGCCAGGCAGGCCCGGCGCCACCAGGAGGCCCGGGCGCCGGGGTCGGCGAGCGCGGAGAAGGCCCAGCGGGCGGACCACCACAGCAGGGCCGCCATGACGAGCGCGACGGCGATCACCAGCGGCCAGGATCCGGGCAGGAGTGGGTCGAACCTCATACTCGCCTCCAGGCGGTCAGGCCCAGGAGCACCAGCACGGCGGCCAGGAGCCCGACGGCGGCGGTCTGGGGCACGTCGGTCACGCGCACCTCGGTGTTCCCGCCGACCTCCTTGATCTGGTCCTTCTCCAGCTCCTTGACCATCTCGGAGGCCGCCTCGGCGTCGTCGACCTCGTAGAACCGGCCGTCGTGGTCGAGGGTGACCCGTTTGAGCTCGTTGCGCGCCCGGGTCATGTCCGCCCTGCTCGTGCTGGGGTCCATCATGTCGGGGTCGGCCCCGTAGAGGGAGAAGAGCCGGATGCCCTCCTGCTGGACGAGATCGGCCGCCTCGCTCAGGGAGTAGATCTGCTCGCCGTAGTCGTCGTAGACCTGGTTGTCGGTGGCCAGGATGATGGAGCGGGAGCGGTCCTGGCCCTGCGCGTCGAAGGCGAGGGCGCACGAGGCCAGGCCGTCGCCGACCAGGGAGGAGCCGTGGACGTCCCCGAAGGTCCCGGCGAAGGTCTCGTAGTAGTCGTTGAAGGCCGGGTTGCCGCGGGTGGGGGTGAAGTCGAGGACGTCGGCGATCTCCTCGAACTGGCCGCGCAGCAGATCGTAGTCGTCGGTCAGGGGGACCATGGTCTGGGCGGTGGCGTTCCACGCGACCAGCCCGACCCGCTCGCCGTCGAAGGTGTCCAGCAGCTCGGAGAAGGTGTCGAGGATCCGCGAGTCGGTGGTGACCATGGAGGTGGACACGTCCAGGCACAGGATGATGTCGCGGTTGGCCAGGGCGTCGTTGCGCTCGGCGACTCTCACGGGCCGAGCGGCGATGAGGGCGGAGCAGGTCAGGACGCCGACGCCCAGGAGCGCCACCGCGCCCAGCAGCAGGCGGCGGCGCCGGATGCGCGAGCGCACCGGGGCGCTGGACAGCAGGGACGAGGAATTGGCCAGGCGCACCGGGGCGGGGCGCCCGCGGCGCCGGCCCTCCGGGCGCGAACGGGTGCGCGATCCCAGCGCCAGCTCGAGAATGATCACAAGGAGCGCCGCGCCCGCGAGCAGCCACGGCAGCCAGGGCATCACCATTGGCGCACCACCTTCCGCGCCTGATCGAGAGCGGTCCGGGCCGCGGCCCGCGGGTCGCGGTCGAAGGAGGGCTGCTCCCACTCCTCCAGGAGCCGGCCGACGTGGCCGAGCGGGTTGTCCTCCAGGTCATGCTCCGGGCGGGGCCGACGGCGCCGCCACAGCTCCTCGAAGGGGTGCAGGCGCACCCCGGCCATCCGGAGGATCTCCTGGGCCGTGGCCGACTCGGCGGGCTCGCCGGTGCGCGCGGCGGCGAAGCCGCGCAGGATCTCGGCGAGCTCGAGGTGGAGGGCGCGCAGGTCGATCTGGCCGTCGTGGAAGCGGGTGGAGCAGGCCTCGACGCGCGAGATCCACTCGCGCCGGTCCGCCGGCGCCATGGGGATGTCGGCCACGGCCCGCGAGGTGTCGCGGCGGGTGGTCATGAGGGTGCCCGCGAACCAGGCGATGGCGATGAGCAGGGCGATGACGGCCGCCACGATCATCCACAGGGGCATGAGGACGGGGCGCGCCACGGGCGCCGCGACGGCGGGCAGCGCGGCGGGCAGGAGGGCCGCCGGCGCCGCGCACGCGCCGCGGCCGGCGCACGGGTTCACGCGCACGGGACTCACCTCCGCCTCCGGTTCAGGACCAGGCGCTGGCGGGCCAGCAGCTCGGCGATCTGCTCCATCATGACGGCCTCGGAGGTGACGGCGACGTGCTCGATGCGGCGGGAGTCGAGCAGGGCGGCGACCCGCGAGCGCCGGGCCCGCTCCTGGGCGTCGAGCCTGGCGGCCAGGGCCTTGTCCTCGCGCAGGAAGGCGGGCACCTCCCCGGCCAGCTCGATGTCGCGGCGCCGCCCGCGCCCGGGGGCGAGGGCGACGTCGTCGGCCACCTGGATGGCGATGAGCTCGTGCTGGGCGGACAGGCGCCGCAGCCAGTCGACGACCGCGGGGTCGGTGCGCGCGTCGGGGTGGGAGGTGTCGGTGATGAGGACCACGAGGCTGCGGCGCCGGTGCCAGGTGGAGACCCGCTCCAGGACCGCGGACAGCCGGGAGGGCGGCGCCCCGGCGGCGAGCCGCTCCCCGTTCTCGTCCTTCTCCCCGCCGGTGGTCAGCGCGTCCAGCCGGCGGGCCAGGAGGGCCAGGAGCATCTCGGCGTGCTCGGCGCCCGAGCGGGCGGGGCGGTCGACGACGCGGCCCGCGTCGCCGGCGACGAGGGCGACCGGGTCCCCGCGCATGCGCGCCAGGTAGCCGAAGATCTCCGCGACCGCCAGGGCCAGGGCGCGCTTGTCGTCGCCGTCGGGCGCCTGGGCGGCCATGGTGCGCCCGGTGTCCACCGCCAGGATGAGGGGGAGGTTGGACTCGCGCTGGTAGCGCTTGATGACGGGCTGGCCGGCGCGGGCGGAGGACTTCCAGTCGATGTCGGTCACGTCGTCGCCGGGGCGGTAGGGGGACAGGTCGTCGAAGTCCTGGCCGTGGCCGATGAACACGGAGCGGTGGCGCCCATCGAGCAGGCCGGTGGCCCGCCGCAGGGTGGGCAGCTCCAGGCGGCCGCGCACGCGGGCCAGCCGGGAGGCGCCCCGGGCGGTCCCGGTCGCCCCCGGGGCCCATGCGGTCCCCGGGGGGGAGTCGGCGGAGGTGTCCGTGTCCGTGGCCATGGCGCTCAGGGGGTGGGGACGGCGGAGAAGACGGCGTCGATGATCGTCTCGGGGGCGACGCCGTCGGCCAGGGCGTCGTAGGTGAGCACGAGGCGGTGGCGCAGGACGGAGTGGCGCAGGATGCTCACGTCGTCGGGCGTGACGTAGGTGCGGCCGGCCTGGAGGGCGACGGCCTGGGCGACCTTCATGAGGGCGATGCCGCCGCGCGGGGAGGCACCCACGCGCACGTGCCGCTCGATGCCCGTCACGGGGCGGGGGCCGCCGCCGCGGGAGGTGTTGATGAGGGCGACGATGTACTGCTTGATGACCGGGTCGACGTAGACGCGCTCGACGGCGCCCTGGAGCCATTCGACGTCGTCGGTGGAGATGGGGCGGGTGGTGATGGGCCGGTCGAAGGAGCCCGAGGAGATGCGGTCCAGGACGTCGGCCTCCTCGGCCGGCTTGGGGTAGCTGAGGACCTCCTTCATGAGGAAGCGGTCCATCTGGGCCTCGGGCAGGACGTAGGTGCCCTCCTCCTCGATGGGGTTCTGCGTGGCCAGGACCATGAAGGGGTGGGGCAGCGGGTAGACGACGCCGCCGATGGAGGTCTGGCGCTCCTGCATGGCCTCGAGCATGGCCGACTGGGTCTTGGCCGAGGATCGGTTGATCTCGTCGAGCAGGACGATATTGGCGTGGACGGGGCCCAGCTGGGTGGTCATCTCGCCGGTGGCGTAGTTGAGGATCTGCGTGCCCACGATGTCGTTGGGCATGAGGTCGGGCGTGCACTGGATGCGGCGGAAGGAGCCGGAGACGGCGGCGGCCAGCGTCTGGGCGGCGGTGGTCTTGGCCAGGCCGGGGACCGATTCGAGCAGGACGTGCCCGCCGGCGATGAGGCAGGAGACGAGGGCGACCCGCAGCCGCTGCTGGCCGACGACGCGCTCGGAGAAGGTGGAGGTGACGCGCTTGAGCAGGGCGCGGGCGCGCTCGACGTCCTCCTCGGGGCTGGTGGTGCGTGCGGCGATCTCGGCGGTGCGCTGGGCCTCGCGGCGCAGCTCGGAGGAGGAGGGCAGGGGGCCGGTGCCCGGGTAGGAGGATCCCGACGCCGCCTTGGGGGCCTGCCCGTAGCCGGGCTCGCGGTGGGCCCGGGAGCGGCGGCCCTTGGAGCGCGCGGCGTCCGGGGACGCCCCGGACGCGGGCGGGTAGGCCGCGGGGGCGTCGGGTGCGGTCCAGGACGGCTCAGAGTTGGTGCTCATTCTTCTCCTCGACGGGCCCGCCCGGGCGGGCGGTGCCACGGGAAGGCTATACGACCGCGGACCCGGCGCCCATGAGATGTGATGGGGAGCGCGGCCCCGGGCGGGCGCGGCGGAGTGCCGGCGCCCTGGGTCCGGGGCGGGCGCGGCCCCGGGCGGCGGCTTCAGTTGGTCTGGCCGTTGGTGAGGTGGCGGCCGATGTAGCCCACGACCACCTTGCCGTAGTCGGGGACGTCGGTGGCGTCGTGGAAGTAGAGGCGGGGCGAGACTATGCCCGCGGTGGCGATGACGAAGTGCCGGTCCATGTACAGGCGCCCGTTGTCGTCGCGGCCGGGGACCTGCTCGGGCACCGGGAACGTCCTCTCCTTGCGGTATCGCTGCCGGTTCTCGACCGTCTCCGACTCGGTGGGCTTGTAGCGCCCGCGCGGCACCGTGCGGAAGCCCTCCGGCGGCGCGCTGAGGTACTCGTGGAGGTTGCGCACCGTCACGCTCTCGTCCGCCCGGGCGCGCCCGTAGTCGTTGAGGGCCCGCAGGATGTCCCAGGTCGTGGCGATCCAGGTCAGGTTGTTCTGGTCGTCCAGGTCCAGGGCCCGGTCCCAGTCGCAGGTGAAGTCGACCCGGGGCAGGGCCCGGGCGAGCTCCCCGTTGCCGGCCCAGGTCGCCAGCTCCAGCCAGTCCGAGGGCTGGGCGAGGTCGGGCTCGTCCTCCTCGGGGGTGTCCCACGCCTCCTCGGCGTGGCCGATGCGCGAGAGCACGGTGCGCAGGCGCTGCACCTCCCGTTCGGCCTTCTCCGCCCTGCCCAGGGCGCGGTCCTTGTCATCCAGGGCGACGGCGTAGTCGACGTTGAGCTCGTCGCGCTCGTCGGTGCGCAGCCGCAGCTCCTCGCGCAGGGCGTCGTCGTCCTGCTCGCGCTTGGCGTCGCGCTGCTCGAGGAGCCTGATCTTGTCCCGGGCCTCGGCCAGCTCCTTCCTCGCGCCGTCCAGGTCCTCATTGCGGTCGGCGAGGCGGGCGGTCAGCTCCTCCACCCGCGCGTGCAGCTCGGCGGGCGCCGTCTCCGGGGAGGCCCCGTCCGCGGCGGCGGCCGGCCCGATCTCGCGCTGCCGGGGCGTGCGGAAGACGATCTCGTCGAAGTGCTGGCCCAGTATCCACAGGTAGCGCCGGGTGCGCCGTTCCAGTTCGCGGTCGTTGGTGAAGGCCCGGATGCGCCGTTCGAGGACCTGCCCGGCCTTCTTGCGGAGCTTGTCGTCGGCGAGGGTCTGGGCGGCCAGGAGGCGGTGGCGGGCGCCGTCGTCGGGCTCCTCGAAGAGGGCCCCCGGGGCGAAGGAGCGCAGGGCCCCGCCGGGCACGGCGTGCTGCGGGCAGACGCCGCCGTTGAAGGCCGACGTCGCCGCCTCGTCGAGGATGTAGGTGGCCGCCTGGCCGACCGTCCCCTTGGTGATATTGCCTATGAATTTCGTCCACGCCGGCAGGGGGCGGCCCTCGGGGGTCCCCGCCACCAGCACGAGCCCGTGGTGGTCGTCCGCCCCCAGCTCCTCCAGGAGCCCGGGGACGTCCTCGGCGCCGAGGACCTGCGGGCTGTTGCTCAGGCGGATGCCGGCGTCGTCGCACTCGAAGCGCTCCAGCATGGTGCGCACGAACCTCGGCACGCTGGCGGTCTTGGGGCGCAGCGGGTCCTTGGGGGAGGGCGGGGAGTCGGTCTCGACGACGATGAGGCTGCGGTCCCCCAGGCGGGGGCCGCCGGCGACCATGACCTGGCTGGCCCAGGAGTTCGCGCCGTGGCGCTCGACGACGACGAAGCCGAAGACGCGGTCCTCCAGCTCCTCGCGGGTGTCGGTCATGAGGAGCTCGAGCCCGGGGTGGGGCTGCAGCCGCACGCCGGGGGCGAGCGCGCCCAGGCCGTCGGGGCCGAGTTTCTTGCGGTGCTTCTTCTCCGCCCAGTCGACCATGACGTCGCGCACGGCGGGCGCCACCTGGTCGACGGGCCCGTCGGCGCTGAAGGCGCTTCGGTAAGCGAGCATCGTCACTCATCTCCTCGGTCTCGCACGGGGAGGGCCCCGCTGCGGCTCATGCGGTGCGGCCCGCCGCGGGCAGGGGCGCGCCGGCCGGGCGAGGTGCGTATACCGCCGTCTTCGCGCCGCGCAATCGGTTCATCCTCGTCAGGGGCGGTGAGCCGGGAGACGGTGGAATGGTGCCGGCCCCCCTCCGAGCGCGTCACCACGGGAGGAACTCGGAGGGCACCAGGTCGCTGCCGCAGGGCTCCTCGCCGGAGGCCCGCGCGTCCAGGCACAGCTCGAACCACTCCAGGAAGCGCAGGGGCTCGCCGGTGGAGGGGTGGACCATGGGCAGGACGCCGCAGTCGTGGGCCACGTCGAAGTACCACACGGTTCCGGCCGTCCCGGGGTCGACGGCGGTGACCACCAGGATCGTGTCCATGCCGCAGCCCTCCGTGCACAGGGGTATCCAGCCGCGGTCGGGCTCGCCGCGCCCGAGGGCCCCCCGGTAGGCCGTCTCGTCCGCGGGGGTCAGCGGGCCGGCCGGGCTGAAGGGGAAGGGGGCGGCGGGGTCGGGTGCGTCGGCCTTGTCCCGGTCCGCCGCGTCCAGCCCGATCAGCCCGTGGTGCGGCCAGTCGCCCGAGCCCGCCACCCGGGTGATGAAGGCGCGGTAGTCCGCGGGCAGGGCGACCCCGTGCCCGGCCTCCCAGGCCGCCGCCTCCGCCTCCCGGCAGGGCGGCCGCCACGCGACGGGTTCGGACGAGGGGCGGCCCTCCGAGTCGCGGTGCGACGGGAGGGCCGCCATCTTCTCCTTCACCCGCCGCAGGTCGTCATCCAGGCTCATCACCTCAGGATAACGCCCCGCGGCCGGGGACCGGGCCGCTCACCGCCTGCGGCGGCGCTCGGCCTCCTCCAGGGCGGCGGTGAGCGCCGGCAGGACGCCGGGCGTGCTCAGCGGGCGCTTGGAGGTGCTCAGGCGCGCCAGCGCCTCGGTGCACAGCTCCTCGACGGAGGACCACTCGGGGCTGGTGGCGCGGACCTCGGCCATGAGCGCGGTCAGCTCGCGCGGGTGGATCTCCTCGATGGAGCCCACGTGGTCCAGGGCGCCGCGCCGGTAGGAGGCGGGCACCAGGGCCGCGTCGCGCGTGCGCCACACGAAGTCGCGCTCGTCGATGTAGGCGAAGTCGTCGCCCAGGATCCGGCGGATCCTCTCCTCGCGCGACGGGTCGTCGCCGTCGCCCAGGGCGCGGCTCATGGTGGTCACGAGCCGGTGGCGGGTCAGCGGGGACTCGACGTCGCAGATGGCCCGGGCGATCTCGATGAGCCGGGCCCTGGCCCCGGGGTCGGACTCGGCGCGGTCGAGCAGCCCCGCGTCCAGCTCCCCCTCCGGCTGCCACTCGCGGTAGTCGCCGGGCCTGGTCAGCGCGCCGTCGGGG
>ERZ773063.2195-NODE-2195-length-10761-cov-7.625537_pt1 | contig 10761 bp, 7 predicted proteins | sample MGYA00580625_ERZ773063 | MGnify/ENA primary metagenome ERZ773063 (study PRJEB29015, sample SAMEA2738022) | human oral metagenome | biome: human oral; feature: human-associated habitat; material: dental | place: China | collected 2042 ...
AGCACAAGGCGCGAGAGCGCGAGCATCTTCATATCCTCCCACGAGCCGACGCGCGTGATTTTACGCTCCGCGCCGAGCGCCGTGTTCTCGGGATGAAACGGGAAGAGCATGAACGCCTGAAAGCCGCTCGTCTTATCCTGCAGATCGCGCAGGGCAAGCAGATGGTCGATGCGCTCCTCCACCGTCTCGATGTGTCCGTACATCATGGAGGCATTCGTGCGGATGCCGAGCGCGTGCGCCGTGCGCATACAGTCGAGCCACTCCGCACGCGTTGCCTTGTTCGGGCAGATGACGGCGCGCACGCGGTCGGAGAGGATCTCCGCCCCGCCGCCGGGGAGGGATGAGAGCCCTGCCGCCTGCAAACGGCGCAGGATATCGTGTACGGAGCGCCCCTCGGTCTTTGCAAAGTTCACAATCTCCACGGGCGTGAACGCCTTGATGTCCGCATGGGGAAGCGCCGCGCGCACTTGCCGCACCACGCCCTCGTAGTAGGAGAAGGGACGGTCGGGATGCAGCGCGCTCACGATGTGGATCTCCGTGAGGCGCGGCGTATTTTTCGCCGTCTCCAGCACGCGCGCCACGTCGTCGGTCTCCATAATATAGCCGCGCGCATCCCCCTGCTCCACTTGAAACGCGCAGAGCGGACAGTTCGCACTGCAGATGTTCGTGAGATTGATGTGACGGTTCACCGTATAGTAGACATTCTTCCCGCTCGCGCGCTCCTTCGCCGCACGCGCCCACTGTGCGAGCACGAGGAGATCGTTGTCCTCATAGAGGAGGAGTGCATCCTCCTTCGTCAGCCGTGCCCCGCGCTCAGCGGCCGCGCGGGCATTCGTTCGATTGCTCATGGTCCGATACTCTCCTTACAACACTCCCGCCAGTGTATCAAATGCGGCGCGCTTTTGCAAATTCCGCAGCACGGGGACTAGCTTGCTTTTCTCCGCTGTTTCATGCTATCATGCGGTTCGTACCGACGAAGGAAAATTATGCCCACCGATTGCCTATCGGACATAGATCAAGGATTTACAAAACGGAGTACTGTATGACACTGCTCGAACAGTGCCAAATTTGGCACGAGAACGAAGAATTTCAAAAGATCATCGCGGAGCTCGAAGCCATCCCCGCAGAGGAGCGCACGCCGGAACTGGACAGCGAGCTTGCACGCGCCTACAACAACGCGGCGGGCACGGGTGATCGCGCCTATTTCGAAAAGGCAATCGAGCTCCTCAGGCCGCACGCAGATTACTTCCACGGCGATCATCTCTGGAACTACCGCATGGGGTACGCCTATTACCACCTCGGTCAGGAGAGACGCGCGCTGCCCTACTTCGAGGCAGCACTTGCCGCGCTCCCGGGTGATGCAGACACGATGCAGATGATCGCGGCCTGCCAAAAGCATCTTTCCACCCCCAATGCGGCGCGCAAGCCCCTGCTCTCCTCCACAGCGATCCGAAAGCTTGAGGCAATGGACGACGGCGGGACGGGCTATTTCTACAAGATGCTGTACTATCTGGAGGCGTACATCAAGAACGGCATGATCAAGGGGAATTTTACGCGCGAGGAGGCGCACGCCGATCTCGATATTGCCCTCTGGTACGCGTACGCGTGCAACAATCTGGACGACTACGAATACTATTACCGCACGATGCAGTGGATGCCGGCCTCTGAGGTGAACGCGCGCGGCTGCGGCACATGGTACTACCGCTATGCCGTCGCGCTCATGTACTGCGGCCGCCTCGATGACGCACTCCGCGCGGTTGAAAAGGGCGCACAGGAGGAGCCGGACTATCCGTGGACGTATCTGCAGCTCGGCAAGCTCCGCGCGCATTTCGGCGACCACGACGGCGCGCTCGACGCCGTGCAGAAGGGACTCTCCCTCGTGCCGGACGACCACGAGTTCCTGACGCTCGCGCGCGAGATCAAGGCAGGCGCAACGATTGAACAGATGTCGTACCACTGGATTGACCCCGCCTTTGACGAGGAGCTGCAGGAGGCATCTGCAGCAGAAAACCTTGGGATGCGCGACGGTGTTGATGCAGACGGGGAACGCGGCGACAAACAGCGCGCCATCGCCTGCATGACGGTGAACGAGGCGGGACTCTCCTATTTCAAGCAGCTCTTTCGTCCCGATCCGCAGAACTACGAGAGGGATGCGCCCTTTTGCAGCTTCTGTTACACCGTGAAGGGCACGCCTGTAAAGCTCGTCTTCCGCATGAACGAGGCGGGTCTGTCGAAACGCGATCCTGCGTGGCTGCGCACGCAAAAGGAACGCCTCGACGACGGCCGCTGGCTGAAACGAGTCAGCGGCGAGGGAACCGGCGTCCTGACTGCAGTCCACTACGAGCTGGACAATCAGGTCACGCTCGCGTACCAGTACCCGTGGCAGGAGATATATTCCTACCGTTTTTAATACAATCGCATATCGCTCCAAAAGCCCGAAACCGCACAGTACAAGCGGTCTCGGGCTTTTTTATCTTGTGAATGGGTGTCTCGCTCGTGCCGAACATCGGAAAGTCAACCTCCACTTACCGGAAAACGAGCCTTCTTTGGGGAGAGGGCGGGGAATAATTAAAAGGTTGGAGGAATCATTAAATTGTTCAAGGGAAAATTGAAAGATTTACACAGTAAATTCATTGTATTGAAATCAAATTTCAGTTATTGACAATGATGTATAAGGTGTCTATAATGAAGGGGTGGAAATATCTTATACTTCGTACTTTAACCGTTAAAAATCTGACTCTTATGTTGTGCTATTTTTATTTGCAAAGTTTGAGTAAAGTAGGATATCAAAATTCGATTAGCTTACCATGAACTATACAAGGGAAAAGATATGATCGGCGATAATCACAGGAAATACGTAGCAATCTTTATGCTCGTAGTTTTCTTTTTGAGTGACTATCCTATTGTTGAGGCAAGGTTTAGACCTCTTCCCAAATTTAATATTCCATATAGTGAATCTGAGGAAGACTCCACATCTGGTGATGAGAAAGTTGTAAACAAGGTTGATGCTTCACCAACGGATGGGGAAAAATATATAGCAGAATCTCGAGCGAACGATGTAACCAACTATCCTGTCAGTAAGTTTGAGACTGATCGTATAGTTGCTCATGATGGTTATGTGAGCCTCCATGTTACGGATGTTCCAATTGTTGATCTCCTAAATGAAGTTGCACTTCGTATGGGGAAAAAGATTCTAATTAGTAGTGATTTCCCGCAGCGTGTCTCTATCAATGTTGACAATATGTCGATGGAGCAGCTTCTTGATTTGCTTGCGAAGGATATTGGTATCAACTGGCAGGTTCATAATGGGGTATATATTGTTGCGCCTGTTAATCAGACCTTTTCACCTCAATTCTTTCCAGTTAAATATGCGAATCTTGAAAAACTGAAAAAATCCTTAGATGCATTAGGATTAGGAGGGCGCATTGTCCTTAACGACTATCCAAGAGGTGTATTGGTCAACGGCGCAGGAAATGATTTGCGAAATATTGGTCAACTTATCAATCAATTAGATGTCTTAGAGCCAAGTATAAAAGTAGAGTTTGTGGTAGTTGAAATCAACAAGAGTGATGAGACTAAGTTTGGTTTGAACTGGGGAGACATTTCGACAAACTACCGATATTCAAGCTTAAAGAGATTCAATGGGGGTTATAGTCAAAGCAATGAAATTGCAAAGAGTTTGACTGCAAGTATCACATCGATACTTTCAGCGGGGAAAAGTTCAGGGCGAATTCTTGCACAGCCGTATGTCGTTACTGCGAATGCGGAAGCAGCTCGTTTATCAACAGGGGACGAGATTCCGATTTTTACTAAGGACTATAATGGAAATCCAGCCGTAAACTATAAGAAAGTAGGGATAGAGCTAAATGTCGTTCCCCGTATCGTTAATATGGAGGAAGATATTCTGTCCATTAAATCAAAGACAACGGTGAATATTATCAGTGGGCAGCAGACTCAACAGGGGTTAACGGCACCACAAATTAGCTCCCGTGAAGCAGAAGACACCTTGGATGTTAGGAGCGGTGAAGTTGTTGTTATTGGTGGACTGGTCAAAGAGGAGGACATCCGCACCAATTCTGGGATTCCTTTTTTAAAGGATTTGCCTTTGATAGGAAAGCTCTTTCAGTCAACATCACATAGTAAAACGTATACTGATATCCTCATTTTTATAAAACCAACAATTATTAAAGAACCAGTAGTCTTTGGCATTAAAGCAGAAGAGTTTGACCCTTCGCAAGTTGAGAACAAAATGCTTCATAAGTAAGTTTTACATTGCTCTAAAGAGATAAACTATAAATATAATGGAGGGGATTCTATGTTTGGTTTTTTGAAAAAGTGTGTATTGGCACTCAGCGTTCTCTGTATGGGGGTTGTCCTCTATGGGACTCCTGTGGAAGCTGGTCCTATGCGCCCCATTCTTGATGCAAGGTGTCCGATGGTTCAATCGGATGGTACACCTGATCGGTGGGTGTATACCTCTGAGCTTTCGAGCGTTGTATTCACTGGGACGGCACTTGCATTTGCTATCGATGCCTCTGGTACACCGGATATGAGCCGACAGGAAATCTATTTCGGCGGGTTTAAAGTTCCGCAGGAAGAGGTACAGATTCCGGAGGTCGTCCAAACGGGGCCTAACCATTATTGGTATCAGGTTATGGTGCCGATAAAGTATGCAAAATACGGTATGGTTAATATTCCTGTTCGTGGTGTTGTCGGCGGTTTACATTATATTAACCTGCCAATGATCCAGACTGCAGATTAACTGCACAGAATTAAGTTAGAGAGTATGAAGAAATTATAGTTTATCTCTTTGGTTTTTTTTAGAAAGGAAGGTTTTTATGTCGCATTTGAGGGTGCGTGAAACAGCTGACATAGCAGAGATTCACTCATCTATCGCGAAGTCAGTGAAAAAAACAGGAAAAGACCAGCCTTTTTCGCAAGTGCTCGGAGAAGAACTCTCGAAGGCCGATCCTTCCGCGCAGAGAAATACTATCGAGAATATTTGCAAGTGGTGTGCAGATCCGGAGCGTTACCCAGAACCTGACGATGAAGCGTTGATTGATGCGCTTTATAACGATGATTTGCGTGATTATTCCAGTGCGGATAAGCCGCGGATCGGTTACCGTTGGGTTGTTTGTCAAAAAAATCCAGATGGCTCACTCTTTTACTATCCGCCACGTGATGCCTCATTTGAGGAAAAACGGGAATTCGTTAACGCTATGAAAGGGCTCTCGCGTGAGGAACGCTATCAAGTCAATAATCTTATTGCTGATAAGTTTGGGTTCTCCCCTTTTCATCCTTTTTTACAGAGACAGTCTCGAGGAGTTGCATCCGATGTGAATTCAGATACACTCTTTAACGTGTTGCAAGAAGAGGTCATCAAAGATCTCATGAAGATGCGTGCGGAGGATACTAACCGTCCATGGCGTGAGGCAGAGGCTACTCTCTTGGAGAAACTTCTTGCGCGAAGAGGAGACATTAAGCACTCTGCATTGAAATGAGCGATATCTTTTGGGGTTGATATGCTCATAAAATGTTTTTCTGTGGTGTTGCATGAGCTAAAATTGTTTCGTGCAACACCATTTTTCATGAAAGGACAGTGTTTCCAAGATTGGGGAGATAATTGCTCCATAATCAAACTTTGACAGTATCCATCATCATACGATAATGTTGATCTTGCCCCATAGCCTCAAAGATTTTCTCGAAAGTGGATTTAAGGCTTGAAATATCCTCGGTATCGTCCACATAATCAAATCCGGCATTGAATCCTTGATGATCAGAGCCGACATACTGTAACAACATATTTATCGAATGGATGAGTGTATCATCTCGGATGCCACTGGAATCATTGAAAATAGACGCGTCCTTGAAAATACGTCCATGCAATTCTTGTCCTTGGAAGCCACTGACTTGGATGAAGTAATACTCCAAAATATGTCTCATTACTCGCTTTAGGGCTATAGCAGATTTCACTTCCTTATATTCGTGCCAAAGAGCCGCATAGGAGTTCTGGACAGGGGAATAGTTATGGGCTATAGCGGGTTCAGCTGAAAATGCGTCCTTTTTAAAGCAATGTGTAATGGTAGACACGTTGCTGTTTTTCTTTATCAGGTAGAAATTTACGCAATGGTCGTATTTTATGCGGTCATAGGAGATTTCTTGCATAAAGTAGGCGTTATGCGTAAGTACAAATATCTGCCTGATAAACCGTAGAGCATCGTGGCGCGCAGCAGAGCCGTTGTTGAAACAAATGCCAATAAGCTCACGAATAATCGAACTGACGATAAAAAGGGAACTACTGTCCATGCTCGATACAGGATCGTCAATGACAACGATTCTGTCCTTGAATACCGTATCTGGGGACTCTCTGCCCCAAACCTTATGATAGAAATAGAGGAATGCGATAAAGTTTCGTTCCCCTTCGCTGAGTCCGTGGGCAGGGGTATTATCGTCACGGACAATCACATATCGATTTTTGTCAGTATCTGTGTTTCCCTTCTTTTTGAGGTGAAAGCCTTGAAAGCCAGAATCCCTAAGCATTCTGTTGATGGCAATCATGGTAGAGTCTACCCCTTTGATTTCCTTGGTTAGATCCGTAATTTCGTCAGTTAGAGTTTTGCCGACCTGCATTAGCTTATCTAGTTCTCCTTTGAGTTTATCCACCTCAGCTTTGTTGTCAGCAATTTTCTTGTCATAGTCAGTCTTAGCAGCTTTCACCAAGAAAGCCATGTGCTGCCATACCGCCATGATACATTCAGTCTGCTTTGCTTTGCGGGAGCCGATTATCTCGTTGTATTTCTTGATATCTTCGTTAAAGCGGTCAATCAGAGTGTTTATGCTCGCTATTTGGTCATCAATGCTGACGAGAGAGATAGTGGTAGCGGGTGCGTCTGCTTTTTCTGATAAGTGTTTTTCATTCAATTCGATGGTAGTCTTTAAGACTCGAAGTTTATCATCGTAGGCAGAGAAATCAATCTTCGGGTAAGCATCGGATTTATTGCTTTCAAGCAAGGCAATGACAGCATCAACTTTTTTCTCATATGCAGCGATAAACGACTGGACTTTGTAAACGTCCTGTCGATACTGCTCATCAAAGCAAGAGGAAAACAGCTCTTCAAAATCTACGCCAAGTTCTTTCATGCAGTAGGGGCATTTTCCGTCGGCTTTACCTGTGAATGTGTCATGGCTACGTTTCAGCCAGTCAGTCGCTCCAATCGCTTTTATGAAACGGGCATAGGGCTTGTCGGAGCTGCTGATGATTTCCTCTGCCAACCAATCGAATCCGTCGATCTTCGCCTCGTCAATAGGACGGGGCTTTTTTAGTTCCGCATAGGTGGTGGAGTCCGCTCCAAAAGCAACTTTGTATAGACTACATAAGTCATCAATATCAGCTTCTTTGGTGATGCTTTCCTTTAGCAATACATCGCAGACACTCGCCTTAGTAATCCTGCCAGAGATTTTACTCTTTATGGCCAAAGGAAATTTATTTCTGGGAGAATCAGTCAATCTCCAAAAAGTATTCTCCAATTCGGAGAGCAATATGGAAGGGATGCCATCCTTTGCTTCTTTTTCCTTTTTCTTAGCAGTATAGTCAGCTCTGGCTTTTCCAAGTTCCTCCTGCTTGGAAGAAATCCGGTTTTGTTTGTCAATGTCCTCTTCATTCATGCTGAAGACGCCGGGCATTGCTTTATCTTCCTGCAGATTGCTTTTAATAAATTCTTGGTCGTACACGAGGATTTCATACGGCGATGTGTCGGGAGAAATGCCGATTTTATCCCCTTTGAAACGAGCGGCGATCGTTGATTTACCAACACCATTTTTGCCAAAGAAGAAATTGATCAGCGTAGGTTCGATAGTAGCACCATGATATGTATTTGTGTCCAGTACTATCTTCCTGACAGGGGCGAGCATTTTCTCATCCATTGAGCAAACATCTCCTATTCAGATATTTTCCCATTTCCTAGATCTTGTTCCAAAGAGCTTTTATATTTGATATCCGCTTTCGCGAAGTTCTGCTATCAAATCCACTTTCTTTATAGACCAGTGCATCCGATTTAATTCGTTATAAGAAGAACTACCCCATATATCCAAATCAAACATCATCTCGTTTATTCGTTGTTGCTTCAAGAGATACATGATATGAGGATAAATCTTTATTCCTTCTCGCCGAACCTTGATCTCCCGTATATATCCGAAACCTAGATATTGCTCCTCATCAGTAGAACCTGAGTAGTTGTTTTCGTGGGCAAATAGACACGGAAATCGCTTTATGCGTTCAATTATGTCGTCACCATCAAGCATAGAGAATATCAATTTTAACTCATTGGTCATGTATTCCTTCAGTGCTCTCTTGCACTCCACTTTGAATGGTTGATCTGTTTTGATATCAAAATCATCGCCCACAACGAAGAGATTGTAAAATTCCCTGTCAAAATCAAATAGGGAGGGAGACAATTCTGGCTTCAATAATTGTGGTTCTGTTGACGACATATGAATGGTCACATTCATATTGTCTATGTGCTTGGCATAGACTGGCTTTTCGCCCTGAAGTAATACAACTCCTTTTGGCTTATCAGTAGGAAGGACGATAGGATGTGCATTTACCTTTTGCAGTTCGTTTGCCATACAGATGCCTCTCCTACAGATTTAAGACTTCAATATTTTTAGCATAGACCACTTTCTCTCCATTGATATTGACGATTGTGGCATCGTCAATGAATTGCACTACTTTTGCTGACTCGATAGAGTCTTGCTCAAAGGAGGTGTCGTTCGTCGAACTCACGGTAATCGGCTCCTCAATCTTTGACAACTTAACATTTATAGGCACGGTTATGTCATTCCCAACAATACCTCTGTACTCATCGCGCTTAGGATACCAAGATTGATATGTGTCCCTACCTGTCTCGTTTGTTTCGGCACGGCTCATGATAATGAAGTGCCAAACGCCAAGCAGTAACGGCTCGATGTAGAAATCTTTCACTTCCGTGATATCCTGCTTTGATATAGCGCCACCATCCAAAAGGATATGGAATTTGTCGTTTGTCGGAATGGTTTTGTCATCTTTTATAATGCCTAGAAGACAGCGCACTAATTGTTCTCCGTTTTTGGAGACATCAATAAAAGTTCGGACAAACTCCGACATCATATATAAAGCCATAGAATTTTTGCTCCCTATGTCACGATCAAACTTCATGCGGTAATCACTGTCAGTAAAGCCAGTGAACGAACACAACGACTTCCGGCAAGATTTGAATTGGCTGGCATATGTTTTGATGCTGCCTCCGGTATCGGCGGGAAAATCACTCAGCCTAAATATCGATAATAGCCTCCTGAACAACTCATGTTCTGGGAGGTCTTCTTTTTGCCCATTTGTGCGGTCAGTTGGTGTGGTAGTTCGCTCTGTCACTCGTAAAATTTGGGTGAAGAATGTGCCTCCGCACAGATATGGAATCATGATTTTTCCTTTTCGTTGATGGTTGTCAAAAATTAACTCGATTAACAGGATTAACGCTTGTCGGGGGTTGCAATTAACTCACTTAACAATAGTCTGAAGTCAAGAAATGTGGTCGTAAGATGTCGTCGAAAAGCATCGCACTACATAACAAATTATACTTAATCATCATATCACAAGATGACACTTTGCTGCCTTGATACCCATCCTTTCCAGAGAGAATTACGAGAGCAGAGGGTTAGCAGAAGATATGCCAACATCAAACTATAAGTGTGGTGATAGTCGAGTGTGTAAGATATTTAAATTATAACACAAGCGAGAGTTTAGTTTCACGTTTTTATGAGAAAAGAACAGAAAAATTCTACTCAAATAATAAAACTGATAATCAAATTAGCTGAATGCATCCATTTCTATGTAAAGGAAGATTTTTGAGGTGATGGTAAGAAAAATCAAATGTTTAAAATGTGGTGGACACTACGCTATGTTCTGTTCGTTATTAAATGGAAGAGGGAAAAGAACTGTTATACTGTGTCCCGTTTAATTAAGAAATCCAACTCATGCTAATTCATTTGTCCCGGGCACGACGTTAAACTGCCCGTCACCGTGGAAGTGTTGCCCATGTGCACATAATCGGGCAAGTTCGCTACGGAAGCGGTGACACAACTGAATATGGAAGCCATGCCAGCGAACGGCAGGTGCAATCTGGGGCGGGGAGTCTATTCCCGCAACGGGTGTATTTCTGCATCTTGCACGACCGCCGGCATCAACAGCGGATCTCCGTCCCTTCACAACCTCGGCGGTTGTTGGACGGAGGTCCGATTTCATGAAAAACAATGACAAAAAAAGTACGTTTCTCTTTCCCGTCCGCGACGCAGTCGATGCGGACAAGGTGACGCTCGTCCCTGTCTCGAAGGATTTCTACGTGAAAGCCTATCGGGAAATCAACCGCAAGCGGAAGCGGCTTCAACGCAGCGGCGCGTGCAGCTGTCCACAAAAGAAGTTGTGGAAGTGCGATGGCAACTGTGATCTCTGCCGTTATCGCGTCCCGGATCCATTGCTGCTTCACCTGCACGCTCCCTCCGGAGCGGACGAGAACATCGCCTTGATTGACATCGTTGCTGATGGCGGACCTCTGCCGGAGGACATCGTTGCCGATGCGGAACTGCTCTCTGCACTCCTTCAAGAGCTTGCGCAGCTCGATGCTCGTGAGCGCAGGATGTTGGAACTCGTATCTACCGTTTCCGAGCGCGAGGCAGCAAAACAGATGGGCATTCCGAGGAACACGTTCGCTTACCAGTGGGCGCAGCTTC
>ERZ773063.2196-NODE-2196-length-10759-cov-3.220665_pt1 | contig 10759 bp, 11 predicted proteins | sample MGYA00580625_ERZ773063 | MGnify/ENA primary metagenome ERZ773063 (study PRJEB29015, sample SAMEA2738022) | human oral metagenome | biome: human oral; feature: human-associated habitat; material: dental | place: China | collected 2042 ...
TCAATCAAGGTTACCTTTTAAAAAACTTAAAATTACTGTGTTTTTACTATACAGTGTACTGAGTTATCGGGTATATTTCCTGAATGTTCTACCACTGGCAAATATTTAGTTATTCCTTTACGGTCTTCAACTCTCATTTTTATACGTTCTAACTTATACCTATAACCTATTTCCTTATGGTAATTATTAAGGTGTATAACTAAGTCTCTTCCAAAGCCACTAGTAATTTTATAATCATAGAAATTTGTTGCTAGATAGCTATTAAATGCTATTTTCACCAGTGGTAATGGTACACGCTCTACTAGAGGTAATTTTCTATGTACATACCAATCTTTAACAAAGCTATATAAATAATCGTTATCCTCTTTATATTCTTCTAGCATATGCTCCGTTGCACTAGTATTAGAAAACTTTTCAAAGTCTAAATGTAACGCTTTATAAAGTATGTACTCCAGGATAATTTTGTTTTTCAAATATTCATCTTTGATACGTCTGTCTTGTACTTGACCGTTAAAATCTGCTTTGAATGGTAGTATTAGAAGCCGTCTATATGCCCCTTGAGTTTTATTCCTTATCTTAGGAAGTTTATTAGCACTAAATATATTAAATAATCTAAAACGTGCTGTAATTACACTCTTACCTTTTCTGTTTACTGCCACTGGATCACCAGTAACTATACTCATTAAATTACTTACATCATCAAGATATTTGTTACTAATATCATCACCTATATTACAAACCTTACCTTGTAGCATTTCTAGTTTAAACTCTCCGCTAAATTCATGAGGTGTTAAGGTACTAATATTCTCTATACCAATTAGATTAGTAAGCATTGCTTGAAACGTACCTTTCCCATTATTTCCCTCACCGTACAGTATTGCCATTTTCTCCCTAGTATGATTTGGGTTTACAGCTTCGTTTATCATTTCCCAAAGCACTCTAACTAATTCTTCATCACTATTTGCAATGGATAGAAACCATTTATCAACATCAAAATAAGTTTCTTTTATAACTGAATAATTATGAATAGCATGAGAATTGTAATTTGTAGCTAATTTAGAAGTTATGAAATATTTAGGATTGAATGGCTCAAGTTGTTTAATCCTATTGTTAAATACTCCATTATTTACTGCAATTAGATTTTTATTTTCTAATTTAGCTGAAAATGGTAGTTGAGTTTTTAAAAACTTGTATACTTGTGTATACTTTCTAGGGTCAAACCTAAATTCTAATTTTGCTATTGCTCTATTAATATAAGCTTCTTGACCTGTATATATCCCCTCACTAAAATTGTAACTATAAATAATAGATGTATCTTCAGTTTCTCCTGTTAGCCTCATAGGGATATGTTTTTTTAATATATTACTAATAATATTAAAGTTCATTACTGGTATTTTTTCGTTTCCGTCTTTATCAATTTTAGTGTTTTCAACTCTCCACTGTTCACCTATAGTAAACAATCTCCAGTGTAGCTCGCTAGTGTTTGAAATAGGTTTATTTAGCTTATAGTTTACTAGATACGTAAAGTTTTTATCTTTCTCATTACCAACTATGTCAAACCTTTGTAACATTGAATAACTTTTCTCATTATTGAAATAATTAAAGTTACTTTGCCAACATTTTATAGCATGATTGATTTTATTTAGGTTATCTTCTTGGTATTTGTCAGGATTTGCTCCGATATTCGCTAATAAGTCAGAACACTCACAAGCAACATCATAAGTTATTACGTTGTAGCAAAAATCACGTGCTAAAGATAATAATATACTTAAAGCTCGGTTATATTCTTCACTATCTCCGATGTTTATGTTCTCGTGATCTAACTCTAAATATCTGATAAACATTTCTTTAAAGTCTTCATCTGATAACCTCACATCCGAAGCGGTATACTCTACTTTTATTTTCTTCTCTTCTTTAACCGCTTCTTGTACTGGATAAGGTTTTCCCTCTAAGTGTTTAATGAATATATGTTCATTTCCTTTTTTCACAATAGGTAAGCCACTAAGTTGAGACCACGTTTCACATTTAGTATCATAATTTACACCTACCAAAGCCATAACGTGCTGTATAGTCGGTTTATATTCATCTTTGACAATATCCCTACTAGGTTCTAATACAAGCCTTAAACGTGGGTTACTCTCTTCATGTTTAAATGTTGAATATAATACATACTTATACTCTTTCAAGCTTTCCTGTATAATATTTAGCACTTCTGTTGTTTCCATTTTAGTATCTTCAATATCGATACATATCAGATCACGACTTAATAAACCTCCGTTATTTCTATGATATTCTCCGTTAGTAGCTTCTGTAAACTCTCCACTTATAAAATAATAAGCCTTTGATAGTTTATATTCTTCTGTATATTGATGCTCTTCAACCTCAAAAACTGGAGTATTTACTAACATTTCTAGCGGTGTTAAATTATTAGGGTTAGGGACTTTTTTCCCTTTAGATGTACGTACACCTTTTTCTCTATATATCAAATTACATCACATCCTTTATCACCTTTTTCAGTTCGTCTAGTTTTTCGTAACATATACTTGATAATTCTTCTGATGAATTAATAGCTATGGCACTGGTTAACTTATGTAAATTACAACCATCTTTTACTTTATCCCAGTGGTTACATAATACATCAGTTGGTAAGTTTAAACTGCTCAAATCATCATTTGTAAACATTTGAATTACTTCCGCATGAGTAGATAATAACTCCATTGTAAGCTGTAAACTTGTTAACCCTTGTTCTATATCCTCAATTCTGTTAATTATTTCTTGTTTATTCATTCTTATTTCTCCATTTTTTTTATTTTAAGAAGCGGTAATAATACCGCCTTTATTAATTTATAAAACTACTGGTACTGTATTTTTTATCTTGTTTTTAAATTATTCAGTATCTCGTAAACGTCCTCTATATCAAATAGATGTTTATTACCTAATACTGCATACTGTAAGCCGTTCTGTTTCAATATCTCCATACTTGAATTACCTATACCTATAAACTTTTGTAGCTCAACTCTTGTTAGATACCTCTTGTATGGCTTTATCTTCTCAATACGGTTTGTAATAACTTCATCAATTAATAAATTTAATTGATCTTTAATTTTTTCACTTTGTGCTTCTGATAAAACTACTTCCATGCTTTCACTCCCCTTAATAAATGCTGTCCATAAATAATGCTGTTATGTACACTAACGCTGTTATAAATGGTATGAATACCACTGCAAAACATAATGTATTGATATATAATTCTTTATTTTCCATACTTTTAATTCCTTTCTTATGGTATAATGTAAGAAAGTATTTTTTATTAAATACTTCTCTTTAAACCTTTTAAGTAGTCTGATTTGGTCGTTGGATACTTGAAAGGTTTTTTGTTTTTTGACTCTTTTGACACAATAAGATTAAAAAAATATACTTTCCAATGTCTCATTGGGAAAGGTCTCTTTAAAGTAATTAGTCAATATAACTTTTTCATTATCAGTAAACTTACGTCTACGTTCTTTTTTACAATAAGTACCTTGTGAGATATTTAAAAGAACAGCCATTTCATATTGACTTTTATTTAATGCTTCTCTAAAAGCTTTTACCTTATTAATTTTAACTCTATTCATAAATATACACCTCCTTTTTTGACTCTTTTGACACTTCAATAATATCATTCTTTTTTTCTTTTGTCAAGAATAATTTTGACTCTTTTGACATTTTCTGTTTCTTTTTTAGAGAATATATTGTATAATGGTATCAAGAAATAAATTAAGGATGTGTATTATGAAATTTAATATAGATAAAATTAAAGTCGGTGAACGTATATTTAATATAAGAAATAGTTTAAACTTGACTTTGGAACAATTTGGAAAAGATCCAGATATTAATGCCGAACGTAGTAATGTTTCTAAGTGGGAGCGTGGAGCAACTTTACCTAATAAAGCTAGATTAGAAATAATAGCAAAAAAAGGCAATATGACTGTAAACGAGTTATTATATGGTGATGTTAAAGAATTTATTAACAATAATTTTTATGAATTACTTAAAATTGCAAGTACTCCTGTATTTATAAATGAAAGATTTTCTAATTCAAACAAATCTAACTTAGAATATTTGTTCTTTGAAAAGTATAGAAATAGTAAGGAAATAAAATTTAATATAACTTATATTCAAGAATTATTTACTGGATGTTATTATGAATATTTAAATAAATGTAAAGTTTCTTTACATATAAATTTAAAAATAATAGAGGATAATTTTGAGTTAGCGCAGCACTATTATAAGCACATCATTGTTGGTGATGCCGATCGTAGTAGTTATTTAGAGTTGTTTTTTAAACCTTTTTATAAATCCAATGAAACATTGCTATATTTTGATGAAGAAACTGAAGAAATAAAAAATGCTAAATCTTTAAGTTTCATCATAAAAAAAGTGAAATATAACATAGAAATAAGAGATATTTGCATATATTCTGAAATTTTAAAAGATCTTGTTTTTCTAATGAATAAAGATGATTATTTTAAAAGTGATGAGATCGATGTACTTTTTAACTCTCACAAGATTTATCTCTTAAGTCTCGATGATTTAATATACCATATAAATAACAATACACATCTTTGGTCAATAGGGGAAATATACGATATTCCTTTAAAACTTAACAAATATAATTTTTTAAATTATGAAAATCTATATGGAATATATATTAAAGATATTGAAACAACATATATTTTAGCTAACTATCAAGATATAAACAATACCCCACTTAACACAGAAGCTGAATACTTCATTTTAAATCACGATAACTCTTATCAAATAACTAAAATAACTGAACTACCTAACTGCAAGTATATAGCACCTATTATTGGTAGGTTGGAATAAGCAACCATCAACCAACAGTTAACAGTTCAAAATGGAAAAATAAGCTGTATTTCTCATAATGAAAATACTGGTTATCAACTAATAGTATACAACCACTAAAGAAGCGGTTTATATGGGGAATATCTTCTCTGATAATTATTAAAAAGCACAGATTAAAATATAAAAAACATTAGAAAGGAAGTAGACAATGGATAACACAAAAGTATTTTTAACATACGATAATCAAATTGACAAGTTAAATAATGAAAAGAAAATAGCTTGTAATGGACAGTTACATAAAAATATATTAGTAAAATCTGGATATTTTAATTTGATTAATGGTTATAAAAAACCTTTTACAAATGGTAAAAATGAAAATAACCAACACATTTATATGCCTGACACCACTGTAGATAGCATTTATAATTTAAAAGTATTTGATGATAACTTAAGAATGCTGATATTAAATTATTTAACTCAAATAGAAGTAGAAATAAGAGCGCTGTTTGCATATAAATTTGATGAAATTAATGATAATGATATGATACATTGGTTCAATATAGAAGCCTACAATAATATTTCGGTTACTAATAACTTTAAAGTTATAGCAAATATTCACCAACAGCTTTTAAATAGCAAAAGTGATTATATTAAATTTTATTTTGACAAAAATAGATATATTCCTACTTGGATAGTGGCAAAAGTAATTAAATTTTCAACATTTATTGATCTTATAGAAGTGTCAAAAGATGATGTTATTATAGATATTTGTGATTTATATGATATGAATATAGGTGAAAACACTCTTGAAGAAAGAAAAAAATTATTAATAGGTAGTCTAAATTGGTTAAGAAAAGTACGAAACAAATGCGCTCATAATGAACGTATATTTGATGTTAAACAAGCTAATTCAAGAATATGTGAAAATTATCTTTCTCAACTTTCAAGAGGATATTATAGAGATAAAAATAAAACTTTATTTGATCTATTCGTTTACTTCAAATATTATTTAAATAAAGATGAATACAACACGTTTATAACCAAAGTAACTTTATTACTTAATAATCTTAGTGATAAAATAAATTCAACAGCATTTGAGAGGGTACGAGCTGCTTTAGGTATAAAGCGTTTAGAAGATTTAAATGCATTAGCCAGTTTATCTAAAAACGAAATTATATATAGCAAGTTTCCTAAACAATCGGCTAAATAAGAACTAAAAGTAAAAAAAATTTTAAATAACATATTGATTTTTTCATTACAAGATGATATACTTTAGTTAATGAGAGGACCATTAGGTCGAAAAACCGTAAATGTCATTTTGATATTTGCGGTTTTTTACTTTATAATACTAAAAACAAAAAAGCACCAGTAATATCTACTAGCGCTTTACGGATTTAATAAAAATGAAAAACATACTTTATTAAAGAATATAATAGTATTATATCACATAAATACTGTTACATCAATATTTTATATACTTACTTAAAATTAAGAGCCATTTAAACCGCTTCTAAACATTCTAATCATCAAAAGGTGTAATTACATTACCTAACCTTTAAAAGTCTTACCACGTCCATTATATGAGGTGTTTTTTACCTAATCATTTATTAATTTATAAAACTACTGGTACTAGTGAAAGGATTGATAAAAATGATTAAAGAATATATAGACAAAGACAATAAAAAATACTATGAAATAAAAAATCACTACATAGGTAAAGATATTTTTACTGGTAAAGAAAAAAGAATATCAAAAAAGGGTTTTAGAACAAAAAAAGAAGCGGAAAATTACTGCATTAAGTTGAAAAGTGAGTTTTTAGAGGTTGGTTTTAAAACTAATCAAGATTACACATTTCAAGATGTATATGATCTATTTATTGAGCAATATAAACGTAAAGTAAAAGATACTACGTACTACGCTAATACTAAATACTTTAAACAACATATATTGCCGTTTTTTGCTAATATAAAGATTAAGGATATAAAGTTGGTAGTTTGTCAAAAATTTATTAATGACTTAGCAAAAAAATTTAAAAAATCTACCATTCAAAGATATAGAACACTTGTAAATTTGGTTTTAGATTATGCGATAAAACTAGAAATAATAAGTACCAATTACATGAAATACACTGATATACCTCGTGCCATTGAAAAAAGAAAAGATAATTACTATAGTAAAAATGAACTATTAGAGTTTTTAAGGTTAGTAAAAGACAATTTTTCTTTTGAGATATACTGCATTTTTAGGGTTTTAGCTTTTACTGGTGTAAGACGTGGTGAACTATGTGCTTTAACCTGGAAAGATGTTGACTTAAAAAATAAAACTCTAACAGTAAGTAAAAATATGACTTTTATAAAAGGCGGTTATAGAATATCTGAAACGAAGACACAAGCAAGTAATAGGGTTATTTATCTTGATGATGAAACAGTTAATGTACTTAAACAATTAAGAAAAGAAAGTACTTTTCTTCCAATTGATACATCTATTTTTGATTTAACTATTTCAAGGATATGTTATTACTCAAAACTCATTCATGAGAAACTACCTAACCTTAAAAAAATATCTGTTCATGGTTTTCGCCATACTCACGCTACTTTATTATATGAAAGTGGTGTTGATATTAAAGATATTTCAAATAGATTAGGTCACTCAAATATAAAAACAACACTAGATGTATATACACATCTTACTGAAGATAAAAAGAAAGATGTTACTGAAAAATTCAGTAAATTTATGAGTATGTAACGTTCAACGGAAAGCCAACGGAAAGTAAAATAAATAGAGCCTTGATTTTAAAGGCTCTATAAACTTTTATTCATTTTCTTCTAAATTATATAGTAATTCATATAATTCTTTAGCATTTAACTTTTCTTTTTCTTCACGATTTATATCGCGAACTAACTGACCTCTATGAAGAATAATAATTCTATTACCATATTTTACAGCATCTTGAATATTATGAGTGATCATTAATGCTGTTAGATTTTTTTCTTCAATCTTTTCTCGCGTTAACTCCATAATTTTTTTCTGCGTTTTTGGATCTAAAGCTGCGGTATGTTCATCAAGAAGTAGAAGTTTTGGTGTAGTCATAGTTGCCATAAGTAAAGCAATCGCTTGACGCTGCCCACCAGACAATAATCCCATCTCACTATCTAACCTATCCTCTAGTCCTAAATCTAATGTCGCAAGTAATTCTTTAAAAAATTTTCTATCCTCTTTTGTAGTACCTAATTTAAATCCACGGTTTTTACCACGGCGCAGTGCTAATGACATATTTTGTGCAACAGTCATACGTGGAGCTGTACCATCCAAAGGATTTTGGAAAACACGACTTATAAATTCCGCTCTCTTGTGTTCAACAATATTACTAACATCTTTTCCTTCGATTAAAATTTCTCCATTGTCCAGAGAAAAAGAGCCTGCAAGTGCATTTAAAAAAGTAGATTTACCTGCTCCATTTCCTCCCAGAATAGTAACAAAATCGCCATCCTTTATATCCAAATTTACATTTTTTAAAGCATATTGTTCTCTATTTGTTCCAGGGAAAAAAGTTTTATCTAAATTTTTTATTTCTATAAAGGTCATCTACTTCACACCCTTTCTCTTAGTTCTAAGTTTCAACTGTGGTAATGTTAAGAACAACGCAATAACTAATGCAGATACTAATTTAAAATCATTCGCGCCAATAATCTTAAGTTTCAATACTCCTACTAGTAGTAAACGGTAAATAATCGCACCAAAAATTACACAAACTAGACGCTGGGTAAAACTCATATCTTTGAAAATAACTTCTCCTATAATAATTGCTGCAAGTGCGACTACAATAACACCTATACCACTATTAACATCAGAATATCCGTTGTTTTGTGCCAAAATAGCTCCAGCAAGAGCAATAATTCCATTTGCTAGCATAAGCCCTAAAATAGTCATAGCCTTTGTAGAAATACCAAGTGCTGTTGCCATTTTTACATTATCTCCAGTCGCAATTAAACTTTGACCAAGTTCAGTTGAAAAGAATAGTGACATCATACCAATAATTATCACTGAGAGAATAAACCCTAATAACACGGTATCATAGTGAGTAGGTAAATTTAAACTTTGAAATTTACTAAAAATAGTTTCTTTGTTTAACAAACTCAAATTAGGTCTTCCCATTATTCTTAAATTTACTGATAGTAGTGCTGTCATTGTCAAAATCCCCGCTAATAAACTTGGAATTTTACAAATTGTAATCAAAAACCCTGTGACTAAACCTGCCAGCATTCCAGCAACGATAGCAATTACCGTTGCAAGAACTGGATTAACACCATTGTGAATGCAAATAACACAAACACCTGCACCTAATGGATAAGCACCTTCCGTCGTCATATCTGCTATATTTAGTACTCTAAAACTTATAAATAATCCTAGTGACAATAATCCCCAAAGCGCGCCTTGAGCTATTGCCGAAATAATTAAATCCATCAAAACACCTCTTTCATTATATTTCAAATTATTAATGAATAACATTTTTAATTATTATCCATATAATACCAATAAAGTTATTTTTTATCTACAACTTTTGCCTTATTTTTAATATCTTGCGGAATTTCTATTCCTAACTGTTTTGCTTTTGCTTCATTTAGATAAATAACTCCTTCATTAGCAAGAACGATAGGCATTGTCTTAGTATCTGCTCCTTTTAAAACTTTTGCTATAACTTTTGCAGTCTCAACTCCTATTTTGTATTGATCTACTCCTATTCCAAGCAATCCTCCATCAGCAACCATTGTGTCAGAAGAAGGGAATACTGGAACTTTCTTCGCATCAGTTACTTTTACGACAGTAGCCATTGCACTAGCAATTGTGTTATCAATTGGAATAAATATAGCATCAGTCTCTGCTGCAAGAGCCTCTGTTACCTGTTGGATATCATTTGTATTCGCAACTGTTGATACTTTTACTTCTAATCCTAATTCTTTTGCTAATTTCTCAGCTTCTTGTGCTTGTTTTACAGAATTATCTTCACTTGCTGTGTAAAGAATACCTACTTTTTTCATTTTCGGTAAAATTTGTTTCATAGCCTCTAGTTGTTGCTTAATCGGTGTTCTATCGCTCACACCTGTAATGTTATTTCCTGGGTTATTTTCACTCTTAATCAATCCTGCTTCTACTGGATAAGTAATACCAGCCATAATTATTGGCTTATCCTTAGTTGCATTTGATAGTGCTAATGTTGCTGGTGTCGTAATTCCGACTAAAATATCATTATTATCGCTTACTAACTTTTGCCCCATACTTACAAGGTTGCTTTGGTCTCCTTGAGCATTTTGAAGATCTAGCTGTAAGTTTTTCCCAACTGTATATCCTTCTTTAGCCAATCCATCTTCTAATCCTTTATAGATTTGATCTAGTGCTGGATGACTAAGTAATTGCAGTACACCAACTTTAACTTTCTTTTCTTCTACATTCTTTTCTTCGCCCTTATTACTTGAATATAATCCATATCCTAAAACACATACTAATAATACTATAAAACTGATAAAAATTTTATTAATTTTCATTTTAAAATCTCCTTAATATATATACATTTATTTGTTTAATTGATAATAATCACTAATAATTTTAGAAGCGTATCTATATATAAAAAAACCACTAGTTTTTATCTCTAGTGGTCTTAAATTTTTAAATCTAAATTATAATAAAATAAATATAAAAAACCACCTAGATAAATCCATGTGGTCATTTCTAATCATCACAAATAATCCACATAGATACTAACTTCTTGAAGTCGCATCTATGCTAAAAGAACAAGATCGACTCCGTATCTAGTGGCTTTGCCAACGAATATTCAGTTGTAATGTGTCAACTCGATACAGTTTCATAAATTTGTTCTCCTTTACTTTTATTACTTGAGTACAATTATAGCAACTAT